>Ga0268298_10003238_pt1 | contig 16833 bp, 13 predicted proteins | sample WWTPWeurt_MetaG_FD_194462 | JGI IMG/M metagenome (GOLD analysis project Ga0268298, IMG submission 194462) | Activated sludge microbial communities from WWTP in Nijmegen, Gelderland, Netherland - WWTP Weurt | ecosystem: Engineered > WWTP > Aerobic digester > Activated sludge | place... | reverse complement strand
CTCCACCTTGGCCCGCCGGTGCGGCTCGGCCGGCAGCAAGGTCGTGGCGCCCTCGCGTGCCGCCAGGTAGCGGCAGATGGCGTTGGATTCCCACAGCACGAAGTCGCCCTCCCGGATCACCGGCACCAGGCCGTTCGGGTTGAGCGTGCGAAACGCGGCCGAGTCGAGCGCCAGATCGCCCTGTCCCCAGGGCGTGAGCTCGTGGGGCAACGACAGCTCGGCACAGGTCCAGAGCACCTTGCGCACGTTGATCGACGCGGGCCGGCCGAGGATCTGCAGCATGCGGCCTCCGGTCAGCTGGGTACGCCGCTGCGGCGCAAAACCACATGCATCGCCAGCGGCGACGTCGCCCGCTCGACCACCTCGAAACCCAGGGCCGGCAGGTCGATGCCGCCCAGCAGCGTCTCGCCACGACCCAGCAGCACCGGCGCGATCGCCAGGTGCACCTCGTCGACCAGTCCGGCGCGCAGGTACTGGCGGATCGTGTCGGCACCCCCACCCAGCCGCACATCGCGGCCCTGCGCGGCCTCGGTGGCCCGCTGCAAGGCCTCGTGGATGCCACCAGTGACGAAGTGGAAGACCGTGCCGCCGGCCATGGCCAGCGGCGCCCGGGCATGGTGCGTCAGCACGAACACCGGCACATGGTAGGGCGGCTCGTCGCCCCACCAGCCGCGCCAGGTGTCGTCGGGCCAGGGCCCGCGCACCGGCCCGAACATGTGTCGACCCAGGATCCAGGCGCCCATGCCCTCGAAACCGCGGCGGGCAAAGTCATCGTCGACGCCGGTACCACCCTCCCCCATGCCGTGCATGCGCTGGAAGGTGCGCGTCGCAAAGGCCCATTCGTGCAGGGCCCGGCCGCCCTGGCCCAGCGGATGCTCCAGGCACTGTCCCGGCCCGGCGCAGAAGCCGTCGACCGACACCGACAGGCCCGCCACCTTCAGCTTTGTCATGGAATGCTCCTTTTTCGTGTGCTGCGACACGCATCGGCCCGTGCCCGGTGCTGATCGCCTGGCGCTCGAGCCGGTCGGTGACGACCCGCTGCGATCGGTCGGTGCCGGGGCTCAGGATCGCCGCCTCGCGGCCGCCCGTGCGTCCCGGGCCTGCTGGGCGAGCAGCGCCTTGGCCGAGGCGTACCGGGCCAGGCTGGCGGCCGGCCAGGTCGTGGCTGCGTCGTAGTAACTGCTGAACCGAGGCAGTTCATCGCCCAACGCCACCCAGGGCTGCCGGGATCGCACGAAGATGTGGGCCTGGGGTGGCAAGGCCTGCGGCGCATCGAGCGTGCCGACCCGCACATAGCGCGTCAAGGCCCTGGGGGCTGCGGCTGTACGCGGGCCATGCTCGTTCCACATCGCGGTGTGGCACTCGGGGCAGCGCGCCACCCAGTGCCGGCGTCCGCTGTCGGTGGGCACGAGCACATGCATCGGCTCGCCCCGGGTCACCGCGAAGCGACTGAACTCGATCATCGCGTGGTGGGCATAGGGGGCGCCTGTCTCGCGCTGGCACCTCGTGCAATGGCAGCAGTGAACGAACATCGGCCAATCCAGCAACTTGTACCGAACGGCGCCGCACGCGCACCCCCCGTCGAAGGGCGGGCGCGGATCGGGCGGGCGGGCAGTGGCCATCGCGCGCCCCTTCAACGCGACCCGCTCGCGCCGGGTTGCGCCAGCACCCGGGTCAGGCGGTCCAGGTTCTGTTCGTTGGCCGGCTCGCAGATGTGGCGGATGGCCTGCGCGGTGGCGGCATCGTCAAAAGCCTGCGTCCACGACAGATGCGTGCCGCCCGGCGCCGCAGCGAGCGAGACGGTGAGCGTGAACAGCGGCGCGCACACATGCCGGATCACCACGCGTTCGCCCGGTGCCAGCGCCTCGAACACGTTCTCGTTGCGATAGCGCGTGCCCTCCGGTCCGATCATGTCGAACACCCAGCGACCGCCCTCGGTGAAGTCGAAGGTCTCGAATGCGTTCGTGAAGCCTTCCGGGCCCCACCACCGCGCCAGACGCTCGGGCGACGCGAAGGCGGCATACACCGCATCGGGGGTGAACGGCAGCACGCGGGTGGTGTGCAGCGTGGTGTGTGGATCCATGGAGAGCACTTCAAGGTCAGGTGGTGGGTCGGGCGCAAGGTCTCGCAGCCGGGCGGCTGGCGTCATCCGCCCCGGTTCGCTGCCACCGCGGCCCGGATGAGCGCCTTGAATGCGTCTTCGTCGACGTCCTGGCCTTCATGGAAATCGATCGCGCGCCGCACCTTGCCGTCGAGGCTGGAGTTGAACAGCCCGGCGGGATCCGGCAACGACGCCCCCTTGGCGAACGTGGTCTTCACCACCTTCTTGTAGGTTTCGCCGGTGCACAGGATGCCGCCCTTCGACCACACCGGCACGCCCCACTTCCATTCCTCCACCACTGCAGGCTCCGCCTCGCGGATCAGGGCACGCAGATGCGCCAGCGTGTGGCCACGCCAGTCAGCCAGCGCCTGGATGCGGGCGTCGATCAGGTCGGCGGCAGCGGTGGGCAACGCAGAGGGCATGGCACAGCTCCGACGGGGTTCACGCGGCGAACTCTACCGCCGACCCAGCCGCACGGTCGCCAGGCCCAGGCACCGGGGGCGGCACACGCTGGACGGACCGGCGGGCGGATCGACGGGCGGATGGCCTCGCAGGCCCGCCTGCATCGGCCCTGCGCCAGATCAGGAATCCGAGCACGGGCGGCGCGCACACTGGATCGGAGTGGCCGGGTTTGCCGGTCGTGCAGTGATGGCGGCCCGGCCGGGTTGGGGATGCCTGCCCGGCGTTGGGCTGGGTGGCGCATGCACGAGGAGCACACCATGTTCTGCCACCAATGCGGCAACCAACTGGCCGACGGCGCACGGTTCTGTGGCCAATGCGGCGCCGCCACGGCCTTCGCGGCGCCCGCGCAAGCGCCCGCCGCCCCCGCGACGCCCCGTCCACCGATGCCGCCAGCCCGCATGCCAGGCGCGGCGCCACAGACACCGCCGCCGGGCTTCCAGCCACCCGTGTTCGGCGCGCCGCAGGCGCAGGCGGCCCCGCCCATGCAAGGGCCTGGGTTCCAACCGCCGATAGGCGGGCAGGCCCCGTGGCAGCCGCCCCATTCGCCGCAGTTCCAGGCGCCGCCCATGCAGCCTCAGATGGCGCCGCCAGGGGCCCCACCGGGCATGCCGCCGATGGGCAGCCCGATGGCCGGCGGCGCGATGCCGGCCGGCATGGCCATGGCGGGCGCGTATCCGGCGCCGCCCAACCTGCACTGGGCCATCGTGCTGATCGCCGGTATCGTCACCTACGGCCTGGCCTACTACGTGTGGGGCTTCCGCCAGGCCTTCTTCGTGAAGAAGCTCGATGCCGCCAACAAGGCGGTGATGTACCTGTCGCTCTCGCTGGCCGCCTGCGTGGTGCAGGTGGTGCTGTTCTTCACGATGGCCCGCAACATGGGCGGCGATGCGGGCATCGTCACCACCATGCTGATGCTCACCAACGTGGTGATCCTGGCGCTGGGCATCGCGGCGATCTTCGGCATGCGCGCCTCGCTGCTGCGCCACTACAACCAGATCGAGCCGATCGGGCTCAAGCTCGGCGGCGTGATGACGTTCTTCTTCAGCGTGCTGTACTTCCAGTACCACTTCCGCCGCATCGCGGAGTGGAAGACCACCGGCGTGCTGAAGTAGCCCCGCCGGCAGCCCGCCGGCCCGGGGCCCGATCACACGACGGAGCCGACCGCTCCGTCTGGTGTGCACGCCCTACTTGACGAAGACCTCGCGAAGTTCGGCCAGCGCCCTGGGCAACTGGGCCTGCACCTGCTGCAGGCTCACCGCCATCGGCCGGATGGCGGCCATCCCGGCCACAGCCGACGCGGCCGAGGCTGCGCTGGCGGGCGCCGGTGGCTCGCGCCTGCCGCGCAGAGAGGTCTGCGCGCCGCCGGCCTGGATCAGCGCCGCCTCGGTGGCTGCCGACAGCAGGTGATCGACCAGCTTGCGCCCCTGCTCGGCGTGCGGCGCACCGGCGACCAGCGCCACGGTGCCGGGGATGACCAGCGTGCCGGGCTGGCCGTCGCCCTGGTCGGGTGCGAGTGCCTTCACCGGCTTGCCGGCAGCCATGGCCTCGGCGGCATCGTCGGTGTCGGTCAGGCCCCAGGCCAGCTGGCCGTTGGCCACCAGGTCGCGCACCACCGAATTGCCATCCACCACGCGCACGCCACGGGCCTTGAGCGCGGTGTAGAAGGCCTTGCCACCTTCGGGCCCGCGGGCGGCGTACAGCGCCGCTGCCTGGGTGGCGGTGGTGCCGAACAGCGGGTTGGCGATGCCCACCTGCTCGGCCGGCCAGCGCGCGTCGAGCAGGTCGTCCAGCCGGCTCGGGTAGTCCTTGGGCTCGAGCTTGCCGGTGTTGACGATGAACACCCGTGCGCGCCCGCCCATGCCGGCCCACAGGCCCTGCGCATCCTTGAATTCGGCGGGCAGGTCGTCCGCTGACTTCGACGGATAGGCCTGCAGCACGCCCTTGGCGGCCAGGCCCAGCGTCTGCGCGAACTCGTTGTTCCAGAACACGTCGGCCTGCGGCGCGGCCTTCTCGGCCTCGAGCCGCGTGACCAGCCCGGTGGTCTTGGCGGCCTCCACGTCGTACACCGCCTTGACCTTCACGCCGGTCTTCTGCTCATAGGCCTTGAGGATGGGCTCGGAGAACACCTGGTCGACCGAGGTGTAGACCACCACCTCGTCCGCTGCCTTGGGGCTGCAGGCCGCCAGCAGCGCGATGAGGCTGCCCGTCGCCAGGGCGGACAGTGGTACGGCGAGCATGGCACGGCGGGCAAGGGTGTTCATCGGAAAAGGTCTCCTGGTTCGTTGGATAGAGTCTCTTCAAGGGAGGTGGCGCCGCATCAGCCCAGCCCGGCGCCGCAATGCCCGCAGAAGCGCGCCCCCGGATCCACTGCCGCCTGGCAGCGCGGGCAGGTGTTGGCGGCAGGCATCGCGGGGGCTGGCGCGGGGGCCGGGGCCGGCAACAGCCCCGCTGGGCCGGCAGCGATCCAGTCGCTGAGCGTCGGGTTCCACACCAGCGTCTCGGGGACCAGCTGTCCGGCGGCGAACATGGCCCGCAGCGCGGTCTCGTCCACCGGCCCCTGGGCCTGGCCGCCATAGACGTAGTGCCACGGCGGCGTGTCGGCCGCGGGCACCACGGCCACCGGTGCCGCAGGTGCGGCCGCGGCCGCTGGGGCTGGCGCCATCACCGCTGCAGCCGGCGCAGCGGCAGGTGCTGCAACAGGTGCTGCAACAGGTGCTGCAACAGGTGCTGCAACAGGTGCCGCGACAGGCGCTGCCGCCGGTGCGGCCGCGGTGGCCGCCGCCGGCCTGGGCGCGCGGATCATCACCGTGAACTCGCCGTCGCCCGGCAGGGGCTCGGGTTCGGGTGCGGCCGGCGCAAGCCCCGCCTTGCGCTGCATCTCGGCCAGCGCCTCGGCGTAGCCGGGCTCGCCGGGCAGCACCGCCTCCAGGTCCTTCAGCAGCCAGTAGGCCTTGGCATATTCGCCATCGTGAGCGTACTGCTTGGCCAGGATCATCCACAGCACCGGCAGCACCGTGTCCTTGGGCGTGGCGGCGATCACCGCCTCGATCTCGCGGCGCGCCTCCACCGTGCGGCCCTGGCACTGCAGCGCCAGCGCGTAGTGGCTGCGCAGCGAGATGCTGGTGGGCACCGCCTGCAGCCCCATCTCGTACAGGCGGATGGCCTGGGCGTGGTCGCCGCGGCTGGCGGCATCCATGCCGCTCAGGTAGGCCAGCATGGCCACCAGCTGCCGGTACTCGGCGGCCATCTCGGGGTTCTCGTCGATGAACAGGCCCACCTCGTCGAGCATGCGTGGAAAGTCGACCACGCCGCCGGGCAGGAACACCGCCTGCTGCCGGTCGCGTCGCACGGGGATCGGATGCGGCGGCAGGCGCAGTTCCTTCCGCACCTCGGGCTTGAGTTCGAAGAACACGAAGTCGCTCATGGTGTGCTCCTGCCTCGCGGTGGGCTGAGGCGGCTGATGGGTCTCGGGCTCGTCGGGGGCCAGCAGGGCAGCGTCGCCCGGATCGCCGTCGCGGCGCACGCGGCCATAGGCGATGCGCTGCCACTGCCGGTGGCCCGGCAGGCCGACGAAGGGGCAGCCGGCGGCGCCGCGCCGCAGCGCCATGGCCGGATCGTCGGGCGCGATCCAGAACAGCTTGCCGGACTCCAGCCAGGGGCTCAGCTCGAAGTCGAGCTCGGCGGCATCGTCGGGCGTCGAGTACCAGCCCGGCGAGCCATCGTCATCGGTCCAGAAGCAATCGGTGCCCCAGGCATTGGGCATGGCCACGCCCGAGGGCGGCGCGGCCGCGAAGTACAGGATGGCCCAGGCGGTGTGTTCGCCCACCGGCAGCTGGTGCACCACCGCATGCACACCGTCGAGCCGCAGCACGCGCGGCACCACGTAGGGCACGTCGGGCCCGGGCTTGCAGGTGAAGGGGGCCCACTCGACCAGTTCACCCAGACGAACCGCGCCGGTGACGGCGATGCAGGTGGGCATGCGCTCCATCAGCGGCCGCACCGGGGCCTGGCTGTTCCACCACAGGCCGTCCAGGCCCTGGGCATCGAAGCTGTGCCGCACCAGCTCGCCGCTGAAGGGGCAGCGCGAGAGCGGCACGCGCTCCAGCGCCTCCTCGTAACGTTTCACAAGCGCCAGCAGGCGGTCGCGGTCGTCGGTGTCGGTGGAATCGGGCCCGGCCTCCTCGACGCGCCGGGCCAGCTCGAAGTAGCGCTGCAGCAGGCTGCGGCGTTCTGTGGGTTGGAGTGCCATCGCGTGCCTACCTTTCACCCTTGAACCACGAGCCGGCCGGGGGTTGGTCGGGGCCGTAGGTGATCAGCGCCTCGCCGCCCTCCTGCGTGTGCTTGCCGATCACGCCCTTGTCCACGCCCTGCGAGATGCCGAAGTCGCTCTGCGCACCGGGCGGCGCGCCCTCGGGGATCTTGTTGCTGAGGTGGTCGTACTTCCAGTCCATGTGCGCGCCGTGCTGCGCGCTGAAGGGCGGCTGCTGCAGCTCCTTCATGATCTGCTCGCGCACCGGGTTGAGCTTGGGCGTGCCGTCGGCGTTGTACATGACGTTGCCCTTGGGATCCACCTGGTAGCGCGGCAGCGGCTGGCCGGTGTGCGCATCGCGGATGTCGAACACGTCGTGGTCGCCGCTGTAGGGCTTGCCGGTCTTGCCGTCGATGACCACGCCGTCCTTCACGTGGCACTTGCCCTCCTTCTTCAGCTCGGTCAGGTGCTCGAACTGGTCCTTGAACTCCTGCTTGCGCTCGTTGTAGCGGTCCATGAGCTTCTTGAAGTCCTTGTCGCTCATGTCGCCCTGTACCGGCTTCTTCGGGTCGAAGTAGCCGGCCAGGCCCTTGTTGTCGGGCTTGGCACCCAGCAGCACGTCGTTGTCGTTGATGGTCTTGGTCTTGCAGTGCGGCGCCTTGGGCACCGCGGTGCCGTTGGCGATCGGGTCGTGCGCGTACTTGGTGGTGGGGCGCACGTCGATCTTCACGCCATGCTTGTCGGCCACCACTTGCGCATGCTTCTGCGCCGGGGTGGTGACACCGGCCATCGGGCCGTCCTTGGAGCCCGCGAACTTGCCGTCCGAGCCCTTCATGTTGACCTTGGGATCCTCCTTGATCTCGTAGCGCGGCTTGCCGGTCTTGGGATCGATGTTCTGGCCCGTCTGCTTCAGGCGCTCTTCGGCGCGCGCCGCCTTGTTGGCGGCGGCCTCGCTCTGGCTCACCGGCTTGGGCACCACCGGGTCGCCCTTGGTCGCCGCGCCGGCGGCCTTGCCCTCGCCGGCAGCGGCCTTGGCTTCACCGGCCGCCGCCTTGGCCTCGCTGCCCGCGGCCTTGGCCTTCTCGGCCCCCCGCGTACCCTCGATGGCCTTGTCGGCGTTGCGCACGGTGTCGCCGGCCTTGTCGGCGGTGCGGACCACATCACCGGCCTTGTCGGCGGTGCGCACCACGTCGCCAGCCTTGTCGGCGGTGCGCACCATGTCGCCCACCTTGTCGGCGGTGCGGATCACATCACCGGCCTTGTCGGCCACGGCGGCCGCCTTGGCCGCATCGCCCACCAGCCCGGCGCCGGTCAGGTTCAGGGCCGCGTCGGCAATGCCCACCAGCGTGCGGCCGATGCGCTCGGTCACCGGCACGTTGGGATCCATCGCCTTTTCCCAGTTGTCGTAGCCGATGATGGCCTTGCCCGTCTCGATCGGGTGGGTGACCACATGGCTCACCACCTTGCCGGCGGTGCTGGCCACGTTGCCGTAGAAGTCGCCCACCTTCTTGGCCGATTGCAGCGGGCTGCCGACCAGGTCCTTGCCGGTCTGGACGATGGCCTGGCCCAGGTTCTTCCAGTTCTCGGTGTTGGTCAGCGCCTTGCCGGTGTCGCGGATGGTGTCGCCCACGTACTTGGCGCCGTTGTAGGCGGCATCCTTGAGCTGGCCGGGGATGGCATCCACATCCTGCGTGACGCCGCCCCAGAACTCCTCCTTCACCGTCTTCCAGTAGTCCTTCTCGGTCTGGGCCTGCTCCTGCTGGGCCTTCTCGAGCTTCTCGCGCGCGGCCTTCAGCGCTTCCTGGCGCTTCTGCTCCTGCTGGAGGCGGATGGCCTCCTTGAAGCCCTCGCCCACCGGAATCACATCGCGCTGCGTGGCCTGGTAGCTGGTGTCGCCGCCGGCCTTGCCGACCTGGCCGACGAGCTGGCCCTCGCGCTCCTTCAGGTCCTTGAGCTGCCGCTCATGATCGGAGGTGTCGAATCCGGCCTGCTTGGCGCCGGCAGCGGCCGCGGCCACGAAGGCCGCCTGCTCGCGGGTCTGCTTGAGGTCTTCCTCGCGCTGCTTGAGCCACTCGGCCTCCCGTTCGGCCTGCTCGCGGGCAGCCTGCTCTGCAGCCAGCCGCGCCGCCTCTTCGGCGGCCTTGGCGGCGTCCTGGTCGGCGATCTGCTGCTTGAGCCAGTCGCGGTAGTCGTCGTACTGCTTCTTGAAGTCGTTGTAGCCCGGGTCGTTGGGATCGACGCCCTGCTTGGCCTGCTCCCATTGCTGGTTCACGCGGTCGAGCTCGGCGCGCGGATCATCGAGCGGCTTCTGTTCGGGCTCGGGCTGGGTGGCCGGGGCCTGGCCCTCGCTGCCCGGCGTGGGTGTGTCGACCGCCGGGCCCTGCGGCTCCTGCTCGGGCGGCACCGTCTGCGGGCCGCTGCCCGGCGGCAGGAAGATGCGGATGATGTCGGCGCCGTTGGTCAGCACCGAGGCGATGGTCGAGGCGGTGCCCGACATCACCTCGGCATAGCCGCCGGTGCGCAGGCAATCGCGCAGGTTGAACACGTCGCGCGTGCAGTCGTCGGCCCGCGCCTCGGGCATGAACAGCAGGCCCAGCAGCAGGCCGGCCGGCAGCATCCAGGCCAGCGTGCGGGCGATCGACGCGCCTGCCGGCGCTGTCGCCAGCGGCGGATTGCGCAGCAGCGCGTAGGGAATCAGGATGCCCAGTGCCAGGTTCCAGTGCAGCAGTTCGTACTGGTTGAAGGCCAGCCGGTACAGCAGGAAGGCCAGCACATAGGGCACCGCCAGCGCAATGCCCACCAGCACGAACTTCGGCATCGCCTGCCGGGCGGGCTGGATCGGGCCGAGCACCTTGTCGGTCTCGGGGCGGAACAGGGCCAGCGCTACCGGGATGCCCACCATCAGCAGCGGCGTGGTGAAGTCGAGCCCCTCGCGAAAGGCGAAGGCCCAGCCGAACAGCGCCGGGCTCAGCCAGTTGAGCACGATGGCGCCGACGATCAGCCCGGCGCCCAGCATCATGGCGTAGGACATGCTGGCCGAAATACGCGTCCAGATCACCTGGGCCTTGCCCATCAGCGGGCCACGGAAGGCGAACAGGATGAACGGCAGCGCCGCCAGCAGCAGGCTGGGCAGGAAGTCGTACCAGGCGTTGCGGGCCCCGCTCATGCCCAACAGCTTGAAGTGCGGCATGCCGCGGATGCTGGAGTACAGGAACCAGATGTAGCCCGACAGCGCGCCGCCGCCCACCGCCAGCACATCCCACCAGCCCTGCGAGCGCTGGGCCATCGGCAGCTGGCTTTGTCGCATGAACTCGGCGGGCGAGATCATGCGTTTGGTGAAACGTTGCCACAGGCCCTGGGCCATGCCGGCGGCCTGCTCCATCGGCTGGGCCAGCGCAGCGGGGGGCTGGCGCTGGGCGCCTTGGGGTTGGGCGCCTGGGGCCTGGGTGCCCTGGGGCATGCCGGCCATCGGCGCCGACGCCTGCGGGCTGCCAGGCGATGCCGGGCGTGGCGGCAACTCGTCCAGCCAGCGTGCGCCATCCCAGCGCTGCCACTGGCCCCGCGTGGGGTCGATCTGCCACCAGCGCTGGGCCTCGTCCTGCAGGCGCAGGGTGGTGGCCGCCTGGTCGAACTGCGCGGCATTGAGCGTGCCGGCCGCGCGCTGCGCGAGCAATTCGCGCCAGCGGGTTTCGATGAGGTCGAAGTTCACTTGGCAGTGCCTCCGGTGTCGAGGCGGGCGATGCGCGTCAGCCCGCCGTTGGTGCCGAGCCAGAAGGTGCCGGCCGGGTGCTCGAGCACCGCCTTCACCTCGGGGCCGGCCAGGCCCTCGCGCTCGGTGAGCCAGGCCAGCCGCGTGAGGCCGGTGGCCTGATGATCCGTGGCGGCCATCACCACGATGCCGTCGTATTCAGAACCGAACCACAGTCGCCCGGTGCTGTCCTCGACGATGGTGCGCACCTTGTCGCCGGCCAGGCCCTGCGCGCGGCCCACCGGCTGCCAGCGGCCCTGGTGCAGCCAGGCCGCGCCGCCGGCGCCAGCGAAGCCGGTGCCGATCCACAGGCCCTCGCGCCCGCGCTGCTCGGCCAGCGTGTTCACCGAGCGGTGCGGCAGGCCATGCTCGGGCGTGAACAGGCGCCAGCCGTCGGCCTCGCGGCGCACCAGGCCAGGCGCGCGCGGCGAGCCATCGCCCAGCCACAGGGTGCCGGCGCGGTCTTCATAGATCAGGTCAACCGACATCGGGTTGATCTCGGGGGTGAACGGTACCGGCACGAAGGCCGCGCCCAGCAAGCGCGCCAGCCCGCGGTCGCTGCCGGCCCAGAGCGTGCCGGTGCGGTCGCGCCGCAAGGCCAGGCCACGCCCCGGAAAGGCGCCGGCCAGCGACGAGTAATGCACGATCGACGCGTCCTGCCCTGCCGCGGGGCGGCGCCACTGCGTGACGCCATCTTCATGCGCGATCCAGACGCTGCCGTCCGGCTCGCTCAGCAGGGCGCCGACGAAACGCAGCGCCGCCAATCCGGCCGGCACCGGCTGCGGCCGGGCCTGGCTGTCGAACAGGGCCAGCCCGTCCTTGCCACCCGACCACACGAGGCCCTCCACCAGCGCCAGCGCCTGCACGTCGGCCGGCGGCCGCAGCACCAGGTGCCCCGCCGGCACCCGGGCCGCGCGGGCCGAGGCCAGCCACGACAGCCCGGCCTGGGCCAGGCCCGCCGCCAGGGCGATGCCCAGCACCACCTGCAGCACGACCAGCCAGCGCCGGGTCATCGGGCGGCCTCCACCAGTGCGCCCTGGTGCAACGCAAGCTGCCGATCGGCCAGCCGGGCCGCATCGCGCGGCTCGTGGGTGGCCATCAGCACCGTCAGGCCATGCGCCGCACGCTCGTCGTCGATCAAGGCCAGCATGCGCTCGCGCAGCTCGGCATCCAGCGCCGCGGTGGGCTCGTCCAGCAGCAGGATCGGGCGCTGCCCCGCCAGCGCCCGCGCCAGCGCGACGCGCCGCGCCTCGCCGCCCGACAGCGTGGCCGGTGCACGGGCCGCCAGGCCGGCCAGGCCCACGCGTTCGAGCAGCGACGCCACCCGGTCGCGGCGCCAGGCGGCGGGGCGATCCTCCAGCCCGAAGGCCACGTTGCCGGCCACGCTCAGGTGCGGCCACAACGCGGCGGATTGGAACAGGAAGCCGATGCCGCGGCGATGCGGCGCCAGGTCGCTGCCCACAGGCCGCCCGCCCAGGCGGATCTCGCCGGCATCGGCCCCTTCCAGGCCGGCCACCAGCCGCAGCAGCGTGCTCTTGCCGCTGCCCGAGGGCCCGAGCAGCGCCACGCATTCGCCGCGCCTCACCTCCAGGTGCAAGCCATCGGCCACGCATCGCGAGCCGAAGCGCTTGCAGAGGTCGCGCAATTCGATCATCGGGCCGCCGGTGGGGCCCACGGGCAGCCCATCGGTGCGCGCCCTGCGGTCGTCGCCATCGGGGTGATCGTGTGGCCTCATGCGGACCCCTGCCGCGCCTTTGCGCGTTCATCGCCGGTCGAGCCGTCCGGCCGCAGCGGCCCACCCACCAGGCGGCCCAGCCCTGCCCCCATCACCGCCCCTGCCGCGGCCAGGGCCAGCAGCATCAGGCACAACCCGCCAGCGGCTGCCGAGCCGCCGTAGTGCAGGTAGTTGTAGGTTTTCATCGACAGGGTCGCCGAACCCGCCGGTGCCACCAGCAGTGAGGCACCGATCTCACCCAGCGACAGCACAAACGATAGGGCGGCGGCCACGGCCAGTCCAGGGCTGATCAGCGGCAGCATGACGCCGGACAAAGCCCGGCGCATCGACGAGGCGCCCACCAGCGCCGCCTCGAGCAGCGTCGGATCCAGCCGCTGCATCGCGGCGGCCAGCACCACCACCGCGATCGGCGTGAAGCGGGCCAGCTCGGCCGCCACCTGCAAGCCCGCCGAGCCGTACAGGCCCCACCCGCCCATCGGTCGCCACAGGCCGATCAGGCCGATGCCGGTGAGCGCCGGCGGCACCACATAGGGCAGCAGCACCAGGGCCCACATCACGCGCGCTGGCCATTGGCGGACGGCCACCGCCCCTGCCGCCGTGCGTGGCCCGACCCCGTTGCCGAAGGCCAGCGTGAGGGCCGGCACCAGCGCCAACAGCACCGCCCCCACCGCGGCAGCGGCACTGGTCCAGGCGGTGAAGACCAGCTCCGACCCGCTGGACAGCAGGGTGCGCGACAGGTACTCCGGGCGAGCCAGCGCCTCGCCCAGCGCCAGCACCGGCGCGGCCCAGGCCAGGGCCGACAACAGCGCCGCCAGCACCAGTGCCGCCGCCACCGGCGTCGGCAGTGCCTGCAGCAGCCCGGCCCAGGGGCCTGCGGCGGGGAGGGCTTGCACCTGTGCGCCCGGGCCATGCACGCGCGGCGGCTCACCCGCCGAGCACGCCGGCGCCGTGCCGCCCGCTTCCGGCGCGCGCCGCGCCGGCCCCGCCTGCTGGGCCAGTTGCCGCGGCACGCCGATGCCCCAGGTCACCACCGCCAACGCCAGTGTCGCCAACGGCAAGGCCAGCCACAACGCGTCGCTCACCCGATGCGTGGCCGAGAACACCACGAAGATCTCCAGCGCATACACGTTGACGCCGAAGATCGACGGCATCGTGTAATCCAGCAGCGACAGCAGGAACACCAGCATCGCGCCGGCCGCCAGCGTGGGCCGGGCCAGCGGCAATGCCACGCGCCACAGCACCCGCGACGGCGAGGCCTGCATGCGCGCCGCATCGAGCAACAGCGGATCGCAGCGGCCCAGCGCCAGGATCGCCAAGCCGGTGCAGAACGGAAGCAGCGCCGCCCCCTGCGCCACCGCGGCACACCAGGTCTGCCCGATGGTGGGCACGCCGGTGGCCGCGGCCAGCGCGCCGGCCGCCCGGCTGAAGGCCAGCGCCGGCACGGTGGGCGGCAGCGCCACGCTGGCCAGCAGCCACACCTGGGCCCGGCGCGCGCCGGCGGGCCAATGCGCCAGCCAGCCCAGGGCCGCGGCCACCCCCAGCGCCGTGGCCGACCCTGCGACGCCCGCCGAAAACGCGATGCTGCGGGCCAGCAGCTCGAGCCGCCGCGGCGAGAACACTTCCAGCGCCGAAACGCCCGCCGTGCTGCCACCAGACGCTTCGGCGATTGCGGCCGCCAGCGCCCCGGCCAGGGGCCCGAAGGTCACCACGGCGAATGCCGCCCAGGCCAGACGGCGGGCGAGCGGGCTGCGGACGATCAGGGGAGCCAGGCTCATCGTTCGTGGGCCGCGGCTCGCAGGCCGCCCCCGGGACCGCATCGCGGGCGGCCCGCCCGGAGGCGGCGCTCAGCCCTTATGCCAAAGCCCCCAGCCGCCGCCGATGATGCGGATCAAGACGCGCCACGGCAGGCCCGCACGGGCCTTCTGTCAGCCCGGGATCTCGGGCTCGACCAGTTGCGCCAGCAGCGTCAGCGATTGCTGCCAGCCCAGGTAGCAGGCCTGCAGCGGGATCGAGGCCGGAATGCCTTCCTGCACCGCGCGCAGCTCGGTGCCGCAGAACACCGGCTCCAGCGTCACCGTGGTGATCATCTCGCCGGGAAGGCTGGCGTCGTCGAAGCGATTGGTGTAGCGGATGCGCCGGCCGGGCACCAGCTCGAGGTACTCGCCGCCAAAGGCATGCGAGTGGCCGGTGGTGAGGTTGGTGAAGGACATGCGGTGCCTGCCGCCCACGCGCGCATCCATCTCGTGCACCGTGCCGGTGAAGCCATGCGGCGGCAGCCACTTGGCCATCGCCGCCGGATCGAGGAAGGCGCGGTAGATGCGTTCGGGCGGCGCGGTGAGCACTCGGTGCAGGGTGATGGTGCCGGTGGTCATGGAGCCTCCTGTGGACGTCGGGCGCGGCCCGCTGGCGAGCGGGGGGGGCGAAGGGCGGTCGAGATTGTGATCGCCCGCCACGCCCGGCCGGGCCGCAACCCTGCCGTCGGCGCGGGCACGCCTACCCGCGCCCCAGCCGGGCTTCGGCTTCCCGGGCCGAGCCGTAGAGCTCGGGCACCACACCCCGCGCGGCCAGCGCCGGGCCGAGCTTGGCGCGCAGGAAGCCCGAGGTGGAGTAACGCACCACCTGACGGTAGTGCCGATCCACCAGCTCGCGCACCATCGCGGCCCAGTCGTCCTCGACCTGCGCATCGAGCGTGAAGTGGTCGTAGTTGACGATGGCATCGACCTTCTCGCCCAGCGGCGCCAGGTGGCGCTCAATGGCTTGCCGCACCGCCTCGATGTCGTCGCGGGTGCGGATGGCGAGGTGCTCGAAGTTGACGAACATGGTCTTGCGCTGCGGCACATAGGTGAAGCGCTCGGCCAGCGGCACCAGCAGCAGCCGGGCGCGCAGCCCCATCGGCTGGTCGAGGAAGATCGAAGCCTCCATGCGCGCCGGCTCGCGCTCGATCACCGGCTCGAAGTCCATCTGCATCAGGATGTCGCGGTGCAGGTCGACCCCGGGCGCGATCTCGATCAGCTCGAGCCCGCGCTCATGCAGCCGGAACACGCAGCGCTCGGTGACGTAGAGCACCGGCTGGCCGCGCTTGAAGGCCTCGCGGCCCGAGAAGGTGCGGTGCTCGACCTCGCGCACGAACTTGCGCTCGCCATTGGCAGTGAAGCTGCCGACAAAGACCACGCGCTGGGCGTTCTGGCTGATGTTGATGAAGCCGCCGGCCCCGGCCAGCCGCGGCCCGAAGCGGCTGACGTTGAGATTGCCCTGCGCATCGGCCTGCGCCAGGCCCAGGAAGGCGATGTCCAGCCCGCCGCCATCGTAGAAGTCGAACTGGTTGGGCTGGTCGATGATGGCCTGGGTGTTGACCGCGGCGCCGAAGTTCAGCCCCCCGGCCGGGATGCCGCCCACCACGCCGGGCTCGGTGGTCAGCGTGATCAGGTCGATCACCCGCTCTTCGGCCGCCACCGCTGCCACGCCCTCGGGCATGCCGATGCCCAGGTTGACCACCATGTTGGGCTTGAGCTCGAGCGCGGCGCGGCGGGCGATCACCTTGCGCTCGCCCATGGCCAGGGGCTGCACCTGGCTGGCCGGCACCCGCACCTCGCCAGAGAACGCCGGGCTGTAGGGCTCGATGAAGGTCTGCATGTGGTACTCGGGCTTCTCGGCCACCACCACGCAATCGACCAGCACGCCGGGGATCTTCACCTGACGCGGATTGAGCGAGTGCGAGTCGGCCAGCCGCTCCACCTGCACCATCACGATGCCGCCCGAGTTGCGCGCCGCCATCGCGATGGCCAGCGCCTCGAGCGTCAGCGCCTCCTTCTCCATCGTGATGTTGCCGTCCAGATCGGCGGTGGTGCCGCGGATGAAGGCCACGTCGATCGGGAAGGCCTTGTAGAACAGGTACTCCTCGCCGTCGATCTGCATCAGCCGCACGCGCTCGTCGGTGGAGCGCTCGTTGATGCGCCCGCCGCCATGCCGCGGATCGACGAAGGTGCCCAGGCCCACCCTGGTGAGGTGGCCGGGCTTGCCCGCCGCGATGTCGCGAAACAGGTGCGTGATCACGCCCTGCGGCAGGTTCCAGGCCTCGATCTCGCCGCTCACCGCCAGGCGCTGCAGCGCCGGCACCAGGCCCCAGTGGCCGCCGATCACGCGCCGCACCAGGCCCAGGTGGCCGAGGTGGTTCAAGCCGCGCGTCTTGCCGTCGCCCTGCCCCGCGGCATACACCAGCGACAGGCCCTTGGGACTCTGCGTGGCCAGAAAGCGCTGCTCCAGCGCCACCGCCAGGTTCTCGGGAAAGCCGATGCCCACGAAGCCACCGGTGGCCAGCGTGTCGCCGTCGGACAGCAGTTGCACCGCTTCGGCGGCCGTCACCACCTTGCCCGGCCGCGCCGAGCGCAGCGCCGACATGCGCTCGTGCGCGTGGGAAGCATGGGAAATCGCGTGCATGGCCGGCATCCTGGTCGCGGCCAACCCGGGCGGGCGGCCAGACGCGCCTATTTCAGCAAAAGCGCGGCCGCTCGGGCGCGCCGACGGGTGCGGGCAAACCC
>Ga0268298_10003237_pt1 | contig 16846 bp, 11 predicted proteins | sample WWTPWeurt_MetaG_FD_194462 | JGI IMG/M metagenome (GOLD analysis project Ga0268298, IMG submission 194462) | Activated sludge microbial communities from WWTP in Nijmegen, Gelderland, Netherland - WWTP Weurt | ecosystem: Engineered > WWTP > Aerobic digester > Activated sludge | place... | reverse complement strand
TGATACTTTTATATTAGGATATAAACTACTGTAAGTAGCAACTTCTTCTTTTGTAATATATCTTCCATTGATCCTTGATCCAAAGACATATATTGTGTTACCTTCAAAAACATCTTCCTTCAGTCTCAATAAAAATGATTTATCTTCATCTGAAAAATCATCAAAGTTATTTATAACTTTATGCCTGATTACATTCTTAAACTCGTAATACAGTTTATGTTTATCTAATATTGAATTATACAATTCAATATTAATTGATTTCAAATCATCTAAAGTATAAACTTTATTTATTATAGTTGCTGACAATTTGATAGATTTATTGCAGATGTAAAATTACTAACGTCAACCATATTCCATGAAGCAGCTAATCTTGCATCATTTAAACAATCCCAAACTTCGCCTAGATTTGGATTAAGTCTAAATGAATAAATATGAGTGGCTCCACTAATAGGTATAAACTCTCTTAATACAATCCTGACATCCCTTGTATTATTGTATTCAATGCCATACCCCATCGGATCATAGTATTGAGTCTGTGCATTTGGATACAATGCAGTTACAAATCTTATGTCCGCAGATTGAATTTGTGAATTAGCATTAATTAAATCAACTATCTTGTTGAATCCTAGTCCATAACCCATATCTACAAAAGTTAAAGTAGGAGTTATACTTCCAATTGAAGTTGGTGTTGAAATAACTACATTGCCATCTACTTCAAGATAGTCTATAAAATAATCAGCGCCGGAAGTAATTTTGTCACCATTCACATCTGCACCATTAAAGCAAGCGGCATATCCAAAACAAACTGAATTTCTATTTGATACCGGAGCTATCGTACAAAGAGTGCTGCAGCTGCATTCAACTTCATCTACTTGACCTGTAATCACCATTCCATAGTTATCCTCATATCTAAGCACTATTATGTCCCCGGTAAATGGGTTCCTAACATATACTCTGTTCAGGTAGTATGACTGAGGATTCCCATCGATTGTTCCACACACAGTTTTTTCAATTACAGCAGGACAATCCGAAGTAACTGAATCTTCATTCCATCCTGGCAATGCTGTAGCCGGAATCAGAGCCCCTGAGCCATTCTCAATTAAATATTCATACTTTCTTGTTCCATCACATTCTTCCCATTTTACTAATTCTACCTCGGTGCATGATATACCTTGGTCAATAAGCTCTAAATTCTGACCAATCCTATTGAAAGTAAATGTACCAAATGAATCTGGTTGGCCCTCAATCCAGTAATGTCCATTGCTATCATCTTGAGGTACAGTATCTGATATTACCGAAAATACCTTCCATCCATTTATACCATTCCCGGAATAAGGACCACTTGGGTGAGTGCCTGATACATTATCGCCTATATAAGTAAATGTTGGCCCATATAAATTAGAGTCAGGATGGGGATTATCATATTTAGATAGCAGTGTCCATACTTTCGATGCCTGTTGTACAAGAAATAAATATTTTCGCTCAACGCCTATGATCTTCTTATCGCAATTACAATAGTCATCTTTGATTATAGATCCAGAAGGTTGTGTAGAAGTAATTGTACCTAAAACTCCTTTTTTATAAATACGGTTTCTATTTTCTGTACCAGTAGTTATGTTGTACTCAATTATGTCAGCTGCAAACCACTGAGATCCATCAATACACATAGGTGCCCATAGTATGCTTTCGATATCTTTTAAATCATCGTTACAAACTATTTTTACATTGTTAGCGTAAACTTTCTCTGTAGTAGTAGTTCTGAGCATATTTTCTGCCACAAATGCTACATATCCTGTATTGCCTCCTGTTGTTCCGGTAAATGCAGATCTTGTGCTATCTTGAAATGCCTGAACAATATCTCTACACTCATCAGCAGGGACCAAATTCGTATCATAGTCAAACTCGATCCTTCTTCCTCCAAGCATTGAAGTCACATTTGATATTGCTGCGTTTAGCAACTGCACACCTTGATTTAAAAAGTAAGTATCGTCGAATATTCGCGTTACATCTGAGGATAAGTTAGAACTAAAAAGACCAAATGCGCCGGTATATGCTCCATCTTCGATTCCTATATGAAATAAACCTGCTCCGATATTTATGACATCCCATTTTACCTGTGGGTTAGTAGCTGTATAGTAGTTTCCAGCCGGAGCCGTTGAAGGAGCTTGGCATGATATTTTAACTACATCGCATGATGAAATAGTATTGCTGTTATCACATACCTCAGCATTTAAAGGCTTTGTACCAGAGATTGTACCGTCTTGGTGGTTCAGATATATGTCGGAAGATATCGATCCATTTACAAGACAAATTATCTCAGTATAGTAATCATATCCAGTTGCCGTTTGAACTTTCCAGCATTTTTGAATAACCTTTGCATCTTTGCATAATGTAGCTGTTACCGGTGGGTTTCCTGTTACTACTGTACCAGCTGGCATTACTATATACTTGTGCACAATAACTCCATCTACACTTTCTGCATACAACAAGTAATAAGTATTTGGATCCGATATATCACATAGCAAAGTATAGCTACCTAATTCATAGTCAGAAGATGACGTTCCTGATATGATAGATGAGGCTATATTTTTTAGCTCTTTAACAATACATTCAAGCCAATGCAGCACTTTTTTATAAAACTCGATACTTGTCATATTATGATTTGTTAATTGTTAGAATAGCAGCACCGCTGCATGGAGTAAGCAAAAGATCAAATTCTGGCAAGGTAGTTGTATGTAAGTATGCAAATACATACGTAGCAGTTGGCACTCCTGTTGTATTGAATTTTCCTTGATTATATCCTGATTCATCCGAAGCTAAAGTGCATGGGGACGATGATTCAGGAGCATTAGAATTAAACCATGTTCCACCCGGGCTTCCCCCGATAATAGGCAAAAGATCAATACATGCTTCACCAACATCTATACTTGCAGATGTTCCACTGTTGCCTGCTTCAACAATCTGGAGTATAACTATTGTTTCAGCACAGCATCCTTTTTCATCGCTCAATTTATATGAGAAATAATAAAAACCAGTATCCGCAAGAACAGATATTACACTTGAATCTAATTCGCTTCCTTGAGAATATCCTGATATTTTATTTGTCGCCAGTGCATTATGACCACTACTTGTACTTCCGTATCCAACATATTTCCAAATTCCACCGTATGAAAAGTCAGAAAGAAGTTGAAATAAGTTGACGTTACATTCTCCAGATACTACTGACTTGTTAGAAGCTATTCCTGATGAATTGCTTTTGTATACAAAAATGCAAATTTCAGTAATTTGATCACAAGCCATACATTCGCTACAATCTTGGCAGCTATTTAGCGATGAAATATTCGCGATATACCTGAGCTTAAATTTTACTTGATCTTGATCTATATCAAAAATGACTTTCTTCGTGTCCAATAAATCGTTACAATTTCCTTGGAACAGGAAAGGACTTGAATCTCCTTCTATAAGCTCGTATCTTCCTCCTGAAATTGGCATACACTCTCCAGAGTATGATGATCGCAATGCATTCCATAGGTTAAAATTACCATGACCGTCACAAATATAGGTTGTAATAGGATTTGGAGCGCATGGAGCTTGTATCACATCCAGGACTAATTCGGCCTCATCATAACAACTTGAGTCATTGATTCCTGCACTGTATACAAAGCAATACCTTCCAGACCTTAGCATTCCAGTATCTATATTACCCATGTAATTTGAAGGAATTCGATCACCGATACTAATAAGGTGCTTAATTCCATCGATGAACAGAATATTATGCTTTTCTGATACGGCTTGTGTTAGTGTCCAATAACCACCTTCCGTAATGTTTTTGCCTGGCTCTGCCAATAGATTTTCAAAAAGGGATATAACACATGTTACATGTGCATCTTCATTACTCCCACACTTATCTTTTGACTGTTCAATATGCTTTGAACATACCTTTATGCACGAATTTTCCCCGGCATAAGCTACCGGAACTATCGATAATGTAAGCTCGAAAATTGAATCACACACCTCCCCAAATAATCCTACATTATTGACTACATAATGCCATGTATAATCCCCAATGGATAAAAGATTAGGGTTTATAATGGTACCTAATCCACCTGGGGAGATATTTACCCATGATCCATTTGCTAATTGAGCTACCTGTTCAATATCAAATTCAGCCAATGATGAACATACTTGGATTGATTTATCAATAGGTAGTTTATAGTCTTCAACGGTATCTATGCGAATGATATATGAATTACCGCAATTGCCATACTGGCTCTTATACACAAATTCATAGATCCCGGACGGGGAATTAGTTAAGCCTATGATCGGATTATGATTTGTACCGATCAGCTCATTAGTCGCATATACTCTCTCAATGCCATCCACTTCTATTTTAGCGGACCCAGACAGTAATCTCCACCGGAATGAAGTGTTTGATATGCCGAGCATTGAGTAAATGCTCATTAAATTAGATCCTGACTTGCAAACAGAAACTTCAGTAGTACTTGACGAGCTGTTCTTGTAGACAATGTACTTGATCTCAGATATATTGGAAGAAATGCCGTTGATATCTTTTACAAAATATGATAATGAAACCTCTCCTTCGAAGGCTGCATTAGGGCAAAATGTTACATTTCCAAGATTATCTTTTGTAATTGTTCCTGCTGAAGGATTAGGAACCTGAACATCTAAACTGCTTGGATCTATGTCTCCAATGTCATTATCCAATGGATTGAATGTAATACATTCTCCAGCTTGTACGCAAACAGTATCTGAAAATGTTTCAGCACTGCTTCCGGTATCAGTGCATGAAGATTTCCTATGAATAGAGATAGTACCGTATGCAATAGACCCAGAAGTATCACTGATCTTAAATTTTAAAGTATCAACAGCAATACTATCAATTGGAGTGTAAACTACCATTCGATCTAATCCATATACTGCATTACCGTGCTGTGTGCTTATTTCATAGTTTGATATAAGTATGTCGCCTTCTTTAGCAATAAATGAGAATGAGCTTAAATCAAATGGGTAATTTGATGAAATGTAATTTTCTATATTTAATTTTACAGATCCACCTTTGCATTCCTGATATCCTTCTGGTATTGTTCCAGATATAGCATATAAATTACTATTTAAAACAGGAGGATTATCACCGCAGTCTGTACATCCAAGTTCGCCAATTATTTCTAATACACTCGGTTTACCAGAACACGGAACTACATTTATGCATATATTTCCGTATGCTTTTCTATTTTGAATATCACATACAGTATATGTCATACTGACTAAAGACTTTGGAAAATCAGAAGGGAATGTAAATTTAACCTCTCCGTTTCCGATATGCTTGTATGTTACATTTTTTGGTGTATCTATAATTAATGTAGGCCAGTTTATATTTGCATCACTTCCGCATGAATTATCACACATGTCAATATCTATCTTTATTGTACTGCAAACTATTCCGCTGTTGCATATAGTTGTAGCCACAATATCATTACCTTTAGGCTGACAAATATCAAATGATTTTGTTGCTATTAAACAGCACCCATTTGTATTTGTTATTTTTACAGATAGTTCTATTACACTAATATCACTCGATACGTATTCAAATTCTGCAATATTTGATTTAGAGTATTTAAGGCTTATCTGATTTCTGTTGTAAATCCATTCATATTGATAAGGCATATATTTTGATAAAGATACATCTGCCTTAAACTTCAGGTCTGCAATATTTACTATTCCATCACCTACCAAGCTAAATGATTCGCATGGGTCACATGTTTCTACTTCATAGCTTGTCTCGCATCCTCTATCATCTAATATGTATATTGTTGCCTTTTTGTTCTCATTATAACAATCTATGTCAATGTAATTAAAATAAACACAAAGTATTCCGTTGCTAAATGACTCTTCTTCATATGTCACGCAATTACCGGCGTCAATCCTATAATTAGGAGTTCCTGATATTCCAGAAATATTATATTTATTTAATACTCGTAACATTTACACAGGTTATATCGCATGAATTTAATTGAGCTACTTTATTTATTTCAATCTTTCCGTTTTTATTACATACAGTTTCTTCTTCACATACATGAATAGATTTAATAACTTTTTTTGGCATATATCTATATTTTCCTGTAAGATAGAAATCATTAAAACTTAATAATGACTTTGTGCAAGATACCCCATACCTAACTCCATTAGCAATTTCATTTGCTGTAGATATAAAATCACATTTATCAACAATTGCACTCATTGAATATTGCTTTTATATTCTTATTTGAGTATGATACATCATTTGCAAGAGCTTTAAATATATTACAAAGAACATCGCAATCACATTGATCGCAATCCTTTGAAGAAAGCAATGCAGAATAAAGCATTACTGCCTTAGATTCAGGATTGTTTTTAATAACATCAGCTAATATGCATTCTATGTCATGAATATTTGCTACACAATAAATAGTATTGTAAGTATTGCCGTCATTATCCTCTATAGTAACATTTACCTCATATATTCCTACTGAAAATTCACTCTTACCAATTATGCTAGGATAAATATAGATACTATCATTTGTTACAGTTACATTATTCCTACAATCATTTGTTCCATTTGCATATGTCATATTCTCACATGAAAACATATAGCATAATTTTTCATCTGAATCGAATAATATTAAACTATGTGGAATTGATTTAGTTGAAGAAATTGATATCTCTAAAATGCTGTTGTCTCCTATTCCATTATGTCTAGTAATATCTACATAAGATCCGTAATAAAGTGCCTCTATCTTTGATTTTAAAAAGAAAACGTTATCTGGAGTAAGGTAAAAACTATCTTGATCTACAACATAAGGAACATCTGCAAATAGTTTTTTTTCAGTAAGATATCCATATTGAATATATCCACATTTATTCATTGTCTCAAATCTAACTGTCCACTTACAGTCTGTAAGAGAATAGTCATACTTTGTACACTTAAATGAATAATCTTCTAAAATACCAGTTGATACATTATTTATGAAAATTCTACTAGGAATATATAACCTTACGTCAGCATCTATTGTAATGTTTAAAACTGAATTATCTGAAGTTGCTTCAACATTAACAGAAATTCCTTGGTTTGAATAGTATGAAGATATCGATGAAATAAGTATCCCAAGATTTCCAACATGCATACCCGTTATTCCATCATAATTCAATAAAACGTAATTATTGCTACCTTCAGTCAATGGTATATAATCCTCACTGCAATCTCTATTTATTACTACAATGTTATTTAAATGATAACTATTGTTTAGTAATGGAATTGAAATTTCAAACTTATTGCATTTAGTGTATTCCGTGCTTTCACAAATAGATATAGGATTATAGTGTAAGCATGAGAACTTTTTTTCTAAAAAGCAATATGCATAATCTGATAATGCTACAATTTTAACCGGAACTACTGTTGAGCTTGTATTTAATATTTCAATTTCATAGCAATTTGAATCGCTATCATACTTAACTGTGGCCTCTCCATTACGGCAATTTGACTTTAACCATCTGTTTATTGCTTCATTAAGCAAAATCAATTCAGAAGGTATAGATACATCGTAAATCCTATTTAGGATTTGATATGAATTACCTTGGAAATATATGTAAAGGTCCCTTATCTTTGTAAATACACCATTTATGCACTCAGGAGGAAATGGAACCGTAGTGTGTGTACCAACACAATCACTTATATTGTAAGTGAATCTTTTAGTCTTATTGCCACAGCAAGTTATCTCAATGTTATAATCGCCATTTCCGCTTACTGGAATATACACCAGAGCATGTCCTGTATCATCTGTCTCTGTATTTACAATAACGCCATCGACCCAAACTGAAATTGAGCATCCAGTAATAGGGTTGACTCCATCAAAATATGCCAGGTTCAACTCCATCAAAAAACATGTATGCGATATCGTATGATCAATGTCACAGCTTAATCTTCCGTCATGGATGAATGTTCCATCTGAAGCGCATACCTTTACTTTATACTTGCATTTCAATAGCGAAGGTGTCTCTATCTCAATGTTAGAGGCTCCGGTCTTTAAATTATCGCAGCAATTTTTTTTAACGGTAAGAGAAATATTCTTAAGCCTTCCCTCGGCTATGAGCTTCCTCAATACATCATTCTGAACAGATATGTACTTGCTATTTGCGACATAATAAGCCATAATTGCAAAAATACCACATTTAACGTATTATAAATCAATTAAATATAATAATAAAAATTTAATAATAGCATTAAAACGGAATATCATCGTCCGTAGGGATCAGAATATCTTCAAAAGCATCTTTCGCAAGCCTTACATAGTAATCATTTAGGCTCATTTCAAATTCATCAAGGCCAGATCCAAACCTATATGTATGGGAATCTCGGTCCCACTCGCAGTCTATTCTTCCGATCTTTCCGGTAGCATCTGCATCTCTTAGCTTTCTGATGTATATCTCTGCTGTATTTGGAGGTGCCGGAGTATCGCTGAATCTTGACTCTCTATGAACAACTACGATATTGTCAAACTTATTGGCAGCCTGGGCTCCATGCGCTATATCATAGATATCAGGAGCCGCATAGCTTCCTGATTTTGTCTTTGTTGGCTTAGGGGGATGCATTACCACAATAAATGCATCAAAATGTCTTGCTTCCTTTATGCTTACATTTAGCCACTTTCCCATGAAAACATCATCACGATCATGCCCGAAGTCATGGTCTAATTTATTAAATGTATCAAGTATAAACCCATTGATACCGTATGTTTCTTTTAAATAATTAAGCTTTTTATAAAGCCATTTAGTATCACATATTTCTGTTTCATCAGGATATATTAGATAAATCTTATCCTCCAAGAAATGATATACTTCAGCAACTTCCTCATCTGTTGCTACATTAACATTTTCTCTACCAAGTCTGTCAAATCGCTGGATATTCTTCTTCAACAACATGCATGCTATATTCTCAAAATATTTATCTACAGGATATTGCTCGGCAGCAAATATGGCCCATTTCCAGTTAAAAGAAATTGCTGTTATTGCACATAAATACTCAGCAAATGTACTTTTACCCATATTTGCATATCCAGTAATACAAGTTAATTGGCCGCTTAGAAATGAAAAATAATCATTCAATGTCTTAACAGGAAGTGGCCTTGCCTTTGGCCTACCATGCTGCTTATAACTCATAAGCAGCTCCTTTAACGGTCCAGTTAAAGTTACAATAGACTTTACCGGGAAATCAATGGCTGATTCTATCATATCAAATAGAACCTTGTTATTTTCAAATGAAGTAAATCTTCCTCTTGTGTTCCTGTTTATAATATCATCAGGGTCCTTACACTCAATTGGATATTCAATTATCTTGGATTTTCCTTCTCCTAAATATCTTATTAAGGCAGATCCTGTGTAAGTTCCAGCCTTATCATTATCAGTAGCTATAATGAATTTCTTAACATGACTTAGCTCTTTGTAACAATTAAATAGACCTGCAAATTTACCTATAACTTCTCCTTCTGTTTGAGCTCCATTTTCTAAGCTAACTATTCCATATTTTTCATCAAGACCGGCTTCAATGCAAGCAATTGCTCCCATTTCTCCTTCTACAACTATTACCTCATCTTTACCTTTCACAGAATTTATATTGAATAATATTTTTTCTCCATCAGTTTGTTGAGAAAAGTCTTTTGTACCCACAGATACAGATCTTGTCTTGTAATTAATTGATCATCTCCACGGTGATATAGGAATATGAACTTATCGTCATATTTTGAGTATGATATTAATTTATTTGACACTAATTTTTTAATAGTTCTTTCGCTTATTCCCCTTGAAACAAGATAATCGATAACTTTATTTGATTCTTTATGTTCAACAAATATAGGCCGTTTGTATTCTTTTTTTTCAGTTGTTACATTTCCTTTAGAATTACATTTATGGCAAAAATAAAAACCAGTATCCGGTTTAAATGCAAGAGATTTATTTCTATCTTTAGCTTTGTCGGCAGAGCAGAAAGGACAAGATGCTCTTGAAAACCCTTTACTATCTGTTTTGTTAGCCTTACTTGTATCTATTCCTAATTTACTTAATTTATAAATTATTATATCATTCATATAAATGTTTGTTTTCTTCAACACTTTTAGCAAGTTCCCTTCTCGCTATTACAGTCCAATTAAATATATCCTTATTTATATTTAATCTATGTGCAATTTGATGCAATGTCCATTGACTGTTATAACTTTTCATTTTAGCATAAATAGGCATTTCATGAAATTCTAAATCCTTAACATTTTTACGCGATATGCTAAATATATTAATTTTGTTTTTATCAAGAACTTTGAATTCAATTCCATTTATTATTATCTTTTCTTTTACTTCGCTTTGAGAAATATATCCACATGAACATACTTTATTAAACATAATAGCTTTGCATGCAGGACATACTTTAGGCTTAGGTTTTGATAGTTTTTTCTCAACACCTGTCTTTAATGATAAATCATCGTCGTAGTCAATAAAATCACCAAATGTTAGCACATTAGATCCTATATCATATATCGTACAATACTCTTTATTAATAAAGGCCCTGAGACCTCTACCAACTATTTGAAGATAACGTGCAAATGATTTAGTTACCCTTACTATAAATACATTCAAAACAAATGGGAAGTCTGCTCCTTCTGTTAAAATATCACAATTAATTAGGAACTGAATATTTCCATTCGCAAAGCGATCATATATAATCTCTCTTTCATTTATAGGTGTATCACCAATAATATATTCAGCTTTAAGTCCTGATTCATTAAATGCGCTGCATATTTCTTTTGTATGAGCTACATTTATGCAATAAACAATGCTTTTACCAATACATTCTTTGGCAAGACTTACAACGTGATCAGTAATATGAAGCTGGCTAAATCTTTCAAACATTTGCGTTTCGTCATAATCAAAGTTCTTTGTTTTTACACCAGACATATCTATCTTACTTGTATAAACATACTTTGCCGGAACTATATATTTTTTTTCAATTGCTTCTTTAGTTTTTATAGGGATTATAAGTTCTTGGAATAATTCACCAAATGGCTTGTTATCTTTACGGAATGGTGTTGCAGTTATTCCTATTAATTTATAATTTGTAAAATAATTAAGTATTTCTAAATAAGAATCACCTAGTATATAATGTGCTTCATCAACTATTATTAAATTAAAATATTCTCTATTGAACTTTTTATAAATCTTAATCATGGATTGCCTTGAAGAAATCTGTATTGGAAGATAAAGCTCTCTTTTATGCTTTCCAAGTATTATTCCTGATGCAATATTAAACTGATCTAATAGTCTTTTTGCAAATTGCCTTACTAAATTATCTCTGTGCACTAATACAAGTGTTTTTCTATTATAATTATTTCCATCTTTTATAATATCACAAACCACTGTTGTTTTACCTAACCCCATGCATAATACAAAGCATACTTTATCAATGCCTCGCTTGAATGCATTATAAATTTCATTCTTTCCTTTGATCTGATAATCAAATAGTCCTTTAAATGAATTCATATATTGTACTCGGTTTCATTAATCGCTATCTCAGTTTCTATTCCTGTGGCTTTACTCACTTTATCTACGAAAATATTTCTATTGGAATTACTTTCAGACAAATGTGTTAGAATTATCTTCCTGCATTTAGATAAGTCGTTTCTTTTAAGAAATTCTATGCAATCATCAATTGACATATGATTATTCCTTATTCTTTTAGCTAATGAAGGATGGTACTTTCCAGATTTAACATTTTCATCTAATAAATCATCACTATAATTAGCTTCAACAATAAAGCATGTTACATTTGTAAATCTAGTTAATATCTTTTTACAATCAGTTGCAAAAACAACGGTTCCGATATCAGGATTATTTATGTAGTATCCGTATGAATTTAATGCATCATGTATAGTTCTGAACGGTATTACTTTAAAACTACCTATACTATAACAATTTTCATAAAGAACATGATTGTAATTCCTATGTGTATCTTCTTTAAATGTTTCTTTGGCACTATAAATATTTATACAATTATCTGCGAACTGCTTAATATATTTAAAGTGATCACCATGCTCATGAGTAACAAGACATCCAGAAATATTATTTAAATTAAAGTCAATGCTTTTTAGAAATATTTTAAAACTAATACCACACTCTAATATTAGCAAATCTTTATTTCCTAATACATAGCAATTGCCTTTTGACCCAGTTCTAATTACTTTAAACATTGTGATTATTTGATAAATATTGTTCAACTTGTTTCCATGCGTCATCATCATCATTGTCATGTGAAGAATCTTCTACGATATGCTCTCTTTCTGCAGCATGGATACGAGCCAAAAGCATAGCATCCACTCTGTCAGTATTTAATATTCCGTCGTAAACCATATACTCCTTTAATAAACCAATATCAGTAATAGTATGCAAATTTAAAATTTCTGCTCCGGTTTCAGGGTCTAATCCACGAGGTGTCATTAACCAGTCTAAGTCGTATTTTTCAGCATCGCCCCTTATGATAGAATTCATATGGCATCCTTTTGGCCTAGCCGAGCTTGAAGATTTAAGAACCTTTTTTAAGAAATAGTCTGGCTTCTCCGCAAGAAGATGCAACTTCTTTCTCTTTTCAAAATGGGTGTATACCTGAGTAGTCATATTTTCATGCATACAGTCTAATCCATATATAGACAAAGCTGCAATAATATTGTCGTTAAATTCAGCCGTGCCGGGCCTTCCCCAATATGTTAGGCAAATTCCTGATCCAAAACCGACATCAGGTGTATAAATTACAAACCCAGCAATACTATTAGAATGATCGGAATGGTCCTGATTTACAGGATCATAACCGCTAAATGACATATTGGGCTTCTTTACTTTTGACGGAGGAATAAACATTACTGGACATCCAGGCTCAAAATGAGTTACAGGGTATTCATTAAATGGAGTCTTTGACCCATCGGTAACTACTTTGTATTTATATTCACCCGATTCGTAATAAAACTCAACAGGTGTCCCTGTTTTCTCATAAAGTTTATCGGCTATTACTCGATCAAGATGGTGTTTTATAATAGATGTCGGGTACTTTGTATTTGAAGATCGAAGAAATGCCTCTGATGGACTATTTGCGTGCTCAGTCATATATAATCTTGCATCTTCATTCTTTCCTTCTTTCATTAAATTAGATATGATATCATCTCTATGTTTCTTGGCACCTTCTCTATCAGAATTACCATCTTTATCTATAAATCCTTCTTTTCCAATATAGTCAGGATGAAAGTAACCACCAGGCTTTACCTTACCTTTATCCCATTTGTTTTCATATACATTGAAACCATATAAATCGGCTTCATAAAATTGTTCTGCAAAGTCTAATGTGCCTCCATCCATATCTCCACCTGTACCGAATATGATCATAAATCCTGTTCTGTATTCACCTGCTTCTTGAGATGGGCTTATTACAGTATATGATTTCTTCCAATTTGGGAATACTCCTGCTTCATCTACGGCTGCAAAATCAAAATCAACACCTCTTGCAGCATCAGGATCATCATGAAATGAAACAGCAATTATTTGACTGAGAAATCCAGCCTCTACATGTAGTTTTGTAACAGGGTCGTATTCTAAAAAGCTGGCTTTCATAGTGTTTTTAGCATCGCTTTTTTGCCTTAACTTAAGCCATGCAGTATACTTATTTAAGAAATCAGCATTTCTTCTTGACATATCAAATATACCATTCCTTCCAAATAGATACTTATTGTCATACGCACATTGCAGAATAATTCCATTCGGAATAGTATCATATCTATTCGTTGACATTGCGCTAATCTTGTATGTATATCCTTTCCTTCTTGCCTTAGCTACAAGCATGTTTTTGCCTCCGCAATTGTATTTTGGTATATTTTCCAGAAATAGATTATTTAAAAATTCTTCTGTACAACCAAACTCAGATATAGCACAATTCCAGAAAAAATCATAGTCACCATCAATAAAATTCGGAAACCCAATTATCTTTCTAATGCTTTTAGTTCCTATAGGTATATTATCAGGAATTTTTTTTATCCTAGAATAGTTTAGGTAATTATAATGGTCTCCGGATATACTAAGGCCACCTATTGTTATTCCATTTATTCTTTTATCAAGCTCTTCCTTCCAGAAATCATACCAACCAGAAGATCCATCTTTGTAGTCAGTAAATCTTCCATATTTTTCAAAATGATTGGCTGCATCAGAAAACATATTTGTATTTACAAAATACCCATCTTTATTTCTTAAGAACATAATGTAAATATATTAATTATTGGATACAGATCATTATTTATTAAAATAAATCCATAATTGTGGATGAAAGAGTTGCGGTGAACATAAGTGGAATTTCTTCATAAAGGAACAATGCATTCTGTAACCATTAATTCTAACCATTCATCTATTGTTAAAGAAACCGGAGGAGACCCCAGGCCGGATTTATACACAACATACAAGTCATGAATTATCTCCTCGGATTCTTCTTCACTAACAAAAAATTTTAATTTTGATTTTACATTTGCTTTAAATTCAGTAAAATTAGAATGGAGGTGCATCTTTTTTATCTTTACTGTTTGTTGCAGCTGTATTGTCTTGTGCATCAGTAATGCTATTATTATCGCCATTAAATGATATTGTAACATCAGTTGATACTTCTTTGTTTGATTGCACTTCACTCCATTCAGCATAGTCATTACTAAATAGATCTGCTACTGAAGATACAAGATGTGGTAACCTAAATGATAGTATCATTCTTATTCCATGATATCTTAACTTGTTTTTAGGTGCAAACTTATATGCTTCTGATTTATTGACAAAATCATCCTTTGAAGTAGCTGTTTCCTCATAAATCTCATTTCCTTTGGAGCACCTAACTGTTACGGATTCTTTAGACTCATTTAAATATTCGAGCACATATCCCCTCCTCGTTAGGAGAGAAGCCATCTTATCTCCGTATGGAAGTAGAACGCCTCGTATTATGCAAAATGTCTGCATGGATTCAATAGCAGAAAGACCCATTTCTTCTCCGGCTTTAATTTTTACATAAGCTTCTTCTGCGGTTGTTTTACCAAATGCTCCAGAACTAGCTATGCGCTTGCATAAGTCAAGATCACTCTTAATTTTTACAGTATACAATAGATGCTCTGCAAAATCCTTTGCAATTGAAGGCATAGAATCTGCGAACTTTAATATCACATCCATTGTCTTATCATTTTCAACAAGATTGTTGATTCTATGGTGTGCCTTTACAAGATCTTCCTTGTACTGTGAAATTAATACTTCAGGGTCCGTATCATGTACAGCTTTTTCTGATTTTAAATCACTCATTGTTTGATACTTTTAAATTAGATTGATTAACAGATAATTTAATTATTTGTGTGTTCACACTGCTTACTTCATTTATAGATTCTACATTATCAACAAATATAGGCAAATATAAATTATAAAAAGCAGACAATACATTAATTAATTTTAATCCAAGATTGATCTTGTCGGCAGTGTTGAGTTCAATAAACTGAACATCGTCATATGTAACAATGCAGCATTCCTCTTTGTTTCCATTGATAAGGTCTCTAAACATTTTAATATAGATACCATCGCCAAAGTGTTTATTTACTGATTCTTCAATAAGAGATACTTTGTAATATATGAAAGCATTAATATCTGAAAGAATCTTAGATAGTGAAGCCTTTTTAATCGCTAATTCTTTTATATAATTCTCCTTGAATTCTCTCTTTGATACAAGTTCGGCAGCCATTTTAAAAGGCGCTGACAGGTCAATTATCTTTTTTGTTACTTCGTCTAGCTCTGACGTATCAACAGAATCAATTGTATCAAATACTATGCTATCAGATTCATCAATAAGCATTTGTATTTCTTTAGTATCGGAAGGAATAGTTAAACCATCCAATAATTTTTGTGCATTTGCTATCTCTATTTCAATTAACTTAATGTTATTCTTTTCAGATTCAATTCCAGCAGAGTCCAAGATACGCGGCACAAGACCGCGTATCTCTTCACTCAAACTAATGCCGATTTGTTCAATATCTTTTAGTTTTGCTTCTTTTTTTGCTTCAAACTCCATTATTTTATCTTGCAAACTTTTATTTATTACTTCTTCTTTTAGATCGGCTCCACATCTATCACAAACCCTAGCTATACTTGCTGCTTCTGAGAATACCTCAGATTTAGTCTTGGCATGTTTATCCCTAAGTTCTTGTAATAATATGTTTTTACTGCTAATAACATCTTTAAGCATTTTATTATAGTTCTCCGAATCTTCATTGGATAGCTCAAGGCTTTGTAGCTTACTACTTATTCTTCTCTTTATTGAATGCTTCAAATTAATCTCATCTCGAAGCTCTTTTTCCTTCAATGTGTAATCTGCTCTAAGCATGTCTCTTTTTATTGCAATCTCTTTAGTTAATTTCTCTTTTTTTGCATTCTTTTCAATATTGGATTTTGATAAATAAGAATACTTGGCGTTTAGGTCAGAAATGCCGGCCATTATTGCTTCTTTTTGCTTCTCAAGAGCTTCAATTTCTGTTTTAGCGCTTTCGTCTGCATTAAAGCTGCTAATAATAGTTTGTATTTCTTGTAATTTTATTTCTTCAACGGCCATAGATTCTTCAATGTCAGATATTTCCTTGGCCGTATTTGCCTTAAAGTCGTAAATATCCATATTATTCCTGGCAGACCACATTTCAGGCCATCTTGAAGCCAATTCATTATCACTCGGAATGTTTGCCATGACTGATAATATATTTCTTCT
>Ga0268298_10003236_pt1 | contig 16847 bp, 15 predicted proteins | sample WWTPWeurt_MetaG_FD_194462 | JGI IMG/M metagenome (GOLD analysis project Ga0268298, IMG submission 194462) | Activated sludge microbial communities from WWTP in Nijmegen, Gelderland, Netherland - WWTP Weurt | ecosystem: Engineered > WWTP > Aerobic digester > Activated sludge | place... | reverse complement strand
GGCCGCCTTGTCCAACCGAGTAGATAGTAAGCGGCCGGGCACATGGCGTTTCGTGGCTATCCTCGCGGCCGCATACCTCAGTTTGACTCTAGCCGCCCATTTGGCCGGTCCTAGGATCATCACTCCGCTGTTTCCACTCTTCCACAAGGGCCTGGAATGGACGCACCCCGAGTTCGTGGTCCAGTCGCTGTCCGTACAAGAAGGCAAACTGCGGCTGGAAGCCCAAATGACGAGGCTCAACCCCGGCCGTGTTGGCCATGGGCAAAGGACCACCACGTTTGAACTCCCGGCCAGACAGTTCTTCGTGGGCCCCATCATCGTGCTCGCGCTCCTCCTAGCCTGGCCCCACAAATCCAGGCGGCTCGCGCTCACGGCAGTTGCACTGGCGCTGCCGCTGGTGGGGCTGGTCGAACTTCTGGACACGCCCTATGCCATCGCCGCCATCGCCGCGGAGCAGCTTGCTGGACCGGGGAAGGCGCCGAAGGATGTAGAGGCATTTTGGTGGTTCTTCCTGGACAACGGCGGACGCCAGTTCCTGTCCCTGTGGGCTGCCGCCAGCGCCGTCCTGGGCGCCCAACTGCTGGCAGGCAAGCCGTCCGTGCCAGGGCGGCCCGCGCGAGTCGCCGCATGGCAGAGCCGAAGGTCCAAGCGGCGCTCGAGGCGGAGGGAGGTCAACGTGGAGTCTATCTCGACGGAGTGAGTCGTCAGCGTCCCCCAGGCCTCAGCCGAGCCGACGACGACCAAAACCTTCGGGGTCGTGCCGAGCAACTCATCGGCGAAGGCATCTTTCACCACCGTCTGGTCATGGAGGCTAGTATGAGAACATCGAGAGCGCGTACAACGTCGAATTGGATCTTCCTGTGCACTGTCTTTTGGGGGTTGCTGCAGGCCAGACCAGCGCTTGCTGTCGACACGGCCCTGGTCTCCATCATTCCGCAGACCCAGACCTTTGTCTTCCTCGGGCCGGGCCTGGGCGGCAATCTGGGTGGCATTGGCGGATGCGGGCTGAGGTTCGGGACCCACTACTATGATACTCAGGCCATCATCGTGACGGCGGACGGCGACTACACATTCTGGGCCTCGAGTGCCAATTTGCTCCCGAACCCGAGCCCGAACCCCGACACATTCTTGGCTCTGTATCAAGCCAGCTTTGACCCGTTGGTGCCGGCAACCCAGCTGCTGGGCTGCAATGATGACTCGTATGTCAGCGGGCGGGGAGCGCTCCCTGAGTTTGTGCTTACAAATCTGACCGCCGGACAGACCTATGTCCTCATGAATACGACCTTCATCGATATTTCGTTGGTGGATCAAATCTATGGGACCGTCAACCTCGTGGTCAGCGGTCCGGGGGCGGTGACGGTGGTCAACAACCCCGGCATCACGAGCCAGGCGGTCACCAGCGTTGGGGCGACCAGCGCCACCGGCAACGGCAACATCACAGCGCTCAACGGCTCGGCCGTCTATGAACGCGGATTCTGCTGGGGGCCGTCGCTGAACCCCGACATCTATGGTTCCAAGGTCACCGAGTCTGGCAGCTTCGGCACCGGTGCCTTCACGGGCGCCCTGACAGGCCTGAGCGCGGCGACGACCTCTCACGTCCGAGCCTATGCCGCAAACGCCAGCGGATTTGCGTATGGAGCAGACGTCACCGTGACGACCACCGGCGGCGCTCCCCCGCCGCAGGCAATTCCCACCCTAAACGAGTGGGGCATGATGATCTTCGGTATGTTGCTTCTGACCACCATGGTCCTTACCAGCCTCAAGAAGCTGCCGGCCTGACCAGAGCGCAGCCGTGACGCTGCGGGTCCGAATCAGTCGCGTCCCTGTCACCTTGCCAACCCGTCTACCTTGCCGCGCTGAGCTCAGCGCGCGGCCGGGAGCTCCACGTTTCCCTTCTGCCTGGCTACGTGGTCGCTTGCTTCGGGGGCGAGGAGATCACAACCTCGGCCGTGGACTGGAACTGGAGCTTTCACGCCTTTCGGTGGTCGGGGATCGACGTCCGCATCCACTGGTCCTTGCCGGCCTTCTTCCTCTACTACGTGACCCGAGGCTTCGAGCTCGGCTACTCCCTCATCGGCCTGGCGCTGTTCGTCGTGCTGCCGATGATCCTGCTCTTCGCCTCGATCGTCGCCCATGAGTTCGGACACGCCTTCGCCGCGCGGCACTTTGGGCTCCGCGTCGGGCACATGATCCTCACTCCGATCGGCGGCATGGTCATGGTCGCGCAGGGCCAGACACCCACGCACGAGCTGGGGGTCGCGATCGCCGGTCCAGCCGTGAACTTCGTCCTCGCGCTGATCGCCAGCGCGCTCTACCTCGCCTTGGGTGGACCTCCTTCGCTCGGCCTGATCGTGCCCTTCGCCGGCGTCGAAAACCTGCACTTTCTGTACGGACAGGAGCGCTGGCTCGAGCTGGTGCTCTTTGACTTCGCCAGCTCCCAGTCCATGCTCGTGGCCTTCAACCTGCTCCTCACCGCCTATCCCATGGACGGCGGCCGCGTGCTGATGGCGCTGCTCTGGCGGCGCCGCGGCTTTCACTCTGCGCTGGTCTTGTCGTGCAAGATCGCCCGCGTGCTGGCCGTGGTGCTGGGGATCGCGGGGATGCTGATGGCGCGGCCGGCCTTGGCCTTCATCGCCTTCTTCGTCTTTTTCCAGGCGCAAACCACGCTGAAGCAGGCGGCCCAGCTCCCCGATCCCGGCGGCTGGGGACGGTCGCCGCCCCGCCCCAAGCAGAAGCCCAAGCCCTGGTTTTGGGTGGCCTGGTGGCGAGAGCGTCAGCAGCGCCGCTTGCGATCGCTCCTGGCGCGGGCCGAGGCCAAGGGCATCGCGTCGCTCTCAGAGTCGGAGCGCGAGTGGCTGCGGCGCATGCGGGAAGAGCGCTAGTCCTGGCACCGCGAAGTTCTGATCGGGACTAGTCCCCGACCATCGGCAGCAAGAACTCGAAGTCGAGGAGCTCGCGGATCTCCCGCGCTTCCAAGGTGAGCCCACGACGCTCCGCCAAGGTCTGCACCTCCTCAACGGTCAAGCCCTCCACATCGGGGATGACGTCCAGCACCTCGAGGGGCAGCTCGCGCGGATCGAACTCGCTGTAGCCGCTCACCCAGCCGGTCGTCTCGCCGATCTGGATGAGCCTCACCTCACCCGACCCCATGCGCGCCGGGAGATCCTGCGACTCGAGCGCCTCCAGGCTCTCGACGAGCTCGTCGGCCTCGTCCGCCAAACCCGGTCCCGCGATCCGAGCGACATCGACCCAGCCCATCGGCTCGACCAAGGTCGCCGCCGCGCGATAGAGCTCTTCCTCCCGCCCCGACCAAGGTCCCCAGACCGCGCGCGGGTCGCTGCTGGCGTCGATGATCGTCGCGCCCCCTTCACCGCCTTCATAGATCTGGCGCACGAACTCAGTGTCCGCTCCGAGCTGCTGCGTGCACCAATAGGAGAGCTCATCCTCGATGCGCGAGAGCAGCCGCTGGAGCGCCCGCCAGAACTTCTTCGACACCACCCCTCGATCGTGCTTGCAGAACCAGGTCGCGCAGGTGGCCTCCCGGAACTTCCAGACGCCACATCGCCCGTCCGCCAGATAGTGGGGGCACTTGATCTGTGGATTGCGGCCAAACCAGCTGGGATTGGCCGCGTAGCTGTCGCTGAAGGCGGCCGATCGCCCGAGCCCGAGGGGAGTGACGGCGTCCCGCGCGTGCAGTCTTTGGATGACCGTGGCGCGGCCAGGGGAGTCCACTTCCGCGAGCGCGAGGCCGACCTGGAAGTTCGGCAAGCTCGGAAGGAACGTGCAGCATTTGGTGGTCGGTTCGAAGGCCAGCTCGCTCGCGGCGAGCAAGGCCTTCGGGAGCGCGACCATCGCGCAATCGCTGCACGTGGCGCCGGGCTCGCCAACCACGGGGTCGGGCAAGAGGTCGGCCATCCAGCGCGCGTACAGCGGCGGCAAGGCGCTCTGGCTCGGGGGAGGGCTCAGATACGTCCGTCGAGATCGCGGAGCAGCGCGCGCAGACAGGCCAGCGGGTCCCCGCGATTGACCCGCACGTAGGTCACGCCGGCGGTCTTGCAGGCCTTCACCAGCAGGTGATCCAGGCTCTGGAGCTGAAAGCCGGTCGCCGCCAGCACCAGATCGAACTGCCCTTCTTCAATGGCCTCGCCCAGCGCTTGGGCTCGGCGCGGCTCGGCGATCCGGCACTCGATGGAGGCAAAGCCGAAGGCCTCCTTCAGGTGGTCCGTGAGCTCGGGATCGCGCCGATTGCTGACGAAGACGGAGCGCTTGCCCTGCGTCGCGGTGCGTACCCGACCGAGGGGGCCGCCGGGGAGCGAGCTGCCGTTGCCGGCCAACGTGAGCCATTGACCATTGCTGATGCCGCCCGACGCGTTGAGCGCAGCGATCGCGCCCGCAGGCCCAGACACATAGTGCGAAGCGATCGCGCCGGCTGACGCATCGGTCGTCCCGTTGGCGGCGCGGGGCTCGGCCTGGCTGGGATCTTGGCCCATCACCACCGACCACACCGTCGTCGGCGCGAAGCTGGCCTCGAGCTCACGCGCAGCCGCCCCGAGCGCTGGCTCTCGACGAAAGGCCCACCACCGGAGGCGGCCGGCCAAGCGGGCCCAGACGTCCGGATCGACGCCCGCGCCGCGCAGCCAGCGCAGCGTGCGAACCCAGCGCAGGAAGGTCGGCGCGTCCGGTCGGAGGTTCTGATCCTGAGGCGCGGCGTGGGTCGCCAGCCGCCCGCTGAGCCGCTCGACGTCGGCGCAGAGCTCGGCCAAGAGCTCGGCCGGATGGGCTGGGCTCGGGTACAGCTGACGCTCATCGGCCCAGCCGTAGCCGTCATAGCCGCGCCGCTCATCCTCGAGCTCTTTGGCGCGGAGCGACTGCTCGGCCAGCTCCGCAGCGCGGTACCAGCTGGTCGCGGTTCCGCCGAGCAAGTGGCGCGGCAGATCGCGCGGCTGCATGTGGAGCTGAAGCGCGGTCACCGATCCCGGCCAGAAGGTCTTGCCGACCTCGGTCAGCTGTCGCGAGATGCTCCCGACCCGATCGCGGATCCGGAGATCCTCCGGGAACGCGTCGGCGTGCGAGCGCGCCTCGGAGATGAAGGCCAACATCGCCAAGCGCTGGCGCTCGGGGGAGCACAGGCCCAGCTCTTCCCGCGAGTCCCGCACCCGATCGATCAGCACATCCAAGGCCTCGAGGGATCGGTCCGGATCGCCAGCGACGCGGGGATCGGGGATGGTCGCGGCCTCGGCCCCGGGGGCGGAAGGCTTGGGCGTAGACGCCCGCGGGAGGACCAGCGTTAGCGGCGCGGCAGGCTCGGCAGCGCTCGCGGGGATCCCGCTCGGCGGAGCCAGGACATCGCTGACCTCTAGGGGCCGAGCGGGAGCGGGAGCGGCAGGACGCTGCCCCAGCGCCTCATCGAGCAGGCGGCGCGAGAGGGGGGTTGGGCACAAGCTCGCGACCGCAGCGTCGAGCGCCGCGCGCCGATCGAGTCCACGTCCTAGGTAGCTTCCACCCTCACCAGCGATCAGGCACTCGAACCATTCTCCCTGGCGAAAGCGGAGCTGATAGCCCCGGGACTCTAAGAAAAAAACGAGGGCGTCTTCGGCCATGAAAATAACCTATAAACGGCGTCACGTGGGCGCCTCCGATACGCGGGGCTCGGCCGGCTCCTGCGGCGGTTTTGCCACCGGTTCGCCCTTGGCCTCGACCACTTGAGGATAGGTAGCGACGCGATTTCGTCCGCTCCCTTTCGCGAAATAGAGCGCTTCATCGGCCCGGCGGAGGACGGCCTCGATCGGGCTCGGCTCGCTGGCGTCGAACACCGCGAGGCCAGCGCTGATGGTGATGGGTCCAGGGGGCTCGCGTCCGGGGTGCGGGATCGCCAACCGCTCGACGGCCCGACGCCGACGCTCGAGCGCGATCATCGCTCCGTCGATGCCCTGCTCGGGCAGGATCACCAGGAACTCCTCGCCGCCGTAGCGGTAAGCGGTGTCACCGGAGCGCGAGTAGCGTGCCAGGGTGCGGGCCACGGCCTTCAAGGTCTCGTCGCCGGCACCGTGGCCGCAGGTGTCGTTGTAGCGTTTGAAGAAGTCGATGTCGCAGAGCGCGACGGTGAAGGTGTGGCCGTAGCGCGCCGCTCGTGCCGCCAGGTTCTCTAGATCTTCCTGCATCCGCAGGCGATTTCCGATGCGGGTCAGCGGATCGCGGCGCCCGTCCTCGAAGAGCTCGGCGTTGAGCCGCTCCAGCTCGCGCTTCTGCTCGATGAGCTGGCTGTGCAAGGAGGTCACCCGGCGGGCCGCGATGAGGCGCGCCTGAAGCTCGTCGCGATCCAGCGGCTTGACCAGGTAGTCGTCGACGCCCGCCTCCAGCGCCTGGATCGTGTAGCGCTTGTCGTCGAGGGCCGTGAGGATGATGAAGTACGTGTAGTGCTGGGCCGGAAACTCGCGGACCGACTTGCACAGCTGCACGCCGTCTTTCCCAGGCATCATCCAATCGCTGATGATGATGTTGGGGCGAATTTCTTGAAACAGCTCCCAGGCCTGGGTCCCGTCCTCGGCCTGGTCGCACTGGTAGCCGAGCTTCTCGACGGAGCGCCGGAGCAAGAGGCGACTCGCTGAGTCATCTTCGGCAATGAGAATGCGCATTTTTCACTCGATATAGCCGCATTTGGCGGATGCCCGCCAGATCCGTACCCCGCGGCCCATTTACGGTAGCCAAGCCTGGCCCGCCGCACTAGTGCAGCGGCATGAGCCAAGCTCCTATCACATGTAGGATCGAGGACGGCATTGCCCGACTTCAGCTCGACGACGGCAAGGCCAACGCGATCAACGCCGCCTTCATTCAGGCCTTGGATGTTGCACTGGACCGGGCTGAGACTGCCAGGGCCGCGCTCCTGATCGAGGGTCGCGCCGGGGTGTTCTCCGGAGGCCTCGACCTCAAGAGCCTCCCCTTCCTCGACGCCCACAGCCTGCGACAAGTACTCGCCGACTTTGGCCGGGTGATGCTCCGCCTCTACAGCTTCCCGCGCCCGGTGGTCGTCCGGGCCAATGGACACGCCATCGCCGGTGGGGCGGTCCTCATGCTCACCGCGGACGAACGCTACGGGACACGCGGTCCCTATAAAGTGGGCCTCAATGAGACCGCCCTGGGCATCCCGCTGCCGCGCTTCATCCTGGAGATGCTCAAGTCGCAGCTACCGCCGTGGACCTACCACCCGATCGTGGTCGCCGGGACCCTGATGGCCCCGGACGAGGCGCTGCGCCTGCACCTCTTCAACGAGCTCGGCGACGAGAAGGCGATGGACGAGCGCGCCCTCGAGCGGGTGAAGACGCTGGCCGCGCTGCCCGAGGCCTCCTATCGCCAAAACAAGCTCGCGCTGCGCAGCGCACACCTTGAGCTGGGTCAGGCCGCCTACGCCGCCGAGCTCGAGGGCTTCGCCAACTACTTCGCGAACGTGAAGCGCTAGTCCCCTGGCTCTGAAGTTTCTCACATATTTCGCCGGCCCTTTTTCGCGTGATCTCTCTCGACACCTTCGGTGGCCCTAACGGGCCGCTGCGCCTCACGTATCGACGGATACGCACCGGCTACGCGTCGAGCGAGCTGACGCGAAAATTGCTCGGCGGAATATGCAAGAAACCTCAGAGACAGGGGACTAGAGATCCTTCAGGTCATTGCCCGGGTTGGTGTCGTCGCCGCCCCGCTTCAAGAGATAGGCCTCCATAAAGCCGGTCAGATCGCCGTCGAGCACCGCGTCGACGTTGGAGACCTCGTGCCCCGTGCGGTGGTCCTTCACCAGCCGGTAGGGCTGCGTCACGTACGAGCGGATCTGCGAGCCCCACTCGATCTTGAGCTTCGGTCCGCCGATCTTGTCGCGCTCCGCCTGCTGCTCGCGCAGCTTGAAGTCGTACATGCGCGAGGCCAAGATTTTCCGCGCGGTCGAGCGGTTCTTGTGCTGGCTCCGCTCCGACTGCGAGGTCACGACGATGCCCGTCGGGATGTGCGTGAGCCGGATCGCCGACTCGGTCTTGTTGACGTGCTGGCCACCCGCGCCACCCGAGCGCATCCGCTCCTCACGCACGTCCTTGTCCCAGTCGATGTCGGCCTCGACCTCGTCGTCGAACTCCGGGAACACGAAGAGCGCGGAGAACGCGGTGTGGCGCCGAGCGTTGGAGTCGAAGGGCGAGATGCGCACCAAGCGATGCACGCCCTGCTCGGCCCGCAGCCAGCCATAGGCGTAAGGACCGCGGGCGATGAAGGTCGCGCCTAAGATGCCCGCCTCTTCACCCGGCTGCAGATCGATCATCTCGAGCTTGAAGCCCTGGCGCTCGATCCACCGCGTGTACATGCGGAGAAGCATGCCGGCCCAGTCCTGGGCGTCCGTCCCGCCCGCGCCGGCGTGGATCTCGAGGATCGCGTCGGAGGCGTCGTATTGCCCGGACATCATGCGGCGGAGCTCCATGGCCTCGAGCGACTTGGTCGTCTCGGCGAGGAGGCCCTCCACCTCGGGCAACACCGAGTCGTCCTGGGCGTCGAGGCCGAGCTCGCTCAGGACCAGGGCGTCCTCGATCCGCTTCTCTTCTTTGGTGATCGCGTTGACCGTGAGCTCGAGCTGGGCCCGTTCTTTTTGGAGCTTTTGGGCCCGCTCTTGGTTTTCCCAAAACCCCGGGCGCGCGGATTCGGCCTCTAACGCAGCCAGTCGGTTGGTCTTGCCGTCGAAGTCAAAGATGCCCCCGGAGCACGACGAGGCGCTCCTTCAGCGACTGGGCAGATGCTTTGCACTCCTCGAAGCTCATGAGGAGTTGGAATAGCACGGCGAGGTTTCGTGCTCATCTGGATTCTGCTATGCCCCCACAGGTGACCGCCCTCGACGTTCGCCACGCGATCTACGCCGGGAGCTTCGACCCGATCACGCTAGGCCACACGGCGATCGTCCATCGGGCGCTGCACCTCTACGATCGGGTGACGGTCGCGATCGGCGTGAACCCCCAAAAACGGGGCTTTTTCAGCGTGGAAGAGCGGCAGAAGCTGATCGAAGCCTCCTTGCCCCCCGCGGTGAAGGTCGTCCCCTTTGAAGGCCTCTTGGTCGACTTCGCGCGCTCGTTAGGGGCCGGCGTGCTCATCCGCGGCTTGCGCCTCCTGGCCGACTTCGAGCACGAGTTTCAGCTCGCCCTGGCCAACCGGAACCTCGCCCCAGATATCGAGACCATGTTTCTGATGACCGAGCCCGAGCACGTCTATGTCTCCAGCTCCCTCATCAAAGAGATCGCGATGAACGGTGGGGATACCGCCCGTTACGTTCCCCCCGCCGTGCACCGCGCCCTCCTCGAGCGCGTCCCGGCCGCCTTCGCTCAGGTCAAACCCTGATAGCTCAAATTCGGTGAGCGGCTGCTAAGATCCCCCCATGGGGGCGAGCGGCGACACCAGGGCGGATGGAGGTCCTCCTCCGTACCAAAGCCTTCCTTCCGTCAATCGCCTCCTCGCCAGCGCGGGCCTCGCCTCCTTCGTCGCGACGCATGGTCGGACGCTGGTGCGCGACGCCATCCGCCTGGTGCTGGATGACGCCCGTATCGCCTTGGCGGAGGGCCGTCCGGTCGATCACGCGCTGCTCGGTCCCTCGATCGAGCGGGCGATCAGCGCGCGCGCGGCGCCCCACCTCCGCCGCGTCATCAACGCCACCGGGGTCCTCCTCCACACCAACCTCGGCCGTGCTCCCCTGGCGCCGAGCGCGGTGGCCGCGGTCGTCGACGCAGCGCGCGGCTACTCCACCCTCGAGCTCGATCTGCACAGCGGCGAGCGCGGTTCACGCCACGATCACGCGGGGGTGCTGATCGCGGAGCTGCTCAGCGCCGAGGCCGGGATCGCCGTCAACAACTGCGCCGGGGCGGTGTTGCTCATGCTCGCGGCGATCGCCCGCGGCCGGGAGGTGATCGTCTCGCGCGGCGAGCTGGTGGAGATCGGCGGCGGTTTCCGGGTGCCCGACATCATGCGCGAGTCGGGGGCCGAGCTGGTCGAGGTGGGCACCACCAACAAGGTCTACGCCGACGACTACGCCAAGGCGGTGCGCCCGAACACGGCCGCGCTCCTGGTCGTGCATCGCTCCAACTTCGCCATGGTCGGCTTCACCCACTCGCCGACGATCGCCGAGCTGGCCCGGGTGGCGAAGGACAAGGGGATCTCGCTCCTCGTCGACGTGGGCTCGGGGCTGATCGCGCCGCCCGCGCTCCTCGGCACCCTGCTCGAAAAGCCAGGTTTTGCGGATGAACCCCGAGCCGAACGCGTCCTCAGCGAAGGCGCGGACTTGGTGGCGATCAGCGGCGACAAGCTGCTCGGCGGGCCCCAGGCTGGAATCCTGGCCGGCAAACGCGCGTTGATCGATCTCGTGAAGAAACATCCGCTCGCCCGCGCGCTGCGCGCCGACAAGCTGAGCCTGGCCGCCTTGGAGGCGACCCTCCGTTTGTATCGCGACGAGCGCGCCTCGGAGATCCCGGTGGTGCGGGCGATGACCGAAGCGCCCGGGCAGACCAAGCTCCGCGCCGAGGCCCTCCTCATGAAGCTCGGCGAAGGCGGCTTCGCCCTGCGGGAGGTCAGCGCGACAGTGGGAGGTGGGTCGCTGCCGTTGGCGGCGCTAGCGAGCACGGCGGTGGTGCTGCCCGCCAAGGGACAGGGCGCGGTGCGGCTGGCGGCCGAGCTCAGGGCCAGCGAACCGCCGGTGATCGCGCGCATCGAGGACGACCGCGTGATCATCGACCTGAAGAGCGTCCAAGACAGCGAGCTCGATGAGCTCAGTACTTCGATCCGGTCGGCGCTCGACCGGATCGCAAACTAGGGTGCCAAACCGGAGGCACCAGCGAAGGGGAGGTTCGTCGTGACGGTTCTCGAGAGCAGCGTCCTGGTCCTGAACCGGCACTACCAGCCCGTCAACATCACGACCGTCCGGCGCGCGTTCATCCTCCTCTACCAAGGCGCGGCGCACGCCATCGATCGCGAGTTTCAGATCTTCGACTTCGAGTCCTGGGCCGCCCTGAGCGCCGAGGTCGGCACCGAGGACGTGGTCCACACCGTCTCCCGCGCCATCCGCGCGCCGCGGGTGATCGTGCTCCAGGTCTACGACCGCTTCCCGCGCGCCCGGGTGCGCTTCTCCCGCCAGAACATCTACCTGCGTGACGGCTGCACCTGCCAGTATTGCGGCATTCGCTTCCCGCGCAGCGATCTCAACCTCGATCACGTCATCCCGCGCTCGCGCGGCGGGCGCACCAACTGGGAGAACGTGGTCTGCAGCTGCATCCCCTGCAACGTGAAGAAGGGCGGCCAAACGCCGCAAGAAGCCGGCATGAAGCTGGCCAAGGTTCCGATGCGCCCGAAGTGGTCTCCCTTCGCCCGCGATCTGAGCGGCCGCTTCGCGCACGACGACTGGAAGCCGTTCTTGAGCTTGGTCAACGCCTCCTACTGGAACGCCGAGCTCATCGACGACGACTTCGGCGATTGACACGCTAGGGCTGAAGACGCGACGACAACGAGGTGAGCCGGAAGAAGCGGGGAAAGGCTCCAAGCGCCTCCTTCGCGCCCAGCCCGAGCTCGCAGATCCCGATGCCCGAGCCCGCCCGCCCCAGCGAGGCCCCACCGGCCGAGGCCGCACGAGAGGCTGCGGCGCCGGAGTCTCTGCCGAGCACCACCGCGGAGGTCGAAGTACCCGTGACCGACGCCACCCCTGCTCCCGCCGAGCCTGAGCGCCCCAGCCCGCGTCCCTCCGCCCCGCCGGAGGCCCCCCGCGCGGCCCTCGCCCGCGCCGACACCCCGATCGTGGGCACCGACACCCCGATCACCGGAGAGATCCTGAAGCGAGTGCGAGAGTCCAAGGGGGTCACGCTCAAGGAGATCTCCGACAAGACGCGGATCGGACGGCGCAACTTGGAGGCGCTAGAAGAGGAGCGCTTCGACGAGCTCCCCGACGCCAAGATCTACATCCGAGGCTTTGTCCGCTGTCTGGCGCTGGAGCTCGGGCTCGACCCCGAGCGCGTCACCACGAGCTACTTGGTGCGCTGGGATCACTGGTACGAGGGCCAAAACTTCCCCAAGAAGCGCGCGCTCCGGGGCCGCCCTTGACGGTGGGTCCGAGCCGCGCGAAAACACGGAGCCGATGGCCCTGATCGATACGCCAGAAGCCGCGACTCGCCTGGCCCGCGCCATCGCTAGCGACATCGCCCTCTACAATGAGGACAAGATCATCGAGGGGATCGAGAACGATACCCTCTTCGACGTGATCGCCGGCGAGCTCAACGAGGGCCTGAACCTCTACCGGAGCCGCGTGACCCCCGACCTCTACCACAGCACCAACTTCTACTATCGGGCCGTGATCGACGTCCTGGTGCGCGGTAAAGGCCACATCAAGTCGAAGATCTGGTGACCGGCGAAGCCGAAGACGACGACGAGATTCAGCTCGAGGTCGACGCCGCAGCGGAAGGCCTCCGCTTGGATCGCTTCCTCGCCGATCGGGTCTCCGGGAGCTCCCGCAGCCTGATCCAAAAACACATCGACGAGGGCGCGGTCTTGGTGAACGGCGCAGCCCCTAGGCGCAGCGCCGCCACCCCGCTCAAGGCGGGGGACCTCGTGTCCTACCTCGTGCCGGCACCCGAGGCGGTGGAGCTCGTGGCCGAGGACATCCCGCTCGAGATCTTGTTCGAGGACGCCCATGTGCTGGTGCTGAACAAGCCGGCCGGTCTCGTGGTGCATCCGGCGGCCGGTCATCCGCGGGGCACGCTGGTCAACGCCCTGCTCCACCACATCAAGGATCTGGGCGGGATCGGTGGAGAGCTGCGGCCGGGCATCGTGCATCGGCTCGATCAAGGGACCACCGGCGTGATGATCGTGGCCAAGCACGATCAGAGCCACCGCGCGCTGGTCGAGGCCTTTCAGGCCCGTACGGTGCAGAAGCGCTACCTCGCGGTGGTCACCGGTATCCCCACGCCCGAGCAGGGCACGATCGACACGCTCTTTGGCCGCCACCCGAGCGACCGCAAGAAGTTCAGCTCCAAGGTGAAGACCGGCAAGCAGGCGATCACCAAGTACGCTGTGCGGGAGCGCTTCGCCGGGGGGGCCCTGCTCGAGGTCGACCTCCTCACCGGGCGCACCCACCAAATCCGGGTGCACCTGGCCGATCGCGGGCACCCGTTGATCGGAGACGCGACGTACGGCACGCGGCGCAGCCTCTCTCCGCGGGAGACCGCGCTGCGGACGATCGTCGAGCGCTTTGCGCGTCCTGCGCTCCACGCCGAGCGCCTCGCGCTGTCGCACCCGATGACGGGCGAGCCGCTGGTGTTCACCGCGCCGGTGCCGCCCGATCTCGTAGCTTTGCTGGCGGCGCTGCGGGCGCTGTGAAAGGTGGGGGTGAGCCTCCGGTTGCGCCCATCCTGGACCTCGGCCCATCATCGAGGAGTGCTCGAGCAAAGCGCCCTCCTGAGCCGCCTTCCCCGGGTGCGCCATGGCTTCTCGACCCGGCGGGGAGGCGTCTCCTCCGGCGTCTTTGCCGGGCTGAACTTGGCCCTCAATGTGGGAGACGGGACCGAACAGGTCGCCGAGAATCGCCGCCGCTTCACGGAGGCCCTCGGCCCGGGCATCGAGCTGGCGGAGGTCGAGCAAGTGCACGGCGCTCGGGTCTGGATCGTTCAGGATGGCGGCCCGGCCGGGGTAGAGGCCGACGCGATCGTGACGCAAAGCCCGGGGGTCGCTCCGGCCGTGCGCACCGCGGACTGCGCGGCGGTCTTGATCGCGGTGAAGGATGGCAGCGCCGTGGCCGCGGTCCACGCCGGATGGCGCGGCGCGACCCTCGACATCCCTGGTGCGGCAGTAGGGAGCCTCCTCGCCGCGGGGGCGCGGGCTACGGAGCTGGTCGCGGCGATCGGTCCGACCATCAGCCTCGAGGCCTTCGAGGTCGGGGACGAGGTCATCGACGCCGCTGAGCGTGCCCTGGGGGCTCCTGGGCTGATCGTGAAGCAGCGCGGGCCAAACGGACGCTGGCACCTCGACCTGCGCGCGCTCGTCCGGAGCTTGCTCGAGCGCGCGGGCCTCCCGCCGTCCCAGATCGAGGCAGTGGGTGGCTGTACGGTCCGGGATTCGGAGCGCTATTTCTCGCACCGGAGGGACCTGGGAAGGACCGGTCGGCACTTGTCGGCGATCGCGATCCGAGACTAGTCTGCGCCGCCGTGCTCCTCGACGATCCCCGCATCGACCACCAGCTCCTCGAGCGCTACCGCTTCGATCGCGCGCGCTTTGTGGACGCCATCGGCCGCATCAAGAGCGGCGCGCTGACCGAGCAAAGCTCGCTGATCACCCAGCCGATCAAGCCGGTGAACGATGTGGTGGACGTGCAGTGGGACAGCCCCCGCGGCGCAGAGGCGCGGGCCGTGGGAGAAGCAGCGCTGCGGGCCGGCCAGGTCGCGGCCGTGGTCCTCAACGGCGGCATGGCGACCCGCTTCGGCAACGTGGTGAAGGGCGTCGTCGAGGTGTACGACGGCAAGAGCTTCATCGCCCTCAAGGCCGAAGACGTGCAGAAGAGCGCGCAGCGCTACGGCGCCCCCGTGCCGCTGGTGCTGATGAACAGCTTCGCCACCGAGGCAGCCAGCCTCGAGCACGTCAAGCGCGGGGAGCGTTTCGGCCTCCCGGAGCGCGATCTCCTGGCCTTCGCCCAGACGATCTCCTTGCGCCTGACCGCCGAGGCCGAGCTCTTCATCGGCAATGACGGCAAGCCGAGCTACTACGCCCCAGGCCACGGGGACTTCTTCTCGGGAATTCGGGCCTCCGGCGTGCTCAGCGCGCTGCTCGGCCGCGGCGTGAAGACGATCCTCTTCTCCAACGTGGACAACCTCGGGGCCACCGTCGATCCCACCGTCATCGGCTTCCACCTCCTCTCGGGCGCGGACATGAGCGCCGAGGTCACGGCCAAGCGGCGCACCGCCTCGGGCGAGTGGGACAAAGGTGGGGCTCCGGCGATCGTGGGCGGCAAGCGACAGCTGGTCGAAGGCTTCCGTCTCCCGACCGACCTCGCCCCCGACTATCTCCCCGACTTCTCCACCAACAACTTCCTATTCAAGGCCAGCGCGCTCGAACGAGAAGTGCAACTTGCCTTGCATTTGGTGAAGAAGAAGGTCGACGATCGCCCGGCGATCCAGCTGGAGTCCATCGCCTGCGAAGCCAGCGCCGCCGACGACGCTCAGGGCCAGCCGGTCTTCTCCCTGGGGCTGCTCCGCGTGCCCCGCGACGGCAAAATGGGCCGCTTTTTCCCGATCAAGGAGCGGGTCGATCTGGACGCTTCCCGGGAAATCTTGCGAGCGCGGCTGGCAGGCTGACTCGGGGGAGTCTGCAGCTCAACGGATCAACCCACCGTGCCCGCGATGCCGGCCGGAGGAGTCGAGGTCGTCGCGGTCGAAGTGGATCTCGATCGGTTGGCGGCCCTCCGCCGCCAGCTTCGCCGCGACGGTCCAGTTGCTCTTGGGATCATCGCCTTCCTGAGGCCGGCCCAGGCTCTCCTGGTAGGTCACGTTCATGCCCCTCGCCTTCGCCTGCCGCACGATCTCCCTACACTGCGTGTCATTCAGCTCTTGTTCGAGCGTGCGGGTCGGATCCTGGAGCGAGGTGCCACCGGCGCCGGAGCTCTCGTGCCCTTGCGGCGTGTCGCGGTGACCCGCGAGCAAGACCACGCCCTTGCCACCGAGCCTGCCGTCGACGGCGTCGAGGAAGCGTTTGGCGTTGGCCTCGAAGGGGACCTTGTTTGGACGCATCGTCGGCCCCATCTCCAGGATCGGCATCCCATGGCTCGGTGCCCCGAGGTGACCGCGAGCGTTGCCTTCCGCGTGGAGACCAAACCTCTCTTCGAGACCGCGGACGACGTCGCTGTTGGCGTAGGGTCGACCGTCGGGGTTGAGGACCGGTGGCTTGGAGCTGAGGGTCGGTGGCTTCAGCGCGGCCTCGCGCGAGGCGCGAAGCGCCGGCCAGGGATCCACCGCCGCGCCCGTCGTCAAGCTCGTGGCGCCTTGATAGAGCCCGAAGTGGAGGTGTGCGTCGCCCTCAGGGGGGACGTTTCCGCTGCGGCCCACGGTGCCAAGCTGCGTGCCCGCTCCGACCTGATCGCCGAAGCGGACCTTCAGTTTGGGCCCAAGGTGTCCGTAGAGTGTCTGCGTCTTGTCCTCGTGCTGGAGGACCACGGTGTTGCCAAAACCCTCCATGTTGCCAGCAAAGGCCACCCGACCAGACTTGAAGGCCTCGACAGGCGTGTGTAAAGGAGCCTGAATATCAACGCCTTCGTGCGGGCGGAAAGCATCGCCACGCTCCGTGTGGAGTACCCGCCGCGTCCCGAACCCCCCCTCCCCCTCCCCTCGCTTGTCGGCTTTGTTGAGCGAGAAATGACCCGGGACCGGCCAATGAGTGGCCGAGGACGTCGGCGTAGTCGGGGCCGCGACGGGCGCTGCAGGCCGAGCGACGGGCGCTGCAGGCCGAGCGACGGGCGCTGCAGGCCGAGCGACCGACGGCGGAGGCCGACCCGCGGCGACGTCATCGAGGATCTGCTCCAGCGTCTGCCTCCCGATCCCGCTCGAAACGGGCGCGCCGACGCCGGGCCGGCCGGTGAAGCCTGGGTTCAGCAAAGAACGCGCAGGCAAGCTCCCGGCCGGTGCCGGCGCATCGATGTGCGGCGCGGTCCGATCGGCCCGGCTGCCGAGCAATGCACGGAGGGCCGAGAGCTGAGCGGGATCCACGGAGGCGGGCTGGCCCCCCTGGTCGATCGCTTGCAGGAGCATCCGGAGGAAGTCTTGGTCGATGATCCCGCTCGGACGGTCGTTCCCGCGCCCGGCTTTGGCTTTGAGCTT
>Ga0268298_10003235_pt1 | contig 16849 bp, 17 predicted proteins | sample WWTPWeurt_MetaG_FD_194462 | JGI IMG/M metagenome (GOLD analysis project Ga0268298, IMG submission 194462) | Activated sludge microbial communities from WWTP in Nijmegen, Gelderland, Netherland - WWTP Weurt | ecosystem: Engineered > WWTP > Aerobic digester > Activated sludge | place... | reverse complement strand
ACCTCGTGCTACCTGAACTTTCGCTACCAAGACGCTGGTTCAACCGAATCGCGCACAAACTCTCTCATAGCGGAATTTCATTGATAGCGGGTCTAGAGTATCTCCATCACTCACCAGCTTCAAAAACAGCTAGCAAATCGATTGCAGGAAGTGCAACCGGCTTTGTAGCGAATCAGGTGTGGGCCTCTCTCGTTACAAATGCACTCGGTTACAAGACTCACGTTGTATACGTACAAGAAAAAATTCGACCAGCTCCCGACGAGGAAAGGAATCTGCACGCGATTGCCGGAAAAATCTTGGTACCGAAAACCGAGCCAAAGAAACCAGTCATACGTCACGGCAGTCTGCATTTTGGAATTCTCATTTGCAGCGAACTAACAAACCTCGATTTCAGACAGAAATTCCGCGGAAAGATTGATGCGCTGTTCGTCCCAGAATGGAACAAAGACATCAATAGCTTTAGCTCGTTTGTTGAATCCTCGGCGCTCGACATTCATTGCTATGTTGTGCAAGCAAACAATCGCATCTACGGAGACTGCAGAATTAGAGCCCCCCACCAAGAGCCGTTTAGGCGTGACGTTGTCCGTGTATTGGGCGGTGAGTGTGATTACTTTGTGGTCGGCAAACTGGATGTCGAAAGCCTACGCGCGTTTCAGAGCAATTACCGCTCCCCAGGTAGTCCATTTAAGCCGACCCCCGATGGATTCGAGATCGCGCCTACTAGGCGCACACGACCCAAGGTGTAAGGAGTTAAGGTTAGACATCAATTCCAAGCTAGCGCCTGCTCAACGCTGCGCGCTGTGTATGGGACGTTCCTGCATGGATACCAAAGAGGTATTCAGGGCATACCAAGCGGGAACCTATAAACAACGAACCCGACCCGAATCGATTCACGCGTGAAAGAAGCTTAGTGCAAGGTAACGTCGAAATTTTTTCATACCGCGCAGGCAGAGAAGGTTAAATATTTCGACTTGAGTATCTGTATTCGGACATCCTAGTAGAAAAAGCCGGTGAATCGAGTAGCAACCATCTCGCGTCCGCAGCAAATCAAATAGGTACGAGATTGGTATGTACAGACGGTAAGGAGTCAATAACCACTGTTTTGCCATCTGCGACCTGGTACTAAAGACAGGGCAGGTCAAACCCTCGAGTGTTGTTGGGCACTTTGTTGGGCACTTTTTTGCATTAAAGCCCTATAAAGCAAAAAGCCCAGTCCGAAGACTGGGCTAACTGCTTGAATCAATTGGTCGGGGCGGCGGGATTCGAACTCGCGACCCCTTGCACCCCATGCAAGTGCGCTACCAGGCTGCGCTACGCCCCGACACGAGGCGCGGAGTATAACCTAGTTCGGCCCTTCCCTCAAACGCGGAGCAGCGAAATGATGCTGGTGAGTTCACCGCGCAGCGCTTGCGGCGAGAGTGCTTCGCCGGAGCCTGCCGGTTCGGCCGGCACGCCATCGTCGAGGCGATTGCGTGCGCCGCTGATGGTGAAGCCCTGGTTGTAGAGCAGTTCGCGGATGCGGCGCACGAGCAGCACTTCGTGGTGCTGGTAGTAGCGGCGGTTGCCGCGGCGCTTCACCGGCTTGAGCTGGGTGAATTCCTGCTCCCAGTAGCGCAGCACGTGCGGCTTGACGCCGCAAAGCTCGCTCACTTCGCCAATGGTGAAGTAGCGCTTGGCCGGGATCGGCGGCAGCGCTTCGCTGCTGATGTCTTTAGGATTGAGTTCCACTGTAGAACGCTTCCACTTCCGACTTCAGTTTCTGACTGGCGTGGAAGGTCACCACGCGCCGGGCCGTGATGGGGATTTCTTCGCCGGTTTTGGGGTTGCGGCCAGGACGCTGCGGCTTGTCGCGCAGCTGGAAATTGCCGAAGCCGGAAAGCTTGACGCCGTCGCCACGCTCCAGTGCATTGCGGATTTCCTCGAAGAACGCTTCGACCATGTCCTTGGCTTCGCGTTTGTTCAGGCCGACCTTTTCGAACAAAAGATCAGCGAGTTCTGCCTTCGTGAGCGTCATTCTTTTTCCTCGTCAGACACGGAGTTGCGCCGCGAAGGCGCTTTGCAGATAGGCCACTAGATGTTGCACCGCGGCATCCACTTCCGCGTCTTGCAAAGTCCTTTGAGTATCTTGCATAACTATACGGAACGCAAGACTTTTCTTACCAGAATCAACGCCTTTGCCGGTATACACATCGAATAATCCGATGTCGGTCACCAGCGCCGGGCGGTTGCCTGCAAGGCCATCGAGAAGAGTCTGCAGGGCCACATTCTGGTCGACCACGATGGCAAGATCGCGCACCACTGCGGGGAAGCGCGAGACTTCCGCGTACTGCGGCAGACAGGCGGCCTTGAGCGCGTCGAGTTCGAGTTCGAAGACGACTGGGGCGAGCGGCAGTTCGTACTTCTGCACCCACTGCGGATGCAGTTCGCCCACGACGCCGATGACCTTGCCGTCGAGCACGATCTGCGCAGCGCGGCCGGGATGCAGCGCCGGATGCGTTGCCTTCTCGAAGCGGGCGACATGCGGGGCGAGCAACGCTTCGAGGTCGCCCTTTACGTCGAAGAAATCGACATTGCGCGCCGGCGCGCCCCACTGCTCGGGCACGGCACCGCCGTAGGCGAGGCCGGAGAGGCGCCACGGCTGATGGAAGCCGGCCACGGGGCCGCCCTTCGCATCACGCAGGAAGCAGCGGCCGGTTTCGAAGACGCGCACGCGCGCCTGCTTGCGCTTGAGGTTGTTGGCAAGGTCGGCCACGAGCCCGCCGAACAGCGAGGAGCGCATGACGCTCATCTGGCTGGCGATCGGGTTGGCGAGGCGAACCGGATTGGTGTTGCCGCTGAAATCGGCTTCCCACGCTTCTTCGACGAAGGCGAAGTTCACCACTTCCTGGTAGCCGGCATCGGCGAGGATCTGGCGGATGCGTGCGATCGGGCGGGCCGATTCGGTCTGCGGCAGCATGGCCAGCGAGCCCTGCGGCGCAGGCGCCGGAATGTTGTCGTAGCCGTGCAGGCGGGCGACTTCCTCGATGAGGTCTTCCTCGATCTCGATGTCGAAGCGGTACGACGGCGGCGTGACGAGGAAATCATCGCCTTCGCGCGTGAAGGGCAGCGCAAGGCGGTTGAAGAGTTCTGCGATCTGCTCGCCGCTGAAGGCAACGCCGAGCACCTTGGCGACGCGGGCCACGCGCAGGCGCACGGGCTTGCGCGCCGGCAGGTCGGCCGCGGCCTCGACCAGCGGACAGGCCTGGCCGCCGCAGATCTCGATGATGAGCTGCGTGGCACGTTCGATGGCGGCACGCGTGGCGCCGAAATCGACACCGCGTTCGAAGCGGTGCGAGGCATCCGAACCGAAGCCGTAGCGGCGCGCACGACCGGCGATGGCGGTAGGCGCGAAGTAGGCGGATTCGAGGAAGAGCTCGGTCGTCTCGAGCGTGATGCCGCTTTCCTCACCGCCCATGATGCCGGCCATGGCCAGCGGCTTCTGGTCGTCGGCGATCATCAGCACGTCGGCGTCGACGGGGATGGTCTGTTCGTTGAGCAGCAGCAACTGTTCGCCCGGCTTCGCCATGCGCGCATGGATGGCGCCGGAGAGCTTGGCGTTGTCGAAGGCGTGCAGCGGCTGCCCGAGTTCGAGCATGACGTAGTTGGTGATATCGACCAGCGCGGAGATGGCACGCACGCCGGAACGTTCGATGCGGCGCTTCATCCATTCGGGCGTCGGCGCCTTGGCGTTCACACCGCTGACGATGCGGCCGCAGTAGCGCGGGCAGGCGGCCGGGGCGTCGAGCACGATCTCGCGCGTGGCGCTGCCGGTGACGGGCACGTCGGCGACCTTCACATAGGTGGCCGGCGTACCGGTGAGCGCGGCGACTTCGCGGGCGATGCCGGTGAGCGAGAGGCAGTCGGCGCGGTTCGGCGTGAGCTTGAGCGTCAGCAGGCGGTCGTCGAGGTCGAGGTACTGGCGGATGCTCTGCCCCACCGGTGCGTCGGCCGGGAGGATCAGCAGGCCGGAGGCGTCCTCGGCGATGCCGAGTTCCTTGGCCGAGCAAAGCATGCCGGAGGATTCGATGCCGCGCACCTTGGCGATCTTGATGGTGAAGTCGCCGGGCAGCTGGGCGCCGGGCAGCGCGCACGGCACCTTGAGGCCGGCGGCAACGTTGGGCGCGCCGCAGACGATCTGCTGCGGGGTGCCGGTGCCGATGTCGACCTGGCAGACATTGAGGCGGTCGGCATCCGGGTGCTTCACGACTTCAAGCACCTGCGCCACGATCACGTCGTTGAACGCGGGCGCGACGGTTTCTTCTTCCTCGACTTCGAGGCCGGCCATGGTGAGGAGGTGCGACAGCGCTTCGCCCGAGAGGCTCGGGTTCACGAAGCTGCGCAGCCAGGATTCAGAGAATTTCATGATTCGCTATTTCCGGAATCGAATGCTTAGACGAACTGGCGCAGGAAGCGCAGGTCGCCGTCGAAGAAGAGGCGCAGGTCATTGACGCCGTAGCGCAGCATGGTCAGGCGGTCCGGCCCCATGCCGAAGGCGAAGCCGATGTACTTCTCGGGGTCGATGCCGACGTGGCGCAGCACGTTCGGATGCACCATGCCGCAGCCGGCGATCTCGAGCCAGCGGCCCTTCAGGGCGCCACTCATGAAGGCAACGTCGATCTCGGCGGAAGGCTCGGTGAACGGGAAGAACGAGGGGCGGAAGCGCACCTGCAGGTCATCGCTTTCGAAGAAGCGGCGCAGGAAGTCGGCAACCACGCCCTTGAGGTCGGCAAAGCTGACGTTCTCGCCGATCCACAGGCCTTCGACCTGGTGGAACATCGGCGAATGCGTGGCGTCGGAGTCGACGCGGTAGACACGGCCCGGCGCGATGACGCGGATCTCGGGCATCGTCTCGAGATGCTTGTACTTCTCCACGTGCTGCTGCATGTAGCGCACCTGGATCGGGCTGGTATGCGTACGCAGCAGGATGCCTTCGGCAACCTTGCCGCTTTCATCTTGCAGGTAGAAGGTGTCGTGCATGGAACGCGCCGGGTGGTCGTCGGGCGTGTTCAGCGCGGTGAAGTTGTGGAAGTCGGTTTCGATCTCGGGGCCGTCGGCGACCTCGAAGCCGATCGAACGGAACAGGCCTTCGATGCGCTCCAGCGTGCGCGTCACCGGGTGCAGGCCACCGCGCGTTTCGCCGCGGCCGGGCAGCGTGACGTCGAGCGCCTCTTCGGCGAGGCGGGCTTCCAGCGCAGCGAGCTTGATCGCTTCGCGGCGCGCATTGAGCGCAGCTTCGATCTCGCCCTTGGCGCGGTTGATGACGGCGCCGGCGGTCTTCTTCTCTTCGGGCGGCAGCTTGCCGAGGCCCTTCATGAGCTCGGTGATCTGGCCGGTCTTGCCGAGATAGCGGGCTTTCACCTGCTCCAGCGCGTCCGGGTCGTTCGTTGCGGCAAAGGCGCCGCAGGCTTCATTTACGATTGCGTCGAGGTTCTGCATTTCCATCCACCACACTCACCGAAAAAAAAGGAGGCGTGTGCGCCTCCTTTTTTCGTGTTACCTCAGGCAGTAACTAAGGCTTCGCCTCAGGCGCCGAGGCTGGTCTTGGCCTGGTTCGCGATCGCAGCGAACGCAGCCTTGTCGAAAACGGCCAGATCAGCCAGCACCTTGCGGTCGACTTCGATCTGCGCCTTCTTCAGGCCATTCATGAGGGTGCTGTACTTCAGACCCAGCTCGCGGGCAGCCGCGTTGATACGGGCGATCCACAGCGAACGGAACTGACGCTTCCTTTGACGACGGTCACGGTAGGCGTACTGGCCGGCCTTCATCACCGCCTGCTTGGCGATGCGATATACGTTCTTGCGACGACCGCGGTAACCCTTGGCCTGGACGAGAACCTTCTTGTGGCGCGCGCGCGCCGTTACACCACGTTTAACTCGGGGCATGTCGGCTCTCCTTTACGCGTAGGGCATCATGGCGCGAACCTGGGCCTTGTCGGAATCATGGACTCCTTCAATGCCACGCAGCTGGCGCTTGCACTTGGTGGTTTTCTTGGTGAGGATGTGACGCTTGAACGCCTGACCCCGCTTGATGCTGCCGCCGGCACGCACCTTGAAGCGCTTCTTGGCGCTGCTCTTGGTCTTCATCTTGGGCATTTATATGCTCCTTAATGACATGTCGTCAGGTGGCTTCCCCTACGGAAACGCTTCAACTACCCGACGCCACTTATGTTGGCCAGCCGCCTTGCAGCGGCCCGCCAAATCCTTCGACTGCCTTACTTCACAACCTTTTTCGCCGGGGCGATGACCATCACCATCTGACGGCCTTCCATCTTCGGCATCTGCTCGACCTGGCCTTCTGTCTCGAGGTCGGCCTTGATGCGCTCCAGCTGACGCATGCCAAATTCCTGGTGCGCCATTTCGCGTCCCCGGAAGCGCAGGGTCACCTTGACCTTGTCGCCCTCCTCGAGGAAGCGAACCATGTTCCGCAGCTTGATCTGGTAGTCGTTCTCGTCCGTACCCGGGCGGAACTTGACTTCCTTGACCTGCACCTGCTTTTGCTTGAGCTTGGCTTCGTGGGCCTTCTTCGCCTCCTGATACTTGAACTTGCCGTAATCCATGATTCGGCAAACAGGTGGCTGGGCCAGCGGGGCAATTTCAACGAGGTCGATTTCTGCCTCTTCGGCCATCTGCATGGCCGTTCTGATGCTCACGATACCGACTTGCTCTCCGGCTTCGCCAATCAGGCGGACTTCCGGCACGTTAATCTCTTCGTTAACGCGATGCGCTTTCTGCAGTGCTATGGTCTTCGCTCCCAGACAGACAAAAGTTAAGCCGTGCCACTCCGCGCTGCGACTTCACCCACAAGTCGCTCGATCAAGGCCTCCAGGGGCATTTGCCCAAGGTCTTGACCACCGCGTGTGCGCACGGCCACCAGTCCGGCCTCCTTTTCCTTGTCTCCGACGACAATTTGGTAAGGCAGCCGGTTCAAGCTATGTTCGCGTATTTTATAGGTAATTTTCTCGTTGCGCAAATCCGCCTCGGCCCGGATGCCCGCATTCCGTAGCATTTGCGCCACATGTTCGGCGTAATCGGCCTGCTTTTCGGAGATGTTGAGCACCACGGCCTGCACCGGCGCGAGCCAGAGCGGGAAGGCGCCCGAGAAGTTCTCGATCAGGATGCCGATGAAGCGCTCGAGCGAGCCAAGCACGGCGCGGTGCAGCATGACCGGCGTCTTGCGGCTGTTGTCCTCGGCGACATACTCGGCGCCAAGGCGGGTCGGCATCGAGAAATCGACCTGCATCGTGCCGCACTGCCACGAGCGGCCGATCGCATCCTTGATATGGAATTCGATCTTCGGGCCGTAGAAGGCGCCCTCGCCCGGCAGCTCTTCCCATTCCAGGCCGGAAACGCGCAGCGCCTCGCGCAGCGCGTGCTCGGCCTTGTCCCAGACGGCGTCGTCACCGACACGCTTTTCGGGGCGCAGCGCCAGCTTCACGGCAATATCGGTGAAGCCGAAATCGGCATACACGTTGCGCACGATGTCGTTGAAGGCAGTGACTTCGGTCTGGATCTGGTCTTCGGTACAGAAGATGTGGCCGTCGTCCTGCACGAAGCCGCGCACGCGCATCAGGCCGTGCAGCGCGCCCGAGGGCTCGTTGCGATGGCAGGAGCCGAATTCGCCGTAGCGCAGCGGCAGCTCGCGGTACGAGCGCAGGCCGGCGTTGAAGACCTGGATGTGGCCCGGACAGTTCATCGGCTTGATCGCGTAGTCGCGATTCTCGGACGCCGTGGTGAACATGTTGTCCTTGTAGTTCTCCCAGTGGCCCGACTTCTCCCACAGCGTGCGGTCGAGCACCTGCGGGCAGCGGACTTCCTGGTAGCCGTTGTCGCGATAGACGCGGCGCATGTACTGCTCGATCTCCTGCCACACCGCCCAGCCCTTGGGGTGCCAGAAGACGAGGCCCGGGGCTTCGTCCTGCATGTGGAACAGGTCGAGGTGGCGGCCGACCTTGCGGTGGTCGCGTTTCTCGGCTTCTTCGAGCATGTGCAGGTAGGCGTCGAGGTCTTCCTTCTTCGCCCAGGCCGTACCGTAGATGCGCTGCAGCTGTTCGTTCTTCGAATCACCGCGCCAGTAGGCACCGGCCACCTTCATCAGCTTGAAGGCCTTGAGCTTGCCGGTCGAGGGCACGTGCGGGCCGCGGCAGAGGTCGATGAAATCGCCTTCGCGGTAGAGCGACACGTCCTGGTCGGCGGGAATGGCGGCAATCAGCTCGGCCTTGTACTTCTCGCCCATGTCGAGGAAGAACTTGACCGCATCGTCGCGCGCCCAGACTTCGCGGGTGACGGGGATGTCACGCTTGGCGAGTTCGCCCATGCGCTTCTCGATCGCCACGAGGTCCTCGGGCGTGAACGGGCGCGAAAAGGCGAAGTCGTAGTAGAAGCCGTTCTCGACCGTCGGGCCGATGGTCACCTGCGCTTCGGGGAACAGTTCCTTCACCGCATAGGCCAGCAGGTGCGCGGTGGAGTGGCGGATCAGCTCGAGGCCGTCGACATCACGGTCGGTGATGATCGCGAGCTCGCTGTCCTTGTCGATGCTGAAGCTGGTGTCGACCAGCTTGCCGTCGACCTTGCCGCCCAGCGCAGCGCGTGCGAGACCCGCACCAATGCTTTGCGCAACCTCGGCCACCGTTACGGCAGCTTGCGCAAATTCCCGTTTCGAACCATCAGGCAGGGTAATGACCGGCATCTTTTCAAAATCCCAAAACAAAAAAGCCAGAGGCTTTGGGGGCGCTCTGACTTTCGGTATTTTGGTAGGCGCGATTGGATTCGAACCAACGACCCCCACCATGTCAAGGTGGTGCTCTAACCAACTGAGCTACGCGCCTACTGCAAAGAAGGCCGCATTATACGTGCCCGTCCGGGCAAGTCAACAGCCGAACGGTGCAAATCGGCGGCATTTTTACGGCGCAGAAGATTCGGCCTCGTCGAGCAGGCGTTCGCATTCCGCCATGAGCGCGATACCAAGCTCGGAACTGAAATTCGGATCGAGCGATTCCATCATTTCGTGGGCGGTGTAGAGACCCGCCTCGCGCGACAGCGTGGCCGCCATCTGCCGGGCCATCTCGTCGCTCAGCGCAGACAAGCGGCGCCGCTCGGCGAGCTCCAGCGCACGCTTGTGGCGGGCGAGCCATTCTGCGGCCAGGCTGGCGCCCTGCGATTCAGTCAGCCACTGACCATGTTCGTAATACGCCGAGAGGCGTTCGGCGACGAGCGCGTAGATCAGTGCGACGCGCTGCCCCTTTTCGCTGACCGGGGGAGTGGGCGTGCCGCCGGGATCAGGCATCCGCACACGCACTTTCGGCCGCACGGGCGACTGCGACGATGGCCGCGACCAGTTCACCGGTGAGCGCCAGCGGCAGGTCATGCCCCATGCCGGGGATGACCTTGAGCCGCGCACCCGGCACATGGCGGGCGATGTCTTCGCCACAGGCGGCCGGGATCAGCGGATCGTCGGCACCATGCAGGACCAGCGTCGGGACCTTGATGCCTTCAAGCAGGGGGCGGCGATCGCCATTGGCGATGATCGCCGCAAGCTGCCGGGCAACGCCCTGCGGATAGAAACCGCGGTCGAATTCGCGCGCGAACAGCGCCTGCAGCCAGTCGCCATCGCTCGGGTAGCGGGGGCTGGCCACGACCAGGAAACGACGGATGCCGTCGGCAACGATGCTGTCGCGGCTGCGATCACGCGGCAGCGGGGCAAACAGCGCCGCTGCGGCCTCCGGGGTCGGCCCAGGCAGGGCCAGATTCCCGCTGCTGGCCATGAGGCAGGTGAGCGACAGCACACGATCCGCATGATGCGCGGCAACGAGCTGGGCGATGGCACCCCCCATCGAAATGCCGACGATGTGCGCCGCACCGATGCCGAGCGCGTCGAGCAGGCCGACACAATCGTCCGCCATGTCGTCGAGCGTGTATGGCACGGCGGGCTTCTCGCCGTTGCGCAGCGCCGCGATGACGTCGCCCACGGCCGGGATCGGCGCCTCGTCAAAGTGCGTGGACAACCCGCAGTCACGGTTGTCGAAGCGGATTACGCGATAGCCAGCGGCGACCAGGCCGTCGCAGATTTCGGGGTTCCAGCGCAGCAGCTGTGCGCCAAGGCCCATGATGAGCAGCACCGCCGGTGCGTCGCTGCTGCCGAAGGACTCATATTCGAGCTGGAGGTTGTTGCCGAGGCGGACTTGCATGATGGATGGCGACGCACCCGAGGTGCGCCGAAAAAGAGGGATCAGGCTGGCCAGGCGGCGAGGTATTCGGCCCAGTGCGGCTTCTCTAGGCGCGCGAGTTCAGTGCGGACGAAAGCGACTTCCGCATCGTACTCAGTGCGCGAGAGCTCGCCACGCATCAGCCGGAAGCGGCAAAGGACAAGGTAGGTATTCACGACATCGGTTTCGCAGTAGTCGCGGATCTCACTGATGCGCCCCTGCTGGAAGGCATCCCAGACCTTGCTGCCGTCCATGCCGAGCTTGCCGGGGAAGCCGATCAGCTTGGCGAGGTCATCGAGCGGCGCATTGGCACGCGGCTGGTACATCGCCAGCAGGTCCATCAGGTCGAGATGGCGCGTGTGGTAGCGGCTGATGTAGTTGTTCCACTTGAAGTCGCGACTGTCGCCGTAGTCACCGTCACCCATGTCCCAGTAGCGCGGAGCGGTCACGCCATGCACGAGGCCGCGGTAGTGCAGCACCGGCAGGTCGAAGCCGCCACCGTTCCACGAGACCAGCTGGGGCGTGAACTTCTCGACGCCGTCAAAGAAGCGCTGGATGATCTCGCCCTCACCCTGCTCGGGTTCCGACAGCGACCAGACCTTCAGCGCATCGCCGGAGCGCAGCACGCAGGAGATGGTGGCGACGCGCTGCAGGTAGTGCGGCAGGAAGTCGCTGTTGTTCTGTGCGCGGCGCTGCTGGAAGGCGAGCTCCGCCACTTCGGCATCGGACATGTCCGCCGGCAGGCCATGCAGGCGGCGCAGGCCGGCCACATCCGGGATGGTCTCGATGTCGAAGACGAGCGTCGGCTTCATGGGGCGGAGCTCAGGCAGGAAACACGCCGGTCGACAGGTAGCGGTCGCCGCGGTCGCAGACGATGCTGACGATGGTCGCGTTCTCGACCTCGGCCGCAATGCGCAGCGCAACGGCGAGCGCACCGCCCGACGAGATGCCGGCAAAGATGCCTTCCTCGCGGGCGAGGCGACGCGTGATCTCCTCGGCCTCGGCCTGCGAGACGCTTTCGACACGGTCGACGCGGCTGCGGTCGAAGATCTTCGGCAGGTATTCCTCCGGCCACTTGCGGATGCCGGGGATCTGCGAGCCATCCTCGGGCTGGCAGCCGACGATGCAGACACCGGGGTTCTGTTCCTTGAGGTAGCGCGAGACGCCCATGATGGTGCCGGTGGTGCCCATGCTGGAGACGAAGTGCGTGATCTTCCCGGCCGTATCGCGCCAGATTTCCGGTCCGGTCCCTTCGTAGTGCGCGAGCGGATTGTCCGGGTTGGCGAACTGGTCGAGGATGATGCCCTTGCCTTCATTGCGCATGCGCTCGGCGACATCGCGCGCGAGCTCCATGCCGCCTTCCTTCGGCGTCAGCACCAGTTCGGCGCCGTAGGCGCGCATCGACTGGCGGCGCTCGACGCTCTGGTTCTCGGGCATGACGAGGATCATGCGGTAGCCGCGCATCGCGGCGGCCATCGCCAGCGCAATGCCGGTATTGCCGGAGGTCGCCTCGATCAGCGTGTCGCCGGGCTTGATGTCGCCGCGCGCTTCGGCGCGCACGACCATCGACAGCGCCGGGCGGTCCTTCACGGACCCAGCCGGATTGTTGCCTTCGAGCTTGGCGAGGATGACGTTGCCCCGGGCCGAGATGGCTGACCCGGACAGGCGCTGCAGGCGGACGAGCGGCGTGTTGCCGACGAAGTTCTCCAGCGTCTTATGCATTCTTGGCCAGCCATTCGACGTACTGGCGAACGCCCTCTTCGACCGTCGCAAACTCATCGGTGTAGCCCGCTGCGCGCAGCTTCGTGAGGTCCGCCTGCGTGAACGCCTGGTACTTGCCCTTGAGGGCCTCGGGGAAGGCTACATATTCGACGAGCCCCTGCGCGACCATGGCGTCGAGCGTCAGCGGCGACTCGCCCTTCAGCGCACGCGCACCGTTCACGGAGGCGACGGCAACATCGTTGAAGCTCTGCGCACGGCCGGTGCCGAGGTTAAAGATGCCGGACTTCTCGGGATGATCGAGGAACCAGAGATTCACCTTCGCGACATCGCCAACAAAGACGAAGTCGCGCTGCTGGCCGCCCGGGCCATAGCCGTGCGAGCCCTCGAAAAGCTTGACCTTGCCGTCATTGCGGCACTGATGGAAGTGGTGATACGCCACCGAGGCCATGCGGCCCTTGTGGTTCTCACGCGGGCCGTAAACGTTGAAATAACGGAAGCCGACGACCTGCGACGAGGCATCCGGCAAGCGCTTCCTGACGATCTGGTCGAAGAGGAACTTCGAGTAGCCATAGACGTTGAGCGGCCCCTCGTGCTGCCGCTCTTCCTTGAATACAGTGCTGGCACCGTAGGTGGCAGCGCTGGAGGCATAGAGGAACTGCACTTCCTGCACCACGCACCAGTCGAGCAGGCCGAGCGAGTAGCGGTAGTTGTTCTCCATCATGTAGCGGCCATCGGTCTCCATCGTGTCGGAGCAGGCGCCTTCATGGAAGATGGCCTCGACGTCGCCGTCGAACTGGCCGGACATCAGCAGTTCGAGGAACTCGTTCTTGTCGATGTAATCGACGATGTCGCAGTCAACGAGATTCTTGAACTTGTCGGCCTTGGTCATGTTGTCCACCGCGATGATGCGGTCGACGCCGCGCTCGTTGAGCGCCTTGACGATGTTGGAACCGATGAAGCCGGCAGCGCCGGTGACGATGGTGTACATGGGTGTATTCCTCAGGCCTGGAACGCAGCGAGCGCACCGGCAAGTTCATCGCGAGAGACAACGGCGGTACCGAGTTTGCCGACGACGATGCCGCCCGCAAGATTGGCAATATGGACGGCGGATTCCCAACTTTCCCCCGCCGCCATCATGACCGCCAGCGTGGCAATGACGGTATCGCCGGCACCGGAAACGTCGTAGACCTCAAGTGCGCGCGCCGGTTCGTGGAAGACGGCGCCGTCGCGGAACAAGGTCATCCCTTCCTCGCTGCGCGTGACCAGCAGGGCATCCAGGCTCAGTTCGCCACGCAGACGATTGGCACGGGCCGCAAGATCTTCGTCGCTGCCCCAGCGGCCAACGACTTCGCGCAACTCCGAACGATTGGGCGTGATGACGGTCGCGCCGGCATACTTCGAGTAGTCGTCGCCCTTCGGATCGACCAGCACGCGCTTACCCGCTGCACGGGCGAGACGGATCATTTCCGCAATGTGCGCAAGACCGCCCTTGCCGTAGTCGGACAGGATCACGACATCGCAATCGGACAGCAGCTTTTCGAACTCGGCCAGCTTGGCGCGCAATACCTCGTGGGAAGGGGTCGTCTCGAAATCGATGCGCAGCAACTGCTGCTGGCGGCCGATGACGCGCAGTTTCACTGTGGTGCTGATGGCAGCGTCAAGGTGCAGGCTCGTGCGCACCTTCTCGCGCTCCATGAGGCGCCCCAGCGCCACCCCGGCCTCATCGTCACCAACGACCGAAAGCAGGGACACCTGTGCCCCAAGCGCAGCGGCATTGCGGGCAACGTTGGCTGCACCGCCCGGTCGCTCTTCGCTCTTCTCGACCTTGACCACCGGAACCGGGGCTTCCGGCGAGATGCGGCTGACGTCACCGAACCAGTAGCGGTCGAGCATGACGTCACCGACGACCAGCAGACGTGCAGCGGAGAGATCTGGCAGCACGCCAGGCTTGTCAGTTTTTGCTTGCTTCATCAGGGTGTGAGATCGAATTCTTCGGTACGCTTCGGCGGGTAGGTTTCCCAGCCGCCACAGGCCGGACAGCGCCAGTAGAACTGCCGCGCCTTGAAGCCGCAATTATCGCACCGATAGCGGGCCAGACGGCGCGTGTAGTTCTGCACGATGCCCTTGGCGAGGTCGATATCCGGCCGGATTTCCGGCGCGGCGTTGAACAGGCGGGCTTCGAGCAGCTTGTCGAAGCCGAGCAGCGTCGGGTTGCGGCGCAGCTCATCACGCACCAGCGTGTAGGCCACCTCGGCACCATCGCTCTCGAGCACGAGCTGGAAGACCACGTCGAGCAGGTCGAGCGAGTGATAGTTCTCCAGATAGCCGCGCAGCAGGCGCAGGCCGTCGTCGCGCCGGTCCAGCGCGCGATACGCCGCCAGCAGGCGCTGGGCGACAAGGGCGAGGTAAGCCGGATTCTGCGATTCGATTTGCTGCCAGCTGTCGATTGCCGCCTGCTGGTCGCCTTCCTGCGCATTGAGGTCGCCGAGCAGGAGGCTGGCACGCACGCAGTGGCGGTTCATTTCCAGGGCCGTCCCCAGGTGGGCGCGCGCCTCCGCGCGTCGTGAGCGGATCATTTCTGCTGCCGCCAGCTCGCAGTAATACTCGGCAATTTCCTTGCGGGATGCGACGTCCGGCAATTCCTTGGCAATGGCGATCGCACGCTCCCAGTCCTTGCCCAACTGGTAGATCTCGAGCAGGCTGCGCTTCGCTTCTTCGTCCAGCATGGTGCCGCGCAGGCGCTCGAAGGTTTCCTCGGCACGATCGAGAAGGCCCGCCTTGAGGTAATCCTGTCCGAGTTCGGACACTGCAGCGAGCTTCAGGTCCTCGGGGATGTCATCGCGCTCGATCAGGTTCTGGTGCATGCGGATCGCACGCTCGGTTTCACCCCGGCGGCGGAAGAGTCCACCCAGCGCAAAATGCAGCTCGATGGTCTGGGGATCGATCTTGACCGCCTCGACGAAGGATTCGATGGCGCGGTCAGGCTGCTCGTTGAGCAGGAAATTGAGGCCCTGGAAATAGGAGCGCGGCAGCGAGCGCGATTCCTTGACGACATGGCGGATATCGATGCGTGCCGCGGCCCAGCCGAGGCCGAAGAAAGCCGGAAAAAGCAGGAGGTACCAGAGTTCGAAATCCATGAAGGTTCCGTGATTTCAGATCAGGAATGCGGTGGCACGATGACCCGGGTTTCAGCCTTGGCCGCCGCGAGTTCCCGCTTGAGCGTCGTGATTTCGCGGCGCAGGCCGAAGATCGTACCGAGCAGGGAGATTGCGCCGAAGAACGCACCACCGGCGAAGAAGGCGAGCACGACGATGATCAGCGGAGCCTGCCAGGCCGTTTCAAGGAAGAACTGGACGCTGACCGGGGCGGTATTTTTTACCGCGAAAGCGAACAGGAACAGGAAGATGAAGCCGCGGACTACCCAGACCAGCGTACGCATTCCCAAAGCCTCAAGCATGAAAAAGGGCGGCAACTTCCGTTGCCGCCCCGAATCTACCACAGCTAGCGTCAGGCGCGACCGTTGTCGACGCGCTCACGCAGTTCCTTGCCGGCCTTGAAGTGCGGAACGTACTTCTCGGGGACGCTTACCTTGTCCCCGGATTTCGGATTCCTTCCCGTTCGCGGCGGACGGTAGTTCAGCGCAAAGCTGCCGAACCCCCGGATCTCGATGCGGTCGCCCTTGGCCAGGGCCTCGGACATCGCATCGAGCATCATCTTCACCGCGAAATCGGCATCCTTCGCGACCAGCTGCGGAAACCGCGTCGCCAGTCGTGCGATCAGCTCGGATTTGGTCATGCTTAGCCTTGGTTGTTCAGTTTCGCCTTCAGCAGCGCACCGAGGTTGGTCGTGCCGGACGCAGCATTGTCAGAGGCGATCTTCTGCATCGCTTCGTGCTGCTCGGCCTGATCCTTGGCCTTGATCGACAGGTTGATGCCGCGGGTCTTGCGGTCAACGTTGATGATCATGGCCTCGATCTCGTCACCGACCTTCAGGTGCTGCGAGAGGTCATCGATGCGGTCACGCGAGAACTCGGATGCGCGCAGGTAGCCTTCGACGTCGCCGTCCAGCTGCATCACGGCACCACGGGCATCCACCGACTTCACGACGCAACGCGTGATGGCGTTCTTCTCGTGCGTGGCGATGTAGTTGGTGTACGGGTCGCCTTCGAGCTGCTTGATGCCCAGCGAGATGCGTTCCTTGTCGGTATCGATGGCCAGAACGACAGCCTCGACTTCGTCACCCTTCTTGAAGCCGCGGATGGCTTCTTCACCGGACTGCGACCACGACAGGTCGGACAGGTGAACCAGGCCATCGATGCCGCCCGGCAGGCCAATGAAGACGCCGAAGTCGGTGATCGACTTGATCTGGCCGCGGACCTTGTCGCCCTTCTTGTGGTTCTGCGAGAACTCTTCCCACGGGTTGGCCAGGCACTGCTTCATGCCCAGGGAGATGCGGCGGCGGTCTTCGTCGATCTCGAGGATCATGACTTCGACTTCGTCGCCCAGCTGGACAACCTTGCTCGGGTGAACGTTCTTGTTGGTCCAGTCCATTTCGGAGACGTGCACCAGGCCTTCGATGCCCTGCTCGATCTCGACGAACGAACCGTAGTCGGTCAGGTTGGTGACCTTGCCGAACAGGCGGGTACCCTGCGGGTAGCGGCGAGCGATGCCGACCCACGGATCTTCGCCCAGCTGCTTCAGGCCCAGCGAGACGCGGTTCTTCTCGGTGTCGAACTTGAGGATCTTGGCGGTGACTTCATCGCCGACGTTGAGCACTTCGCTCGGGTGACGGACACGGCGCCAGGCCAGGTCGGTGATGTGCAGCAGGCCATCGATGCCGCCCAGGTCAACGAACGCACCGTAGTCGGTGATGTTCTTGACGATGCCC
>Ga0268298_10003234_pt1 | contig 16854 bp, 20 predicted proteins | sample WWTPWeurt_MetaG_FD_194462 | JGI IMG/M metagenome (GOLD analysis project Ga0268298, IMG submission 194462) | Activated sludge microbial communities from WWTP in Nijmegen, Gelderland, Netherland - WWTP Weurt | ecosystem: Engineered > WWTP > Aerobic digester > Activated sludge | place... | reverse complement strand
GCCGCCGCCACCGGCGTGATGCCGCTGGACATGCCGGAATCCGTGCTGGTGCGCTTCAAGGGTTCGCTGGCGGAAGCCGGCAAGCGCGGCATCACGCTGCGCGACCTGGTCAATGCCATCCCCTACTACGCCATCAAGCAGGGCCTGCTGACCGTCGCCAAGCAGGGCAAGAAGAACATCTTCTCGGGGCGCATCCTGGAAATCGAAGGCCTGCCCGACCTCAAGGTGGAACAGGCCTTCGAACTCACCGACGCCTCCGCCGAGCGTTCCGCCGCCGGCTGCACCGTGCGCCTGAACAAGGAACCGATCGTCGAGTACATGCGTTCCAACATCACGCTGATGAAGTGGATGATCGCCGAAGGCTACGAAGACAAGCGCGCCCTGGGCCGCCGCGTCAAGGCCATGGAAGACTGGATCGCCAAGGGCACCCTGCTCTCCGCCGATGCCGACGCCGAGTACGCCGCCGTGATCGAAATCGACCTGGCCGACGTCAAGGAACCGCTGCTGGCCTGCCCCAATGATCCGGATGACGTCAAGACGCTGTCCGACGTGGCCGGCGAGAAGATCGACGAAGTTTTCATCGGCAGCTGCATGACCAACATCGGCCACTTCCGCGCCGCCGGCAAGGTGCTGGAAGGCAAGAGCGACATCCCGACCCGCTTGTGGATTGCCCCGCCGACCAAGATGGACGCCATGATCCTCAACGAGGAAGGCTACTACGCCATCCTCGGCAAGTCCGGCGCGCGCATGGAAATGCCGGGCTGCAGCCTGTGCATGGGCAACCAGGCGCAGATCAGGAAGGGCAGCACGGCGGTATCGACCTCGACCCGCAACTTCCCCAACCGGCTTGGCATCGACACCCGTGTCTATCTGTCTTCCGCCGAATTGGCCGCCGTGACGGCGCTGATGGGCAGGATCCCGACCATGGCCGAGTACCTGGAGCAGGTGCAGGCGGTCAATGCCAAGGCGGCCGACGTGTATCGCTACATGAACTTCGACCAGATCGCGGAATTCAAGGAAGTGGCGGATACGGTGACGGTGTAATCCTCAACCCGGCGCGTATTTGCCGTAGCGCCGGCGCCGACTCTTCAAATCAAACGCCCTCGTGGAGTACACCACGGGGCGTTCTCACGCGACAAGTCCGCGGAAAAACCAGTGCCGCAACGAAGGTGGTGGCCGGGCCTTTATCGGGGGATCAAGCGGGCACCAGGCAATTTCCCGAGTTTGCGATCGAAAGTCACCAGTTCGTGGCCCGCGCTCGCGCTTTCCGCCAGGATCATGCAGTCGGCGAAGTCTGTATTCGCCGCAAGATAATTCTGGAGCGCCGCTTGAAACACTTCCCGGCGCTGCAAATGGAAAGCGGGATGGTCGGCGATTGCACCGAGGGTGTGTTGCAGGCTCGTTTTGCCCAGGCCATACGCGCTGACGAGCACCCAGACCGTTTCTATCTGCACCACCTGGGAGACAAAAACTTCGCCGGCCTCGCTCACGACCTGGCGTGCTGCCCGACACTGGTCGAGCGCCGCCGGATCGTCGACCAGCACGCGCACCAGCACATTCGTATCAACCGCGAGCATGGCGGCCGCGGCCGGCGGCGATGGCGCCCTCCATCTGCTCCAGCGTCGCTCCCTTGCGCGGCTTGACGATTCCGAACACCGCTTCGATGGCTGTTTCCTGACGCTGAAGCACGATCTTGCCGCCCTCATCGACAAAGCCCACGCGGTCGCCGGGCTTGATGCCCAGCTTTTCGCGAAGTTCCATGGGAATGGTGACTTGCCCCTTGGTAGTGACCGACGAACTCAGCATGGTAATCTCCAGTAATACTGTTTAAACGGGTATTACTATAGCAACCGGTAACACTCATGACAAGGAGCGAGTACCTGCCGGCCAATTCCGTTGCAGACCGTTTCGTCGCCGGCAGGTCACTCGCGGCCAAGACCGCCGACGTGTATCGCTACATGAACTTCGACCAGATCGCGGAGTTCAAGGTAGTGGCGGATACGGTGACGGTACAAGCATCATTCCGGCGCCGTGGCGTCAGCGCCGACTTTTGCAGGTCGAACCAAAACGCCCCCGACGGGAAATCGTCGAGGGCGTTTTTCCTCCCGCCGATCGCGAACAGCTGCGTTGGCCCCGCCATCAAATATGCCATATGCTGCCTAATTGAACGCCTGATATTGCTTGCCAGTGCGGGGTTTTGCCGAATTCGGCTACCACCTCGATGATCTTCTCCCTATAGTTTCCCGGGATGCTTGCCAGCCCGGCGACGCCGGCGTGTCGCAGGCGCACACATCACCAACTCCAGGGAACCCAAAACATGCATAACACATACCTAAACACGATCAATGGTCAGCTTGTCGGCGCGGAGCAGTGCTTCGAGTCCTTCAATCCGGCGACGGGCGAAGTCGTCGGCACCGCGCCGATCTCGTCCCGGGCGCAGGTGAGCGAGGCGATCGCCGCGGCCAGGGCGGCACAACGCGGCTGGGCGGCGCGTCCCGACTCGGAGCGCAAGGCACTGATGATGCAGGTTGCACAAGTCCTCAAGGACAACGCGCCCTACCTGTCGGAGTGGATCACCCGGGAACAAGGAAAGCCGCTCGGTGGTGTGGGACCGGACCAGGTTCCCGGCGCGCGCTTCGAACTGTGGGGTTGCGAGGTCTGGACACAGGTTTCCGCCAGCCTGGATCTGCCCATGGAAATCGCCTTTGAAGACGAAAGCCGTCGCGACGAGATCCATCGCAAGCCCTACGGCGTTGTCGCCGCCATCGCCCCATGGAACTGGCCCCTGATGATCGCCATCTGGCAAATCATTCCCTCCATTCGCGCCGGCAATACGGTGGTGCTGAAGCCCTCCGAGTACACCACCATTGGCACCCTTGAACTCATCCGCCTGATCAGTGCCGTCCTGCCGCGGGGTGTGGTGAATACGGTGAGCGGCCCGGGCGAGGTGGGATCATGGCTGGTCGGCGATCCCGGCATCGACAAGATCATGTTTACCGGGTCAGGCCCCACCGGCCGGAAGATCGCCGAGGCGGCAGCCCGCAACATGGTGCCAGCGACAATGGAACTCGGCGGCAACGATGCCGCCATCGTCCTCCCGGATGCCGTTCCGCAATCCATCGCCATGGGCTTGTTCTGGGGCGCCTTCCTCAACATGGGGCAAACCTGCGCCTGCGCGAAGCGGCTCTACGTGCATGAGAGCATCTTCGACCAGACGGTCGAGGCCCTGAAGAACATTGCCCAATCCGTGCCGATGGGCAACGGCATGGAGGCAGGCACGGTAATGGGTCCGATCCAGAACAAGATGCAGTTCGACAAGGTGGTGGCGCTGGTCGAAAGCGCCAGGCAGGCAGGCGCGACCATCGTCTGCGGCGGTCAGCCACAAGGTGGTCCCGGCTATTTCTATCCGCTGACCCTGGTGACGGGCCTCGAAGACGGCGCGCGCCTGGTCGATGAGGAGCAGTTCGGTCCGGTGCTCCCCATCATCAAGTACCGCAACGTCGACGATGCAGTGGCCAGCGCCAATCGCCTCGATGCGGGCCTGGGCGCTTCCGTATGGTCATCCGACCTCGAAGAGGCCCGGCGAGTCGCCGACAGAATCGAGGCCGGTACCGTCTGGATCAACCAGCATGGCATGGTGCACCCGATGGTTCCCTTCGGCGGCATCAAGGGTTCGGGCTATGGCGTCGAATTCGGGATCGATGGCTTGAAATCCGTCACCCAACCGCGGGTCATCAGCATCAAGAAGTAAGGTCGAACTGCACTATCAATAACGGCGGAAGGAGCATCCTGGCGCCGTAGCACCGGCGCCGACTTTTCAAGGCGCCATCGTGGAGTCATCCGCGGGGGCATTTTTCATTGTGGCGGAGGAGCCGTTAAGATACGGCCCACTTCCTACCTTCAGGGCCGTCCCATGAGCAACGACAAAAACTCCCGCGCCGGTTTCGCCACCCGCGCCATCCATCACGGCTACGACGCCTACGCCGGCCACGGCTCGCTCAACCCGCCGGTCTATCTGAGTTCGACCTATACCTTTCCCACGGTCGAGGACGGTGCTGCGCGCTTTGCCGGCGAGCAGGCCGGATTCGTCTATTCGCGCGTCGGCAACCCGACCACGGCACTGCTCGAAGCAAGGCTGGCCGAACTCGAAGGCGGCGAAGCGGCGCTGGTGACGGCCTCCGGCCAGGGCGCCACGACCTCCCTGCTATGGACCCTGCTGGCGCCGGGCGACGAGATCATCGCCGACAAGACGCTCTACGGCTGCACCTTCGGCTACCTCAACCATGGCCTGGCGAAGTTCGGCGTCAAGGTGACTCACGTCGACCTCGCCGATCCGGCCAACCTCGACGCCGCGATCAATCCGGCCACCCGCGTGGTGTTCTTCGAGTCGCCGGCCAATCCGAACATGCGCCTGGTGGACATCGCGGCAGTGAGCGCCATCGCCCGCCGCCACGGCGCCTTGACGGTAGTCGACAACACCTATTGCACGCCCTATTTGCAGCGCCCGCTCGAACTCGGCGCCGACTTCGTGCTGCATTCGGCGACCAAATACCTCGGCGGCCACGGCGACCTGCTCGCCGGCGCCATCGTCGGCCCGGCGGAAACCCTGACCCAGGTGCGCTTCTACGGCCTCAAGGACATGACCGGCGCCGTGCTCTCGGCGCAGGACGCCTTCCTGGTGTTGCGCGGCCTCAAGACCCTGGCGCTGCGCATGGATCGCCACTGTGCCAACGCGCAGGGCGTGGCCGAATTCCTCGCCGCCCACCCCAAGGTTTCAGTGGTGCATTTCCCCGGCCTGCCCGGCTTTCCCCAGTTCGAACTGGCGCGGCGCCAGATGGCGCAAGCCGGCGGCATGATCGCCTTCGAACTCAAGGACGGCATCGAGGCCGGCCGCCGCTTCATGAACGCGCTGAAGTTATTCACCCGCGCCGTCAGCCTGGGCGATGCCGAAAGCCTGGCCCAGCATCCGGCCAGCATGACGCACTGCTTCTACACGCCGGAAGAGCGCGCCGAGCACCTGATCGGCGAAGGGCTGGTCAGGCTGTCCATCGGCCTGGAAGATCTGCCCGACCTGCTGGCCGACCTGGAACAGGCGCTGCGGGCGGCATAGTCACTGCAGCGCCGTGGCGTCGGCGCCGACTTTTGGCATCGACAAGCGGCCCCGGAAAAATTTCTCGGGGTCGTTTTATCGGGCGGGAGCCGACTCCGGCGGCGGCTGGTTCTGCTGCTGGCGGCCGCCGCGCCTGCGTTCCGGATAGAGATCGCGCCCCGCCTGATCAACATCGCGGCGCAATTGGCGCCGCTCTTCCTTCGACATCTGCCCGCCACGAGCTGCGGCGGCGTCATCGGCCGCAAACTGCGCAGGGCGCGCCGCCGGTGCCATGCCCTGCGGGCCGCTGCCGTCGCCGGGCCCGCGCTGCTTATGCTGCGGCCCCTGCCCCATGCGCTGCCTGCCGGCACCGTCACCCTGATCGGGAGGGCGATGCTGTCCCTGCGCCGAAGCGTCGAACGCGAGCAGCAGCATGGCCACCACCAGTCCCGTCGACTTCGTCATCCACGTCATCAAGCTTTCTGCCTTCACTTCCGTTCCCTGCAATTCCATCAGCGAAGGATACTGTAAATCCGCTCGCCTGCAAGCTGGCCGGCCGCCATCAACTGGTCGACGCTCGCCTGCGGCTCGGCGCCCCAGAGCGCCAGCCCGATGCCCAGTGTCATGCTGAATAACAATGCCTTCATGATCGCCTCCGTACGCCGTTCAGCCCTTGCCGTCTTTCCGGCACGCTTGCATTCTCGGCGGCGCCCGTAAGGCAATTGTTGCGGGTGGCCGGGTTTTGTAATCGTTTGTAAAGCCCGCTGGCAGGATGCGCGCGATCCGGCTAGGATTGGCGCCCATGAACGAAACCAAAGCCAAGATTCTTGTCGTCGATGACGACCTGCGCCTGCGCCAGTTGCTCGAGCGCTACCTCTCCGACCAGGGGTTCACGGTCAAGGCCGTGCCGGATGCCCAGGGCATGGATCGCGCGCTGGAACGCGAGTTGTACGACCTGATCGTGCTCGACCTGATGCTGCCGGGCGAAGACGGCCTCGCCATCTGCCGCCGCCTGCGCGGTGCGACCAACCCGGTCGCCATCATCATGCTGACCGCCAAGGGCGACGAAGTGGATCGCATCGTCGGGCTGGAAATCGGCGCCGACGACTATCTGCCCAAGCCCTTCAACCCGCGCGAGCTGGTGGCGCGCATCCATGCCGTGCTGCGCCGCCAGGCCGTGCCGCCGCCGCCGGGGGCGCCGGCCATCACCGAGGAAAGCGTGAGTTTCGGCAAGGTGACGATCAACCTGGCGACGCGCGAACTCGAACGCGAGGGGACCAGCACCTTGCTCACCTCGGGCGAATTCGGCCTGCTGCGCGTGCTGCTGGAACATCCGCGCCAGCCGATGAGCCGCGACAAGCTGATGGAACTCGCGCGCGGCCGGGAATACGAGGTCTTCGATCGCGCCATCGACGTGCAGATTTCGCGACTGCGCAAGCTGGTCGAGGAAGATCCCGGCAAGCCGCGCTACATCCAGACCGTCTGGGGTTTCGGCTATGTTTTCGTTCCTGACGGCAAGAAACACGACTAGTACGCTGCCGCAATGAAGCTCCTGCCGCGCACGCTGCTGTGGCGCACCTTCCTCCTCGTCGCGCTGCTGATGATGATTTCGGTGGTGGCATGGTTCGCCATTTTCAGGAGCTACGAGCGTGAACCGCGCGCCCGGCAGCTCGCGCAAACCATGGTCAGCGTCGCCAACCTGACGCGTGCCGCGCTGGTTTCGGCGCGCCCCGAAGCCCGCCGCGAACTCTTGCGCGAGCTGTCCGACCGCGAAGGCATCCGCATTTATCCGGCAGAACCCACGGACCGGGTCGAGCCCCTGCCGGACCGTTTTTTTCTGCACCGCGTCGAGGAACTGGTCCGGGAACAGCTCGGCGCCCACACCCGTCTGACCCTGGAGCGCGAAGGTGAGCATGCCCTGTTCGTCAGCTTCCGCATCGACGACAGCGACGACGGCGATTACTGGCTGGCCCTGCCGCGCGAACGCATCGATCGGATATTCCCGCTGGGCTGGCTCGGCTGGGGCGTCGCCGCGCTGCTGCTGTCGCTGCTCGGCGCCTGGCTGATCGTGTTCCGCATCACCCGTCCGCTCAAGGCCCTGCAGGAGGCCGCGCAAAAAGTCGGCGCCGGCGAGACGCCGCCGCGCCTCGACGAAGGCGGCCCGACCGAACTGGCGACCGTGGCCACCGCCTTCAACCAGATGAGCGCCGACCTGGCGCAGATCGACCAGGATCGGGCGCTGATCCTGGCCGGCGTCTCGCACGACCTGCGTACGCCGCTCACGCGCCTGCGCATGGGCATCGAAATGTCCGCCGACGAAGGACTGCGCGAAGGCATGACAGCCGACATCGAGGAAATGGACAAGACCATCGGCCAGTTCCTCGACTTCGCCCGTTCGGAAGGCGGCGAGGCGCCGCAGGCCGTCGATCTCGCCGCCTTGCTGGCCGATCTCGCCAGCCAGTACCGGCGCCGCAGCTTCGCGGTGGATGTGTCGGCCGCCGTAGCGCAGGAGCCGACTTTTGGGGCTGACCTCGCGCTGCGGCCGCAGGCCCTGCGCCGCGCCGTCAGCAACCTGATCGACAACGCCCTGCGTTATGCCGGTAGCGACAACCCGGTCGAACTGAAGCTGGGCGCCGGCGCCGGCGAAGTCGCGATCGAAGTATGCGACCACGGTCCCGGCATTCCGCCGCAGGATGTCGAACGCATCAAGCGTCCCTTCGCCCGGCTCGATGCCGCGCGCAGCAACGCCGCCGGCGCCGGCCTCGGGCTCGCCATCGTCGAGCGCATCGCCCGCTCCCACAACGGTCGCCTCGAACTGCTGCCGCGCGAGGGCGGCGGCCTGGTCGCGCGCCTGGTGCTGCGCCCCATCGAATCACGCGCCACTGCCGCACCATGAATGACGCGGCCACCACCCCATTTGTCCGCATCGGCGGCGAACCCGCCGTGCGCCGCCTGGTCACGCGGTTCTATGAACTGATGGATACCCTGCCCGAGGCCTACGGCATCCGCAAGCTGCACCAGCCCGACCTCTCCAGTGCCGAGGAAAAACTCTTCATGTTCCTTTGCGGCTGGCTCGGCGGCCCGCAACTCTATGTAGAGAAATACGGCCACCCGCGGCTGCGCGCCCGGCATCTGCCGTTTGCCATCGCCAGCGCTGAAGCCGAGCAGTGGATGCTGTGCATGCGCATGGCCATGGCCGAAGTGATAAGCGACGAGGACTTGCGCGCGCGGCTGGACAAGGCGCTCGACGACCTGGCCCTGCACATGCGCAACCGCAGCGATCCGCCGGCGGCCTGAGGCCGCCGTTTTACAAATCCGCGCTGGCCTGCACCCGGCGCAGTGCCTTGGCGTGGCGGTGGCGCGCCATCAGGCGCGGATCGGTAATGATCAGGCCGATGGTTTCGCCGATCACCATCACCACCCCCAGCACCGGCAGCACCAGCATCAGGCCCGGCACGCCGGCCACCGCGCCGCCGGCGAAGATCATCAGTACCGTGATCAGCGGGTGAAGCTCCAGGCTCTTGCCGATGGTCATCGGCATGTACACGAAATCGTCGAGCAGGCGCACCAGGCCGAACAGGCCGATCGCCCAGTAGGCCATGGACGGATCGGATGGAAAATCCGTCGCCGCCACCAGCACCACCAGCAGGCCGCCGAGTATCGAACCGACATAGGGCACCCAGGCCAGCACCGCGCAGATCAGGCCCAGCGCCAGCGGCCCGGGGATGCCCAGCAGCCAGAGCCCGGCGGCCAGGGTCACGGTGTCGAGGATGGTCAGGTTGATCAGGCCCTGGAAGTAGGCGCGCGCCGTGCGGTCGATCTCGTGCAGCAGGAACAGGGTCTTCTCGAAAAACGCATTCGGCACCGCAGACCCGAGAAAACGCTTGAAGCGGCGGCCGTCACGCAAAAAGAAAAAGGCCAGGAAGGGCGCCAGCAAGAGCGACGGCGTCCACGCCATGATGCCCAGCGCCACCGGCTCCAGATGGTCGGCGATGCTGCCCGTGCTCTGCGCCAGGCGTGCGGCGACGGTGTCGGCCAGTTTGGCGCGGGCCAGCGGCGGCGAGTGGCGTTCCAGGCCGCGCAGCGAGGCATCGAGCAGCTGGGTGCCGCCCTGTACGTAACGATCGACCGTATCCTGCCAATGGGTCAGCTTGCTCGTCAGGCGCGGCATCAGTGCGATGCCGACGATGCCCACCAGCACCAGGAAGGCCAGGGTCACCAGGCTGGCCGCGGCGTCGCGGCTCATGCCGCGGTAGATCAGCGACCTCACCGCCGGGTAGAGGAAGTAATAGAGGATCAGCGCCAGCAGGACCGGCACCACCAGCCACAGCACCTTCTGGAACACCAGCAGCAGCAGGCAGGTGACGGCGATGATCGCCGCCCAGACCACGGGGCCGGAGCCGTGGTGCGCCGGATGCGGCGTCGCCATACCGTTCGCTGCTGCGCTCATGGCCGCTGCTTACACCAGGTGCTGGTGGGCGCTCATCGACAACGCCATCGCCCGCATCCGCGTGCCGAGGTGGCGGGCCAGCTGGCGCGAGATCTTGGAGGAGATGCGGGCGTGGGTTTCGAGCAGGCTGACGAAATCGTCGCGGAAAAAAATGATCAGCTCGCAGGGGCTGGCGGCGCGGGCCTGCGCCGAGCGCGGCGAGTTGTCGAGCAGCGCCAGTTCGCCGAAAAAGGTACCGGGGCCGAGTTGCGCGACGCGCCCGGTGTCGCCCTGTCGCCGCAGCGGATGGGATGGCGCTGGACTGGCACCGCCCTGCTGCGTCGCGTGCCGGCCATTGCCGTGGTCCGGCAGGGAAATCAGCACTTCGCCCGAAGCGATGATGTAGATGGCCTGCCCTTCCTCGCCTTCGTCGAAAATCACTTCGCCTTCGAGGTAATGACGCTCGTGCAGCAGCCCGTCGACAATCTCCAGTTCGGCCGGCGTCAGGTTGACGAACAGGCTCAGCTCGTGCAGGCGCTCCTGGCGCGGCGTCGTTTTCCTGAAGCGGAACAGTTTGACCACGGTGATCGGCTCCCCAATGTTGCCCGGCTGTGTTGGCTGCGGCCGTCGCGCCGCGACCGCTGCAATGGCCGGATTCTAATTCATCCGCCGTCCGGCTCCGCGAGTGCAAAGCGGGCCAGCGTCCGGTAAGTCGCGGCGGAAGGATGCAGGTGGCTTTCGACCAGGGCGAATTCGTCGACCCGCCAGCCGATCGGCGTTCCCAGCCGGGGCAGCGATGCGCAGCGCGCGCGGCGCGCCAGCGTAATGTGCGGCACCAGGTCGGCGCCGGAACGGTGATCGATGGCAAAGCCGGCGGCGCGCAAATCGGCCGCCAGCGCCCCGGCCAGCCGGCGCAGCGGCGCCGGTGTCTGCCGGCAACCCGCCCACAGGATGCCGCGCTGCGGCCAGAAGCCGAGCCGATCGAGGCACAGATCGAAGGATTCGGCGCGAACCCCGCCGGCGATTTCTTCAAGCCGGGAAAGTTGGCCCGGTGTCACCGCACCGACGAATGCCAGCGTCAGGTGCAGCGACGCCGGGCGCATCACCCGGCCGCCGCCGCGCGTCGTCAGTTCGTGTGCCAACGCGGACAAATGGGCGGTCGCCTCATCATCGGGCCAGAGCGCAAAGAACACCCGGTGCGAGCGGGCCTCGCCCATTCAGCTTTGATCCGCGCGCACCAGCAGCACCACGGCATGTGCCGCGATGCCCTCGCCGCGCCCCTCGAAACCCAGGCGTTCGTTGGTCTTGCCCTTGACGTTTACGTCCGTGGCCGCAATGCCGAGGTCGGCCGCGATGTTGGCGCGCATCGCCGCGACATGCGGCGCGATGCGCGGCGCCTGGGCGATGACGGTGGCGTCGACGTTGCCCACCTGCCAGCCGGCGGCACGCACGGCGGCCATGGCCCCGCGCAGCAGTGTCCGGCTGTCCGCGCCCTCCCACTGCGAGCCGGTGTCGGGAAACATGCCGCCGATGTCGCCCAGGCCGGCACCGCCGAGGATGGCGTCGGTAATCGCATGCAGCAGCGCGTCGGCATCCGAATGCCCGAGCAGGCCCTGATCATGGGGAATATGCACGCCGCCGAGGATCAGCTTGCGCCCCGGGGTCAGCGCATGCACGTCATAGCCCTGGCCGACGCGATAGGGCAGCTTCATTTCAGGAATCTCCTTTTGTCGCGACGACATCGATCTCGCGCAGCGCCTGCTCGATGGGCTGTGCATCTGACGGGCGCACCAGGCGCGCGACCTCCGACCCCTGCCGCAGGAAAATCAGCGTCGGCCAGAGTTTGACGCGGAAAGACCGCCCCAGCCTGCGACCGGGGCCATCTTCGACCTTGATGTGCCGCACACCGGGATGCTGCGCCAGCGCCTGCGCGATCAGCGGCTGGGCGGCACGACAGTGGCCGCAATGGGACGCGCCGAATTCGATCACGGCCGGTTCCCGTAGCGCATCAATTGCGTCGCGCGCAGGCTCGCCGGCCGGATCACGGGGCGCGTCGGCCGGGCTCATTGCGAACCGGCCGCCTTCCGGACCTGCACTATCCACTCGGCAAGCTGCAGATCGAACGGATACGTGACCTTCAGGTTGCCGGCATCGGCCGCCACCAGGCGCGGCAGCAGCCCCAGGGTCTCGATGGCGCTGGCCTCGTCGGTGACCTGCGGCGCGAAATCGAGCGCATCGAGCAGCAGACGATGGCGGAACATCTGCGGCGTCTGCGCCTGCCACAGCCCTTCGCGCGGCACGGTCTGGAGGACGCGGCCGTTTTCGTCGGCGCGCTTCAGGGTGTCGGCGACCGGCACCGCGAGCAGGCCACCGGCATCGTCCGCGCCCACCGCGGCGATCAGGTTTTCGACCATGGCCACCGTCAGGCAGGGTCGCGCCGCATCGTGCACCAGCACCCAATCGTCGCCGATTTCAATCTCGCCGCCGAGTTCGCCGGCCATCGCCCGCAGGCCGTTGGCGACACTTTGCGCGCGGGTATCGCCGCCGCAACGCAGGACGCGCAATTTGGGGCCGAGTTCGGCCATCGCGGCCGCCGGCCAATGGCTATCGTCGGGTGCCAGTACGACGAACACATGATCTATCGCCGGCGTGGCGCACAATGTCGCCAGGGCGTGGCGGATCATGGGCTGGCCGGCCAGCGGCAGGTATTGTTTGGGCACGGCGTGACCCGAGAGCGCATGCATGCGCGAACCCGAGCCGGCGGCGGGAACCAGTGCGTGATAAGCCATGTCCCAATTCTATACAATCAGCCCGTTGCTGCTGATCCGAGTGAGATGACCATGAGCACTGCCACCGCCATCCGCCCCCCGGCCGTCGCCGGCATGTTCTATCCCGGCGAGCCGGATGCCCTGCGCGACGATCTCGCCACCTGTCTCGCCGTCCCGCCGGCGCCGACTTTTTCCGGCCGGCTCAAGGCCGTCATCGTGCCGCACGCCGGCTACGTCTATTCCGGTGGCACGGCCGGCAAGGCCTATGCCCTGCTCGCGCCGTTGGCCGGCCGCATCCGCCGCGTGGTGCTGCTCGGGCCCTGCCACCGCGTCGCCGTGCGCGGCCTGGCGGCGCCCACGGTGCAGGCCTTCGCCACCCCGCTGGGTAACATCCCGCTCGACCGCGCCGCGCTCGATGCGCTGGCCGACCTGCCGCAGGTCGTCGCCTCCGATGCCGCCCACGCCCAGGAACACTCGCTGGAAGTGCAACTGCCCTTCCTGCAGACCGTGCTCGGCGAGTTCAAGCTGGTGCCGCTGGCGGTAGGCCAGACCGGTGCCGCCGAGGTCGCCCAGGTGCTGGACCGGCTCTGGGGCGGGCCGGAAACCCTGATCGTGATCAGTTCCGACCTCTCGCATTTTCACGGCTATGCCGAAGCGCAGAAGATCGACCATGCCACGGCCGACCACATCCTGGCCCTGGAACAGCTCACCAGTTTCGAGCAGGCCTGCGGCGCGCTGCCGATCAACGGCCTGATCGCGGTGGCGCGCAAACGCGGACTGCGCATCGAGCGCATCGCCCAATGCAACTCGGGCGATACCGCCGGCGACAAGTCGCGCGTGGTCGGTTACGCCTCCTTCGCCCTTTACGAGCCGCCCGCGGTCGCCGCCGATCCCGGTCCGGCCCTGCTGGTGCGTGCGCGCAATGCCATCGCCGCCCGCCTCGGGCAGCCGACGCAGCCCGAACCGGCGCATCCGGCATTGACCAAACCCGGCGCCACCTTCGTCACCCTGACACAGAATGGAAACTTGCGCGGCTGCATCGGCTCGCTGCAGGCGCATCGCCCGCTGGACCAGGACGTGCGTGCCAATGCCGTCGCCGCGGCATTCAGCGATCCGCGCTTCGCGCCGCTCAAGGTGGAAGAATTTCCGCGCACCCGTGTCGAGGTCTCGCTGCTGACCGCGCCGCAGCCGATGACATTCAGCGACGAAGCCGATGCCCTGCGCCAGTTGCGGCCGAATGTCGACGGCGTGATCTTCATCGCCGGCCAGCGACGCAGCACCTTCCTGCCCCAGGTCTGGGAACAACTGCCGCAAGCCCGACAGTTCATGGCCCATCTGAAGCAGAAGGCCGGCCTGCCGGCTGATTTCTGGTCGTCCGAAGTGCAACTGCAACGCTACGAGGTAGAGAAATGGAAAGAATCCATGCCCCGCTGACGGGCGTACCTGCGCGCTGGTGGCACAAGCTCGACGACGGCCGCATCCAGTGCGACCTCTGCCCGCGCGACTGCAAGTTGCACGAGGGTCAGCGCGCCGCCTGCTTCGTGCGCGCCATGCAGGGCGGCGAATTGCTGCTGACCACCTACGGCCGCAGTTCGGGCTTCTGCATCGATCCGATCGAGAAGAAGCCGCTCAACAACTTCCATCCCGGCTCCAGCGTGCTGTCCTTCGGCACCGCCGGCTGCAACCTGGCCTGCAAGTTCTGCCAGAACTGGGACATCTCCAAGTCACGCGACATGGACCGCCTGATGGATGATGCCACGCCGCAGGCCATCGCCCGCGCCGCGCAGAAGCACGGCTCGCAGAGCGTGGCCTTCACCTACAACGACCCGGTGATCTTCGCCGAATACGCAATGGACACCGCCGACGCCTGCCATGCGCTGGGCATCAAGACCGTGGCGGTGACGGCCGGCTACATGCATCCTGGCCCGGCGCGCGAGTTCTATTCGAAAATGGACGCCGCCAACGTCGACCTCAAGGCCTTCACCGACGACTTCTACGTCAGGCTCTGCGGCGCGAAGCTGCAACCCGTGCTCGACATCCTGGCCATGATCCATCACGAGACCGACTGCTGGCTGGAAATCACCACCCTGCTCATTCCCGGCAAGAACGACGGCGACGACGAGCTCAAGGCCCTGGCCGCCTGGGTGGCAAAGGAACTAGGCCCCGACGTGCCGGTGCATTTCAGCGCCTTCCATCCCGACTGGAAGATGAGCGACATCCCCGCCACGCCGCCGGCAACGCTGGCGCGCGCCCGCCGCATCGCCATGGAGGCCGGCCTGCACTACGTCTATACCGGCAACGTGCATGACAAGGCCGGCGACGAAACCCTCTGCCCCGGCTGCGGCAAGCCGGTGATCCAGCGCGACTGGTACCGCATCCTCGGCTACGCGCTCGACGACACGGGCCACTGCCGGCATTGCGGCACCTCGGTTGCCGGGCGCTACGGCAAGTTCGGCAAACCCTTCGGCCCGCAGCGGATTCCGGTCAGGCTGCACGCCGGCGCCTGACATCGATCGCCGCCATCCCGAGCTCTGCCTGACTTCGCTTTGAGTCACGGGAATGCCACTTTAGAGGCCATCCGGGCATAAAAGCTTGCATTAATTAGTTATTTAAGAGTAACATTTACGCCATTGGAGGTTCGTAATGTTACTTTCAAGCAACTTAAAAGAACTGGGAACCCTGTTTCGGGCTGAACGCAAGGCGACCGGAAAAACCCAGGCGGACGTGGCAAAGGCGTCCGGCCTCCGCCGCGAAACCATCATCCGCATCGAGGCGGGTGAAAACATCGACATGATCACCTTTCTCAAGGCACTGTCGGCCATCGGCAAAGGAATCCGGCTCGCGGATCGCCGCATGGATTACGACAGCATCAAGGGGGTCTTCGATGAAAGTTAAACGCCTGGTGGTAACGACTCCGCAAGGCCTTGCCGGTACCCTCGAAAAGGAATCGCGATTCGTTTTCAACTATCAGACCACGGATCGCAAGTGCGAGGCTTCCCTGCTGATGCCCCTTCGCGCCGAAAGCTACTCGGATGGACGACTCTTTTCGGTCTTCGAGATGAATCGCCCCGAAGGCTATCTCCTCGACTACCTGCGGCAACGCTTCGGCAAGCACGAGACGCTGGATGACATGCGCCTGTTGCAGATCACCGGTGGCAATCAGATCGGTCGGCTCCGCTACTCGGAAGATGGGCGCGCGGTCGCTCGCGAGGCAAGCGTCCCCCGGGCGGAGATCATCGCCAGCAAGGCCTCCGCCGAATTGTTCGCACACCTGGTGGATATCTGGTTCGCATCCGGCATTTCAGGCTTCCAGCCGAAAGTCCTGGTACCCGACAGCGAATCGGGGATGGTCGAAAAATCCACCATGGCCACGTCGGACCTGGTAGTCAAGTCCGCCGGGGACGATTACCCGTTTCTCGCGCAAAACGAGTTCATGTGCATGGAGGTCGCCCGGCGCGCCGGCTTGCGCGTCCCGGAATTCTGGCTATCGGAAGATGGCAGCCTGTTCGTGATGACCCGCTTCGACATCGAAAAAGGTGTTCAACTGGGCCTCGAAGACATGGCGGTGCTCATGGGGAAAACGCCGGAGGAAAAGTACCGCGGCAGCTATGAAGGTATCGCCAAGGCCATCGATCTGTTCTGCACCGACGCCGTCGAGAGCAAGGCGCGGCTATTCGAGTATGCCGCGCTCTCGTGCCTGGTCAGGAATGGCGACGCACACCTGAAAAACTTCGCCTTGCTGTACGGGCATCCGACAGGACACATCACGCTATCGCCCCTCTACGACGTGGTGAGCACCGAAATCTACGAAATCGCCCACCCGCGGACAGGAGCGACAAAAACGGACAACACCATGGCCCTGAACATGAACAAATCGAAAGCCTATCCCCTGCCGAAAGAACTGGAGGACTATGGCAAATCCATCTGCCTGGTCAGGAATCCGCGCGAGGTCATCGAACGGATTCAGGAAGCGAAGCTGGAAACATGGAAGGACCTGAAAGAGCGGATCGACCCCTGGCTCAGGGACAGGATTGCAAAAACGTGGGGCCTGAAGACCGGGACGCCGGCGTCGTGACGGGAAGCGCGTGGCCACCAGCGCGACTGTTATCGCATCCTCGGCTACGCGCTCGACGACACGCGGGCCACTGCCGGCATTGCGGCACGGCCATCGCCGGGCGCTACGGAAAATTCGGCAAGCCCTTCGGCCCGCAGCGGATTCCGGTCAGGCTGCACGCGGGGGCATGAGCTAAACCGCCGTACCGCCAGCGCCGACTATTTGCGCACCAGTAGTGGTACTAACTTCTGCATGCGGCCAGGAGCGGACTGTGGCGACTCTTCTCCTTTGCGGCCATTGATCACGATCCAGCTGGGGCAAGTGAAAATCCAAGAGACTTAGGCACTCGTAACTATCTTGTTCTAAGCTTCCTCTTTTTGGTTGCCACTGACCTGACTGGTTTTATCGGACCAATTCGATCTAGAGATTCGTGGCCCCGGTTGTTGAACTGATTTCGCAACTCCGGCGGAATTCCGCCGGGGTTGCGTACTGCAAACTCGAATGCGGTCGGACC
>Ga0268298_10003233_pt1 | contig 16855 bp, 14 predicted proteins | sample WWTPWeurt_MetaG_FD_194462 | JGI IMG/M metagenome (GOLD analysis project Ga0268298, IMG submission 194462) | Activated sludge microbial communities from WWTP in Nijmegen, Gelderland, Netherland - WWTP Weurt | ecosystem: Engineered > WWTP > Aerobic digester > Activated sludge | place... | reverse complement strand
GGCGTGCAGCGCAAAGCCGAACATCACCGAGAACAGCAGCACCTGCAGGATGTCGCCCTTGGCGAAGGCGTCCACCACGCTGCTCGGGATGATGTTGAGCAGGAAGTCCACCGTGCCCACCATCTTGCCCGGGCCGGTGTAGGCGGCGATGGCCTTGGTATCGAGCGCCTTGGCATCGATGTGCATGCCGGTGCCGGGCTGCATCAGGTTGACGATCAGCAGGCCGATCAGCAGGGCCACCGTGCTCACCACCTCGAAGTACAGCAGGGCCAGGCCGCCGGTCTTGCCCACCTTCTTCATGTCCTCCATGCCGGCGATGCCCACCACCACCGTGCAGAAGATGATCGGGGCGATGATCATCTTGATGAGCTTGATGAAGCCGTCGCCCAGCGGCTTCATGGCTTCGCCGGTGGCCGGCGCAAAGTAGCCCAGGAGCACGCCGATGACGATGGCGGTGATGACCTGGAAGTACAGGGATTTGTAGAAGGGCCGGTGGCCGGTGTCGGTTGCTTGCATGGCGACTCCTCGATGCGAGGCCGCCATGGTGCGCGAAAAACCAGCCCTTCAAACTACGTGGAATTGGCTACGTGACATCCACATGCGCCGCATCGATCTCGCGCAGTAGCGCCAGCACCAGGGCCGCGGTTTCAGCCGGCTTCTCCATCGGGTAGAGGTGGGTGCCGTCGATCCAGCGCAGGCGCTGTCCGACGAGGGCGCGGGTGATGGCCATGCCGGCTGTGCGCACCTCGGGCGAGCGCTTGCCCGCGATGAAGCCCGCCGGGCAGCGCAGCGGATGGCGCAGCAGCAGCGCGCCCAGGTGGTGCGGCAGGGTGTCGTAGATGCGGGCCTCGATGTCGCGGTCGAAGGCGAGCACGGTCTTGCCGTTGCGGCGCTCGGTGCCGCTGGCGATGTAGTCGGCCAGCACCTGCGGGTGCCAGCGCGCAAACAGGGCCTTGGCGCCGTAGTGCTCGGCCACGGCCCGGCGTGACGGCCATTCGTGCCGGCGCGCCTGCGCCACCTTGGCCGGGCTGAAGCGGTGAATCAGCCCGCTGGCCTTGAGCATGCGCACGCTGTGCGCGCGCCAGCCGGTGAACACGGGCGAGTCCAGCATCACCAGGCCGCGCACCAGGTCGGGCCGCCTGGCCGCGACCATCAGGCTGAGCAGGCCGCCCAGCGAGTGGCCCACCAGGTAGGCCGGGCCGCCCACCTCGGCGTCGATGAAGTCGATGAGTTGATCGCGCAGCCGTGGCCAGTTGCTGCTGACCGGGTAGTGCGGATCGTGCCCGAAGCGCTCCACCGCCTTCACCCGGTACCCTGCCGTGCGCCAAGCCTTGAACAACTGCTTGTAGGTGCCCGCCGGAAAACCATTGGCGTGCGAAAAGACGAGGGTCGGGGCCGGCATGCGAAGGTTCGTGAGTTTGTGGGGCCCCAGTGTGCCCCCAAGCCTCCAAACTTGCTGATCTGTGCCGAACACACCGCATAGACTCGATGAATGTGACTGCTGGCCACAAGATGCAAGCAAATCGACGGCGGGGGCGGGGATGCAGGTGGTGCTGAGGTGCCGGGAGGCACGGCGCTGGCTGAGGCTCGCCGCCTTGGGGGCCATGCTCGCGGCGCTCGTGGGCTGTGCGGCGCCCAAGTACACCGTGGACGACGGCCGGCGCGTCAACGAAGACCTGCTGGGCCAGATCCGCGCGTATGGAGAGGGCGAGCGCGTGCTGCGCCCGGCCATCGCCCGCAGCGCGCAACTGGCCGACCCGGACTGCGACAAACAGTGGGAGCTGCCTTTCTCGGTGGCCACCAGCGAGGCCTGGAACGCCGACGACCGCGTGGCCTGGGTGCGTGCGCTGGGTGTGGACGAGCGCCTCACCGTGGTGGCCGCCACGGCCTCCTCGCCGCTGCAGCCGGGTGAGCGCATCGCCGAGGTGGACGGCGTGCGGCGCGACGGCGAGGCCGAGCGCATGTCGCTGCTGATGGTGAAGGCGCGCGACTACGGGCAGCCCTTCACCGTGGTCACGGCCGCCGGGCGCCGCGCGCGCGTGGCGCCCTTCGAGGTGTGCCGCGGCTACACCCGCTTCGCGCCGCCCAACTCGCCGCAGACCCAGGACTACCACTGGCTGCTGTCCCTGCACCCCTTGCAGGTGGCGCAAAGCAGGCTCACCGAGGACGAGGCCCTGTGGGCCGTGCTTTGGACGCAGGGCCTGTCCGAGGAAGGCGGCGCCCGCATGAAGGCCTACCACTACACCACCAGCGTCTTGGGCACGCTGTACAACGTGGCCACGCTGGCCACCGGCCTGAAGGGGGCGGCCATGGCGGCGGACGCGGCCATCAAGGCCGCCCAGTCGGCTGCGGCCAAGGTGGCCACAGATGTGATCAAGCAGCAGCTGATCGACCAGGCCCGCGTGTTCGCCACGCAGAAGATGCGCGAGAGCCTGGGCGACGCAGCCGACAAGCTGTCACGCCAGCAGGTGCTCGAGTTCATGCAGCGTGCCGCCACCAACCGCGGTGCGCTCTCGGGCGTGGCCCGCGTCGGTGCCACCGTGTTCGATCGTGCCGATGCCTGGGCGCTGGAGCGCGCGGCCAGGCTGCAGGCCAACCCGCTGGCGGGCTTCAGCCTGCACCAGAAGATGGTGGAGCAGGGCTTCAGCGACAACGCCTTTGCGCTGGATGTCGAGCGCCTGGGCGCCCTGACCAAGCTGGCCGAGGCGCGTGGCCTGGGCGAGCAGGTGGCGGCCATCCTGAAGGGCGTGAAGGCGGCGGACATCGAGTTCGCGCTCACCGGCATGCCGCTGGCCACGGCGCCCAAGGCCTTCCGCTACGAAGACGCGGCCGAGGCCAACACCGGCGGCCCCTTCGCCTACGGCCTGATCAATGCGATGCTGGGCATGCCGGTTGAGTCGAAGGGTGCGCCGTGAATCAGAAGGTTTCGTGGCGCAGGGCGCTGCTGGGCAGCCTGCTCGGCTGGGGGATTGTCATCGGCATGGCCGAAGCGCAAAGCGATCCCAACGCGATGCCGTCGGCCGCGTCCACCCTGCCGGCGCCAGCCGATGCAGCCTCGGCGCCCGCAGCAGCTGTGCCCATCACTTCAAACGTTGCTCCGCCCACCTGCAGCGCAGTCACTGATCGCGCGATGGCGGTGGACCTGTCCGCCGCCAATGCGCAAGCGCAGCGCGCGGCCGTGGCCGAGCAGGCCCGCTTGCTGGATGAATCGGCGGGGCTGTGGCAACAGGCGGTGTCGCTGTGCACGGGCCGGGCACGCGAGCGCGCCGAGCGCAACCTCAAGGACAGCCAGAAGGCGCGCACCGCCATCGGCGCACTGCAAGGCGCGGGCGAGGGCTGCCTGGCCAGCCAGAAGGACGCGGCCACGCTCGAAGAACTGGCCAGCCGCCTGATGGGCGAGCGGCGCTTCAGCGAGGGCGCGGGCCTATTCCGCCGCGCCGAGTCGCAATGGGACCTGGCGGCCGAGCGCTGCAGCGGTGCGCAGCAACAGCAGGCGCAGCAGCGCCGCGAGAAGGCCGAGATCGACGCCCACAACGCCGAGCACTGCGCGCCCTTGTTCCAGGCGGCGATGGAGTTCACCCAGCGCCTGCGCAACACCACGGCGGCGCTGTCGCCCACCGAGCGGCAGACCCAAAGCCTGGTGGCCGAGACCCTGTGGCGCGATGCCATCCCCAAGTGCAAGAGCGCGGCACTTGATCTGGCGCGCAGCCAGGCGCAGACCCAGGCGCGCGAGCGCGGTACACCCTGGGTGGACACCAGGCCCGCACCCGCGCCGCGCGCGGGCGGCGCGCCGGCAGCGGCGGCACCGGCCGTGGCGTCCGCCACCACAGCGCCCACCACAGCGCCGGCCCGCAACGCCGGTGGCGGCGCCGTGCGCGCCCCGGTCGGCCCACGGCAGATGGACGAACTGCTGGGCGGCGGCACGCGCCTGGTGGGCGTGTTTGCGCCCGATGCCGGCAGCGGTGCCGTCACCTACAGCGGCCAGGGCAAGATCCTCTGGGCCAACGGCGAGATCTACGACGGCGCCGTGGTGCGCGGCAAGCGCCAGGGCATGGGCGAGTTCGTCTGGGTCACCGGCCAGCGCTACCGTGGCGAATGGGTGGACGACCGCCCCGAGGGCCAGGGCCACCTGCGCTTTGCCAACGGCAATCTCTACGAGGGCCAGGTGGTGGACGGCCAGCCGCAAGGCACGGGCCGCATGATCTATGCCTCAGGCGATGTCTACAAAGGCGAGATGCAGCGCGGCGAACCGCATGGCCAAGGCGAATACCTGTGGATCAACGGCCAGCGCTACGAGGGCCCCTGGCACCAAGGCAAGGCCGGCGGCAAAGGCTCGGTCACCTTCGCCAACGGCAACCAGTTCGAGGGCGACGTGGTCGACGGCGTGCCCCACGGCAGCGGCCGCATGCGCTACGCCAGCGGCGAGGTCTACCAGGGCCGATTCGCCAAGGGCGTGCCCGATGGCGAAGGCAGCTACCAATGGAAGAACGGCGACCGCTACCTGGGCCAGTGGAAGAACGGCGCCAAGGACGGCCGTGGCACGCTCTACTGGGCCAACGGCGACCGCTGGGAGGGCGTGTTCCGCGCCGATGCGCAGACCGAGCAGGGCACGCTCACGCGGGGCAAGAAGCCCTGAGGCATCGCATCACACAATCCGCTCCGACGGGTGCGTGATCTTGCGCATCGGCTCGTGCCGCTGGCTGGGCGTGAGCAGCGCGTGCTCGGTGTGGCCGCCGTCCCAACGCGGGTCTTCGATGCCCTCGAACACCTCGCGCAGGCGCTGGCCCCAGGTGTTGTGGATCATCTTGAAATAGGGGTTGTTGTCGTCAATGCAGACGATCTCGTCGCACTGGTAGCTGCCCTCGCGGTACACCAGCAGATCCAGCGGCAGGCCCACGCTGAGGTTGGACTTGAGCGTGGAATCCATCGACACCAGCGCGCATTTGGCAGCCTCGTCCAGCGGCGTGCCGGGCGTGAGCACGCGGTCGAGGATGGGCTTGCCGTACTTGCTCTCGCCCACCTGGAAGAAGCAGGTCTCGCGCGTGGCCTCGATAAAGTTGCCGGCCGAATACACCAGGAACATGCGCATGGCCTCGCCCTTGATCTGCCCGCCGAGGATGAAGGAGGCATTGAAGTCGATGCCGGCGGCCTTGAGCGAGGGCCCGTCCTGCTGGTAGACGCGGCGCACGGCAGCACCCAGCACGCGCACGGCGTCGAACATGCTCTCGGCGTTCCAGATCGTGAGCGGGGGCAGGTCGGTGCCGCGGTCGAGCTTCTCGAGCTGCAGGATCTCGCGCACCGATTGGCTGATGGACAGGTTGCCGGCCGAGAGCAGGCACATGAAGCGGTCGCCCGCCTTCTCGTAGACCATCATCTTGCGGAAGGTGCTGATCTGGTCGATGCCGGCGTTGGTGCGCGAATCGGACAGGAACACCATGCCGGCGTTCAGGCGGATGCCAATGCAGTAGGTCATGATCTTTGTGTGTTATGAATCGACTTCAAGCGGTACAGCGCATCGAGCGCCTCGCGCGGGGTGAGGGCATCGGGGTCGATGCGGTGCAGTTCGGCCTCCACGGCGGAGGGCTCGGGTGCGCTGGCTTCGGGTGGCGCCGCAAATAGGTCCACCTGCGCGCGGCCGGCCTGCTGCTGGGCCTCGAGCGCTTCAAGCGCCGTGCGTGCCTGCCGCACCAGCGTGGCGGGCATGCCGGCCAGGCGCGCGACCTGCACGCCGTAGCTGCGGCTGGCGGGGCCAGGCTCGATCGCGTGCAGAAACACGATGTCGTGGCCGCTCTCCACCGCCGACACGTGCACATTGATGGCGCGCTCGTGCCGCGCCGGGAACTCGGTGAGCTCGAAGTAGTGCGTGGCAAACAGCGTGAAGGCCTTGTTGCGATCGTGAAGCTGCGAGGCGATGGCGCCGGCCAGCGCGAGCCCATCGAAGGTGCTGGTGCCGCGGCCGATCTCGTCCATCAGCACCAGACTGTGCTCGGTGGCCGCGTGCACGATGGCGGCGGCCTCGGTCATCTCGAGCATGAAGGTGGATTGCGCATTGGCCAGGTCGTCGGCCGCGCCGATGCGGGTGTGGATGGCGTCGATCGGGCCCAGCCGGCAGCTTTGCGCGGGCACGCAGCTGCCCATCGAGGCCAGCAGCGCGATCAACGCCACCTGGCGCATGTAGGTGCTCTTGCCGCCCATGTTGGGGCCGGTGATCACCAGCATGCGGGTGCGTGCGTCCAGTCGGCAATCGTTGGCGATGAAGTCGGCGCCACCAGTCTCTGCCAGCCGGGCCTGCACCACCGGGTGGCGGCCCTGCACGATGTCGATGGCCGGCTGGGGCACGAACTGCGGGCGGCACCACTGCAGGGTGCTGGCGCGCTCGGCCAGCGCGGCCAACGCGTCGAGCGAGGCCAGCGCGCGGGCCAGGGCGCCGAGCGCGGGCAGGTGCTGCTGCAGTTGATCCAGCACCTGCTCGTAGAGCCACTTCTCGCGCGCCAGCGAGCGCTCCTGCGCTGAGAGGGCCTTGTCCTCGAAGGCCTTCAACTCGGGCGTGATGAAGCGCTCGGCGTTCTTCAGGGTCTGGCGGCGCTGGTAGTCACTGGGTACCTTGTCGAGCTGGCCGGCGGTGACCTCGATGTAGAAGCCGTGCACGCGGTTGTATTGCACGCGCAGGTTGGCGATGCCGCTGCGGGCGCGCTCGCGCGCCTCCAGATCGATCAGGAAGGCGTCGCAGTTTTGTGCGATGCCGCGCAGCTCGTCCAGCTCGGCATCGAAGCCCGGGGCGATCACGCCGCCGTCGCGCAAGAGCACGGCGGGCTCGTCGGCGATGCTGGTGGCCAGCAGCTGCGCCAGCAGCGGCTCGGGCTGCAGGCCCTCGTGCAGCCGCTCAAGCAGCGCGCTGCCCAAGGGCGCAGCGGCAGCCAGGGCCGGCAAGGCCGCCAAGGTGGTGCGCAATCCCGCGAGCTCGCGCGGCCGCACCTGGCGCAGCGCCACGCGCGCGGTGATGCGCTCCACGTCGCTGACATGGCGCAGCGCGTCGCGCAGCGGCGTGAAGCCACGCGCCACCAGCTGCTCGATGGCGTCGTGCCGGGCGATGGCCGTGTCGCGCTGGCGCAGCGGGTGCGTGAGCCAATGGCGCAGGGCCCGGCTGCCCATGCCGGTGCGGCAGGTGTCCAGCAGCGAGAGCAGGGTGGGGGCGGGCTCGCCGCGCAAGGTCTGCGTGAGCTCGAGGTTGCGGTGGGTGGCGGGCGGCAGGTCGATCAGTTCATTGGCGCGGGCCACTTCGAGCGCGCTCACGTGGGCCAGCGCCTGGCCTTGTGTGTGCTCGGCAAAGCTCAGCAAGGCGCCGGCGGCCGCCTGCGCCACGGGCAGGTCCTGCGCATTGAAGCCTTGCAGCGAGGCCACCTTGAGTAACGCACAAAGTTTGCGTACTCCCAGCGCGCTGTCGAACTGCCACTCGGGCCGCGGCGTGCGCGCCGCGCGGTGCTGTTGCACGGCGGCGGGCAGCTCGCGCTCGTGCACCAGCAGCTCGGCCGGATCGAGCCGCGCCAGCCAGCCGGCCAGCTCTTTCTCGCCGCATTCAGTGACGCCCAGCTGCCCGCTGGCCAGGCCCAGCCAGGCCAGGCCCCAGGTGGCGCGCTGGCGCGTCAGGGCCAGCAGCAGGGTGTCCACGCGCTCGTCGAGCAGCTCGGTGTCGGTGACGGTGCCGGGTGTCACCACGCGCACCACCTTGCGCTCCACCGGGCCCTTGGCCGTGGCCACGTCCCCCACCTGCTCGGCGATGGCCACCGCCTCGCCGAGGCGGATCAGCCGCGCCAGGTAGCCGTCCACCGAGTGCACCGGCACGCCGGCCATCACCACCGGCTCGCCCGCACTCTGGCCGCGCGTGGTGAGGGTGATGTCGAGCAGGCGGTTGGCCTTGCGGGCGTCGTCGAAGAACAGCTCGTAGAAATCGCCCATGCGATAGAAGACGAGCGTGTCGGGGAACTCGGCCTTGATGCGCAGGTATTGCTGCATCATGGGCGTGTGTTCGCCCAGGTCCTTGCCGGCGACTACTTTTTCTTTGACTGACAAGGGCTCACCGTCGACGGGCATTGATGACTGCTGTGGCTGATCCGACCGATCCAGCACTGTATTAGACAAGAGGTTCGCCGCTCAGCCCTCGTCGCCGGACGACCAGCGCGGCAATCGAAAATCGGTGAGCAGCGCGAGCACGCGCAGGCCCGAGCCCGTGGCTGCGGCCGCGATCACGCCGATGCCGTCGGGCAGGCCCAGCGCGCGGGCGCCCACCAGCACCCAGCCTGCGGCGAAGGCGCACACCGCGTAGGGGCGGTGGTCGCGGAAGGCGGTGGGGATCTCATTGCACACCACGTCGCGCAGCACGCCCCCGAAGGTGGCGGTGATCACGCCCATGAGCACGGCCACGATGGCCGGCTGGCCGATTGCCAGCGCCACCTGCGTGCCGCCCGCACTGAACAGGCCCAGGCCCAGGGCGTCTGGCCACTGCATGGCGCGCTCGGTGGGCGCGAAGTGCCGTGCGCGCATGAACACCATCGCACCCGCGCACAGCAGCAGCAGGGCCCAGAGCCAGGCCGAGTGCTCCACCCAGAAGAAGGGCCGGCGGTCGAGCAGCACGTCGCGCAGGGTGCCGCCGCCAAAGGCCGCCAGGCCGGCCACCACGCACACGCCCACCGCGTCGAGCTGCTTGCGCGCGGCGCCCAGCAGGCCCGACAAGGCAAAGGCCAGCGTGGCCACGGCCTCGATGGTGGTGAGCAGTGCGGAGAGCCAGGCGGTGTCGGGCATGGGGGGCCGGGCCCGCTGCGCGACGGCCCGAGTGGCGCTCAGCGCAAGGGGATGGGCGTGGCGCGGTCCACCGCCACGGCGGTGACGCTGTTCTTGGGCGAGCCCTCGATCAGCTTGTCCGAGTAGGTGAGGTAGATCAGCGTGTTGCGCGTGGCGTCCACCATGCGCACGATGCGCAGCTTCTTGAACACCAGCGAGGTGCTCACGCTGAACACCTCCTCCTGCTTGGGCAGGGGCTTGGCGAACGAGATCGGGCCCACCTGGCGGCAGGCGATGGACGCGTCGGCCGTGTCCTCGGCCAGGCCCACGGCGCCCTTGATGCCGCCCGTCTTGGCGCGCGAGACATAACACGTGATGCCGGCGACCTTGGGGTCGTCGTGCGCATCGACGACGATCTTGTGATCGGGGCCGATGAGCTTGAACACCGTGTCGACCGAGCCCACGGATTCAGAGCGCGCCAGGCCGGCGCTCAGCAGCAGCAATGCGGGCAGGATCAGTCGAATCCTTGTCATGGTGGTCAATGCCTCAGTCTGCCGAACCAGCGCCCTTGGGCCGGGGCTTGATGGGGCCGCGCGTGCTGGGCCGCGCCGGTGCGCCCGGGCTGCGCTGGCCATCGCGTTGAAACTCGCGCTGCGGCGGGCGCGCATCGCGGCGATCGGGTGCGCGAAAGCCATCGCGCGCGGGCGCCGGCTCGCCCACTGGCATGTCCTTCTTGAGGATGCGCACGGGCTTGCGCACGCGGGCAGGTGCTTCGGCGGCAGGCTCTGCCTGGGGCACTTCACCGGCCACTGTCGCTTGGTCAGAAACGCTGGCCGCCAGCGCCTGCACCACCACATCGTGCGAGGCCGCTGCTGCTGTCGCCCCGGCCACCGCCGCCGCCAATGAGCCCGGTGTGGGTGCTTCGTCGGCCTTGATCGCACGCGTGTGCGGGGCCAGCAGCGTGACGAGCTGGCCGTAGATCTTGGGGCTGCCGGCCACGATCTCGCGCTGGTGCATGAAATCGGAATCGCCGGTGAAGTTGCCCACCAGGCCGCCGGCCTCGGTGATGATCAGCGAGCCGGCCGCCACGTCCCAGGCATTGAGGCCGGTCTCGAAGAAGCCGTCATACCAGCCTGCGGCCACATAACACAGATCCAGCGCGGCCGCGCCAGGGCGGCGCACGCCGGCGCAGGACTGCATCACGGTCTCGAAGAGCTTCATGTAGCGCTGGAAGCTGTCGCCCTTGCGGAAGGGGAAGCCAGTGCCGATCAATGCGTCTGCCAGGCGGATGCGCTTGCTCACGCGCAGGCGCCGGTCGTTCAAGAAAGCGCCGCGCCCGCGCGAGGCGTAGAACAAGTCATTGCGGGTGGGGTCGTAGACAACGGCCTGCTGCACGATGCCGCGGTGCGCCAGCGCGATGGACACGCAATACACCGGAAAACCATGCAGGAAGTTGGTGGTGCCGTCGAGCGGATCGATGATCCAGGTGAACTCGCTGTCCTTCGAGCCGTGCATGCGGCCCGATTCTTCGGCCAGGATGCCGTGCCCGGGGTAGGCGGCGAGCACGGTCTCGATGATGATGGCCTCGGCGGCTTCGTCCACCTCGCTGGCGAAATCGTTCAGCCCCTTGTGCTTCACGGTGAGCAGGTCCAGCTCGCGCGAGCCCCGGTTGATGATCGCCCCGGCGGCACGCGCGGCCGTGATGGCGATGTTGAGCATGGGGTGTAGCGATTGCGACATGGGTCGTCCTGTGCGGATCTGGCTGGAATGGGGGCTGGCGGAAAGAAAGAGCGCCGGGGCAGCGGACAATGCACGCCACCCAGGAAAACCCGGATTATGGCCTTCTGTGACCACTGCAGCCGTCGATAGCACACGCTTTGTGCTGATGAACACCAGCCACCCCGGCAATGTGGGGGCGGCCGCAAGGGCCATGAAGGTGATGGGTTTCACCGATCTGGTGCTGGTGCAACCCCGCTTTGCCGACGTGCTGAGCCACGAGGACGCGGTGGCGATGGCCAGTGGCGCGGCCGACATCCTCACCCGCGCCCGCATCGTGGCCACCTTGCCCGAGGCGCTGGACGGCATCAGCTTTGCCTGCGCCACGGCGATGACGCCGCGCGATTTTGGCCCGCCCACCTTTGCGCCGCGCGAGCGCTTTGCCAGCCTGGCCCACGAGGCACACCGCGTGGCCTTCGTGTTCGGCAGCGAGCGCTATGGCATGGCCAATGAGGACGTGTGGCGTTGCCACGCCTGCCTGAGCATCCCCACGCCGGCCGACTATGGCTCGCTCAACCTGGCCCAGGCTGTGCAATTGATCGCCTACGACTGGCGCCAGGCCTTGGGTGGCTTCACGGTGCTGGAGCGCACCGCCACATCCGAGCGTGCCACGCTGCCCGAGGCGCTGGGCGCGCTTGAGCATTGGCAGCGCGTGCTGGTGGAGATCGGTTTCCTCGACCCCGCATCGCCCAAGCGCCTGATGCCGCGCCTGCAGCAACTGCTGAACCGGGCGCAGCTCACGCGCGAAGAGGTGCACATCCTGCGGGGCATCGCGCGCGCCGTGGCCCGGCACGATCAGGACTAGTCGCTGCCGTCGCGGTCCTCGGGCTCGTCCTTGGCGGCCTGGTCCACCCGGGCTTTGAGCACACCGCGCAGCGGGGCCATGCCCAGCACCAGCGCCTCGGTCTTCTCGGGCGTGCCCCAGCGCAAGGCCGGTGGCGGCAGCGTGGCCATGTAGGGCGCGGCGTGAAAGCGGTCGTGCTGGCGCAGGTTCTGCGTCCAGCCCACGGCCGCGCCCAGCGCGAGCAGCACGGCGGCCAGCGCGGTGATGCCCCGCGCCAGGTTGGGCAACACGGCGCACAGGTGCTCGCGCAGCACCCAGGCCATCGCCAGGCCGACGATGGGCCCCTTCAGGTGCCACAGCAGGGGCAGGTCGAGCGCCGCGGCCAGCTGGGGCAACAGCACATCCACGCACTCGATCACCAACCACCCGGGCAAGGCGATTGCCAGGTGGCGCCAGAACTCGAAGCGGTGCTGGAACAACTTGGACGCCAGCCCCCAGGCACTGCACCAGGCGGCCAGCACGGCCGGCACGCCCAGCAGCAAAGGCAGCCAGGTGGAGAACTCGGCGCCGGGATCGAGCCCGATCCAATGCTGTGCGGCGAGCAACGCTGTCAGCAGCAGGGCGCAGGCCGCCAGCGCCCAGGGGCCGATGGCGCCGCGCGTCGCGAGTGGCTTCTCAGGCGCCAGCACGGCCTCGCGCAGGCGCAGGCGCAGGTGGGTCTGGCCCAGTTGGATCAGCACGTCGCTGCCTGTGACCGCGCTGGTTGTGTCGGCCGTCCAGGCCCGGCCGTTCACGAAGGCGCCATTGCGGCTGGCCAGGGTGTGCAACCGCAGGCTGCCATCGCTCTGCAGGTCGATGCGGGCGTGGTGTGCGGCCACGTGCGGGTCGCTGAGCACCACGGTGTTGTCCAGCGCGCGGCCCAGCGTCACCGGCCAGCGCAGCACGTCGATGGCGCGGCCCGAGCGGCCGTCGGCCTCGGTCCACTCGATCAGTGCGAGGCGGTCTTCGGGGCGGTCCATCCGAATCCATCCAGGTAGTGCTTGGCGAGGCGCTGGGCGCTCTCGAAGCTCACGCCATGCGCGTCGAAGCGGCCTTGCACGCCCGCGACGCTGCCGTCCAGGGTGGCCACCAGCACGCTCAGGTCGTGCAGGCCGGGCAGCTTCTTGTGCGCGCGCAGGCAGACCACGGCGCGCAGCGGCAGCCCGTCCTGCGCCGCCACCGTCTTCTCCACGCATTGCGGCGCGGTGAGCCAGCGGTTGTTCTGCCCCATGGGCTCGTTGCCGAAGCTGCCGGAGTGGCGCTGTGCAAAGCGCAGCGCACCGATCCTGCTGCCGTCGTAGGTCTCGTGGCGCTCGGTGAAGTAGCCGGTGACCTGCGCCGAGCTGATGAAGATGCGCGTGTCCATCACGCAATCCGATCGCTCGAACTGCAGCCCGCGCACCGAGCCCTGCGAGCCCTGGCCCCAGCAGCGCATGAAGCTCTCCTTCGGCACCGGCACGCGGTAGCGCGCGTGACCCGCCGGCCGCCAGCCCTGGGCGATGAAGGCCTGCGTCAGCGCGGCCTCGTGCTCGAGCAGCTGGCGGGCCACCTCGGCATGGGCCGGTTCGTCGGCCACGGGTGTGGCGTTGCGGCCGCGCGCCAGCAGGGCACGTGCGGCGTCGGCCGGCACCAGATAGCTCACCTGCTCGCCATCGCGCCGCGCGGCCACGTTGATGCCCACCAGACGGCCCTGCTCGTCCACCGCCGGGCCGCCACTCATGCCCGCACTGAGCGAGCCGCCGAAGAACAGCGTGGGCAGGAAGCTGCGCTCCACCAGGCCGTTGTAGCTGCCCTCGGTGACGGCAAAGCCCACGTCCAGCGGATTGCCGAGCGAGTAGATGCGCGCGCCGCGCGCCGGCGCCTGGCCCGGCTCGCGAAACGGCACCGCGCCGCGGTCGCGCAGGGCCTTGGCGTCCACCACCTGCAGCAAGGCGAGGTCGTGCACCACGTCAAAGGCCAGCAGGCGCAGCGCGCCCTGCTGCCCGTCGATGGTGGCATAGACCAGCCGATGCTGCTTGGGCCGCAGCGCGTGATCGCTGATCACGTGGTAGTTGGTGATCACGTGGCCCTGCTCGGTGACCAGAAAGCCCGAGCCCACCGAGGACTGGCTGTCCTGCGTCTTGAGCAGGGTGCGCACCTGCAGCAGCCGCGGCCGCATCTGCGCGTAGATGTGCTGGCCGGTGCCCGAGAGCGGCACATCGCTGCCGGCCTGCGAGGCCGCTGCGGGTGCTGGCGTGGGCGATGATGCCGGCGCCGAGGCCACGGGCGCGGCGGCCCGCGCCGCGGTGGCCGCGCGGCTAAGGGGCGCGCCCATCATGACCATCAAAATGAGCAGGCTGGCCGCGACCTTGCGGGGTGATGCGGGTGCTGCGGCGCCTCTCATCCAGGGATTCTAGGTGGGCGCCTGCAGGCCACAGCGTGCGGGGCCTTGTCGCCGAGACATACACTGGAACACCCTTGCACGGATTTCGCCATGTTCAGCCGCCTTCGTGAAGACATCGCCTGCATCCGCGAGCGCGACCCCGCCGCGCGCTCGACGTGGGAGGTGCTCACCTGTTACCCGGGCCTGCACGCGCTGATCTGGCACCGCCTGGCGCACCGCGCCTGGCTGAGGGGCTGGCGCTGGCTGGGCCGCTTCCTGTCGCACATCGGGCGCTTTCTCACCGGCATCGAGATCCACCCGGGGGCAACCATTGGCCGCCGGGTGTTCATCGACCACGGCATGGGCGTGGTCATCGGCGAGACGGCCGAGGTGGGCGACGAGTGCACCATCTACCAGGGCGTCACGCTCGGTGGCACCTCACTCAGCAAGGGCGCCAAGCGCCACCCCACGCTGGGCCGCGGCGTGATCGTCAGCGCGGGCGCCAGGGTGCTGGGCGGCTTCACCGTGGGCGACGGCGCGCGCGTGGGCGCCAATGCGGTGCTCTTGCAGGCGGTGCCGGCCGGTGCCACGGCGGTGGGCATCCCCGCGCGCATCGTGCAGAAGACCGCCGACGTGGCGCGCGAGCAGGTGGCCGCCAAGATGGGCTTCTCTGCCTATGGCGTGACGCAGGGCGACGACCCTGTCGCGCAGGCCATGAAGGGCCTGATCGACAACGCCTCGGGGCACGAGCACCAGATCGCGCTGCTCTGGCAGGCGATCGAGAAGCTCTCGGCGCGCTCGCGCGAATTGCCTGCCGGCGATTGCGTGCCCGACGATGCGCGCACCAGCGAAAGCTTCGACGCGGACGAGCTCAATCGGCTGATGAAGTAGCCGAAGGCCTGCGCTTCAGCCCGCGCGGGGCGGGCGCACGGCCGACTTGGGGCGGAAGGCTTTGCACACGGCCTCGTCCGTCTCGATGTAAGGCCCGCCGATCAGATCGACGCAGTAGGGCACGGCCGCAAAGATGCCGTGCGCGGGCGGCGATGCATCCGGCAGGCCTTGCAGGGTCTCGGCAATCGACTTGGGCTGGCCCGGCAGGTTGATGATCAGCGCCTGCCCGCGGATCACCGCCACCTGCCGCGACAGGATGGCCGTGGGCACGAAGCGCAGGCTGATCTGGCGCATCTGCTCGCCAAAGCCGGGCATCTCCTTGTCGGCCACGGCCAGCGTGGCCTCGGGCGTCACGTCGCGCGGTGCCGGGCCGGTGCCGCCGGTGGTGAGCACCAGGTCGCAGCGGGCCGTGTCCACCAGCTCGATCAAGGCGGCGCTGATGCCGGCTTGCTCGTCGGGGATCAGGCGCGTTTCCCAGGTGATCGGGTTGCGCAGCGCGCGGCCGAGCCAGTCCTGCAGCGCGGGGATGCCCTTGTCCTCGTAGACACCGCTCGAGGCGCGGTCGCTCACCGAGACCAGGCCAATGCGGATGGGGTCGTGTTCACTCATCGTCGGCCTCCTCGGGCGGCTCGTCGGCGGCTTCATTCTTCAGCCACGGTTTGACGAACTGGAACAGCTCGCGGTAGCCGCGGCCATTGCGCTTCTCGAGCACCAGCGTCGCGTCCTTGCGGGCGGCGCGCACCAGGCTGCGCAGCTGCTGCAGATCGCTTTGCGGAAACTCGGCCGCCCAGCGGGTGGTGGCGTCCTCGTCGGCGATCAGCTCGTCGCGCCAGCGCTCGGCCTGGTGCAGCATCAGCGTGTCCTTGGCCGAGCCCAGCTTGAAGGCGGCCACGGCCTCGCGCAGCGGCTCGGCGTCGGCATGGCGCATCTGCTTGCCGATGTACTGAAGCTGGCGCCGCTTGCCCTCGTGCGAGCGCGTACGGCGGAACTCCATGATGGCGTCGCGCAGCACCTCGGGCATGGGCGTCTCGGCCAGGCGCGAGAGCGGCAGGGCCACCAGCTCGGCGCCGAGCTTTTGCAGATCGTGCGCCTGCTGCTTGAGCCGGGTCTTGCTCAGTTCGGGCACGTAGACGTTGGGCTCGGCTTCGGGCAGCTCGTCGTCGTTGAAGTCGTTGGGGTCTTGGCGTTGGCGCATGGGCCTTGGGTGGCGGGTGGGCCAGGGGTGCGGGCGTGGCTATCATTGTCGCCCACCTGTCTCGATTGCCCCCCAATGTCCGGTTCCACCCGTTCCCAAGGCTTTGCGTTCAAGCGCGAGCAGTTCCAGCAGTTCATCGAAGACACGCTCGGCATCGCCGCCAAGCTGGGCGCCAGCGATGCGGGCGCCGAGGTGTCCGAGGGCGCCGGGCTGTCGGTGTCGGTGCGCAAGGGCGAGATCGAGAACGTCGAGCGCAATCGCGACAAATCGCTCGGCGTCACCGTGTACGTGGGCCAGCGCCGGGGCAATGCCAGCACCTCCGATTTCTCGGCCGAGGCCATCGAGCAGACGGTGCGCGCGGCCTTCGACATCGCCCGATTCACGGCCGAAGACCCTGCGGCCGGCCTGCCCGATGCCGAAGACCTGGTCACGGCCGAAGAAGCCTCGCGCGACCTCGATCTCTTCCACCCCTGGGCGCTGGATGCCGAAGGTGCTGCCGCGCTGGCCCTGCGCTGCGAGGACGCCGCCTTTGCCACCGACAAGCGCATCACCAACAGCGAAGGCGCGGCCACGTCGGCGCAGCAATCGCACTTCTGGGCCGGCAACAGCCGGGGCTTTCGCGGGGGCTATGCCAGCTCGCGGCACTCGATCTCGGTGGCACCCATCGCCGGCAAGGGCGCCGGCATGGAGCGCGATGCCTGGTACAGCAGCATGCGCGACGCCATGGCGCTGGCATCGCCCGAGGCCGTGGGGCGCTACGCCGCCGAGCGTGCGCTGTCGCGCCTGAAGGGCCGCAAGGTGCCCACCTGCGAGGTGCCGGTGCTGTTCGAGAACACGCTGGCCGCGGGCATGCTGGGCGCGCTGGTGCAGGCCACCAGCGGCGGTGCGCTCTACCGCCGCGCCACCTTCCTGCTCGACAGCGTGGGCCAGGCCGTGATGGCCGATCACATCGACGTGGACGAGGACCCGTTCATCCTGCAGGGCAAGGCCAGCGCCCCCTTCGACGACGAGGGCGTGCGCACGCGCAAGC
>Ga0268298_10003232_pt1 | contig 16855 bp, 17 predicted proteins | sample WWTPWeurt_MetaG_FD_194462 | JGI IMG/M metagenome (GOLD analysis project Ga0268298, IMG submission 194462) | Activated sludge microbial communities from WWTP in Nijmegen, Gelderland, Netherland - WWTP Weurt | ecosystem: Engineered > WWTP > Aerobic digester > Activated sludge | place... | reverse complement strand
GAAATAGCCGCAGCCGCATCTGGAACGCCATGTTTCAACAAGACCGTGGGTTACTTCGTCGGTGAAGATTGCCCGGCCTATCGTATATACGGTGACAGATCGTCGTGCACTTCATCCAATGTAGGTGGCGCATTGACGGTGGCAGGTGCAGAGTTCGCCAGGGAACCGATCCGGGAAGACTCTTTTTGGGTAGTGATCGCCTTGATCGGTGGCCCCGCGAACGCTTCCACAGGCACAGGAGATCTGACCGACGATGACGGAAACGGATATCCGGACGACCCTTACGCCTTTGGCTTTTGCCCCTACAACACCTGGACCTCATCGGTCAACCCGCCATGCCGCGACTCTTTGGTGAGCAGCCGGCACGCCCCAGGTGATGTTGACGGAACCGGGCAATCGATCTACGATGCAGACGACTTTGCTCGTGACAGCGCAGACTTCCTTGCGGATCCGGCGAATGGCTCTGGCGTCACAATTTTCACAATCGGTCTCGGAGACCTTGTCTTGAGTTCGCCTAAAAGCACTCCCGCCAATTCCGGAGAACTTCTACTTCAATACATCGCCGAAGACGCAGGCGATTCCATTGGCGTAACAGCCAACCATGGCTTTTATGCTTACTCCCCTGATGCTGCCGGGCTAACAGAGATTTTTGCAGCGATCGCAGAAAATATCTTTACCAGACTTTCGCAATAAGACGCCTCGAGAAAAAATATACCAACCAAGGGTAACGCTATGAATAATTTCCGTAATCTCAATAAAAATAGAGGCTCATCTCACCGCAACAAGGCACAAGGCATGGTTGAATTTGCCCTGGTCCTTCCGTTGCTTTTATTCCTTTTGGTTGGAGTGATCGAGTTTTCCCGCCTGATGTTTGCCTGGATCATTGTTGAAAACTCAACACGGTTTGGCATTCGCTATGCGACCACCGGTAACTTCAATGACAGCTACTGCCAGGACCTCTACGGACGGGACTGCAGCACCGTGACAGAGATCGATGACGCCCGCATCCCGTCCATCAAAGACGAGACTCGCCGTATCGTCATCGGCTTCTTCCTACGAGATGCTTCCCGTTTTGTTGACCCTGACACAGCCACCACGGACGATGAAAACTATTTCAACATTACGGTTTGTTCCGCTGAGGAAGGACGCGTATTCTTCCCGCCCGTAATGGGACGCCCGCAATACGCCGACTGTGTTTTGGATGGGACACGTGACGAACATCCAGGCTCACCTGGTAATCGTGTGGTCGTTGCCGCAGACTATAATTTTACGTTCATCGTTTTGCCGCTCTTCGGGATAGAGCCATCCATGATCCATTTGGCTTCGTACCGCGAAGGCATCGTGGAGCAATTCCGCGCCACTCGCGCTATCAATACCCCTCTGCCGCTTAATATTCCCACTGTTCCTACGAACACTCAGCCGCCTTCGGAAACCCCGACTAATACTTCAACTCCGATGCCGACCAACACACCGACACCTTCGCGCACACCGACACCTTCGCGCACACCCTCGCCAACCCGCACGCCTTCGCCCACGCGTACACCAACCAACACGCCGGCGCCTTCGTGCTCAAATATTTCCATCATAAATACCTCCTTTGTTGGTGACAACTTCGAAGCGCGGGTTCGAAATGATAATTTTGCGACCGCGTACCTGACCAGTTCAAGACTGACTTGGTTGCCGTCTCCGCTGGTTGGAAGATACTTCGATTTTGCTCAATTCGGCAGCACCTATTACAACCCGCCAAACGTTCCCAATATCGTAAATTCACCTGTGGATACGACAGCTGCCGTGCCAGATCTGCCTATCTCCGGCGGCGGTAAAGAAACAAAATGGATCGCAGACTTTAGCAACAGTTCCTTTACTGGTCTGTGGACTATCAGCCTGACCTTCACCTACCCGAACTGGGGCGATTGCACCATAACCGGCAGCGCGAACGACTACACACCAACCCCGACCAATACTGCGACCATCACGTTCACGCCAAGTATTACAAATACACCGACGATCACTCGTACGCCCACCATCACACGCACACCAACAAGGACGCGCACGCCCACCCAAACGCGTACCCCAACCAGGACGCCGACCATCACGTTGACGCCGTCGATCACGCTCACGCCGTCGATCACGCTCACGCCGTCACGGACACCGTCCAGAACGCCGTCGAACACCCCGACCATCACCCGGACGCCGTCGAGAACGCCCACGCGGACTCCGACCTCCGTGGTGCCGACGCCAACGAATACAGTGCCAGCAGCGCCAACAAGCACTCCAACATTCTGCTCGGACTGCTAGAAAATAAAAAAACATCAGCCTTGAACAGGCTGATGTTTTTTTACGGTATAATCCCGCAATTCATAAAAAGGAGGTGCAGTCTCACAATAAATGGGAAAGCAGCGCATGGACTTTGGATCTTTCAGCCAAAGTTGACGAGGACGAAGGTTCTCCATTGCAAAATGGAGTTAACCTATCCGGTGTTTTACCGGGTAGGGAAAATCGAACGATCAGCGGAAGCCTTCCGGGCAGCCACGCCCGTCACATCTTTCCCTCCAAGGATAACCCTGCCCAACAACACTCCGCGGATAACCGCCGGGTCAAAAAGCAGTGGATGGCAAAAATTCAATAGAGAACGGAAAAAAGATAGTGAGCGTAAAGCGTACTATTCTTTATTGATCCCGCCTCTAATTCTAATTCTTTCGGAGGACTCCCAACTATGTGTGGAATCGTCGGATATGTCGGCCCGCGTGATGCGACGCCGATCATTCTTAACGGCCTGAAAAGGCTTGAATACCGCGGCTATGATTCGGCTGGCGTCGCTGTTATTAATGGCGGTCAGATCGAGGTCAGAAGAGACGCGGGAAAATTGTCCCAATTGATCGACCATGTTTATAAATCCCCGTTGAACGGCGCGCCGGGCATCGGGCATACTCGCTGGGCAACGCATGGAGCGCCGACCGCCCGCAACGCCCACCCGCATGTCGGCAATTCCGGGCGGATGGTGGTGGTGCATAACGGCATCGTGGAAAATTTCCTCGAGCTAAAGGATGAGCTTGTCAGCGAAGGTGTGAACTTCCTTTCAGATACTGACACCGAAACCATCGTTCATCTCGCGGAACATCATCAAGCATCCATGACCGGGAACAGCCTGGTGGAGGCGGCCCGGCATACCTTCCAGCAGATCGAGGGCGCGAATGTCGTGGTTCTGATCTCTGCCGATGAGCCGGACAAAATCGTTACAGCGCGGATCGGAAATGCCGGCGGAGTTGTGATCGGGCTGGGCGAAGGCGAGAACTTTATTGCCTCGGACATTCCCGCCATTCTGGAACACACCCGCAAAGTGATCTTCCTTGAATCGCGGCAGATGGCCATCATCACAAAGGACAGTGTCCGCATTGAAACCCTCGAAGGTGTGGAAGTGAAACCTGAGATCCATACCATTGCGTGGGACGCGGTCGCTGCTGAAAAAGGTGAATACCGCCACTTCATGCAAAAAGAGATCCACGAACAGGTCCGCGCATTGACCGACACCGTCGCCGGGCGGGTGGACTTCAAAGAAGGGCGCATTCGCCTGCCTGAGCTTAATCTCACCCCTGAACTGGCCAAACGCATTCAGCGCATTTACATCACAGCCTGTGGCACGGCGGCTTACGCCGGCATGGTTGGAAAATACCTGATCGAAAAGATCGCACGCATCCCTGTGGAAGTGGTCATCGGCTCGGAATTTCGCTACAGCGACCCGATCGTGGATGAGAACACTGTTGTGCTCGCCATTTCTCAGTCGGGCGAGACCGCAGACACCCTTGCCGCCATGGAAGAGGGACGGCGAAAAGGCGGCGTGATCTGGAGCATCGTCAATGCCATCGGCTCGCAAGCCATGCGCGTCTCGAACGGATTTATCGCAATGCAGACCGGGCCGGAGATCGGAGTGGCTTCCACCAAGGCTTTCACCGCCCCATTGGTCGATCAATACATGCTGGCGATCCTGCTGGCTGACCTGCGCGGCGTGATCGATGACAAGACCCGCAAAGCACTCGTCGCTGACTTGCGCCTCATCCCGGACCTTGCCGGTCGGGTGCTGGATACCGAAGCAGACGTGGAAAAAGTGGCGCACGCGCTAAAAGATATTACCGGCTGCCTTTACCTTGGGCGAGGCATCAACATGCCGATCGCTTACGAAGGCGCTTTAAAACTAAAAGAGATCTCCTACATCCACGCCGAAGGATATCCGGCTGGCGAAATGAAACACGGACCGATCGCCTTGATCGATGAAGAAATGCCCGTGCTCTGCATCGCTCCCAAGGACCCCTGGCACGAAAAGATGATCTCGCAGATCCAGCAAGCCAAGGCGCGCGGCGGCATGGTGATTGCCGTTGCCACTGAGGGAGATGAACTGGTGAAAGGCATGGCAGACCACGTGCTTTGGATTCCCGAAACCCCGTGGATGCTTTCCCCTATCATCACGGTCTTCCCGTTGCAAATGCTCGCTTACCACATCGCCACGATCCGCGGTCTGGATGTGGACCAACCCAGAAATCTCGCCAAGAGCGTGACGGTGGAGTAAAAAAAAAATGAACACACAGGTCACGAAGCGTGCAAAACCCTTCTTGACCTGTACATCCTTCGTGGTTGAGGAGACATTTTATGCGCCCAGACTGGGATTCCTATTTCATGAAGATCGCCTTTGCAGTTTCAGAACGAAGCACCTGCGACCGTGCATTCGTCGGCTGTGTGCTGGTATTGGAAAAACGCATCCTCACGACCGGCTTCAACGGCTCTCCAGCCGGGCAGGATCACTGTGATGAGATCGGTCACCTCATGGTCGATGGTCACTGCGTCCGCACGATCCACGCGGAAACGAACGCCATCATTCAGGCGGCTCTGCACGGCGTATCGACAAAAGGCGCAACCTGCTACGTCACTCACCTGCCGTGCATCAATTGCACCAAGGTCTTGATCAACGCCGGCATTTCCCGCATCGTGTACAGCACCGCCTACCGTCTGGACGAAAATGCTGTGAACTTCCTCAAGGCTGCTGAGGTTGAAGTGGTACAAAAAGAATTCGCTCCATAAGCAAGTAAAAACTCCGAGAGTTTCTCTCGGAGTTTTTTGTTTGAAATATTCGTCCCGCTCACTTCACTTGAAACACGAACGGACACGCCCCCCGCCCGCTTGAGTCATTTTTCGGTGATGGGACAACCGACCGACCCAATGCGCCGCTCATGATCATCGCATCCATTTTACAGATCTCAGGATGTCCCGCGATCACCTTCGCGTACGGGCATCGCCCGGGGATCACCCGTGGACCATCTGAGCCAGCCTCCCAATGCGCCTGATAGTGCATCTCGTTCAATTTTTCTACAAGTAATGCCAGTCTCTTTGTGATGGGCAAACTTGCAAATTGTCCCGCGTCCAAAATGTGATTCGCCAGCGGTTCGACATTTAACTTTGAACCTGCTACAGCCAAAAGAGCATTCGTCAACGCTGATAAATTATCTCCCAATGCCGCTTCTGACAGCGAGTACATCTTCTCGGGCCGTCCACGCCCCTCGCGGTTATTGACCGAAACAAAATCCACCCGGCCATCTGAGCACAGAACCGACAAATGGTGCCGAACATTGGGCGCAGACATCTTCAGCGCGCGTGCGATCTCTCGCGCTGAGGCGGCACGGGTCTTCTTTAAGTGAGCAAGAACTTTTTGGCGCACAGTGGTCACAGGAGAGCCTGCCTTTCGAAACAGAATCCGTTTTCGGCTAAAAAAGAGCCGGAATTGTCATTTTATGAGGGTGATTATACTCACTTATTTATTTTTGCAAATATATATTTTCATAATTCCGTTGACGCATCTCATCACCCTGCTATAATTCTCCTTTGTACAAAACTGCACTGATATTATCTTCGAAAATCTAATGACCTTAAACTGGGAATCCACGTACGCCATTGCTTTGGAACTGCGCCGTCAACACCCGGAGATCGACATCGAAGAAGTGACCTTGCAGCAGATCTACCAGTGGACGATCAAGCTTTCGGACTTTGAGGATGACCTCGCGCTTGTGAACGATGACATCCTTTACGCAATCTACCAAGACTGGTTCGAGGAGAACATTCATGGAAAATGAAAAGCTAAGTTTACCGAACTACAACATTCCCGAAGACCTGGAAAATGTTGTAGCCATCACCACGCTCGACCGCTTATACAACTGGGGTCGGCGTTCCTCTGTGTGGCCGCTCATGTTTGGTCTTGCTTGCTGCGCGATCGAGATGATCGCCGCTCAAGCCTCACGCTACGACATGGCACGCTTTGGCATGGAAGTCATGCGCCCCACTCCGCGTCAGGCAGATATGATGCTGGTCTCAGGGACAGTGACAAAGAAAATGCTTCCCGCCATTATCCGTCTGTATAACCAGATGCCCGAACCCAAGTACGTGGTGGCGATGGGCGCCTGCGCTTCGAGCGGCGGACCTTTCAAGGAAGGTTACAACGTCGTGGCTGGCATCGACAAGTTCCTGCCTGTGGATGTCTACATCCCCGGCTGCCCTCCCACCCCTCAAGCTTTGATCGCAGGTTTGATCAAATTGCAGGAGAAGATCGATAAGCAGTCGATCAAGAAAGTACGCTGGTACAACAAGGAAAAGATGGACGGAAATTATGTACCCATGCCGATCCTTGGACCCGATCTGATCGATGTGCGCCGCAACGCTGAATACAAGGCTGCCGCCGCGTCCCAGACCACGCAGGAGAGTGCATAATGGCTACCGAAACTCAGACTCAAACTGTAGATCTGGTTGCGCGCTTCCCCGGCAAGGTCACTGCAGATACGCGCCCCGGTTACACAGGTTTTTTCATCAACAAAGAAAATCTTATTGAAGTGGCAACAACCATCCGTGATGAATTCGGCTTTGACCTGCTCACCGCCGCCACCGGCGTGGACTACATTGCAGAAAACAAAATGGAAATGGTCTACCACGCTTACAAGACCACCGGCGGCGCCGGGTTGGTCTTCAAAGTTCAAGTGGAACGCGTTGACCCGATCGAACTCCCATCTCTGACCGGCGTTTGGGCTGGCACGGAATATCAAGAGCGCGAAGCTTTCGACCTGTTCGGCATCAAGTTCACCGACCATCCCGACCTGCGCCGCATTTTGATGTGGGAAGGATTCGAAGGGTATCCGCTTCGCAAGGATTGGAAGGAAGCCTTTTACGAAGAGGATGTCAAGCCGTACAAGAGCCGCTGGCCCGATGGTCAGCACAAATATGCAGAGCTAAAGAATCCCTTCCGCGATAATTTGAGCTTCCCCAAAGACTTCGACCCCGAGAAGTATCAACCCGAAACAGAAGCAGACCTTTACAGCTCGCTTGAGCGGTTCTCTCTCAAGAACGAAGAAGGAATGCAGACCGATCAGGTGGTCGTCAATCTTGGACCGCACCATCCCTCTACGCACGGCGTTTTGCGCGTGGCTGTAAAAATGAACGGCGAGACCATCATGGGACTCAAGCCGGTCATGGGCTACCTGCATCGCAACCACGATAAGATCGGCGAACGAAACACCTACCTCCAGATCATTCCCTACACCGACCGCCTCGACTATTTCAATTCGATGAGCAACAACTTCGGATATGTCACTACGGTCGAAAAGTTGATGAAGATCCCGGTTGCAGAACGCGCCGAGTACATCCGTGTCATTATGGCGGAACTCAGCCGCATCCAGAACCATCTTATCTTCGTCGGCATGCTGGTAAACGATCTTGGCTCGATGTACACCCCGTCGCTTTACGCTTTTGAAGAGCGCGAATTGATCCTCGACATTTTTGAAGCCGCGTCTGGCGCACGCATGATGTGCAACTACTTCCGCTTTGGCGGCGTCGTTCGCGATGTACCAGAAGATGTCATGCAGAAGATCAAAGATCTGGTCTTCGACCGCCTGCCCGGCAAGATCGATGAAATGGAACGTCTGCTCAACGAGAACGAGATCATGGTCAGCCGCTTGAAGGACGTCCACATGATCAACGCCGAAGACGCCATCCGCTACTCGATCACCGGCCCTGTACTGCGCGCCGCTGGCGTACCCTATGATATTCGCCGCGCCGACCCGTACTCGATCTATGACCGCTTCGACTTCGATGTGGCAGTCCGCTACAACGGCGACATGCTCGATAACTACCTCATCCGCTTCGATGAGATGCGTCAGTCGCTCCGAATTTTGGAGCAAGCTCTCAAGCAGATCCCCGCTGGACCGGTCAACTCGCAGAAACCGCAATATCAGGTCCGCGTTCCCGCTGGTGAAGCGTATGGACGAATCGAATCCCCGAAGGGTGAACTTGGCTACTATGTCGTTTCCAACGGCAAGCCCAATCCCTACCGCTACCATGTGCGCCCCGCGTCCTTCGTCAATATGACCGCCATTGAACACATCTGCAAGGGCACAAAGATCCAGGATTTCGTGGCGCTGCTTGCCATGTTGGATATCGTCATGGGCGAGTTGGATCGCTAAGAGGAGAACTTACTTATGTATGGAAAAGGTTTACTTAAAGGATTAAGCGTCACCTGGAAGCGATTCTGGGACACCTATCTCGACGACATCTCGTGGATGCTCAACGGCAAAAAACGCTACAATAGCAAGGAAGGTATCGCCCACCGTTCCAGCAAGAACACACGCGGTATTTTCACCGTGCAATATCCTGAAGAGCAGCTGCTCCTGCCCGAAGAATTCCGCTTCGTACCCTTCCTTGTGTACGAAGAAGGCGCGGAAGGCGCGAAGGAACCTCGCTGCACTTCATGCGGCATTTGCGCCAAAGTCTGCCCGCCGCAGTGCATTTGGATCGTCCGCACCAATGACCCCAAAACGAATAAGCCGGTTCCCCAACCAGCCGCGTTCTACATCGACATGGACATCTGCATGAACTGTGGATTCTGCGCCGAGTACTGCCCCTTCGATGCGATCAAGATGGACCATGATTTCGCCATCGCATCCTACGAGCGCAGCGTTTACGATCTCAATAAACTTCTGAAGCCCGCGTCGTATTATGCTCAGATCCGCCCCGAGAACTACAACCGCGAAGAAGAAGCCCGCAAAGCCAAAGAAGCCGCAAAAGCTGCCAAAGCTGCGCCCGCTGCTGCCGCATAAAAATCATTAAACACAAAGGGCACGAGGTATGCAAAGGCGAAGAGCCTTTACCTCGTGTCTTTTGTGTACTTTATGTTTAAAGGTAAAAAAAATGACAATTACAAAAGAAGCTATTCTCGCCGCATTGAGCAAGGTTCAGGAACCTGAACTTCACCAGGATCTTGTCACCTTGAACATGATCAGGAATCTTGAAGTCACAGGTGATACGGTCTCATTCTCCGTGATGCTCACCACTCCCGCCTGCCCCCTGCGCGGAAAGATCGAAAAAGAAGTACGCGAAGCAGTGATGACTGTTGGAGGCGTAAAGACAATCAACCTCAAAATGGACTCGGATGTACCCAATGACGGGCGCATGCGCGGTCTGGTTAATATGCCCATCCGCAACGCCATCGCTGTCGGCTCAGGCAAGGGCGGCGTCGGAAAATCCACGGTCTCGGTTAATATTGCAGTCGCGCTTGCCCAGAGCGGTGCACGAGTCGGTCTCATGGATGCGGACATCTACGGACCCAACACCCCCACCATGCTTGGGGTGGAAAAACTTCCGCCGCCGGAAGGACAAAAATTGATCCCGGCTGAAGCCTATGGGATCAAGATGATCTCCATGGGTTTGCTCGTCAAGCCCGGTCAGCCTTTGATTTGGCGCGGTCCGATGCTCAATTCCGCTATCCGCCAATTTCTCGGCGATGTGGAATGGGGCGAACTGGATTACCTCATCATTGACCTTCCACCCGGCACAGGTGACGCCGCGCTGTCGCTTGCGCAGGCATTGCCCTTGAGCGGAGCGGTTATCGTCACCCTGCCTCAGTTGGTCTCGCTCGAAGACGCCAGCCGCGGCTTGAATATGTTCAAACAGTTGGAAGTGCCGATCCTCGGCGTCGTGGAGAATATGTCCTACCTCGATCTGCCAGATGGTACCCGCATGGACATTTTCGGCTCAGGCGGAGGCGAAGCGCTAGCCAAAGAGACCGGCACCCCCTTCCTCGGAAAAGTCCCCATGGACCAGAACGTCCGCATTGGTGGGGATACCGGAAAACCCATCACGGCTTCGCACCCCGATTCGGCTGTGGCCATTTCCCTGCGTGATATCGCACAAAACATCGCCGCCCGCGTCAGCGTGGCAGCCATGACCACAAACAACACCCTGCCGATCAATATTACCGAATAACCCCAAAGATAAAACCTGATGGTCTGTCGACCATCAGGTTTTATCTCGAAGCGCTATTTCGTGGAGGGCGCAATGCCGATCTGTTACAAGATAGACCCGCAGATAAATTTAATTTTCTTAATGGCACGTGGACACTGCACTGCAAGCGAACTTTTCAGCTTTGATGCAGAGACCTGGAACCACCCCTTGAGAAAGTCGAACATGCGGATCATGATCAACTTGCTGGATTGTGACCTCGATGTGGACATGAAGGGGATAAAAAACGCGATCTCCCGAAACCGAGAGTTAAACTCAACCGGGTGGGAACTGGAAAAAACCGCCATCGTGACCCACAGCTTCCTGCTAGAAACCTTTAGCAAAACCTACGAACTCATGGCGAACGACCTCCCGGTAAAGATAAAGGTCTTCCATTCGGTCGATGCCTCCCTGGGCTGGCTGGACCTTTATCAGCACCAGGCGATCGTCCATAATATTGATGAAGAACTGCGCCAGCAATTGACAGGGTCCCATCCAGATCTGGATCGCTGAAAACCCGGGCGTTTTTCCCAACTCCCTCCCATCCCTACGGTATAATTACCCCATGACCTCAAACATTATCGGTGTACGTTTCACAAAGATCGGCAAAATCTACCACTTTGATTCAAAGTCCCTGTCAGACTTGAAAACCGGCGAGCATGTAATTGTAGATACCTCCCGCGGCAGGCACCTGGGCGAAGTCGTCCAAATCCTTGAGGAAACTCCTCCCCAGCCCGAAGGCGGGTGGAAATCTGTTGAACGCCGCGCCACCCCGCGTGACCTTCTACTCCAGCAGTCATGGCAATCCAAGCAGACCGAAGCCATGATCAACTGCCGCGCCCGAGCCTCTGAGCTGCGGCTGAAAGACGTTAAGATCGTCACAGCCGAATACAACTACGACGGTTCCCGCCTCGCCTTCCTCTTCAGCACGGAGAGCGAAGAAAAAGTGGACCTCAAGTCGCTCAAAAAGGACATGCAGCAACTCTACCCGACGACGCAGATCGAAATGCGTCAGATCGGTCCCCGCGATGTGGCGAAGTTCCTTGGCGGCATGGGCGCTTGCGGAATCGAAACCCGCTGCTGCTCCAAGTTCCTGACCGACTTCTCCCCCATTTCGATCAAGATGGCAAAAGAACAGGGCATCTCGCTCACTCCGAACGAGATCACCGGCATGTGCGGACGCCTGCGTTGCTGCCTCATTTACGAATATGAGCAATACGTTGAGGCACGCAAGACCTTACCCAAACGTAACAAACGTGTCGTTACGCCCAAAGGCGAAGGCAAGGTCATAGACCTGATCCCCATGAGCGATAAGATCATCGTGTTGATCGAAAGCGGCACGGACCGCCCCCAGCAAATGACCTTCACCCGTGACGAAGTGGAACCTTGGGATGAGCTCGAAGCCCTGCGCCGCAAATCACAGGCGCCCTGCGACCGGCACGAAGGCGGCGGATGCACTTGCGGAAAAGCCAGCCCCATCAAGAAAAACAATGACCGAAATAACTGATAATTGGGATTCCCCAAAAAATATTCTGGTGATTCTGGCTCATCCTGATGACCCGGAATTTTTTTGCGGCGCAAGCCTTGCCCGATGGGCACGGGCGGGACATCACATCACGTACCTGCTTCTGACCTGCGGCGACAAGGGATTCAACCCGACCACCCAGCCAGATATGACGCCGGACAACCTGTGCGCCATCCGCCATGACGAGCAGATGAACGCAGCAAAGATCATCGGCGCACAATCCGTTCACTTTTTGGACCGGGAGGATGGGTACATCGTCCCAGACTTGAAACTACGCCGCGACATCGTGCGCGAGATCCGCAGGCACAAGCCAGATATCCTCGTCACTTGTGACCCGCAAAACCTCTTCGCCCAATATGGCATCAATCACCCCGACCATCGTTATTGCGGACAAGCCGTGATCGACGCCGTCTTCCCCGCCGCGAACAATGTTGCCTACTTCCCCGAACTTCTGGTGGAAGGCTTTCAACCGCACATGCCAAAGGAAGTCTGGTGCTCGTTGACCAATCAACCGAACGCCACCCTCGATGTGACAGATACATGGGACATTAAGCTCAACGCGGTGCTTGAACACAAGACCCAGGTGCAGGACCCCAAGGCATTGGTCGAAAGATTCAGATCCCGCCGCACCGATGACAGCACAGAAGAAAAACCACGCTACGAAGAAAAATTCAGAGTCGTGAAATACGGGTAATAAAACAAAAACCAAAAACAGGTTGGCGCGTTGAAAATTACTTCGACCTGCCAGCCTGTTTATTTTCACTTCAATTATGAATATTGTAAATATTGGCTATCAATCTACGAACTACTATCTTCTCGACATCAAAGGCGGGAAGTTGATGGTCGACTGCGGCTGGCCGGGGACGTATCCGCAGCTTTCAGCAGAGATCAAACGCAAGGGAACGTCGATCAAGGAAATTCAATATCTGATCGTCACTCATTTCCATCCCGACCATGCGGGGCTGGTTCAGGAATTAAAGAATCTGGGGGTGAAGCACATCCTGCTCGATGTGCAAGTGGACTTCATCTCGCAACTGACCGATTTTTTCAGCAGTAAACACTTTCCATATATTGAGATCACTCCGCATGACAGCACCCTGCTTTCGATCAGCGAGAGCCGCGGCTTCCTGGCCGGGATCGGTTTGTCGGGAGAGATCATCCACACACCCGGTCACAGCGATGACAGCATCACTCTGCTCCTTGATGAAGGGCTGGCATTCGTGGGAGATCTGCAGCCGGAATTCATGCTGCCGGTCGAAGATTCTGTTTCAAGAGCCAGTTGGAATAAAATCCACCAGCACAAGATCAAAACCACTTTTCACTCACACGGAAGGTAAAAACCCATGACCGACTTTCTCAACGAAGCAAAAGCATTATTCCCATACACTCAAACTTTGCGGCGTGACTTTCACATGCACCCCGAGTTGGGTTTTCGTGAGTTCCGCACGAGCGGCATTGTTGCCAAAGAACTTGAAGCCCTCGGCATCGAAGTGACCAAAGGGATGGGCAAGACCGGGGTGGTGGGGCTGCTCGAAGGAGCCAAGCCCGGTCCCACCCTCTTGCTGCGCTTTGACATGGACGCGCTTCCGATGACAGAAGACACCGGGGCAGATTACGCTTCGCAGAGCGCGGGCATCATGCACGCCTGCGGGCATGACGGTCACACCTCCATTGGGTTGACCGTCGCCAGGATCCTGACCGCGCACAAAAATGATCTGGCGGGGTCTGTGAAATTTTGTTTTCAACCTTCTGAAGAAGGCAATAACGGAGAAGAAGTTGGCGGCGCGGAAATGATGCTGAGAGATGGAGTGTTGGAAGGTCCCAAAGTAGACATGACCCTGTCCCTGCATATCTGGAACGAAAAGCCGCTCGGCTGGGTTCACGTGGCCAAGGGTCCGGTAATGGCCGGCGCGGAGCAGTTCAAAGTGCGGATCGTTGGACGCGGCGGTCATGGAGCCATCCCAGATCAGGCTGTGGACCCCGTGGTGTGCGCCGCGCAGATCGTCTCTGCCTCGCAGACCATCGTCTCGCGCAATGTCGGTCCGCTCGAAACAGCCGTGGTCAGTTTTACGACCATAAACGGCGGCACGGCTTTTAACATCATTCCCCAGGAAGTGCTCATGGAAGGCACCATCCGCACATTTGATCCGCGGGTGCGAAAGACGGTCGTGCAAAGATTTGAAGAGATCGTAACCGGAGTCGCATCAGCGATGGGGTGTCAGGCTGAAGTGACCGTGAAGCGGTTAACTCCGGCATTGATCAATGCGGAAGAGGTGACAGACAAGGTGCAGCAGACTGCGCGAAGAGTTCTGCCGCAGGCGCATCATGACAATACACCCTATCTCACCATGGGCGCGGAAGATATGGCGTTCATGCAGGAAAAGGTCTCAGGCTGTTATTTTTTTGTTGGCTCAAACAATAAGGACCGTGATCTGGTGTACGGTCATCACCACCCCAAATTTGACTTCGATGAACAGGTATTGATCACGGGTTCGGCGCTTATGGCAGCGGCCGCGGCAGATATCCTGAAATAGACTTGAAAAAAATGAGCAATAAAAAAACAAGACCGCGATGGCGGTCTTGTTTTTTTTATAAGATCAGAAACACAACACCCCGAACAATCAAAGAAGTGAGCAGTGCCACCACCACGGTCAGCGCAGAGATCGTGACCATGTCGCGCGTGCCCAACTCACGCCGCAAAACAGAGAGGGTCGCCAAACACGGCAGGTAGAACATGACAAAGGTTGCATACACCATCATTTGCCCTGTTGTCAGCGCCACGCTGAAATCTGCGGTGCCAAGCGCCTGACTTAACATCACGAGCGAAAGTTCCTTGCGCAGAATGCCAAAGATGAGCGGCACCCCAACTTCCGAGGGAAGTCCGATCAACCAGGTGAGCGGACGTACCAGCCAGTTGAAAATAAAAGCCGCGTTGATGTAATTCAAGACCGCCAAAACAGCGCTGCCCGCGATCAGCACAGGCCACGCCTCCACCACAAACTCACGCACACGGAACCAGGATTTGCTAAGCACGTTCCGGATTGTTGGCACGCGGTAGGATGGCATTTCCATGATCAACCCCGGGGTATCTTCAGGGGTGAGTTGGGAGAGTATCTTGCCTGTGAGGGCAATGATCACCAAATTGAAAAGGAATAAAGCAAAGGCGGCAACGGGACCGAGATAGAAAGCCACCAGACCAAAGACCACAGCCAGCCGGGCAGCACAAGGGACCAGCACAGCCAGCGCGGCGGCGATATAACGGTCGCGAGGCTCTTCCAACGTCCGCGTGGACATGACCGCCGGGACATTACACCCATAGCCCAAAATGAATGGCACAATGGCTTTTCCATGCAAACCAATGCGGTGCATAAACGCGTCCATCAGGAAGGCGACCCGCGGCAGATAGCCAATGTCTTCCAGAATGCCCAAACCAAACAGGAATGGAAGCAGATACGGCAGGACGATCGCAATGCCAGCTGTGATCCCTTGCAGGATACCCAGAAATATTTCAGAGAGGAACGACCCTGCGGTGAAAGGCGAAAGCGCGCCGCGGGTTATCTTGTCAAAAAATGCCAATAGCGGCGGCTCGGTGAATCGACCAATGCCATATACCGCCTGAAAGAAGAAGAACAACACCGCCAACATGATGACATATCCCCAAAGCGGATGAAGCAGAACATTATCAAGCCTGTCACGCCAGATCAGGCGTCTTTCGCCGCGGGTGACGTAACGAGCTGAAACCTCCAGCGCCCTGGCGTGGCGCGAGTCTGCATCCTGCTTTTGAAAACCTGTGAAAGTGACCTGTTTCTTCCTTCCCATTTCCAGGGCTTTCAAGAACAGCGGCTTGACTCCGCGCCCTTTGCTGGCAACCAATGGCAGGACGGGAACACCGAACTCCGCGGCCAGCCCTTCGCCATCCACGCTGAGCCCAATGCGCGCAGCTTCGTCGATCATGTTCAAGGCGAGGACAACAGGCTTTTGAAACTGGAGCAGTTCAAAGGTTAAAGAAAGAGCGGAGGAAAGCTGGGTTGAGTCGGCGACATTGACGATCACATCCACATCATGAGAGGAGAGATAGCCTGCGGTCTGTAATTCCGCCGGGCTCCCGCTTTCCAGTGAATACGCGCCGGGCAGGTCCACGACTTCCACCACTTCACCGGCCACTCGTACCCGGCTTTCAATGTACGATACCGTGGTGCCGCTGAAATTTCCAGTCTCTGCTTTGTAGCCCGCCACTTGATTGAAGAGCGTGCTCTTGCCGCAATTGGGCAAACCGACCAGGGCGATCTTCATGCTGCCTCGACCGTGATCTTCTCTGCAATATCCCTGCCAAGAGCCAGCTCGCGCGAATTGATCTCCACCAGTAACGGTCCGCCCATGGGTGCGATGCGTACCACGCGTACGGTGTCGCCAATGTGAAGGCCGTATTGTAAAAGTTTCTTGCGAGCTTTCTCATGCACGCTCGTGATGCGAAAAGTGATATCGATCGGAACTTCCAGTAAATTTGTCATGCGCCGTTTATATCCTCAAAAGCGGTCAAAAGTAAGTGATTTTATTCCTTGCGTAATTATATAATTATCGGGTAATCGGGATGATGTAAAATAAAAAAATGAAAGCCATAAAAAATTATCGGAATTGGATCATCGGGATCGCGCTGACCGCCGCCGCGGGAGCCGCCACCCTGCAAAGCGGACTCGCGCCAACGGCAGCTACGCCTCCTCCCCCGCCGACAGTTGATTCGCCAACCCAGACGGTGACTCCCACCGCCCAGCCTTGCGGTTACATGTGGGCGTACGAAGACGCGCCAGAGTTGGGAGAAAAAATTCAAGCCGCCGTTCAAGGCATTGACCCGAAAGCCACTGCCCGCGCACAAGCCTTTGGCGAAGACTGCTTTTACCCGGATGGAAGCGCGGGTCCCTTCGGCGCAATGGAAACGGATGTGTACATCCGCCTGACCGTGGAAGATCTGACAGCCCAAGAATCCTTCGGGAATTTCATGGGACAAGCCCTGCCCTTGATCGTTCA
>Ga0268298_10003231_pt1 | contig 16863 bp, 15 predicted proteins | sample WWTPWeurt_MetaG_FD_194462 | JGI IMG/M metagenome (GOLD analysis project Ga0268298, IMG submission 194462) | Activated sludge microbial communities from WWTP in Nijmegen, Gelderland, Netherland - WWTP Weurt | ecosystem: Engineered > WWTP > Aerobic digester > Activated sludge | place... | reverse complement strand
CGCGGCGTGCCGGTGGAGAAGATGGAGCATGTCTACCTGGGGCCGCGCTATACCAATGAAGAAGTCATCGCCGCCTGCCAGGCGCGTCCGGAAAAGCCCCGCTGGGAAAAAGTCGGCGCTGGCGAGACGGCGGTGCCGCAGCGGGTGGCCCGGATTCTCGCCGACGGCAATCCGGTGGCCTGGTTCCAGGGGCGCATGGAGTTCGGCCCGCGCGCCCTCGGCGGCCGTTCCATCCTCGGCTGCCCGAGTGTGGCCGGCGTCGCCGACCGCATCAACGCGCAGATCAAGTTCCGCGAACGCTGGCGGCCCTTCTGCCCCTCGATGCTCGACACGGTCGGGCCGCGGATGCTGCGATCGGACCACCCGGCGCCCTTCATGACCTTCACCTTCGAGGTCGCCGACGACTGGAAGTCGCGCGTGCCGGAAGTCGTGCACGAGGACGGCACCTCGCGCGCCCAGGTTCTGAAGCGCGAGTACAACCCGCGCTACTACGACCTGATGCTGGAAATGGAAAAGCTCACCGGCAACGGCGTGGTGCTCAACACCTCGCTCAACCGCCGCGGCGAACCGATGATCTGCTCGCCGACCGATGCCCTGAACATGTTTTACGGCTCGGATCTGGAGTATCTGGTGATGGAGGATGTACTGGTGATCAAGGACAGCAAAGGCAGTGAATGAGATGCCGGCCGAGACCTGGATATTGCAGTTTTGTCATGGCTACAGCGGCCCCTTTCTCGATGTTGCCCGCCAATACGCCGCCCTGTTCAAGGGCAGTCCCTGCAAGGTGCTGACGGTGTTTCTGACCGGCGAGGAAATCCATTCCGTGGTGCAAGGAGCGGCCTCCGACGAGGTGGCATTTCTCGGACTGGAGAGCAGCGATGTGCGCGGACTGAAACTCTCCGCCATCCTGAAATTGCGGCAGATTGTTGCCACCCGCAAGTTTTCTTTGATCATCGCCCATCGCTTTAAACCGATCTACGTGGCTGCCCTGGCGACACAATTGCCGATCATCGGCGTTCATCATGCCTTCGGCGACTACGATCGCTTGCCCCGCCGCTGGTTCGCGCGACTCTTCCGCAGGCGACTGGCCCTGCTCGCGGTATCGGATGCCGTGCGCGACGATGTCCGTCGCCGGTTGCCGGAGTGGCCGGCCGATCGTATCGAAACCCTGCACAATCGCCTTGACGTCGATGCCGTGCGCGCGGAGTTGTTGCCGCGCGCCGAGGCTCGCCGGCTCCTGAGTTTGCCGCAGGATGCGCCGATCATCGGCAATGTCGGCCGCCTGCATCCCGACAAGGACCAGAAGACCTTGGTCGCTGCTTTTGCCAGGGCTTTGCCTAGCCTGCCCTCAGGCACGCTATTGGCAATCGCCGGCAGCGGACGCTTGCTGCCAAGACTGCAGGCCCAGGTCAGCGAGCTCGGAATATCAGCACGCGTAAGGTTTCTTGGTCAGATCGCGAATGCCCGTCGGGCGTTTGCGGCATTTGATCTTTTTGTCCTCAGCTCGGATCACGAACCTTTCGGCATGGTACTGCTCGAAGCGATGGCAGCTGACGTTCCCGTGATGGCGACCGATTGCGGAGGCGCTCCAGAGATTGTCGCTGAGCGGAACAGGCTTTTCGAGTTGGGTGACGTCGGCGGACTGGCGCGCATGCTTGCGGAGCATTTTTCCGCCGGGAACCGCGAGGCGCGCCAGCAAGGCGTTGCGCGGGCAAGGCGAAGGCTGGCGGAATCGTTTTCCGATGATGTGGCGCGGAAGCGGTTCTTCTTCTTGCCCATGGTTGCTGCCGTGCCGGACATGAGCATGCTGGCGACAGGCACGTGATGAGCGGCAAGCCAATAAAAATACTGGTTCTCGACGGCATCGGCGGCGTGCCTCTGGGTAGGGATTTGTGTGAAGCCTTCTCGACGCTGGGTGTTGCAACCGCCCATCTGGATTGCCTGGCGCAGAAACGACGCCCCTTGCACGGAATCCGCGCCGCCTATGCCAAGGCACGGAACAGGCAGTCGGATCACGACGGCTTCAGCCTGCTGCCGAAGCTTGTCGAAAAACATCTTGAGGCGCTGCTCGAACGCGAAAACCCAAGCCACATTCTGGTGGTCGGCTTTGTCTACAAGTTTTACGATCCGGTGTCCCTGCGCAGACTCGCCGACAAGGTAGGGGCTGCCCTGCTTCTGTACGACACCGACAGTTGCAACCTGTATTCGCGCCGGCGCGAGTTCATTTATTTTGTCGAGAATGAATTGCCCGTCTACGATCAAATATTTTCCTGCTCGAAAGTCACGACCCGTTTGTTCCGTGAATCGCGCAAGTTGAACGCGGTTTTTCTGCCCTTCGGGGCCAAACCGCTGAATGTCCCTGCGCCGGATGAAAAGACGCTCGACGTATTGTTCGTCGGCACCTGCGACTTGCGCCGGATTTTCATGGTCGAGGGCATTCGCGATCATGTGACGATTTACGGTAACCGCTGGCAGCGCAATTTTCCCCTGATATCGGACGCCCTGCGCAGCCGCATCAAGGACAGGACGGTTTGGGGTGACGAGCTTTACCGCTTGCTGGGGAAATCGAAAATTGTGCTCAACATCACGCGCAGCGATTTTTTTGGTGCCGAAACCGGGATCAATCTGCGCATATTCGAGGCGCTGGCTGCCGGCTGCTTCCTGCTGACGGATCACTGCGAAGAACTGGCGGAGTTGTTCGCCGTCGGCAAGGAAATCGAAACCTACCGGTCTTCGGCTGAATTGGCCGGAAAAGCGGACTATTACTTGAACAATCCGGATGCGCGTCTGGCAATTGCCCGCAACGGACATGCGGCCTTCCTCGATGCCCACACATGGGAAGCCAGAATCCGGCAATTGCTGATGCCGGCACTGGAGTTGAGCCAATGAAAGCTTTTCCGGTTCTGCGCCTGCCCGCCTGGGTAACGCCCGTCAGTGTCGCTTTTTTTGTCAGTTTGCTGCTGACGGTGATCGCGCATCAGGGCAAGGCAATCAATCGCGACGGCATCCTGTATGTGCACGTGGCGCTCGAGTTCCTCGAAAATGGTTTTGGTGCTGCAAGACATCTCTTCAACTGGCCATTCCTGCCGATTCTGATGGCTCTCGTGGCGAAGCTCACCGGGCTTGGCCCGGAGCATGCCGGCTATCTGCTGAATGCGTTTTTCCTGGCGGGGGCGGGCGCCTTGCTGGTTTCCTGTGCCGGCCGGACCAATCCGGAAATCGCCTGGGCGACCTCCCTCGCCGTGCTTGCCATACCGGGCCTCAACGAATATCGTCACGAACTCCTGCGCGAATACGGTTGCTGGTTTTTTGTCATGCTCGGCTTCTGGCTGGCTTTGCGCTGGGCGGAAGACCCGCGCTGGAAGATTGCCCTGTCTGTTCACGCCAGCATTGGCACGGCAGCGCTTTTCCGGCCCGAGGCTTCGGCGCTCTTTGCCGCGTTGTTCTTTTGGCAGGTCTGGGCGGCCCCGCGTACTGAGCGCTTCCGGCGCTTGTTGATGATCGGCGCCTTGCCGCTTCTCGGCGGTATCCTGCTGCTCGGCCTCTATTTTTCTGGAGGCATTTCGGGCAGCAGTCGGCTTGCAGGAGATCTGCAACGCTTTGGCCTGTCGTCGTTTGATTTAAAGGCGCAGGCTCTGGCGGTGGCACTTAACGATTTTGGAAAGACCAATGCCGGCATCATCCTGTTTGTCGGCTCGCTTGCGGTTGTTCCTCTAAAACTTATCGGCAAACTTGATTTTTTTCTGTTGCCACTGGTTTTTGTCATCGTTTCTGACCAACTCCGGCCAACACTGGCCCGCTTCCCGCTATTTGCTTGGGGTATCGCGGCTTGCCTGACCATCTTGGCGGTGTTTGTCATCGATTTGCAGTTTCTGCAGGGCCGTTATGTAGGGTTGGTGTTGCTGTTCTCGGCCCCTTTCGTCGGTTTCGGCCTGCGGCAGATGATGCAACGCTATCCCCGCTGGCGAGCACTCATCTTGCTGCTGGCCGTCTTGACGATGATTGCCAACCTGAAAGCATTCGGGCCAAACAGCCGTTATTACGCCGAGGCCGGTGCCTGGCTCTCGAACAATGTCAAGGACGCCTCCCGCGTGTACAACGATAGTGAGCGCATGCTCCATTACGCCGGTTGGTACAAGGTCGTTCTCAAAGACAAGAAAAACCGGAGTTCGATCGCCAACGTTCTGGCGGAGAACAAATACGACTATTTCGTATTGGAAGTTTCTCCCAAGGATCCACCCATCCAGCCGTGGCTGGAAAAAAATGGCCTGAAGGCGCTAACGCACTTCGGTAATCCGTCAGGCAAGAGCGCGGTCGTGGTTGCGGTTCCCGAAAAAACTAGTCGGACGGCTTCACCCAGTCTGGAAGTGCCGCAATGAATGCATAGGATCCGGGTTTGATGCTCTCCTTGATCACGAGTGTTCGCGTCTGTCCGAACATCCACCGTAGCAGCGACCTGTAGCTCTTTCGCAGAAAACCCGGTATGGACTTAAGCAGCGGCGGCCAGTTTTCTATGACGGCAAAATTGACATAGCCGTAAGACTTCAACAACTCGATCGACGCGGTCGAGTTGTTGAAAAAGTCCTCTTTGTGCTGCTCGAAGAGAATGATGGGCTGGTTTCTACGGATTGTCTGCTCCGCGCCGATGAGCACCTTCTCTTCGTGGCCCTCGACATCGATTTTTATCAGGCTAACCTGCTCGGCTGCATCGATGATCGTATCGAGTGGCTTGACACGGATTGGACGGGCCCCGCCATTGTCGTTGTTGGTAATTGCCGATCTCCCGCTGTTGGTATCGCATGTCCCGAGAAGCAGTTTCGTGTCAGTGTCCGATATCCCTTGGTTGAAACAGACTAGGTTCGATACCAGTTCGGCATTGATCTGCAGGACTTTGTAGGTTCGCGGATTCGGCTCGAAGCTGATTACCTTCCGGAAATGGTCGGAGAAGTAAAGGCTGTGATTTCCGACATTCGCGCCGATATCGATGGCGGTCGCCCCTGCAAATACGGCGTTGTGGGAGCCCATGGCATCGAAGAAAAAATCCAGATCCGCAATTTCGTAGACGCCGTCCAGATTGATCTTGTGCCCGATATAGTCGAAGGCAAAGACGGCAAGCGGTTTTCTGTTTTGCTTGACGTGGGCCCTGGAGAAGCGGTTCAAGCACTTGAGCATGTCCTTTTTCTTCGCGCTCTCGGCAAGGTCGGCAAAGGTCCAGCGCCCGTATCGCTTGCTGTAAATGGTGCCACGCGATGGGCGATTACTTTCCATGGTTTGGGGCCTTGTCAAAGTTTTCCCTATGCTCGACTGCGTAGCCACTGTCGAAAACATTTTTTCGCTCGCCGGAAAGCCAGAAACAATCGGGCGGGTCGCGCCGCAGGCGCAGCAGATTGCGCTTTCTCTGGTTGTTGTCGAGGGCGCGATTCTGCGTGCGCATATCGGCGACATCGATAAGCCCCATGGCGCCGGAGGGGGTCAGCACGATATTGCCCAGATGCAGCGAGCGGAAGTAAATGCCGGATTCATGAAGCCGGGCAACGAAGCGCCCCATCTTTTCCGGGAGATCCGGCGACACGGATTCGGCCTCGATCACCTGGCGCAGGGTTCTTCCGGCAAGCGGAATGTAGCGCACCGCGTCGCGGGAAAAGTCCGCGATACGAAAGGCGCCGACAACTTTCGGGCAGGGTATGCCGCGCCGCTCAAGTTCCGTCGCATTGTCGGCAAAACGCTGCGCATAGGGGTACCAGGCCGCGGAAGATATTAGCCGCTTTCGGCGAAACAGCTTCAGATAGCTGCCATCCGCCAGCTGCAGCACCTTGTCGCCGTGCAGGTCCCGCTCGAGCACCGTGGCATCGGCGCGCAAGGCGAGGTAGGCGTCGTGGGAAAGGGTCTGCAATGGGTCGATTCCGTATCCGAACGGCACATTTTAGCGCGCTGGAAAAACCATGCCCATGCTAGTATTTGACACCGATTTCGCCGTGGTTTCCGCCGTGCGGCAAACACATGTCCTCTCCCGATACGCACGCCACTTCCAGCCTGACCGTCTATTTCCGCCTGCTGGGCTACGTCAAGCCTTACACAGGGCTATTCGCCATCAGCATTCTGGGTTATGTGATCTTTGCCTCGGCCCAACCGATGCTGGCGGCGGTGCTCAAGTATTTCGTCGATGGCCTGGTCGATCCGCAAGGCGCGACGCTCGGCAACATCCCCCTGCTGCGCGGCCTGCAGATGATGCATGCCGTGCCGCTGCTGGTGGTGTTGATCGCCCTGTGGCAGGGTGTCGGCTCCTACCTCGGCAATTTCTTCCTGGCGCGGGTGTCGATGGGCGTCGTGCATGACCTGCGGGTGGCCCTGTTCAACAGCCTGCTGACCCTGCCCGATCGCTATTTCGACCGGAACAATTCCGGCCACCTGATTTCGCGCATCACCTTCAATGTCACGATGGTGACGGGGGCCGCGACCGATGCCATCAAGGTCGTGATCCGCGAAGGGCTGACGGTGACTTTCCTGTTCGCCTACCTGCTCTGGGCGAACTGGAAGCTGACGCTGGTGATGATCGCCATCCTGCCGGTGATCGGCCTGATGGTGGTGACCGCCAGCCGCAAATTCCGCAAGCAGGCGCAGAAGATCCAGGTGGCGATGGGCGACGTCACGCACGTCGCCTCGGAGACCATACACGGCCATCGCGTGGTGCGCAGCTTCGGCGGCGAGTCCTACGAGCAGCAGCGTTTTCGAGATGCCAGCCGGAATAACATGGACCGGCAGCTGCGCATGACCCGTACCGGGGCGATCTACACCCCCCTGCTACAACTGCTGATCTTCAGCGCCATGGGCGTACTGTTCTTCCTGGTGCTGTGGCTGCGCGGGGATGCCTCGCCGGGCGATCTGGTGGCCTACATCACCGCTGCCGGGTTGTTGCCCAAGCCGATCCGCCAGCTGTCGGAAGTCAGCTCGACGATACAGAAGGGCATCGCGGCGGCGGAGAGCATCTTCCAGCAGCTCGACGAGCTTCCCGAAACCGATACCGGGACAGTGACACGGAAGCGGGTCGAAGGCAGAATCGAAGTACGCAAGCTGTCTTTTCGTTATCCCGGCAGTGAGCGGCAGGTGCTGGACGACATCAGTTTCGGCATCGAGCCGGGACAGATGGTGGCCCTGGTCGGGCGTTCCGGCAGCGGCAAGACCACTCTGGCCAACCTGATTCCGCGGTTCTACCATCATGCCGAAGGGCAGATCCTGATCGACGGCATCGATGTCGAGCAGTACGCGCTGCGCAACCTGCGCCGCCATGTTGCCGTGGTTACGCAGCAAGTCACCCTGTTCAACGACACGGTGGCCGGCAACATCGCCTACGGCGACCTCGCCGGCGCGCCGCGCGCCGCGATCGAAAGCGCGGCCGAGGCCGCCTTCGCCAGCGAATTCATCGAGCAACTGCCGCAGGGTTTCGACACACTGGTCGGCGAGAACGGTGTGCTGCTCTCGGGCGGCCAGCGCCAGCGCCTGGCGATTGCCCGCGCGCTGCTGAAGGACGCGCCGATCCTGATCCTCGACGAAGCGACATCGGCGTTGGACACCGAGTCGGAACGCCACATCCAGGCGGCCCTGGATCGCGTCATGCAGGGACGAACGACACTGGTGATCGCGCACCGGCTATCCACCATCGAAAAGGCCGATGTCATCATGGTGATGGACGCCGGGAAAATCGTCGAGCGCGGCAGCCATGCCGAGCTGATCGCCCTGGGAAGCCACTACACGCGTCTGCACGCGATGCAGTTCGGGGAATCGGCAGACCCGGATACGCCGGCAGCCTGAACTCAGGGCTGCGGCACCACCTTCTCCAGCGCGTTGCGCAACGCGCTGCCCTGACGCCAGTTGTGCAGGAGGCGGGCGCTGTCTTTTTGCCATGCGCGCCTGAATGAGGCGTCGCTGGTGTGCTGGCGCATGGCATCCAGGTCGATCAGCTGCGGCTTGCCGTCGCACCAGAGCAGGTTGGTGGCCTTCAGGTCGCCGTGGCTGATGCGCGCGGCGACGAGCTGCCGCAGCAGGGAGCCGAGCGCATCGAGTTCGGCCGGCGGTGGCACTGTGTCCGCATCGTGCCAGCGGCTGGCCAGACTTTCACCCTCGCAATAGTCGCAGATCAGCCAGGCCTTGCCGCGCAGCGGGCCGGCGCGCTGCTCGATCAGCGCGAGGGGACGCGGCGTGGCGATGCCGAGGAACTCGAGGCGATGCCCTTCCAGCCAGGAATGCCAAGCCCGGCTCGGGCGCCAGCTGCGCGACAGCGCATGGACGGGGCCCTTGATGTTGTAACGCTTGATGACCAATTGGCGGCCACTCACTGCCACCCGTGCCAGCGTTGCGGTCCTGCCGCGCTTGAGGGGCAGACCCTTTTCCAGCCATGCATCGGGATCGTGGTTCAGCGGGGCGAGCAGGGCGAATTCTCCACGCACGATGGAGAAAAAGCGATCGGTCCGGTGCGCGGACGCAAACAGGCTGCAATCGCGCAGGGACTTGTCGAGGTAGTCGTCCAGACGGACATGACGGATACGGGCACTGGCCGCGGCGAGTTGCGCTTCATCGATGGCAGCTCCGGGGTTGCCCCCGCGGTAGGCCGCCAGCAGGGCCGGGCGCAGCGCGGCTTCGGCCGGTGGCTGCAGCTGGGCGAACAACAGGGCCAGATTGGCCGTGCAGTCGGCCGGCGATGCCGATTCGCGGACGGCGTCACCGTCGATGACGTACAGCCAGCCGTTCTTGAGCAGAAAGTTGCCGAGGTGGGCATCCTCCTGCATGAGGCCCTTGGCGTGCATGCGGCCTGCCAGCGAGAAAACCCGCAACAGTTCATCCTGCACCGCACCGTCGGGACTGCGCGCGGTATCGAGATATTCGTAGAGGACGTAATGGCCGCCGTTGGGGAGCGAACCAGAGGCGATCAAGGCCGGAGTCGGTAGCCCGAACCTGCGCAGGGTTGCGGCGCCGTTGCCTTCGCGTTGCCAGTGGCGTTCGCTACCGCGCGCGGCGATGAACAGCTTGGCCAGCACCTTGCGTCCGCGCCATTCGCCACTGCCGGTCAGGCGCTTGCCGGGCAGGATACGCAGCCATGCCTGCAGCGTTAGCAGGCTGCCGTCGTCGAGCGCGATGCGGGTCTGCGACAAGGGGTTGCGTCCGGCGGCACGCAAGCTGGCGGCGCTGGCGAGAGCTTCGTCGCGGCCGGAGAAAAACCTGACGACGCTTCGAATCCGGCTCTTGTCGCTGGCATCGAGGGATTTCTTGCGCGCATAGTCGAGGTAGAAGCGCAGGCGCCGGCTGCGCGAGAGGTGCAGCTTGGCGAGCTTGTCGAGGCAGGCCAGGTCCTTGACGATGCGGTATTCGAGGAAGGGCGGCCACCAGAAGCCACCGCTCGGGCAATCAATCAGATGCAGGGCGTCGGCCTTGTCCACCAGCAGGTTGCGCCACTTGAAGTCGCCGTGTGCGAAGCGGCGTTCGTGCATACGGCGCGCAATGTCGGCCAGCTGGCGCGAAACGCCGTCCAGCCAGCGCCGACTTTTCAGGCGCGGATCATTGTTGCGGGCCAGCCAGGCGAGGTCCGTGGTGTCGGCAATTTCCGCCGTGATCAGCGCGCCGCGCAGGAAGCGGCCGCCGCGGCGTTCCATGCCATGGCCGACCAGGCGCGCGGTGGGGATGCCCCAGTCGGCGAAATGCCCGAGATTCTGCCACTCCAGCTGCACGCGCGGCGTGGCCAGCAAGCGGCGCATGGGCTTCTTGCCGAGTCCGGCATAGCGCTTGATGTAATAGCGGCGGCCGTTGATCTCGACGCGCAGCGTGCGGGTCATCGAGTCCGCCGCGACTACCTCGCCTTCGAGGGTGAAGACGCTGTCGAGGTCGGCGAAGCGTTCCGCCGCGACCGGGTCGACATCGGGCAGCAGCCGCCAGCCGGTGGCCCGGCTCATGCGCCGGCTCCCGGCGCGTACTTGCGCTGGTAGCGCGCCGTGAGGCGGACCGATTCGCGAGCCAGATGGCGCAGCAGTGCGCTTTCGTCGCGCAGCACCTCACGCAGCGGGGCGGCAAAATAGGCCTTGAGGAAGCGCAGGAAGTCGCGTTTGGTCAGGCCGATTTCCAGTGAGGAAAAGTAAAGCGCGGCGAGATCCTTGTCGCGCCAGCGGCGCGGCGTCGTCTCGCGTACCTGGGCGCGATGCAGGTCGATCAGCGACAGGCGAAGCGCGCCCGGGTCGACCGGCAGGTGCAGCAGGAAGTGGCAGATGTAGAAATCGCGATGGTTGACTCCGCCGCCGTGCATGCGCCGCGCCATGTCGGCCACGCGCCGGATCAGCGCGCGCTTGAAAGTCGACGCCGGCGGCACGGCGCGCCAGTCGCGGCAGAAATCTTCGAGGCTGATGGTGGGCGCGAGTTCCTCGGTAATGATGAAGGACTGCCGACGCGCCGGGTTGCTGCCGCGCTCACCGAAGGCAACGGCGCGCATGGTATCGACGCCGAGGGCATGGAGCCGTTCCAGTGCGCGCCACTCGTTGCCGGCGCCGAGCACCGGCAGGCGGAGGGAGAGCAGGTTCTTGAAAATCTCAACCCAGCCGATGCCGCGATGGATCTTGGCGTAATAGCCACGGCCGGCGATTTCGGTGCGCAGGGTGCGGCGCCCTTCCAGCGCACGCAGCACTTCGCCTTGCAGGGCATCGGCGGCCGCGAACGGATCCTGTCCGGCCCAGCGCGAACGGAATGGCTCCTCAAGACAGGTGATGTTCTCTTGACTCACAATGAGTTCGTGTCGCGACCCAATGAATACTCGATGAGTCAATGTAACCGTAACTGCTGTGCAATTGGTACTGACACGGCGCGCATGCCATTGCAGTTCCAGTGGGTGTCGTCGCGCCAATAAACATACTGGCTCTGTGGCAGCAGGCGCTCTGCTTCCAGCACCAGGGTGGGTGTCAGGTCGAAGACCGGGACCCCGGCCTGTTTTGCCGCCTGCTGCAGATAATCCAGCTGCGCGTTGGGCAAGGGCTTATCGGTAAGCCACTTCGCATAGACGCGATATTTGACCGGAATGAAGAAAATCTGCACCAGGTTGGGTTTGAGGATGTTCAGGGCCTCGACGAAATGTAGGCGGGATTCTTCGAGCGGTGTGGCGCCGCCGGCCAGGGGCGGTTCGCTGCTGAGGAAGGCCACGTTCTCCTTGCCGATCTTGCGCACGTAGGGCTTGCTGTCATGGTCGGCTTTCTTTATCTGTGTGCGTAAATACAGCCAGCGCGTATAACGCCACAGGCTGCTGTGCCGGAAAAACGCGTGGTAGCTCTTCAGCACCGTTTTTTCTTCCACCGGGCTGTTGGTGAAGGGGTAGAAGTCGTTGCCCTCGAAAACGAACAGCGCCATCTTGAAATCCTTCCCCTTGGCTTTCCGGAACGCGCGGACCCGTTGCACGTACTCGTCCATGTTGCCTGGGAAACCGAGGTCATAGGTGTCCAGGCCGTGGTGCTGGCGCAGTTGTGCGCTGATCAGGCAGGACTGGGTATCGTTGGCGCCGGCCAAGAAGGAGTCGCCGAGCAGTACGAAACCCTGGCCGTGGTAATCGGCGGGATTGCGAAAACCGAGGCTGTCGATGACATAGGCAATTTCATGGGGCTCCCTGATTCGGACCTTTTCCATGGCTTCGAGATCGCCGAATAATGCATTCATGCTTGCCTGCGTGTTTGGTTTGAAGGTGCCGCCGAAGTCGCATTATCGGCTTTCATCCGTTCGTGCGGGCGATAGTAGATGCTGCCTTCCAGTCCGCTGAAACCGACAAGCACGTTTAGCAGCAGGGTGACCAATGCCATTGAAAACGCGGCCAGCAGGGCGGGTGCGGGACCGGCCAGGTAAAACCAGGCGCAAAGCGCCAGCCAGATCGCGATCAGTGCCGGTAGGGGCAGGCCGTAAGACAGCAAGGCGTGCCCGATCAGGATTGCGGCAAGCGCAAACGGCAGCAGTTTGTTGCGCCCGGAAAACCTCATGGCTACTCGCGGCTGCCGAGCGACTTGAATAGATGCTGTGCTGTGGTCTTGTGGCCGGCGGGGGTCATGTGGTCATCGAGCCGATAGTATCCGCTGCTATCGATATCGATATTGACGAACTCGACATTCGGCAGGCGCTTGTCCTTGCCGTTGGGAAAGGACTGAAACCGCTGACCATGCCCGTTGTTGTAGAAGATCAGGACACGCTTGTCCTTGAGGCCGGGATGCTTTTCAAGGACCGCCATGAGCTGCTGGTAGTGGGACAAAAAATCATCGGGGGCTTGTGCAGCCGGAGCTTTCGCAGCCGCAGCCTTTGCAGGCGTCGTTTTGTCAGCCGTTGCCCTGGTTCGCTTGAACGGGAAAGAAAAGGCATATCCATAGGCTTTGAGGAACATGCGCAGTAACCGCGATGTGCTCATTTTTCCGGTAGTGATCTTGTTGAATTTCTCCCGGTTCTCGGCAGCGCTATTGATCCGGTTAACCCGATTTTCTTTCAAGTCATCGGCACAGTATTGAAGGATGACCGTATCGACCCGGTCCAGCATGCCCGATTTTTCAAGGCGCATAAGTTCTCTTACTGTCCCATAGCTGGCAACACCCAGGTTGAATACCGGGCGATTGCTCAACCGTTGAAGTTCGGCAGCGTATGTCTCCTCATCCTGCACTCCCCATCCCATGGTGTGGGAATCGCCGATGACGGCAATACCCTTGCCCGCAGGTTTGTTCCCCGTGAATCTGCCTTCCTGGGAAAAATTCAAGGTGGTGCGAAACTCCACATTGTCGAACTGGCAGGCACCCAGTTTTGGCTTGTAGATCACCTCAGCGTCAAAATCGACGCAGTCGCTCTTATTTTGCCAAAGGCTGCGGGCCCCCTTCATGTAGACATATTTCTGGATCGAGGAAACCCAGGGCAATTCCGGTGTGATGCCCTTTTGCAGCAACACAAAACTTGCGAGCAGCACGATGGCCGTCAGCATTGCGTAGAAAGCCAGGACGATCAGCGCCAAGCCCATCGCCTGCACCAGGCGTTTGCGATTAGTCGAGTTCAAAAGCGGTCTCATAATTCAGTTTTAGAGCCGGATCCTGGTCTTCCTTTTTCAGGAAGCAGTTGCCCACGGCGAGGGCTTCGATCTCGGTGCCCATGAAGCAGCGGAAAGCATCCTCCGGCGTGCAGACGATGGGCTCGCCGCGGACGTTGAAGCTGGTGTTTACGATCACCGGGCAGCCGGTCTGCTGCTTGAAAGCGGAGATCAGGGCGTGATAGCGCGGATTGGTTGCGGCATGCACGGTCTGGATGCGCGCTGAATAGTCGACATGGGTCACGGCCGGGATGTCCGAGCGCGGCACATTCAGCTTCGCGATGCCGAAAAGCTTTTGTTCTGCCTCGCTCATCTGCCGCCGGCGCTTTTCCACCACGTCGGCGACCAGCAGCATGTAGGGGCTGTCGCCGTCGAGTTCGAACCAGTCAGCGACGTCTTCGCGCAGCACGGCGGGGGCGAAGGGGCGGAAGGACTCGCGGTACTTGACCTTGAGGTTGAGCACCGACTGCATGGCCGGCGAGCGGGCATCGCCGAGGATGGAGCGCCCGCCCAAGGCGCGTGGCCCGAATTCCATGCGCCCATGGAACCAGCCCAGGGCTTTTTCTTCGGCCAATGCCGTCGCCCCGGCCTGGTAGAGTTCCGCGTCGCCGAGCACCTGGAATTTTGCCCTCGCCGCCGAAAGCCGCCGTTCGATGTCCGCCTGCGCGAATTCCGGACCGAGGTAGGAACCGCGCATCCGGTCGGTGCCATCCGCAGTGCGTGACTGGCCGAGGTGAATGTGATGCACGGCCAGCGCGGCACCCAACGCGCCGCCGGCATCTCCGGCGGCCGGCTGGATCCAGATGTCGTCGAACTGGCCGTCGCGCAGCAACTTGCCGTTGGCCACGCAGTTCAGCGCCACGCCGCCGGCGAGGCACAAATTGCGCATGCCGGTTTCGGCGCGGATCGAACGCGCCAGCTGCAGGACGATTGTTTCCGTTGCCGCCTGGATCGAGGCGGCCAGGTCCATGTGATGCTGCGTCAGCGGTTCGCTGGCCGCTCTCGGCGGGCCGCCGAAAAGTTCGTGGAACTTCGGGCCGGTCATGGTCAGGCCCGTGCAGTAATTGAAGTAGGACTGATCGAGCCGGAACGAGCCGTCTGGCTTCAGGTCGACCAGGTGATCAAAAATCTTCTTCACATACTTGGGTTCGCCGTAGGGCGCCAGCCCCATCAACTTGTATTCGCCCGAATTCACCTTGAAGCCGGTGTAGTAGGTAAACGCCGAATACAGCAGACCAAGCGAATGCGGGAAGTGGATTTCCTTGAGGACTTCCAGTTTGTTGCCGCGCCCGACGGCCAGCGAGGTGGTGGCCCATTCGCCGACGCCGTCCATGGTCAGCACGGCGGCCTCTTCGAAGGGCGAGGGGAAGAAGGCGCTGGCGGCATGGCTCAGGTGGTGTTCGGAAAAGCGCAGCCGGTTGTCCCAATCGGTGTCGGGGGCGTGGCGCCGCAGTTCCCTTACCAGCAGGTCCTTGAGGAAGAGCTTTTCGCGCAGCCAGACCGGAATCGCCATGCGGAAGGACTCGAAGCCGCGCGGCGCGAAGCTCACATAGGTTTCCAGCAGGCGCTCGAACTTGAGGAAGGGCTTGTCGTACAACGCCACGTGATCGACATCCTGCCAGCCGATGCCGGCTTCGCCGAGGCAGTATTCGATCGCATTGGCGGGAAAGCCGGGATCGTGCTTCTTGCGCGTGAAGCGTTCTTCCTGCGCGGCGGCGACGATCTCGCCGTCACGCAGCAGGGCGGCGGCGCTGTCGTGATAGAAGGCGGATATGCCGAGGATAACCATGCGGCGAGGTCAAAACAACGTATAGATGAAGGGCGCCACGGCACTTCCCTGCGCCAGGACGATCAACACGCCGAGCAGGACCATCATGACCACGATGGGAAGCAGCCAGTATTTCTTGCGGGCGCGCATGAACGCCCAGAGTTCCTTGATGAAGGACATATACGATTCCTAGAATTGATTTTTGAGCGAATCGGCCGCCGGTCCCGGCGGATCGCGCTTGATCCAGTAGCTGCCGGCGGCGGGATCGAAACGCAGGCGCAAGGGATCCTTGCCGAAGAGCCGCAGCAGCAGGCCGGTGGGCGTGACGACGAGGAAAAAAAGGATGCCGAGCGCGATCGGGCTGACGATGTTGTGCAATAGCAGCCCGAATTTCGTCCACAGGCGGTTGGCCGGGGCCAGGACATGCGGGACAAACGCCGCCAGCAGTAGGAACAGGCCCGAGATGACAACTGCCCAGATCCGGATGCCCGCTGCATTAAGTAGCGGGTAGAAGGCAATGATCAGGAAGACGGCGGCAAAGACGAATCCAAAAGAGCGGTCCGACGAGCTTTGGATTTGTGAGGCATGGCGCGGGGTGTGTTCGTGCATGGGGCTGTTTCAGGTGAATTGGGCTGTCTATTCAACAGATTGGCCGACAATGATATCAGCTGCCCGTTCCGGCATGCTGTAGAGGTCGGCATGCGCGGCAAAGGCGAGCCCGTTTGCGCCCCATTGCCGGCGCGCCGCGCCGTCGGCGAGCATGGCGGCCAGCGTGGCATCGAGCGCCGCCTGGGCAAAGGGCAGCGGAATGACATGGCCGGCCCTGGCTTCTTCGATGTAATGGGCATAGCCGCAGGCCGCCGTGGTCAATACCGGCAGGCCGGAGACGACGGCTTCGAGCAGCACGGTGCCGGTGTTCTCGTTGTAGGCCGGATGGATCAGCAGATCTGCGCCGAGCAGGAAGCGCGGGATGTCATCGCGTCCCTTGAGGATCTCGACGCGATCGGCGAGCCCGAGCTGGCGGACCTGGGCGAGAAAGGGGCGCGGCTCGTCCTGGCCGATGACGATCAGCCGGGTACGCGTCCGCAGCTCCGTCGGCAGGGCGGCAAGCGCCTTCAGACTGCGGTCGAGGCCCTTGGTCTTGAAGCCGGAGCCGATCTGCACCAGCAACAGGTCGTCGTCGCCAAGTGAAAATTCGCTGCGAAAGGCATGACGGATTTCCGTCGCATCCGGCGGCGCGCGCCGGTCGGGAGCAAGAACCGGAGGCAGCGGGTGGAAACGTCCGGCCGGCGTTCCGTAATGTTTCTCGAACAAGGGCTGCTGCAGGGCCGAGATCATCAGGATTTCGGTATGGCTGCACGGATCGAACACCGCACGTTCGAAGCCCGCGAAATGCCGGTAGCGGCCGGACAGCCGATAGATTTTTCCCCTCAGGGTCTGCGCCTTGTCCTCGTAGCAGGGATCGGCGCAGTAGTAGACATCCAGCCCCGGCATCTTGTTGAAGCCGACCACGCGGTCGGCGGGGCGCCGCGCGAGGTCCTGGCGCACCCAGGCGGCAAACTTCTCGTAGCGGCGCGGATTGGTCAGCGCCTTTGCCGGCACCGGGACGACCTCGAAGCCCCCAGGAATGTCGCCCTGCCAGGAAAGCACATAGACGCGGATGGCATGGCCGCGCGCCTGGCAGGCCAGGGCGATGCGCAGGAAGTCGCGCTGCAGGCCGCCGAAGGGGAAGTACTTGAAGAAGGTGAAGGCGAGCTGCATCCGGCGGATGCCCGCTTATTCGTCGCCGCCGGCAACGGCAACGAAATGCTGCACCTGCGGCGGCAGGCGGTTCTTCTGCAGCGAGCGCTTCTCGATGTCGCGCCATAGCCACTTGGCATATGGCGTCAGGCGCTCGATGCCCAGGTAGGCCTTGAAGAACCACAGGCGGTCGGTGCGGCTCCAGTGCAGGGACTGGCGCAGCAGCGAATACAGGTCGCGGCGCGCGGAGAGGGCCTTGACCGGCCGCCAGCGCGATTTTTCC
>Ga0268298_10003230_pt1 | contig 16865 bp, 17 predicted proteins | sample WWTPWeurt_MetaG_FD_194462 | JGI IMG/M metagenome (GOLD analysis project Ga0268298, IMG submission 194462) | Activated sludge microbial communities from WWTP in Nijmegen, Gelderland, Netherland - WWTP Weurt | ecosystem: Engineered > WWTP > Aerobic digester > Activated sludge | place... | reverse complement strand
GCAAGTGGAGTGCGTCTTGGTGGTTGTTTTAGTTACTCTCTTTACAAGCGGACTTTTTGTGCTACGATATTTTTGTGATCGAAAACTTAGCCCAAATGCAGTCCCCGAGAGGTTCTTCGAGGCTCGTTGGGATGGCATTGGCTTACTCATCCATATAGAGAGGTTTCTAAAGATGTCTGATATTTTTCAAGGTTCATTGAGCGACAACACTGTCTCGGCCTGCGAAGACGGCGTAATAAATGTAGTTGTCGATCTTGAGGACTGCGCCCGAGAGGGAAGAAAGCCGCCCATAAGCCTCCAGGGCTATTTGGTGAAAATCAACGGTGAAAAATTTGTATTTTGTTCGCCGAAGGTTAGCGGAAGGGAAATACTTTTGGCGGCCGGATTGACGCCACCAGAAAATTATTCCCTCAGGCTCATGGCTCGGGGTGAGCGTCCACGAAAAATCAAATTGGATGAAATCGTTGACCTCACCGAAAAAGGCATCGAAAAATTCCGGGCGATAATCGTTGACCAGACGGAAGGCTGACGATGGATAATCGACGACAATTCATGCTCCCAGAAGAAGACCTGGAGTTTCTGGAACAATACGGGCTATCTTGGGAGACCATAAATGATGGATCTCAATGGTTGCTGCTGCATGGTTTTCCAGTGCCTGAAGGTTACAACCATAGAGAATCCATTGTGGGAATCCGCATTGAAACGGGTTATCCCGGAGCACAGCTCGACATGGTTTATTTCTTCCCCGTTCTCAAGCGGATTGACGGAAAAGCTATACCAGCCTCTGATTCTATGCAAGCGATTGAAAGTAAGCAATTTCAGAGGTGGTCTCGGCACAGGACCCCACAGAACCCCTGGCGGCCTGGTGTTGATAGCGTAGCAACCCACGTCCAGCTTATTGAAGAATGGCTGGAAAAGGAGTTAAGAAGATGAAAGAAACAACTCTGACCCTGACAAAAGAGCACCACACGATACTCAAAGAATTTCTCTTTCCCGAGGACGGTAACCAATCTGTCGCCATTGCCTTGTGCACCAGACGTGATGGCGATAGAAGGACTCGGCTACTCGTCAACGAAATTCAATTGATCCCATACGAGCAGTGCCTGCAGAGGACTTCTTGCAATGTGAGCTGGAGTCTCAACAGTATTTTAGATCTTATTGAGAAAGCGAAGACAAAAAAGCTTACGGTCATGAAAATTCAAAGCCGCCTGCGGAAATTGACCAATGAGTTCCCGCCAGACAAAAAGACGGACGCCTCATTTGTATCACAGATATATGAGCAGATCGGTGGTGCCACCATTCATGGATGCATCTCAATGGTTGCCGATGGGACGATGGTTGGTGAAGTTTACGATCGAGATCTGAATTCTCGGCCGCTGGATCGCATTATGGCTATAGGGGACAATATCGAAATCTGGCACCACGATCTATCTGGTGCTTCTTCTGCCGAATTTGGTATTTCCCACGCCAGCCTATTTGGCGAAAAGACAATTCAAGAATTTAGCCAGTTGTCGGTAGGCGTAGTGGGCTGTAGTGGCACCGGCGGTCCCCTCATTGAGCAACTGTATCGAAATGGTGTAGGCGAACTGGTATTGGTGGATGAAGACATTGTCAAAATTCGCAATTTGAATCGAATTCCCAATACCTATATGTCAGACGCACTGCTTGGTCGGTCAAAAGTGGAGACGCTGACCGAAAGAATTGGACTGGCCGGTCTCGGTACCAGAGTGATACCAATTCGAGGAAATTTATGGACCACTGAAGCAGTTCTGCAAATTGCACAGTGCGACATCGTTTTTGGCTGCATGGATTCCATCGATGGGAGGTTTCTTTTAAATACCCTCGCAGCGTGTTATCTGATTCCGTATTTTGATCTCGGTGTTAGACTGCAAGCCCACGAGGAAGGAGCGAAAAAAGGTCAAATAAGAGAGGCATGCGGCACCGTCCATTATCTCCGGCCGGGGAAATCGAGTTTGATGAGCAGAGGCTTGATAAGCATGGATGCGGTGCGATCCGCAGGACTGAAAAGAAACGATTTGGAAGCGCATAAACAACAAATGGATGAAGGCTATATTCTAGGCGTTCAAGAGGCACGGCCAGCGGTTATTACCGTTAATATGTTTTTGTCATCCCTTGCCGTTCATGAATTGCTTTGCCGCCTGCATCCATACAGAGAGGAACCAAACGAAAAATATGCACGGCTTGAGTTCAGCTTGGCTGCTATGGAATTTTTTCCGGAGTATGAAAGAGAGCAAGATTGTTGCGAAATTCTTAGAAGTCTCGTGGGCAAAGGTGATGTTTCGCCCCTTCTCAATCTACCGGCGTTGAGCTGAGGAGATTATGAAAATGAAAATTTGGATTCCAAGCAAACTTTTGGCGATCTGGAACAGAATACTTCATCTACTTGGAAGGCGATTTCTTTGTGTTTTTGTTGAAGAAGATCTTCCGAAAAAACTCAAGAAAAATATGGTTTATATCGTGACGTCGCAAGGTGAACCATGGCATGCTTCTTTGATTTGTCCATGCGGCTGCGGCGAACTGATGCACCTCAACCTCATGACAGATGAAAAACCTTGCTGGAGCATTTCGGATTATCAACAAGGATCTATTACGGTGCATCCCTCAATTTGGAGGACAGCTAAATGCAAGGCGCACTTTTGGCTTCGAAGAGGACGAATCGACTGGTGCCAATGAAAAAGTACAACCATTGCAATTTGAATAGCACCAATAACAATAGGACGATGACGCTCCTCGGATCGAAGCCATCACCTCACCACATGTGCCACCACGCTTCGTGCAGTTCTCGCAATATTTGTATGCTTGCTCACGTTTCAACCATTTGGTTGTCTGCCATCGAGCGCACTCGACAGCAAAGACATCGATCTCGACATATCCAATCCGCAGATTCAGCACAAGGAATTCTTTAAGCCGTGTGTGGTCAAGCTACGAAAGAAAATCGAAGCTCAATGCGACTCGACGACCCGCGCATCGGCAAGACGGTGAAAATTTTTTTTCCTGGTGGGTACAATGCAATCGATGCTGACGGAAATCCTTTGAATATTTATTCAACGCCGGGCAATAGGAGCCCATGGCATTAGTAATTTATAGATCACCCAATAGGGAATAACGGAGTAATACGATATGCTCCGGAATCAACAATGACCAATGAGTAACGACAAAAACAATTCTGAGTCTAAGGACGATGTCGAAAAGGCAGAATCTGTGCCAGTATTATCGGAGAAAGTAGTAGTCGTTATTGGAAGTTCTGAACAAGAAGTTTGGCAAGAAACTCAGACCATTCATGAGTTAGATGATGATGCTTCAGCCACACATCTTGCAATTAATTCGGAGCAGCTCGACAGGCTAAAAGGTGAGGGTTTGGCGGAGAAGTTTGAAATTGTCGATTCTGAATCTGAATCTTTGACTGACGATGTTTCGGAGTCTTTTGTTCAAGGTCTTAAGTCGATCAATTTAAGTGCGTCCGATGCAGAAGAAGCTCAGCAGCTACAAGGAAAATTTTCGATTGAATATATGATGAAAAAATTTCAAAATCTAAAAGCTGCAAAACCTCTGCAAGCTGAGCCTTTAGAGTTAAATCAATTCAAAGAATCCAAGGAAGCAAATTTACCATCTGGAATAGAGATTGCGAAACACGCAAAGGCGCTTGGTGAACTCCACCGAGACTGGTGGCGCAATGAAGGAATCAACGAGGAGGTTCGCAAATGCAACTTGTACGGTGACAGGGTCTATCGAGATATGAAAGTTCCTTTGCCATGGACTGGCAAGGCGATTCCTAATGTTCACGGAATGAAAGCCGCATTGTTAAAATCAAATGATTGGGAAGTTGTCTATACAGACAAGAAACCGTTTGATACATACAAAGCTCACTCAGGCGATTTTGTTATCTGGGACAAGAAAATTTTAGATATGTCATTGCATCATTGCGGTGTTGTAGGCGGTTCAGGCGAAATAATGTATGCAGGAAGCGGATTCGATCACGGCTATACCGAATCGAATTTCAAAGACATGGTTGGTGCGCCCTCGTATGGAAGACCGAGCTTCATTTTTAGGTCGAAACACTTGCGATAACTATTTGGATTTTATTTCTGCCGCGACTTTTGCATTGCGGTTATCCAATGTCACTTCGATTGTCGCTGGACAATTGATCTCAGCTGGCGGCTTTTCAAACGGACTTGAGCTCGTGATTGCGTACTCGAGTACAGCTTTTTCATTTCTAGTGACGCCAGGTTTTGTATTCGAATCTAGGACTTTGATTTTTGATGCTTTGCCATCCGCGCCAAGACAAAATTGAATTCTGTCTTTTGCGCGCTTAAGATGCTGATGGGGAAAGTAATGCTGTTTGATTTTCGTGGAGAGATTTTGCAAGTAGTCGGATGAGGTTGACTGTGCATTGCATGGCACTGCTGAGGTTAGGATTAAAGTTGAAAATAGTGCGACAAGTAGAATCTTCATGTAGAAATTATATACGAGCTTGAATAATTTGAATCAGACCTCAAAACTGTTCAAAAGATATGCCTTCAGTACGTCAAAAGTCAGGACAATAGTTTAAAATCTAAGCTGGCATCCCGTTTTATGATTCCCCGTGATCGACAAGCAGAGAGTCAAAAACGCGTTGATTGATGCTGCCATAGTCGCTGGATTCACTGCGCTTACTAGCTTTGCGATTTATGCATTGGTAAAGACTGCCAACAATAATTCGAATAGGAATTATTATCCGGCTTCAATGAATCAGCCAGCGCTAAATGCGCCTGGTTCGGTGGTTAGCGCCAGTACAATTAGAGTAGACCGAAAAATTGACCAAAACTTCGTGAGTTTCAAAATTTTCACTTTCCTAGAAACCGCAACGACCACCAGAGCTCAGTAAACTCATTGCACCATATCAAAAAGAGTTGAATCATCATCCGAACATTTACATCCGATCTCAATTTTAATTTGGTACGGATGATAAAAGCTTCGCTGGGTTGTGATATCCTTGACTTTTCGCTCCATTTTAGCCTGTTTATCGAATTGTCCAGCATCTCGATAATGATAGGAAAGCATCTCATAATCGTACGCTAATAATTGCGGCGCTTGGCCCACGGCTTCTTCTAGAGCAATCAATTTTTCGCAGGTTTTGCACGCCAGGTCATAGTCCTGCATTTCACTATAATTTGAAATTAAAAGCCGGTATGCGATCACAATTTCTTCGCAGAGTGGCTGGTCTTCGAAGTCCTTCATCACTTCTTTCGCGCAATCGATGGATTTTTGATGTTGGCCAGATTCACGGTAAGGAATTGCTACCGATAGGAGCGCCCATATCGTGCGACCATCTGTGTCTCCATATGCTTTGCGCCGCACTTTCATAGCTTTTTCTAGAATTTTAATGGCTTCGAGGTCGCGCTTATAAAACAATGAACTCGCGTAGTCAGATGCTATGCTGCATCCGGCTTTTGAGTCGCGTTCAATCCTAGGATAAACAAAGTGGGCTAATTTGGAGCCAAGCGAGCCGTGCTTCAGCGCGTAATAAGCAATCCTCTCGCGCGCACAAACCGTAAGTGCAGACGGTTGCATCTCTTTGGGCAATGACCACACAAATAAATAGCCAGCGATTAGGTAAGCTGGCAGAATGCATAAAGTCAGGCGATTGAGATTAATGCGCAAGTGGGATTTTCCTTCTACTTCAATCCTAAGCCAAGCACGGCGGGTTGTCTTTAGTAGAAATACTATAGAATTACACCTCAAAATTCCCCAATAGATACCGCGCCAGTTTGTCGATATCGGCCCTTGATTCAAATGGAACGTCTAGCATCCCAAGCCCGTGTAGCAGATTGTCTTTTAGAAATTTTAGTTCGTCATTCGTGCTGTCGTAACCAGAGCTGATGGGAGCGTCATTGGCAATTTGATAGACAAGGCGAGTTAGCGCCTTTTTGAAATGAGTCATCTTGTTGTAATTCAATTTCTCGTGAGTATCAGATGGCGAGTGATAGTGCGCCCATCTTCCGCATGAAAAGAAGAGATACGGCAATTTGTTCTGTACGTACACATAGTGGTCGCTGGGACTATTGATATACGAATCAAGCACGGTCGCCCATCTGATACCACTTTCGTCTTGTGCACTTTGCAGTTGCTTGAACCATGAAGGACTGCTTTCCATGCCAGTCACGAACATAATATTTTCAAGATTTGCAATGGGAACGTCGTGTCCAACCAGATCCAGAATGAAACCACATCGTATCGGTCGATTGCTGTGCTTTTGAAAAAACTTGGTCGAGCCCATCATATCTTTGTTGATGCCACCTAATTCTTCGCCATCGAAGAATGCAAATATGACGTCGCAAGCTGCGGGTGATTGCATTAACACTTTTGCGATCTCTAGTAATATCGCTACACCAGCTGCATTGTCATCGGCACCAGGGTATGATTCGAAAGTGTCGTAATGTGCGCCAAGCAAGAGCGGGGGCGCATGATTATTGATACCGGGGACAGTGGCAATTATATTGATTAGCTCAAGGTCGTTCGTTTGATCTTCAATTTCATATGATTCGCCATATGTAGAAAGACCAAGATGTTTCAGGTTGGCACAAAGATATTTTCTCGCGCGGTCGTGTCCAGGCGTTCCGATGGCTCTTCCATCAGTTGTCGAAAGGATTTTTACATGTTCGTAGAGATTTTCTGCGTCTTCCATGGCTTAAAGCCAGGATAGCGCCTGAGCTGGGTTGGTTTAGAATAGAGCAAACAGTTGATTAAGTGTTTGTTCGCTTCTACAAGGATGAATTCTTAGTCGCCCTTCCTCAATCGCTTTTTCGCCTTGCCAACATCAATCGACACTTTATGTTTTTTCAGTTCGCGTATCAGCTCGGGATAGACTTCTCCCCCGTGTTCAAGCGCTTTCTGATACATCTTGCCTGCTAAGACCCACTCACTTTTCGCCATGTAGTATCCGCTAAAAGTTTGGTAACTGTCGCAAGAGTCTGGAGAAAGCTTGATGGCTTCATTCAGCAGCTCAACTACTTCGCTGGGTGGTGATGTCTTGTTTTGCATGCAGAGAGTCTTTGCCAGATTGTGATAAATCGGCGCAAACTTCTTTTCATAGTGCAGTTCTGCTCGGTAAAAGATAACAGCGTCCGTGTAATTTTCTTGAACACAAGTTTGGCAAGACCTTGTCTGTTTGTGGCGCGCTAATGTTTTTTTGCCGTTGAATTGAGCTAGTATGACCGAGAGACTGGGTTTGACAATTCGTGACGAGTGTAATACAATGTGCTACATAATGAAAAGAAGGTAGTCGATGCGTCGTTTGCCTTCCTCGCTTAATGACCACAACATTTCAGACCAAGAAATCGATGAGATTTTTTACGGAACCGTTCAGCCCAATGTTCTAATTCCATTAGTTTCAAGAAATTATGGGGATCGCGTGCTCATTGTTGGTGTTTCATCCAAAAGAGTGCCGCTTATAGAAATTGGGATTGAAGACCGCAACGACGAACTGGTGATTTTTCATGCCCGAGAAGCCACGCAAAAGAGCATCAAAGCCTATGAGGAACAAACGCGAAATCGAAGATATCACTGATGATATCCGACCAAAAAAGAAAGTATCTACAAAAATGGAGGCGCTTCTTTCTAAAGAGAAGATAGCCACGCGCAGACGAATTATAGAAAGAGGCATTGTCCATTTTCGAGCAGACGAAGAATTCATGACCGCGTTGCTTGATGTAGCCGACCAGTTAAAGGTCGCTCCAGGAACTCTTTGTCGCCGTCTTGTCTGGGAACAATTGAATTCTCTAAAAACCATTCCTGTTACCGGTGAGGAGTCGATTCGCTCGATTGCAGATGAACTCAGAACCGGGCAAATCGAAATCAAAAAAGAACTGAGGAAGATTCGTAATTTTCTTGGCGATTCGCAATCTCTCTAAAAATCAAAAGAAAGTAAAAATTGTAGTGGAATAAACCAACCGGAGAATCTTTTCAAAATTCCCATCATAAATCACTTATGATCTGTCTAGATCGCCAAATCTTCGAGTCTACATAAAAATGGTGCAATACCATGGCTAAGAAAACGGCAGCGCATGCAATATCGAAATCAACGCCTTGAGTTCGCAGATAAGCCGGGACGCCACCATATATCAATGCCGTCACCACCAGCAGTATCAAGATATAAAAAATACTCGATGAGAAATGGGCATCCGAATTTGCAGATTTTGCAAGCTTTTGTGTTTTCAGCCTGGACATGAATGTAACAACGAGATACTGGCTACCGTGGAAAAAACCAGGAACGAATATCCATAAATCACCGGCTATCTCGCGCGAGAAAATAACCACTAAAGATGCGTTTAGCAGAAGCAACGCACTGCTCCAGGGGAAGCATTGACCACGCATTGCTTGCAAGGTCAATCTAAACACTATCGTTGAGCCCAGACTAATTAAAAGCAGGATGGACAGTTCGACAAGCCATTCCGGCACTATCTGGACGAAGGCTACGTCCACACCGCGAAGAGGACTCTTTGCGAATGCGGGGTAAGCAAATTGTCTCAGAACGGCAAATAACATCACTAAATGCATAAGTGTAGAGATGAGTTGCTTATCAATCGAGGTTAGCTTAAATCCTTGCTTTCGGCAGTATAAAAGACTTATCCCATAACACTGCCTGAGTCCATGGTGAATACTTGTAACCACATATATTAGTGCAGCCAACGAAAGCAACGAAGGCGACAAGCACAGTGTCGCTAAAAATGCGACGATGATGGGCGGTCCAGTGAGTATCATCCATTTATGTCTGCGACGCATTTCAGCAGTTTCGTACAAACGAACATGTGTCGCGATTACATGAGCTTCAGCAAGTATTACACTTAAAACTAGGGATAATGCCACAAAGTGGCAACTTTGCAGCACAAATTGATATAGACCAAAGAGTACCCACATCACTCCACCGCAAACGAAAATAGTGTCAAATAGTGGATTCACAAACCAGAAAGTATTTGACTTACTTTGACGGGGAAGTGGTGAATCGTGCGTGAATGAAGCTGTGGATTGCATTGTCTGTCTCTGGATGGGAGCATTTAGTTTGGACCAGAAATGGCTATTGAGATACTCGGTAATTCCCACTGAGAAGGCGACAAACCAGCGAATTGTGCAAATTTTTCGCTACAAATCGCAGGTACTTTTTTGCAGTATGCTCTGCAGATAGTAAGCTTGCACCACTTTTCTCACGACGACGTAAGTCAGTAGAGCACAAGCGCTTAAGGCCTTGTCGCTTTGTGTCGCGTTAATGTTTCAGAGTCTTGAAAAAGAGTTAGCATAATGAAGTGGATAGTTTCATTTCCACCTTTTGGTTCAGAAAAATAATTCAGCAAATCGAGCAAGCACCGGTCATGACACCATGTCATGACTGGAATTGTGATGGCTTGAAAGTGTTTTCGAGAATGGATTTTAACGATGCCCGTTTTATTTTTAACCCGACAAGAAATAATCGCAATACATGCCAGAGCCATCCAGGAGTTTGGTGGTTTGGATGGAATCTTGAATGAAAGGTTATTGGAATCTGCACTAAATTTGCCGCAGCTGGGAACTAAAAACGACGGTTATTTTCATAAGACTATTCCGGAGATTGCTGCGGCTTATGGGTATTATTTGTCTCGCAATCACCCGTTCCTCGATGGAAATAAAAGAACAGCTCTGGCAACTGTGGGGGTCTTTCTCCGCATGAATGGATATGAAATTCCCGATTCAGACAAACTCTGCGAAGCCATCGAAAACATTGCCAGCGGACGAATCAGCAAGAAGGAGTTCACAAATATCATTATTGAAGCAGCGACAATAAGCCCAATTGAACTTTAAAAAAACAAATTTGGGTAGTGACAATTAGTTGGATGCATGATTCAATTGGGATGCAGGGTTTACCATTGGTCTACCATGGGTATACCAAAATTATGAACGGGGTTGGAAAATAGATGATCAAGAAATTGGTTAAGCATGGCAATAGCCAAGCCATAATGATAGAAAAAGCAATCCTTGATCTTTTAAATATCGATATGGATACTGAACTTGAAGTGACTACCGATGGCACTAGTCTCACAATCACACCTAGAGAGAAAATATTCAACAAGGCTTTGAACAAAACTTTTGAGACTCATCGCAAGAGTCTGAAGAAATTGGCGGACAAGTAACTACTCGTCACGGAAGCTGGGCAAAGGGGCGCCTACTTTGACTAGAGCGTGGTAATTCCCACTAAACAGGCGCTAAATAAGCGATTTTACTGAGGCATCCACGTATTCTCGAATTCAATCTGTTGACTTATGCTCAAATCAGGAGCATTGAGTCATGCCATTCTCAGATACACAAAAAATTCTTTCGCTCATTTTAATTGTCTTTCTGAGCTCATCGCCAAGTGCAATCGCGATTGAATCGCCTCAAAATGTGCTTCAAATATTGAATTCGTTGAAGAAAAAGACATTTGTAGAACAGAAAGATGTTATTTCTGTGGTCGAGGCTGCCGAGCGATGTTATGGAGGTCCCGAATTCGATCCAACCATGTTTAAGCCGGTGGTTGAGTTCGCCGATTTGCAAAAACTTCAAACATTTGAACTGTGTCGACTTAAATCGAAAATTGCTTACACCTATTTCAAACGCAATGAGTTTAGCAAAGCCGCATTGCAAATGGAGTCAGTCATCAACACTCCGCTAGGAATGAATCCAAACGAAATGAACGGTTATCGATCGGATGCGATTAAGTACAATTCGCTGGCTGGAAATATTGACGAAGCTGCTGCCTTGCTGTCCAAATTCACAAATGATCCTGAGTTTATGCGATACTCTGCAATGATCTCGCAGATGCCAGGACGCTGTTGTGTTGCTTACTTTACCGATGCCGCAAGCGAAAAATATAAATTTGCGATTGCAGAAAAAAATGTGAAGCGACATCTAAATGCGATAAACACAATTTATGCAGACGAGAAGAACTATGCATCTTTGCTGCATCTCATCCTTGCAAAGATGTACATCAAATGCGAAAACCTTGGCGAAGCTAAGCAGGCAATTGAGTTTTCATTGAATTTGGAAGACAGTCCAATTGGAGAACTCAGTCGAAAATGCTGGGAAGATTCACCGCAACCAATTGCACTTACATTATTTGAGATTGCAGACGAATTCGAAACTCGCGGCGATGCGCGTTATTCAAAACTATTACTTGCAAGATATGACAGTTTGCAAGGTAAATGGCAGGGAGCAAAGAACCCACAGCGTATCGCCCTTCTTCAAAAGCTTGCACATTTGGAAGGTCTGAAAAACAATTCGTGGCAACAGTCTTCGATGTTGAAAAAGTCACTGCAAATTGCCGAGTGGAATTTTGGTCGGCATTCAAGCCAAACTACTGTAGTTCGAGATATTTATGTTACCTGGTTGCGCAAAAATAACAATTGGATCGAAGCGACGACAGTATCTTTTGTCCGCCCTGACCGTCAGCGCAATGTCGGTCCTAATTTTCCTCCTCCTGATACTCATGTAGGCAGAAAATACTTTCTTCAAGAGGAAGAACATTCACTAAACGAAGATTATTATCAGGATGCAGATTACTCAGGCGAAGGCAATCTTATGACTATTGTTAGCTTGAAGCGACTAGTCAGGTTCTATACTCAGTACTACAACATTTTTAAACTGATTGAGCTTGATTTGCGACTGGACGCAATTGGTCGGGAAATTTGCGGTCGGTCCTATGATCTAAATAATTTACCTTTCGAGCTTCAGGATGAGAATATTTATTGAGCTTGCCTACTCTTCCAAAATGATATACTGTATAAACGTATGGTATCTTGATTCGTCAGAAGAACTTTGAAGGTGCGCTTAAATGAAACTTTTTACCGGCTTTGCTTTAGATATGGCTTCCGATTTTTGCGGTTTATCGAAGGGCGAAATTAGATGGTTGGTATCACAAAAAGTGGTGGCACCAAAAAAGGACAAAACCGGTTCGTTTGTTTATTCATTTTCTGAACTTTTGATGCTTCGACTAATTAAGCTATTGAAAGATAATGGTGTCAGAGTCAAGAATGTGAAAAAAGCTCGAGATTATTTAAAGGACATTGATCCAAATCATGACCTAACAAACATTCAATTGTATGTGCGTTCTGATCGCCAACAAATTCTTTATTTGGGTGAAGAGCCTCAAGACAACACGCTCGTTAACATGAGCGAATTTGGACAATTGGTCGGAAAAAATCTTCTACACATTATTCCGGTTGGAAAAAAGATGGAATCTATGCGTCGGGAAGTAATTGATTTGGATAGGTCGCTTTCAGATCGATTAAAAGTAAAAAAACTCATTCCAGCAAAAGACTTGCTAAGAAAATATGGAATGGGGTGATAAATACTGCGTCGAATTTGTTCCTGCTGCTGGCCGAGAGTTCGGCAAACTGGACAATTCGATTCGCCTCCTCTTTGAAGATCCGATTCTCAGATTAAGTGAAAAGCCAACGCAAGGCGCAGATTGAATTACCAAACTAGAGTCTGAACTTCCTGTTTACAAGAGAAGGGTAGGGGACTACCGAATGTTCTTTTCACTAGATAGTAAGAAAAAACGGGTAACTATTTTGGCTTTCAGAAAGCGAGATAGTGATACTTACGACGTTAAAGAACTAAGAAAAATTGCTGGTCGGCAGTAGCAGCAAGTGTTGCAGGGCTAAAATGACGAACTAAGTTCGTCGACGATACAGGAATAAAACTTTCAACGACGCTTTGAAATAAAGACTCGGCGATTTGCTCTTCCAAGATTCTGCGCTCATTTTAAAACCCCAATAAACTCCACTGCTGACTTAATCTTCCAAGTCTAGGTTTGCTTTATTCCCGGGAATAATAAACGTACCCGGATTAGACCGACCAATGACTGAGAACGACAAATCCAAAGTCCCCGAGAAGTCTGCCATTACTGAGGGCGGGCGAGATACGACGCTGGAATCTTCTAAGCTGGATTCGCAAGCCGAGCCAGGCACCCTTCAGCACGTTCAGAGCATGAAATTGCTTGACAATTATGATTCGAGATCCGCAGAAGGCAACGGAATACGAGTTACATTTAAACGACTTCTTCCATTTTTGGTGGGGACGAGGCATTTACAAAGACTAATTCGGTTACGGAAAAAGTGAGTTGAAAAGGATGCGCACGTACATTCCAAAATCCATAAAAGTTATTTCGGCGTATGAGTGTCAGGTTACGTATGATACTAATGATGGTGTCAAAGTAAGCAAGTATCTCGCAAGTAAAATAATACCGGGTGAATCTGTGATTTTTGATTGCAGCGATCCTGAATATTGGCACTTTACCAGTGCTAGTGACGCATTGCGCGAATTTGATCGAACTACTATTGGAGGAATATTTTTTCTAAATAGTTTTGAATCTAGTGCAAAAAGACCGAAACTTTTGGCTTTGTCGATTATCGATGAGTCTGAGGAGTATCCCATATTTGAGGTTCTTTTTGATAATCCGAAAGTTAGTGTGGTTTGCCATCTGGACAGAGAAAACAGCCTAATATTTGACTCGGAACGGGGGTTACCGGATTTTTATGCCGACTCGCGTGAGAAAGAGAAGTTCGTCAAAATGCTGAGCGCTTTCGAAATTGCTTATTGGGCTAAATTTCGAAAGACAACAGCCGATTCCGATTCGTTTCAATAGCCAATTCAATCTGTTTCAGTGTTGCCTTTCGAATGGGCAAATCTTCTGCAAATGATTTAAAGTTACCTGCAATTTCAGTAACGCGATCGATTATTCGAGCGGCGATTTTTTCTGAAACACCGCTATTTCTAGCTAATTTGAGCATGTGACATCGAGCAGGTTCTCGAGCTTCTCCGCAGATATCCATCTGGTGCTCACCTCCAGGTCCTTGCGAAAATGTCAGATCGTACGCAGGTGAAAAACGCCATCGTCCGTCATTTCCCATCAAAAACGAAAAGTTCTTAGAATGATCATCTCGGTTATTGAACACGACATTGAATGCGCATCGCTCATATGCGTGCAATACTTCGCGCTCGTCGCCAGTCATTCGTCGAGTCAAGCGCAAAAGATTTGTGTAATCCAATTCTGGAATTCTAAAATCAGCATGTGCCGCACCAGAGGCGGTGTGTATTGGAATTCTAAATCCGTCGCTGCGATCAAAGCGTTGTATTCCAAAGGCGGACATGCTCTTATTCAAATCAAAGTATTCTGAGTGCGGAACATCAATTCCGCAGGCATGGGCAATTCGATTGTACATAAGTTCTATTGCGCAGACTTCTTTGTGCTCATGCAAAGCTGGGAATTTAACCAAAAACGGTGTTCCCTTTGCACCATCGTGATTGTACATTCGATTATTTTCGCGGTCAAAATTGACCAGCACTTTCGGGCGGGCACCATGCGGAGAGCCTCCCATCAAAGCAAGCTTACAAAGCAGCTCTTCGCTATCCGCCTCTAAGATCGAACGAGTTTCGCGCGCGATTTCGAGCAGTTCTACATCTTCATTAGCCAATTGATTTTGGTCTGGTGGTTCAAAAGTAAGAGCTCCCATTGCTTTGTCGCCGATAAAAGCAAGTCTATCGAGTGGAGATATACTGGTTAATCGCCGACCCTGCTTGCGGAATAATCGATCCATTAAGAGCATTCCCCACCCATCGGGAAGACAATCGCTAATTATTCCTGGCAATCGGTGTTGATGAGCTGGAAAATCTGCGTATGTTTTATCACCGAGCGGCAACTTGTGTGGAGAAAGTTCCAGTCCGCGTTTTATTGCTTCTGGAGTATATTCAAAAAGTAGGTCGCGACCGTCGTCGGCAAGAATTCCAAGGACGAATCTTTCGCCCCATCCCTGGTAAATTACACTAAGTTTTTTCACCGCGGCTCCTTTTGCGCCTAGATGCTCTCACTCTTTGAATGCTTGCTTTCTCCATTGCTTTTATCGATTTTGGTCTTTGGTCGAAAAGTGTTTCCATTGAGTCAATTAGACCTAAAGCCATTACAATTCGCAAAAAAACGTCAAAGGTTCCACGCCCGGAGCGCTCAAAATTGCTCAAAGATCTTTCTGAAATTCCAGCGCGGGCGGCAAGCTCATTTTGCTGAAGGTTTTGCGCGAGTCGGTGAGCGCGAAGCCGCTCTCCAAAAATGCTACCAATCTCCTGACTGGTCGATAAATTAAACTGCATAATTTTACATATTAAGATGGATATTGCGCCTTTACTTGTAATATTTTACGGGTTATTCTGTCGCTGTCAAGAGTATCTGCTACGGACCATGTTTTCAACGAAATGCTCCAGCGTCAAGGCCTTATTTGCTCGAACATCCTTCTTGGGTTTAAACTAAGCCACAGAATCAAAAGAGCTTTCAGAAGGTTGCCATGCTTGCCGGAATAGGTGCTGGGTACGATCAAGAGACTCTCTTGCTCGATATGCAAAGGTATTTCGCGCCGCAGTCTTTGGCGCGCGGGCAGCGCTATTGGCAAGAAAAACGCGTTCTTTCTTGCGATCTGGCCGATACCGACACGATATTGGGAGTTGTTAAAGGTAGCCTGAGAATTCCTTATCAAACAGAAGTTTATTTATCGGTTGAAGACAATATTATTTTCGAAACTTTCTGTTCATGCCCTGTACAGGTTGCATGCAAACATGCAGTCGCCTTGCTGCTTGAGTTTCAGATTCAGCATCAAGCTTCTATGAAGCAAGAAATCGAACAAGGGTTAGTGGTCGATCCCACGCTTAAAACCATTATCCAGCTTTTGGAGGACGAAAAATCAAACGAGCGACAAATACTGGGCGAAAAGAATCGAAATCGTGCGGAGAGAACTCCAGAGAAATCGACGCGCGAAATTCTGTACGTGATTGATAGAACGCCTTCAGGTGCGCTGAAAATTGAAATTCAGAGTGTCTTTATCAAGAAAGACAATGTGTATGGAAGTCATGCTTTCATTTCATTGAAGAATATGAGCTCTCATCTCATTTCCTACATACAACCCGCAGATGAACAGGTTTGTCGATTCTGGCAGAAAGTTGCGGATCGCACCGTTAATGATACCAACCTTCCGGACGAACCTGAATTGATTTTGTTGCTGCTCAGAAAATTGCTCGCTACCGGTCGGTGTGTTTATCAGAGCAAATACAACGCTCCACTCAAACAGGGTCCAGATATTGAAGGAAAGCTGGTCTGGCAAAAAACAAGTGATGACTTGCAGAGACTAGTTCTTGAAACGGATTCGCATCACGACATTTTGCTTTCTTGTGCTCCCATGTATGTGGACAGGAAAAAGAACGAAATCGGATTAGTGAAAACGGGACTTACACCTGATGTATTAGGTCTTTTGTGCGAACTGCCTCCTTTTGATGCAAGAAGAGCGAGTGCCGCTCGCGAGTTTTTGCTCAAGAAAAATGCACAGATGTTAATTCCTTTGCCAGAAGCCGAAGCAATTGTCGAAGAGAAATTTGTAGATCCGATTCCTCGCCTGAGGCTATTTTCAAGTCGCCCGGATGTAACGCGCAAAACCAAAATCAATGATCATCACAGCAATCGGATAGAACTCAGTTTCGTCTACCCGGGTCTTGATTTAGACGAACGCGGACGTCCTCTTTCTAAGCGTCTTTATCTAGATGAAGAAAAGAAAAAAGTTTCAATTGAAAAGCCAAGACCTGTAAATGTAGAATCGTTCGTTCGTGAATTGGCAAAGCAAGGGCTATACAGGACTTTCGCAGACAATTTTGACATAAAGCCTAACACCGAGAATTTTGTTCTTCGCTATAAAGAAGATTGGCCAGAGTTTTTGTACTACACCAAAATCTTAGCTGATAAAGGTTGGATAATTGAAATCGATCCATCTCTGCCGTATCAGATTGTTCAAGCTGAAGATGAATGGGAGGCTAGTGTCGAGGAG
>Ga0268298_10003229_pt1 | contig 16877 bp, 14 predicted proteins | sample WWTPWeurt_MetaG_FD_194462 | JGI IMG/M metagenome (GOLD analysis project Ga0268298, IMG submission 194462) | Activated sludge microbial communities from WWTP in Nijmegen, Gelderland, Netherland - WWTP Weurt | ecosystem: Engineered > WWTP > Aerobic digester > Activated sludge | place... | reverse complement strand
GGGACGATTGCCAGCATCGACCGGGGTGATGGTGCGGCGCGCGTTGGCGAGACCGGCAGCGGCGACGAGCTCGGGCGATTGGCGCAGGAATTCGACCGGTTGCTCGATGTGCTGGCGCAGAAACGCGACGAACTGCAGCGCTGGGCCGATGAACTCGATCTCAAGGTGACCGAGCGGACGCAGGCATTGGCAGCGGCAAACGCCGACCTGCGCATGGCGCAGCGCCAGCTCGTGACCAGCGAGAAGCTCGCCGCCATCGGCGAACTGACGGCAGGTGTTGCCCACGAGATCAACAACCCGATCGCCGTGATCCAGGGCAATCTCGACGTCCTGCGCGAGGTCCTGGGCGATGAGGCGCAACCGGTAGAGCAGGAAATCCGCCTGATCCACGAGCAGGTGCACCGCATCCGGGTCATCGTCACCAAGCTCCTGCAGTTCGCGCGTCCCGGCGAGTTCGCCGGCTACGTCGAGGCGCTCGACGTCGGTGCCGTACTCGCCGATTGCCTCGTCTTGGCACAGCATCACCTCGTGAAGCGCAACATCGAAGTTGTTCGCGACTTCGCGGCGAGCGAATGGGTGAGCATCAACCGTCATGAATTGCAGCAGGTGTTGATCAACCTGATCGTCAACGCGGTGCAGGCGATGCCGGACGGCGGAACGCTCACGCTGCGCACAAGGGACTGGGTCAGCGAAGGTCGCCCGCAGGGGGTCTGCATCTCGGTGCGGGATACCGGGCAGGGTATCGCCCCCGAGGATCTGTCCCGCATTTTCGATCCGTTCTTCACGACGAAGAAAAACGAAGGAACCGGACTCGGGCTTTCGATCAGCCATTCGCTGATCAAGCGCTACGGTGGCAATCTTACCGTTGAAAGCAGCGCCGGAAAGGGGGCCGAGTTTACCGTTTGCCTGCTCATCGAACCCGTCTATGAAATGGAAAGCCGCGCCTGAACCTCGGCTTCGAACCGTGCGAGATCTTCTGCCGTGTTGAGGTTGGTAAAGGCTTCCGCCTGGTCGTCAAAATCGACCTCGACATGGTGCTGGGCGCGAATCCAGCGTTCGAAGCGCAGTTCGCCGCTCAGGATGGTCTGCTCCAGCGCCGGCAGAACGACCTGCCGGCACAGGCAGAACACCGGGTGGGTGCGGCCGCCACAGCGTGCGACGGCGATCGTGGTGCCGGATTTCTGCAAGGCCGCGGCGAGGCGTGGCACGAGGTCTATCGGCAGTAAAGGCGAGTCGCAGGGCGCTGTCGCGACCAATGGCGCCCGGGCATGGGCCAACGCCGCATGCAACCCGGCCAGCGGGCCCGCAAAACCGGGCAGCCGGTCGGCAATCACGGGGAACCCCAAACTTCCGTAGGCCTCCTCGTTGCGGTTGGCATTGATCAGCAGCTCATCGACCTGCGGCGCCAGCCGCTCCGCGACCCAGGCCGCAAGCGGGCGGCCCAGGAAGATCTGCTGTCCCTTGTCCACGCTGCCCATGCGACGGCCGAGTCCGCCGGCGAGAACGACACCACTGATTCCCTTGTTCATGCTGCCATTCTACCCGTGCCGGCCTTGCGTACGGTATGCGTCAGCATGCCGATAAGGTTACGCCGGCATACAATGCAGGCCATGACTCCCGAATACTGGCTCAAGGCATCCCGCGCTCTGGCGCGTGGCGACGCCGTCATGGCGCAACTGGTGCGTCGCTATCGCGGCATGTCGCTCGTTTCGCGCGGCGATGCCTTTGCCACACTGGCGCGCTCCATTGTCGGACAGCAGATATCGGTCAAGGCCGCAGACTCGGTCTGGGCACGTTTCGCTGAGCGCGTCGGTACCGTGACCCCTCAAGCGGTCGTGCGGGCAGGGCCTGCGGGCCTCGAGGGCTGCGGACTGTCGGCCCGCAAGACCGAGTATCTGGCCGATCTCGCCGGTCACTTCGTCGCCGGGCGCATCGTGCCGGCGCGCTGGCATGAAATGGATGACGAGGCAGTGATTGCCGAGCTGGTCGATGTGCGCGGCATCGGTCGCTGGACGGCAGAAATGTTCCTGATCTTCCATCTCATGCGCCCGGACGTGTTTCCGCTTGACGATCTGGGGCTGCAGAAGGCGGTTTTCCAGCATTATTTTGCCGGGGAAAAGCAGCCGCGGCGGGTCCTGGTCGAGGCCGGTGAGCGTTGGCGGCCATGGCGTTCCGTGGCGACCTGGTATCTCTGGCGCAGTCTCGATCCGGTTCCGGTCGAATACTGACGTCCGTGGCAATGCATCTCTGCCGTGGTGCTTTTCGTACTGCGCAACCGGAAAATCATACGGGCGTTTAAGACACCATCGCACATCGGGCGGTAGAATACGCGCCGATCAAATCAGGCTTTCCATCAATAATGAAAATCAGTTTCCTCGACTTCGAGCAGCCGATCGCGGACCTCGAAGCCAAGATCGAAGAACTCCGCTTCGTGCAGGATGACTCGGCGGTCGATATCTCGGAGGAGATCGGCCGTCTTGCGAAGAAGAGTGAACAGCTCACCAAGGACATCTACGGCAAGTTGTCGCCCTGGCAGATCTCGCAGGTGGCACGCCACCCGCAACGCCCTTACACGCTCGATTATCTTGGCCTGATCTTTACCGATTTCGAGGAACTGCATGGCGATCGTGCCTTTGCCGACGACCACGCGATCGTCGGCGGCCTGGCGCGTTTCAATGGCCAGCCGGTGATGGTCATCGGCCACCAGAAAGGGCGCGATACCAAGGAAAAGATCTTCCGCAATTTCGGCATGCCGCGTCCCGAAGGCTACCGCAAGGCGCTGCGCCTGATGAAGCTGGCCGAGAAGTTCGCCATTCCGGTGATGACCTTCGTCGATACACCGGGCGCCTACCCGGGGATCGACGCCGAGGAGCGCGGCCAGTCGGAAGCGATCGGCCGTAATCTATACGAAATGGCGGAGCTGAAGGTGCCGGTCATCGTCACCATCATCGGCGAGGGCGGCTCCGGCGGCGCGCTGGCGATCGCTGTCGGCGACGTGGTTCAGATGCTGCAGTATTCGACCTATTCGGTCATCTCGCCGGAAGGCTGTGCGTCCATCCTCTGGAAGAGCGCGGAGCGGGCCGCTGATGCGGCCGAAACCATGGGCATCACTGCACAACGACTGAAAACGCTCGGACTGGTCGACAAGATCGTCAGTGAACCCTGTGGGGGGGCGCACCGCGATCATGTCGCAATGGCGCACACCCTCAAGAAATCGCTACAGGATGCGTTGAAGCAGCTTTCTCCCCTGTCCGTCGATGAACTGCTCGATGCGCGTTTCGATCGCCTGATGGCCTATGGCCGCTACAAGGAACAGCCGGCCGAGTGATCCGGTCTCTGCGGTTGCGGCCGCCCTGGCGCCGCGACTGACCGAGGGTGCGCGCGTCTGCATCGCCCTCTCCGGTGGTCGGGACTCGGTTGCCCTGCTGCATGCGCTGGTTGATCTGCGCTCAAATCAGTGGCCGACGCTCCGGCTTTCGGCATTGCACGTCCATCACGGACTTTCTCCGCAGGCGGATGCCTGGGCCGCGTTCTGCACCCAACTTTGCCTTGAGCACACCATCCCTTTACGCTGCGAGCGTGTCACGGTCGCCCGCGATGCGCCGGCCGGACTCGAAGCTGCCGCGCGACAGGCGCGCTACGCCGCTTTCGTCGCCTGCGATACCGATTGGCTGCTGCTTGCCCACCACCGGGACGATCAGGCCGAAACCCTGCTGCTCAATCTGCTCCGTGGCGCGGGCGCGCACGGTCTCTCGGCGATGCCGGAAGACCGCCCGCTCGCTACGCGAGGTCCCCGCTTGCTGCGCCCGCTCCTGCACACCTCACGGGCGGCGATCGACGACTGGCTGGCGGTAAGGGGCGCGCGCTGGATCGAGGACGAAAGCAACGACGAGACGGCCCTGCGTCGCAATTTCCTGCGCCACGAGGTATTGCCCGTGATCGGGCAGCAGGTGGCGGATCCGGGCCGCATGCTGGCAAGGGCGGCCGGCCATCTGGCGGAAATGGCATCGCTTGCCGATGAAGTGGCCGCGAGCGACGCAGATGGCGTTGTCGACGGCCGCAGCCTTTGTCTCGCTGCATTCGGCCGCTTGTCGCCGCAGCGCCGCAGCAACCTGTTGCGCCATTTTCTGCGCCTGCACGGACTGCGCATGCCGGATGCGCGCTATCTCGCAGAAATTCTGCGCCAACTTCGCGAGGCATCGCTCCTCGCGATGCCGGACTTCGCTATTGATGACTGGCGCCTGCAGGTGACGCGCGGGCGTTTGTGGCTGGTACCCCGGTCGGCCGCCTCGGTGGACCGTCGCTGGTGCGGCCAGTCCGAGTTGCCGTGGTCAGGCGGTTGTGTGCGCTTCACGACGACCGTTGGCGAAGGGCTGTCGCAGCGTGCGCTCCGCGGGATGGCCGTACTGCGCCATCGGCAAGGGGGTGAGACCTTGCGACCGGACATGAAAAGGCCGCGGCGAACCTTGAAGAAACTGCTGCAGGAAGCCGGGGTGCCGCAATGGAAACGGGACGCGATGCCACTTTTCTGGTGTGACGGGCGGCTCGTCTGGGCGGCCGATATCGGTTATGCCTGCGACGAGGGTATGCTGGCCGCCGCTGGTGAACCGGGCTGGTTGCTCAGTTGGCAACCAGCCCCATCGAACTCGGCCGGCTGAAGTAGCCGCCGGATTTCTGGAACAGCCGGACAAAGGCCGCCGCATCGATCGGGCGCGAGTAGAGGAAACCCTGGACATCCTCGCAGCCTTCAGCGAGCAGAAAGCGGGTCTGCTCGCTCGTTTCGGCACCTTCTGCCATCGTTTTCAGCCGCAGGCTGCGTGCCATCTGCGTGATCGCACGGACGATTGCGGCATCGTCGGGGTCGCTGCCGATATCCCGGATGAACGAGCGGTCGATCTTGAGTCGATCGACGTCGAGTTGCTTCAGATAGGACAGGCTGGAATAGCCGGTGCCGAAATCGTCGATGGCGATGCCGATCCCCGCTGCTTTCAGTTGCCGAATCTGCCGGATGACGCGATCCACATCGTGGATCAGGATCGACTCGGTGAACTCGAGCTCGAGTCGCCGCGGGTCGTGCCCGGTTTCCCCGAGAATGCGCAGCACCTGGTCGGCAAAGTCGTTCTGGTGCAATTGCAGCGTGGAAATATTGACGGCGATCGAGAGCTGGTCGATCCCGTCGTCGGCCCACTTGCGCGCCTGCCGGCATGCTTCGCGCAACACCCAGTCGCCGATCGCGACGATGCTCCCGCTCTCCTCGGCCTGGGAAATGAAGCGATCCGGGCCAATGAGGCCCAGTTCCGGATTCTGCCAGCGCACGAGTGCCTCGACGCCGATGATGCGCCCGGTACCGAGCGCGATCTGGGGCTGGTAGTGCAGGACGAATTCCTGGTTGGCGACGGCCTGCTGCAGGCGGTTCTGGATGAACAGCCGCTCGACGACGTTGATGTTCATCTGCTCGGTGAAGAAGCGGTAGGTGTTCCGGCCGGCATCCTTGGCGTGGTACATCGCGGTGTCTGCCTTCTTCAGCAGGATGTCGAAGTCGTCACCGTCGGCGGGATGGAGGGCGATGCCGATGGAAACCGAGACCGTCAGCTGGTGTCCTTCGACCTCGAAGGGCTGCAGGGTTACCTCGAGGAGTTTCTGGGCGATGGTGCCCGCAGTGTCGTCGCCGGCGAGGTCGCCGGCGAGAACCACGAATTCGTCACCACCGAGCCGGCAGACGGTGTCGCTATCCCTCACCGTTGCCAGCAAACGGCGGGTGACCTCGCGCAACAGGGCGTCGCCGACGGGGTGGCCGAGCGAGTCGTTGATCGTCTTGAAGCGATCCAGGTCTAGGAACAGCAGGGCGAGCTTGCTCTCGTTGCGTTCGGCATGTGCCAGTGCCTGTTCTACACGGTCGGCGAGCAGGCTGCGATTGGGGAGCCCGGTCAGCGCATCGTGATGCGCGAGGTATTCGATACGCTCCTGCGCGGCCTTGCGTTCGCTGATGTCGGAAAAGATCGCCACGTAGTGCGTCAATTGATCCCGGTTGTCACGCACAGCCGAAATGCCGAGCCATTTCGGGTAGATCTCGCCGCTCTTGCGCCGGTCCCAGATCTCCCCCTGCCAGTGGCCGCCGGTCTTCAGCTTGTGCCACATGTCAGCGAAGAATGCCGGTTCGTGGCGTCCAGAGCCGAGGATCGACGGCTGCTCGCCGATGACTTCGCCCGGGGCGAAACCGGTGATGTCGGTGAAGGCCTGGTTGACCGAGACGATGCGGTTGCCGGCATCGGTGATCATCACGGCTTCGCCGCTGTTCTCGAACACGGTGGCCCAGAGGCGTAGCGTGTCCTCGTTTCGTTTCCGCTCGCTGATGTCTTCCTGGATGCTCAGGTAGTGAGCGACCTTTCCGGCAGCGTTCATCAGCGGCACGATATGCACGTCGTCCCAGTACAGCCGGCCGTTCTTCCGCCGGTTGAGCAGTTCGCCACGCCAGTCCCGGCCTGCGCACAATGCCTGCCACAGCGCCGCATAGGTCTCACGCCCGGTTTGTCCCGAGCGCTGGTAGCCGGCCGGCTGACCGATGACTTCTTCTGCCGTGTAACCGGTGTTCTGCGTGAAGCAGGCGTTGACGTATTCGATGATGCCCTGCGGGTTGCTGATGATGATCGCCACCGGACTCTGGTCGACGGCGCGCTGCAGTGTTCCGCGCATGTCTTCGGAGGCCGCCAGCGCAGTGCGGTCGACTGCGACGAAGAGATAACCGGCAGGGGACGTGTCGGTGTCGCGGGTCACACGGACCCGGGCGTCGAGCAGATGCTCTCCGTCCGCCGCCGAGAGTTTCAGCGGGAAGCGGAATTCACCTTCCTGCCTCGCCTTTTCCAGCCCGGCAAGAAAACGATCGTTGCTGACGCCGAGTGCGTCGTGGATGTCGAGCACGGAACGGCCGATGATGTTGCCGACATGTGGTGTGAGCAGCTGATCTGCCAGAGCGTTGCAGTGACGGATGATGTAACGATCATCGGCAGACATGACCAACAGGCCGATGTCGACCTGAAGCAAGGCGTCGAGGACCGGTTGGGCAAGAGCGGGCGGGTCGCTGGCGTGGCGCATCGGTTCGAATTCTAGGGGCCGGGAGGCTGTCCGCTCATCAACTGCGACAATTCGACAGCGGTGCGGACCCCCATTTTCTCGAAAAGCTTGGCGCGGTGAACTTCCACGGTGCGCATGCTGATGTTCAGTTCGTCGGCGATGACCTTGTTGAACTTGCCGGCAAGGATCAGCGCCATGACCTGCCTTTCGCGCGAAGTCAGCGACTCGAGCCGTCCCTTGAGCGAGCCACTGCTGGCAGCTGCTGCCTGTCGCCTGCTGTCGAGCGCGATCGCCTCAAGCACGCGATTGACCAGTTCGTTGTCATCGAAAGGCTTTTCTACGAAATCGAAAGCCCCCTTCTTCAGGGACGATACCGCCATTGGAACATCCCCGTGACCTGTCAGGAATATGACCGGGAGACGGTTGCCGAGTTCAAGCAGGCGGTCGAACATTTCGAGTCCGCTCATCCCGCCCATGCGGATGTCGAGCAACAGGCAACCGGCAAGCTCGCTGTTCCATTGTGCGAGAAAGGCTTCTGCCGATGCAAAGCTACGGCAATTCAGGTCGCGGGACTGCAACAGCCAGCTCAGCGCGTCACGAATGGCGTCGTCGTCGTCGACCAGAAAGACGGTAGGGGTCATGATGTTTGAGGGCGCTCCGCTTCTGCGAGAGGCAGGGTAAAGACAAAGATGGTGCCGCCGCCCGGGTTGTCCTCTACCCAGAAGCGACCCTTGTGGAATTCGATGATCGAACGGCAGATATTGAGGCCCATGCCCATGCCGTCCGGCTTGGTCGAAAAGAAGGGTGTGAACAGGCGTTCCTTGACCGCATCGGCGATACCGCTGCCGTTGTCGATGACGCGCACCTCGATCACACCATCATGCTCGCTGGCTTGCACGATGAGACGCCGTCTTTCCGGTACGGTTTCCCCCATTGCCTCGATGGCATTGCGCATCAGGTTCAGCAGCACCTGTTCGATCATCACCTGATCGGCGAGCAGGGGGTGTCGCCAGCCGGGCAACTCCCGCTCGATATGGACCTGGCGCTTCTGGGCAAAATGCTCGATGAAGCCGATGGCGTCGTCGATGACTTCGGCCAGATCGCATTCGGCGAGCTTGGGTTCGCTCTTGCGCACGAAATCGTGCACACGGCGGATGATCTTGCCTGCCCGCTGTGCCTGCAGCCCCAGTTTCTCCATTGCGCCGTGAAGTTCCGCCGGCGTGAAGTTGCCGGAGGCCAGCTTGTTGAGGCAACCGGTGTTGTAGCTGGAGATCGCAGCCAGTGGCTGGTTCAGTTCATGAGCGAGGGTCGATGCCATTTCGCCCATCGTCACGAGTCGTGACGTTGCCTGTAATTTCTCTTCCTGCTGGCGGTTCAGTTCTTCGGCGCGCTTGCGTTCGGTGATGTCGAGCACGGAGCCCATCCAGCCCGTGTGCCGGCCGTCGGCGTCGATCAGCGGCGCTTCGTAGACAAGGGCGTCGAACGTTTCACCGTTCCGGCGGCGGAAGCGCAGTTCGAATCCCTGTGCCGGTGCCAGGCCGTCGAGGACCTTGTCGTGCAACTCCTGCGTCCGCTCGAGATCCTCCGGATTCCAGTAGGGATAGGGGGGGAGCGCACCGATCAGCTCTCCGGCCGAGAAACCGGTCATTTCACAGAACGCCGGGTTGACGTAGGTGATCCGGCCTTCCCGGTCGCGCGCGCGCATGCCGACGGTCAGCGAGTCTTCCATCGCCTTGCGGAAGGCGTGCTCGGAGCGTAGCGCCTGCTCCGCGGCAAGCCGGTGGCGCATCAGTCCACGCATTGCCCACAGGCTCCAGAAGACGGCTCCGGCCAGGAAGATGATCAGGGTGATGATCAGGTTCTGCGCGGTGCTGGTGGTGACGCGATTGGCGATGACCCGGAGCGCAAGCCCGTAGCCAGGGGGGTCCAGGGAGACCTGGTGGCTGAGCGTGGCCTTGGCAGTGTCCAGCTTCGATTTGCTGGCCAGCGTGGCACCCTCGTCGTCGATGACGTGGAGCTGGTATTTCTCGACGAACCACCAGGGCACGAGATGGCCGATCAGGCCATTCAGCGAGTGCGTGGCGACCAGCATGCCGGAGAGTTCGTTGCCGCGATAGACCGGAATATAGAGCTCGAAAAAGGATTCGCCCTGGGCCGGAAAAGGCCGCGAGAAGACCGGCTTGCCAAGCTTGCGCGCAAGGTCGAAGTGATCTTCTCCGCGCTCCCGCGGGGATGTGGCACCCTGGCGCGGCGACACGTGCCCAGGAATCGCGCCGCGCGTGACGCCGCTGTAGTCTAGCCAGGCGATATGCGCCAGTTCCGGATTGGTCCGCATCATGTGGCGCGCGCGCGTGTCGAACAACGCGTCGCTGTCGTCGTTGCGCGCCAGGTCGAGTGCCAGCTGCTGCAGTTGCTCGCTGTTGCTCTCGAGATGGAAACGGATGCTTTGCTCCAGCCAGAGCACATCGGCGATCAATGTCGCCCGCTGTTCTTCCTTCTCGTTGTCCTGCAACAGCCAGAGGAGGGCGATCAGCAGCGCCACGAGCAGGCCCACCGCCAGTTTCGGCATCGTCAGATACCAGCTGGACCACTTCGGTGTCTTGGCTGCTGCGGTAGGGGCCTCGATCTGCATGGCCGCATCTTACTACCTGGCACAGGGGGATACGTTGCGGCCGGATTGTGGATATCCACAATTTTTGGCTTGCGCGCGTGAGCGGATACTGCGCCACGTCGGGTGGGGGTTTCGTGTCCCGCCCTGTCCAAATAATTCCGGAGGAGAAATCATGAAATTGAAACTGTCCGCACTGTTCGTCGGTGTTACCGCCGCCGCCTTCTCATTTGGCGCCTTCGCGCAGCAGCCGATCGTGATCAAGTTCAGCCATGTCGTGGCGGCCAATACGCCCAAGGGCAAGGGGGCCGAGTTCTTTGCCCAGAAGGCCAACGAACTGACCAAGGGCAAGGTCAAGGTCGAGGTCTACGCCAACTCGACGCTCTACAAGGACAAGGAAGAAATGGAGGCGCTGCAGCTCGGTGCCGTACAGATGCTGGCACCGTCGCTGGCCAAGTTCGGCCCCCTCGGCGTCAAGGAATTCGAGGTTTTCGACCTGCCGTACATTTTCGATGGCTACGACAAGCTGCATACGGTCACCACCGGCGAAGTCGGCAAGCAGTTGCTCGCCAAGCTCGAGCCGAAGGGTATCCGCGGTCTCGCCTACTGGGATAACGGCTTCAAATCGTTCTCTGCCAACACCCCGATCAAGATGCCGGCCGACCTCAAGGGCAAGAAGCTGCGCATCCAGTCGTCGAAGGTGCTCGAAGAGCAGATTCGCGCGCTCGGCGCACTGCCGCAGCAGATGGCTTTCTCCGAGGTATATCAGGCGCTGCAGACGGGTGTGGTCGATGGCACCGAGAACCCGATCTCGAACCTCTACACGCAGAAGATGCACGAAGTGCAGAAGCATCTGGCCATCACGGACCATGGCTATCTCGGCTATGCGGTGATCGTGAACAAGAAGTTCTGGGACGGTTTGCCGGCGGATGTGCGCAAGCAACTGGAAGACGCCATGGAGCAATCGACCCGTTACGCCAACCAGATCGCCAAGGTCGAAAATGACGAATCGCTCGAGGCGGTCAAGAAGAGCGGCAAGACGGCCGTCTACGTGCCGACCAAGGAAGAGAAGGCGGCCTTCATGAAGGCACTGCTGCCGGTGCATCAGAAGATGGAAAGCCGCATCGGCAAGGAAACGATCCAGTCGGTTTACAAGGCCACGGGTTTCACGCCGGCCAAGTAAGTCTGTCGGGTGTCGGAGGCCCGGGATGTTCGTCCCGGGCCATGACAGGCCGCGCAAGCGGTGTTTCAGGGGATAACAATGATCAACAAGGCACTCAATCATCTTGAGGAGTTGCTTGTCACCTTCCTGATGGGAGCGGCGACAATCATCATCTTCATATCGGTCATGCACCGCTACCTGTCGGGATACGAGATTCCCGGCCTGCAGGACTGGCTGCTGTCGCTGAATGTCGGCTGGGCCCAGGAGCTCTGCATCATCATGTTCGTCTGGATGGCGAAGTTCGGCGCAGCCTATGGCGTGCGCACCGGCATCCACGTCGGCGTCGATGTGCTGATCAACCGGCTCAGCGACAGGATGCGCGGCAAATTCATCGTCTTCGGCCTGCTCGCCGGGGCGACCTTTACCGGCATCGTGGCGACACTGGGCGCTCATTTCGTCTGGGAGAACGGCGCTCACTATGCCTTCTTCAAGTTCTTCGGCGCCGAAATGGGCGATCTCTTCGAAGGACCGATCACGCCCGACCTCGAATGGCCGACCTGGATCGTGTACAGCGCGATTCCGCTGGGCTCTTCGCTGATGTGCTTCCGCTTCCTGCAGGTGACCTGGTCGTTCATCAAGACCGGTGAGCTGCCGCACCATGATCATGGCCACGTTGATGGCCTCGAGGAAGAAACGCCGCCGGTCGATTTCGATCCCTACGGCATGGACGACAACCTCCACATGCGTGACATGAAGCACACGATGGTCGGCGAGAACCGCCGCAAGGAACACAAGCCGGTTGAAGATGACCGTCGCAAGGATGACCTCGGAGGTATGCCGAAATGAACGCACTCGTAATCTTCAGCCTGCTGGCGGTGCTCATGCTGACCGGCATGCCGATCTCGATTTCGCTCGGCCTGACGGTGCTGACCTTCCTGTTCACGATGACGCAGGTGCCACTGGAGTCAGTCGCGCTCAAGCTGTTCACCGGCATCGAGAAGTTCGAGATCATGGCCATTCCGTTCTTCATCCTCGCCGGCAACTTCCTGACGCACGGTGGCGTGGCGAAGCGGATGATCAACTTTGCCACATCGATGGTCGGCCACTGGTATGGCGGCCTGGGCCTGGCCGGCGTCATGGCCTGTGCGCTGTTCGCGGCGGTCTCCGGCTCCTCGCCCGCAACGGTGGTGGCCATCGGCTCGATCCTGCTGCCGGCCATGGTCAAGGCCGGTTTCCCGAACAAGTTCGGCGCCGGTGTCATCTCGACTTCGGGGGCGTTGGGCATCCTGATCCCGCCGTCGATCGTGATGGTGATGTACTCGGTGGCGACCAATACCTCGGTCGGTGCGCTGTTCATGGCCGGCGTCATTCCGGGCCTGCTGCTGGCGGCAACGCTCGGCGGCGTGACCTGGTACCGCGCCAAGAAGTTCGACTATCCGCGCCAGCCGAAGGCGTCGTGGAGCGAGCGCTTTGACGCTTTCCGCAAGTCGGCCTGGGGCCTGTTCCTGATCGTCGTCGTCATGGGCGGCATCTACTCCGGCATGTTCACGCCGACCGAAGCCGCCGCGATGAGCGCCGTCTATGCCTTCGTCGTCGCAGTGTTCATCTACAAGGACATGGGCCTCAAGGATGTGCCGAAGGTGCTGCTCAATTCGGCCAACATGTCGGCGATGCTGCTCTACATCATCACCAACGCCGTGCTCTTCTCGTTCATCATGACCAACGAGAACATCCCGCAGGCGCTGGCGGACTGGATGCTGGGCAACGGTCTGGGCATGATCACCTTCCTGCTGGCGGTGAACATCATCCTGCTGCTCGCCGGCAACTTCATGGAGCCGTCGTCGATCGTGCTGATTTTCGCGCCGATTCTGTTCCCGGTGGCGATGAAGCTGGGCATCGATCCGGTGCACTTCGGCATCATCATGGTGGTAAACATGGAGGTCGGTATGTGCCATCCGCCGGTCGGCCTCAACCTCTACGTCGCTTCGGGCATCACCAAGATGGGCATCACCGAACTGACCGTGGCGGTCTGGCCGTGGCTGCTGTCGATGCTTGTCTTCCTCGGTTTTGTCACCTATCTGCCGGCGATGTCGATCTGGCTGCCGAAGACGCTGGGCATGATGTAGCACGACGCAGCAACAAGATTTGCTGCCTGATCAGGCGCGCCGCGGGGCAACCGCGGCGCGCTTTTTTCTTTCCGGCGTGAAAGAACGCTCGGAAAACTGCTAAAATTGTTCGTTTCTCTTCACTAACCCATTGTATTTTGGAGTTTTAGCATGGCTATCGAACGCACCCTTTCCATCATCAAGCCGGACGCCGTCAAGAAGAACGTGATCGGTCAGATCTACGCCCGCTTCGAAGGCGCCGGCCTGAAGGTCATCGCCGCCCGCATGACCTGGCTGTCGGCCCAGGAAGCCGGTCAGTTCTACGCCGTGCACAAGGAGCGTCCGTTCTTCAAGGATCTGGTCGAATTCATGACCTCCGGCCCGGTGATGATCCAGTGCCTCGAAGGCGAAAACGCCATCGCCAAGAACCGTGAGCTGATGGGTGCCACCGATCCGAAAAAAGCCGACAAGGGAACCATCCGCGCTGATTTCGCCGAGTCGATCGACGCCAATGCCGTGCACGGCTCTGATGCACCGGAAACCGCTGCCGTGGAAGTGGCTTTCTTCTTCCCGGGCATGAACACCTATTCCGGCCGCTGATCGAATCCGCATGACCGTCAATCTGCTCGATTTCGATGCCGAAGGCCTGACTGCCTGGTTCGCTGCGAACGGCGAAAAACCGTTCCGCGCGCGCCAGGTGCTGCGCTGGATGCATCGCTTCGGGCAGAGCGACTTCGACGCGATGACCGACCTCGCCAAGAGTCTGCGTGAAAAGCTCAAGGCGACGGCGGCCGTCGTGCCGCCGGCAGTCGTTTCGGACAAGCTCTCGGACGACGGCACGCGCAAGTTCCTGATCGACGTCGGTGGCGGCAATGCCGTCGAAACCGTCTTCATTCCCGAGGACGACCGTGGCACGCTGTGCGTGTCGACGCAGGCCGGCTGTGCGCTCGACTGCAGTTTCTGCTCCACCGGCAAGCAGGGCTTCAACCGCAACCTGACCGTGGCCGAGATCATCGGCCAGCTGTGGCAGGCCAACCGCGCCCTGGGGGCTGATCCCAAGGGCGATCGCATTGTCAGCAATGTCGTGCTGATGGGCATGGGTGAGCCGCTCGCCAATTTCGAGAACACCGTCACCGCGCTGCGGCTGATGCTCGACGACAATGCCTACGGCCTCTCCCGCCGTCGCGTCACGGTATCCACATCGGGTCTGGTGCCGGCGATGGACCGTCTGCGCGACGAATGCCCGGTGGCGCTCGCTGTCTCACTGCATGCGCCGAACGATGCGCTGCGCGACGAACTGGTACCGATCAACCAGAAGTACCCGCTGGCAGAGCTGTTGGCCGCCTGCCGGCGCTATCTGGAAAAGGCGCCGCGGGACTTCGTCACCTTTGAGTATGTAATGCTCGACGGCGTGAACGACTCCGACGCGCATGCCCGGCAATTGCTCGCGCTCACCCGCGATGTGCCGTGCAAGTTCAACCTGATTCCCTTCAACCCGTTCCCTGGCTCGCCGTACCTGCGTTCGAAGCCGGATCGGATTCGCCGTTTTGCCGGAATCCTGATGGATGCCGGGATCGTGACGACGACGCGCAAGACGCGGGGTGATGATATTGACGCCGCCTGTGGCCAGTTGGCCGGTCAGGTTCTTGACAAGACTCGTCGTAGCGAACGTCGGGTCATTGAAATTCGAGAGGCCAGCGCATGATGGTTCGTATCGCCGGATTGATTCTGCTTGTTGCATCCGTTCTCGTGGTGCCACTGACGCATGCGCAGACCATGCCGCAGACGGGGCCGCAGCCCGGCGGTCCGCAGGATACGACGATCAAGGATCCGCGCAGCCGTGCCAAGCTGCACACCGAACTGGGCACGCTCTATTTTCAGGACCGCAATGTACCCGTGGCGATGGAAGAACTGACCATTGCCATCTACATCGATCCGACCTATGCGCCGGCTTACGGCATGCGGGCACTGGTGCATAACTATCTGCGTGAGCCGCAGCATGCGGAAGACAACTTCCGGGAGGCGCTGCGCTATGCGCCGGATGATCCGGAAATCGCCAACAATTATGGCTGGTTCCTATGCCAGAACGGCAAGTACAAGGAAGGGCTGGCCCAACTGGAAAGAGCCTTGCGCAGTCGCCTGTACCAGACGCCGGATCGTGCCTACGTGAATGCCGGGCAATGTGCGATGGCCATGGGTGACATGAAGCAGGCTGAAGAGTATCTCGACAGGGCGTTGCGCTTCAGTGCCGGTAACCCGTTGGCCTTGTTTTACCGTGTGGAGTTGTTTTATCGGACGGGTCGACTGGAGGCAGCGAAAAGCGAGATGGCTGAGTTGATGCGCAAGATCGACCCGACTTCCGAGGTCCTCTGGCTCGCGCTGCGGATCGAGCGCAAGCTTGGCGACAGGGAGTCGGAGAGTCGTTATGCGACGCAACTGCGCCGCCGTTTTCCGGCGTCCAACGAATACCAGGAATTGCTCAAGGGAAATTTTGAATGAGCGGAGCCAATGAGCTCGCCCCGGAGGGGCAACAGGAGGAGCAGGGGCCGGAGGGCACGTCGGCGGCTAGCGTCGATGCCGTGCCGGTGCTCGAGGAGGAGGTGGTCCCGGCGCAACCGCCGGTCGGAGCGCGTCTGCGTGCGGCGCGCGAGGCGCGTGCGATGGATATCGATGCGGTTGCTTCTGCGCTGAAACTGTCGAAGCGTCAGATCGAAGCACTGGAAGCAGGCGACTGGGACAAGTTGCCTGGGCACACCTTCATTCGCGGCTTTGTGCGCAACTATGCGCGCGTTGTCCAGCTCGATGTCGAATCGCTCCTGGCGGATCTCGATGCGCCACCGCCGAAGGCGCCGCGTCTGGATTTGCCGAACGGCACGGCTACCGTCATGCCGCAGCGCGGGCAGGCCCAGAAACGCGACTATGCCGCGGTGCTCGCCGGTCTGGTGCTGGTCGCGATTGCTGTTGTGGCCTATTTCGTCGTCCCGCAGGACCTCTGGCTTTCGAAGACGACACCCCCGGTGCCGACGTCCAAGGAAGCAACGGAATCGGTCCCGTTGTTCCCTCCGGGCGCGACGCCAGCCTCGGTTGCGGCCGGCGATCCTGCCGGTGCCGCCGGCATGTCGCCGGTACAATTGCCTGTGATCGATGGCAGCAGCTCGCCAGCGGATGGCCGCCCGACCGTTCAGCCTGTCGTCGCAGCACCGGGCAAGGGTCTGCGCTTTACCTTTGCGCAACCCTCCTGGGTCGAGGTTCGCGACCGGAGCGGCCAGATCATCTTTTCGCAGCTCAATCCTGCCGGTAGCGACAAGGAGATCGACGGGCAGCCTCCGTTCTCGCTCGTGGTCGGCAATGCCGGGCACGTTACCGTTCAATACCAGGGCCGTACGATTGATCTTCAGCCGCGCAGCAAGGATGACGTTGCGCGCGTGACGGTCGAGTAAACGAATTAACGAGCAAGCATGAGTCAAAGTATCAAGCGCCGCGCCGTGCGTGCGGTTCGGATCGGTCGAGTGGTCGTCGGAGGCGATGCCCCGGTCGTCGTTCAGTCGATGACCAATACCGATACGGCGGATCACGTGGCAACCGCCATTCAATGTGCCGAACTGGCCCGCGCCGGCTCCGAGCTGGTGCGGATCACGGTGAATACCCCGGAAGCCGCCGCCGGTGTGCCGAAGATCCGCGAGCAGCTCGACCGCATGGGCGTCGACGTGCCGCTGATCGGCGATTTCCACTACAACGGCCATCGCCTGCTGCTCGACAACCCGGCCTGCGCCGAGGCGCTGGCCAAGTATCGCATCAACCCGGGCAACGTCGGCTTCGGAAAGAAGAAGGACGAGCAGTTCGCGCAGATGATCGAGCTGGCCTGCCGCTACGACAAGCCGGTGCGTATCGGCGTGAACTGGGGCAGCCTCGACCAGGACCTGCTGGCGCG
>Ga0268298_10003228_pt1 | contig 16880 bp, 14 predicted proteins | sample WWTPWeurt_MetaG_FD_194462 | JGI IMG/M metagenome (GOLD analysis project Ga0268298, IMG submission 194462) | Activated sludge microbial communities from WWTP in Nijmegen, Gelderland, Netherland - WWTP Weurt | ecosystem: Engineered > WWTP > Aerobic digester > Activated sludge | place... | reverse complement strand
AGATAAAACTTCATTGCGTTGGCTGTCGGGTCGGGCAGTCAGTCCGTTTGTTTCGTTATATGTAAATGTTCGTGTCATTACCTTTCTTTTAATGGTTTGTACTGGCGTCATAGGGTTTCCGCTAACATCTTTATATACGCCATTATGGCGTATATATTTTATGGCGTATATATCTTCTATGTGTGATAGGCTTTCTTTGCATATTATAAGGCATTTTAAGGTCTTTGTACAAAATTATTCGATTTATTTCGTATTTGATAACAAATGAGAGTTTTTTTATTCTAAAGGTTCATATCGTCTATCGGGCTGCGAAATCGGTATCTGTTCGTATCCTGCACATGTGTGTATATTTCTGTAGTCTTGATAGAGTTATGGCCCAAAGCTTCCTGTATTCTTCTCAGATCTACTCCCAGTTCGAGTAGGTGAGTAGCGTAGCTGTGTCTGAGTGTATGAACGGTAGCATAACTATCTACAGCGGCTTTCTCGATTTGAGTATGAAACATATTTTGGATACTTCTAGGACTGTATTGTCCACCTTCCTGACCTTCAATAAGCCAGTAATTGGGGTTATAATGCCGGATATATTCGATGTATATGTGTTGCATCTTTTGGGGGAAGACTACATATCGATCTTTTTTGCCTTTGGCAGCTTTAATGAAGACCCTTGATTGAATGGGGTCTATATCTTTTTTTCTAAGATTTACCATCTCGGATATGCGCAATCCACAACTGTATATCATCATCAAGATAAAACGATGCTTTAGATTCTGACAACTTGTGAATAGTGTCTGGATCTCCAAACGGCTGAGTGTGCCGGGTAGTCTTTTAGGAGTTCGGGGCCGAACTTCCCAAAAACTTCTGTTCTCTGACTTGACTTGCTCATAATAGAATTTAAGCGCATTGATGACAGAGTTTTGGTAAGATTCCGACCAATGATACTTTTGTAGATTGTGTTTGATCCAAAGAATCATATCTTCTTTTGTCCATATGTCTGGATGTCTGTCTGTACAGTCCTTCAGGAACATGTTAAAAATATTCAAATAGGATTTTATAGTATTAATACTGTACCTCTTGACATATAATCTTGTATAATATACATCATAAGCTTTTTGGAGTTCACCGTTCAATGAAGGGATATCATTTTTATGTGGCTTTTGATTATCAATTCCTGTGTCTTTCTTTATCGTCATATCAAAGGTACTCAGCTGATTCTTACATTCTTTCCAACTTTCAGAAGTGTAAGGGATCAGCCATGATTTGGTATCGGGACTCCAAAATGCGTATTTAATGGATTTTATTTTTAGATGTAGCTCGTGCTGATATTGTAATATCCGGATACCGATGTAGGGTTTCTGATTGTGATTTACAGGATGAATAAGGATGGCCATGATACATATTTGAAGCAAAAATAAACGACAAGGACAAATTAATGTGATATACACAATACATTAGTCATAATATACGTTTATAAACGTTTCATAACAAAAATAAACGATTAATAACGCATATTTGAATAAATGGGTAATCTAATGAAGTGTTTAACCTGCAATGTACAAATGGTAGGTAGATCTGATAAGAAGTTTTGCAGCATGTCCTGTAAGAATCAATACCATTTTGAAAGAAAGAAGGAAACAAAGGACGAAGTGAAAATAATAGATTCATACCTTCATCGCAACCGGGAGATTTTGATGGTGCTGATGGGGAAATATGGTAAATTGATGACCAAAAAAATAGTCTTGGACCAGGCAAATTTTCGATGGGATTATTGCACTGGCTTGTACAAGAACAAAGAAGGTAAACAATTCTATTTAGTTTACGATTTTGCATATTGTCAGTTTACCAATGGAGAAGTGATGCTCATCCGTAAATCAAAGTAAACTGCACATCTGTGGCTTTGAACGGGGAAATGGATTTAAAAATTATTGTATTTCTTTCTATGTCCCGATTGAGCCGGCCGGAGAGCTGCGCAGCAGGTCAGCCGCACCAGGCTGACGGAGCGAAGAGCGAACCTCACAGGACGGCGACCCCAAGGACTTCGTGCGCAGGGGGCACTCCCTGAATATTCTCAAAAGGCAGTTGGAATTGATACCGCTACTTTGCTGCTTGGAAATCAGTATCGCAGCAGTTCGGCGATCTTGACTTGGAGTTTTTCTGCATTGAGCAGCATCTCCGCTTCCAATGTGGAATTCAGCGGTATTGCCGGCAGATTGCGTGAGCCTACAGGCACTACAGGGGCATCCAGCGAGCTGAAACAGTCTTCCTGGATCCTGGCGGCCAGACTTTGTGCAAAACAGTTGTCTATCGTCTCCTCTGTCACGACCAGACAGCGGCCATGTTTCCTCACCGAGGCATAGACGGTATCCAGATCGAGTGGGGCGATCGTGCGTAGGTCGATGATCTCAATCCTCTGATCGAAGGCTGTCGCAGCATTCAGTGCCCAGTGCACACCCATACCATAGCTCACGATGGTCAGGGTGCTCTGTGTTGGAGATGTCTCAGCCTCGAGCACCACCCGAGCTTGGCCAAAGGGTAAGATATAGGATTCGTCGGGCATCTTGCACCTGGCAGCTTCTGTACCGGGTACTTTTGACCAGTACAGCCCCTTGTGTTCGAAGATGACCACGGGATTGGGGTCGTGGTAGGCGGCTTTGATCAGACCCTTGAGGTCAGCGCCGTTGGAAGGGTAGGCGATTTTGACTCCCTTGATATTGGCGACTATAGTCTCGACACTCGACGAGTGATATGGTCCTCCACTGCCATAGGCGCCTATGGGCACACGCAGGATCATGGACACGGGCCACTTGCCATTGCTGAGGTAGCAGGACCTGGCCACCTCGGTGAAGAGCTGGTTCAGTCCCGGCCAGATATAATCCGCAAACTGCACCTCTACGATAGGTTTGAGTCCTGCAGCAGACATACCTACGGTGCTCCCTACGATGAATGCTTCCTGGATGGGTGTATTGAATACCCTGTGATCTCCAAACTTCTGTGCCAGCGTAGCTGCCTCCCGGAATACGCCTCCCAATCTCTTGCCGACATCCTGGCCATAGAGCAGACATTCGGGATAAGCGCTCATAAGCTCTTCTATAGCAAACAGTGCGCAGTCCACCATCACTTTTTCTTCTGCTTGATCCGGGCATCTTGTCCCGGATTCATGCAGTACAGGAGTAGGGGCATAGTCATGCAGGTAGAGATCCTCAGGGCGTGGATCTTCTGCTGCTCTGGCCCTTTCGAAGTCTGAGGAGACTGCCTGTACGCTTTCGCGCTCTATCTCTTCGAGCTCCTCATCGCTGAACTCATTCCTGAGCATATAGTCCTTGAGCTTGGGCAGTGGATCCGCTGCCAGGGCCTTGTCGAGGTCGTCGCGGTACCACTCCTTCCGCACACCCGATGTGTGGTGGTTGAGCAGAGGTACTTTGGCGTGGACCAGATAGGGTCCTTTGCCCGACCTCAGGTATTCAAGTGCTGCTTGTATTTCCTGATAGCAGGTGGAGAAATTGGTGCCGTCTATAGTGATCGCTTTCATTCCGGGAAACCCCTTGGCATAGTCCACAGCATTACCTCTCCTGATCTCTGTCGAATGAGCGGAGATGTCCCATTCATTGTCTTGGACGAGGTAGAGTATAGGCATTTTTTTGAGTGAGGCCATGTGAAATGCTTCAGCCACTTCCCCTTCAGTGATGGAGGCATCTCCCAGGGAACAGACCACTACCTTGTCGCTGTCAGCCGGATCAAGACCCATAGCCCTGCGATATTGCAATCCCATGGCGATGCCTGTGGTAGGGATCGCTTGCATCCCTGTAGCTGAAGACTGGTGAGGTATTTTGACCCTATCGTCTCTTCTCAGACTTGGGTGGGAGTAGTAGGTTCGTCCGCCGGAAAAGGGATCGTCGCGCTTGGCCATCAGTTGGAGCATGAGCTCGTAAGGCTGCATACCAATACTGAGTAGCAAGGCATCGTCTCTATAATATGCGGACAGGAAATCCGTCGCTTTCAGCTGCAATCCCATTGCGATTTGTACAGCCTCGTGGCCCCTGGAAGTCGCATGTACATATTTAGACACAAATTTGAAATGAGCTTCGTACAAATCCGTCATCGCCTTGGCAGTCGTCATCAGCTTGTAGCTGCGGAGCAATAGATCTCTGGTCAGTTTAGTCTTCAAGAATTCGATTTTTGTTTGAATCTGGCGATTTCGTTTTTAGAAAATGGTGACAATATCAGCCTGCCACTGATAGCAGCTCTGTTGGTCAGGAGTGAGTCCCAATCTTCGGTGCCTTCCCAGAATATTTTTTTGAGTTCGGAGAGTGCTTCAGGGTTGTATCCTTTGAGCTGATTGATGAAATGCCATAGATAGTTGTCCAGTTTTTCTACATTTTCAAAAACTTCCTGGTAAAGTCCCTTGGATTTTGCCCATTCAGCAGTTTGCCAATCTGCAGGAGTGAGACTGAGCTGTGTAAAAGCCGAGATACCTATTTTGCGCTGTACCACGGGCCCGATCACAAAGGGTCCGATGCCTACAGCCAGTTCACTGAGGCGGATGGTGCCCCAATCGCAGGACAGGGCATAGTCCGAAGCAGCAGCTAATCCGACTCCTCCTCCTATCGCTCGTCCGTGGACGCGTGCGACGATGATTTTTGGACACTTTCTCATGGAATTGATCACCCTGGCGAATCCGGAGAAAAATTCGAGACCCTGTGATTCGTTTTCGATACGTACCAGTTCATCAAAGCTCGCTCCCGCGCAGAATGTCTTCTCCCCTTCGGAACGAAGTACAATCAGATGCACATCCGGCGAATGTCCGGCTTCTTCTATTTTGATACTGAGTTCCCTGAGCAAATATGCAGGGAGAGAATTGTGTGCAGGATGGAAAAAACTAATGGTACAAACTCCATCACTGATCTGTGACAGGACATAGCCTTGATTCATTTTGGACCTATTGGATGAATGGTAAAGGTAGGTATTATTGCCTATAAGTCCATATAATGAAGTCCTTGGATTTTCCGATGAATGTAGTTTTTCCGGCGCAAGCTGCCTGTAGAGAGGCCATCGTGATACGGATCTTTTCATGCCTGATGTACTGTGCTGCTCTGCTCAGATTCATGCCTGAAGCAAGGCAGTTTGAACTCCATAGGGAGCTATACCCGGGGTCAGGAGTTTTTCCTTCCCCAGGAGGCGTAAGTACCGGCAGGAGTAGGATAGTCAGCGGGTTTTTCTGTGAGTGGAGAGACCTCTTCCAGTTCCGTATGACATTCGGCAGCGAGTTGTTGGTATAGTTCAGTGCCCTTGTCCTTCCATCGCAACATTTCGTCAGAAACGGTTTTGATTTTCTTAGCCGGATTTCCAACTACCAGGGAGCGGGGTTCAAACACACTGCCTTCTTTGACAAAACTCATAGCCCCGATAATACACTCATCCCCGATGTTACTGTCATCCATGATCACCGAGTTCATCCCCAACAGACAATCTTTTCCAACTGTGGCACCGTGGATGATAGCTCCGTGGCCCACGTGGCAGTTATCTTTCAACCACACCTTGACTCCGGGAAACATATGTACCAGACAATGCTCCTGAATATTGCACCCTGCATCAACCTGTATTTCACCAAAGTCTCCACGCAATATGGCATAAGGTCCTACATACACATTTTTTCCTATACTCACGCATCCTGTGACCACCGCCAATGGGTGTACAAAGGCAGTAGGATGGATGACCGGAATAAAATTCTTGAATCTATAGATCATGATGCAAAGGTAATGTCTGCGGCTGCCTTGTAAGCCTGATTGCTGTCAAAATGTAAGGTCCATGATTGTTAAAAGAAAGCCGGTCATTTCAATGCATTCCGTACATGATGGTACAACGCCGGCAGGCGCGCAAAAAAATAGTGCTTGACATCTGGCGCATCAGTGAAATATCCAACTCTTGGGAGATTATCCCTTATCTTCGTAGGCGAATGATGATATAAGGAAGTGAGATCGCAGGTCAAGAAAAAAATGCAAGTAAGGATAGCAATGAAATATTTTACAAAGAAATCACTGGACTTTCTCAAAGAACTAGAGCAAAATAACGACAGAGAATGGTTTCATGCCAACAAGTCGCGTTTTCAAAATGATTTGGAAGTACCTTTTCGGGATCTTATAGAAAACCTGATCGACGAATTTCAGGCAATAGACCCGAAAATTGTGATCACCGCCAAAGAAGCGATTTTTCGCATCTATCGCGACGTCAGATTCAGCAGCGACAAGTCCCCTTACAAAACCCATATGTCCGCTATCATTAGCGCCGGTGGAAGGAAAAATCTGATCGTACCCGGTTTTTATGTTGAGTTACAGAAAGATAAAATGATGCTCTATGCGGGAATATATAATCCTGACACCAAGACTCTGGAAAAAATCAGGTACTACATTGCGGAACATGGCATCGAGTTTAAAAAGCTGATAGCTGACAAAGATTTTGTAAAAGTATTCGGTGAGATACAAGGAGAAAAATCCAAAATAATACCCAAGCAATTTAAAGAAGATGCTGCGGAGCAACCACTCCTTTACAATAAAGCTTTTTACTATATGCACGAAGTGCCCCAAAAAATTGTGCTGGGAGAAGATCTCATTTCATACCTGGGAGCAAGTGCCGCTGCTGCACAAAAATTAAATGTCTTCTTCAGAAATGCTATCTGAATCTGAACGTTTTTTGATGATTTGACCAATATCTCTGTTGACTGCTATGGCAGCATTCAGCTCAAATCCCAATATCAATATCATCACATTGATCCTAATCCAGATCAGGGCTATGATGAGAGCAGAAATGGCTCCATAAATTTTGTGGTAGTTGCCAAAATTGTCCACGAAGTAACCAAACAAAGTAGAAGTGATGAGTGAGCCTGCTGTAGCAAATACAGCTCCCGGGGAAATACCTTCAAATGGCTTGTGAAGTGCAGGTCCGAAGCGGTAAATCACAGCTATGATAATGTAAAACAAAATCAACAGCAGGACGTATTTACTCAACTGGACGACCACCAGAAAAAAATGTGTCAATTCAAAATATGACCCGATCCAATTGAAAATCTGGCCACTCAGGATGATGACGATCATCGAAATGATAAAGAGCAATGCCAGCAGAAAAGTCAGGAAATAAGCCACGAGTTCTTTTTCCCACCAACTTCTTTTTCTGAAACTGGAATTGTAGGTTTTGTCAAATCCCTGCATCAGTGCCAACAATCCGTTGGAGGCAAAGTAAATAGACATCACAAATCCAATAGAAAGTATGCTGCCTTTCGCTTGAGGCAAGAGACCGACAATGATATTATCCCAAAAAAATTCTTCTGCTTTGTCAGGGACGAGTTTTTTGAGAGAATCTTCCATCGTAGTGAAAAAATGCAGGCTTTCAGGTAAATAAGCCGTAAGTGTAAAAAAGAAAATGAGTGCTGGAAATAATGCAAGGAAAAAACTATACGAAATGGCACTGGCTCTCAGATTCAAATCATTTCTTTTCAATTCCAGGTACAAAAAAGTAAATGTTGTGTACAATGATACTCTTTGAAATCCTGGAATGGTGACATTTTTTGACCAGGTTTTCAGTCCAATGAAAAAGCTGCTGTTGAGCAGTTTGGTGATCCGCCCGGAGATAAATTTATTCAAAATAACTCTTCAATGGTAAAACAATCATGTCTGGTGCGTCGATTCTTTTTTTAGTTTCTGCACTGAGAAAACACAGCAACACTTCTGCGCGATTTATACACTTCCCACTTTCATTAAAAATCTCAGAAACAAAAAGTATATCGTCCTTAGGCAGATAGGGTATTTTGGTATGTACGCGGAGAAGGTCATCATATTTTCCCGGGCGGAGATATTTTACAGAAAGACTCATCACGGGCATAAAAATTTTAAAATCATCTTCGAGATCTCTATAGCTCAATCCCAATGTTCGCAGCGCTTCCACTCTTCCGAGTTCGTAGTAAGCAGCATAATTGCCATAATATACAAAACCCATTTTGTCAGTCTCGCTGTATCGCACCCTCAAGTCAATCTTATGCTCAAACATCGTCTCAGTTTTGTATTTGTCTCAGGATCGGGCAGGACATACAATGTGTGCCTCCTCTTGCTCTGGACAGTTCGCTGGATGGGAGCGTAATAATTGTATTATTCAGATTTTTTGCATAGTCTTTATCTTCATTCAATCTGACCAAAAAGTCATAGGCATGAATGACAGTATATCCATGTTTTTGAAAAGCAATTTCAGTCATGGGATTTCTGTCGTAGGTGAGGGCCACTCCCGGCCTTACTGTCAAGAGATTGCATCCATCTGTCCACTGTTCTCTTTCCTGATAGGGAGAATCTCCGTCTCCACTCCATATGAATTCGATCTTTGGATTGATCTCAGTAAGCAGAAAATCCAGTACTGACGGATATTCTATCAGTTGGCCATTCTTTCGATGGACGCTGACGTATGATCCCAAACCATCTTTTACGATGGGTTTGTATCCTACAAAATGATGATCATTGATTTGTGTAAAAATGGTATCGATATGCATGAACGACCTCTCTTTTGGAACATCCACTTCAACGATATTTTGCACAATATTTTTTTCGAACAAAACTTTTTTCAGAGATTGAAATGCATGATCTGTTGTGCGCTCACTGTTGCCGATCAACAGATAATCTTTATTCAACAACATAAGGTCTCCGCCTTCTATGGAAATGGCTTCACCTTTTTTGGATGGAGGAAACTGATCGACAAGATTTAAATTGATGAGTTTGTTTTCTTTGTCAAGATATTGAAAGTAAGGATGTGCATGAAAAAAAAATCGAGCCAACAAATTTTCACGATGTCGCACATATTTATTTGCTTTTGTAATCACCACATGATCATTGATGGCAATGGCGATATCTCTGGTGAAAATAAAATTGGGAATCGGATCAAATAAAATTTGATCATTCTCTTTATAATATCCTGAAATTAAAACCTGGGCGAGAGTGCTGTTGGGCAAAGAAAACAAAATATCCATAGTCGCTTTGGGCAACTCTTCAAAATCTTTGATCAAGGTCAATACTTCCATTTTAATTTCAGGAGAAGCATCCAGTCCTTCTTTTATCAGTGTTTCTGTCTCCAACACATTGTTTTTTCCAATCAGGGCGTTGAGGACTTGAATGTATGTCTCGTGTTCGCGCTGCATGGTAGGCAAATGTACAATGTCATCAAAGAGCAAGTCTCCTGCTTTTCTTGGGCTGATACGGTTGATCCCTTCGTCTGGCTGATGTACGATCACTTTGTGAAGAGATTGAATTTCCGAATCACAGAATACTTTGAACTCCATAAACATTTGTTTTGCAATGCAAAGGTCGGCTTTTTAGTCCAGATTTCAAATTTTATCGTAATTTTCAGCCGTCCATCAGCCATTAAAAATCAATAATCACAATATATTTCCACATTTTGTAAGAAATAGTTTATGCTGAATTTATTTGATATCAACAATACATTTTTTTCTGTAGGATCTTATCCTGTCAGTTGGATCGAATTTGTGGGAACTATTGCTGGAATTGTAGCTGTATGGATGGCTGCAAAAAATAATATTTTGACCTGGCCAATAGGATTGATCAATATTACTCTGTTTTTTCTGATATTTTTTCAGGTGCAACTGTATTCCGATATGTTTTTGCAAATTTATTTTTTTTCAATTAGTGTTTATGGTTGGCTGTTTTGGAAAAAAGAGTTTGCACAAGATCAACCCATACATCTGTTGAGTGCGAAGTCTGCACTCATCCTGGGAATCGTGACGCTCGTGTCAACTTTGGTTTTAGGGTTTTTGGTCTCAAATATCCATCATTATTTTCCTGAATTATTTACAAAACCGGCAGCATTTCCTTATGTGGATTCTTTCGTAGCAGTCGCGAGTATTATTGCAAATACACTGATGGCAAAAAGGATATTGGAAAACTGGATAATTTGGATTGTTGTGAATATTATTTGTGTTTTTCTCTATTTCCAAAAACATATTTTGTTTGTGTCGTTCGAATATTTAATATTTTTGGGTCTGGCGGTTTATGGATTTTGGCATTGGAAGCAAATTCACTTCAAAGAATTATCCGTACAAAAATAAAATCGTTCTGCTTTCTTTTTTTGATGAGTATGGATTGATATCACCATAAATTTTGAATTTACTGCATAGCAAATGAAGATATTCAGAAACATAGTTATTTCATTGCCTCTGATCAAGTTGATCCAAACCCCGAAGCATATCTTTCAAAAGATAATCAGGTTCTTCCAGTCCTATGTAAAATCTTACCATCCGATGACTTTCATCATCGGGATTAAAATCATCCGGTTGTATCCCTGCGCATCTTGGAATCACCAGACTTTCGTGACCGCCCCAGCTCACTGCAATCAAAAATGTTTCAAGCCTTTCACAAAATTGTTCAATCTTTTTTTGTCTGCGCTCCTTAAGTACCAAAGTCATCAATCCACATGCTCCGGACATCTGTTTTTTTGCCAGAGAATATTGAGGGAATGTTGCGTCAAAAGGAAAAATCATTCTATCTATGGCGGGATGATTTCTGAGGCCATCCATGACTTTGTTCATTGAGTTTTGCAGGCGATCCAATCGTGCCGGTAAAGTGCGCAATCCTCGCAACAATAACCATGCATTGAATGCCTGAATGCCATTCCCTGCAAGCAAATACTCCAATTGGAATATCCCGCGGATATGTTCATGAGATCCACACAACACTCCGGCTACGGTATCGCTGTGTCCACCTATATATTTTGTTGCTGATTGGATACTGATGTCTATTCCCATGGCAATGGGTTTCTGATAGATAGGGCTGCAGTAGCTGTTGTCACAAATTGTCATGATATTTTTTGATCTGGCGAGTTGAGCCAGCAGTGACAGATCCTGTATGGCATAATCCCAGCTGTTTGGAGATTCCAGGTAAATTATTTTAGTATTTTCTCTAATTGCATTCTGAAAATTTTCAACATTCTTTCCATCTACATAACTGGTATGTACACCAAACTTTGGTAAGAACAAATCAAAACATTTCTGAGCCCAACTGTAGGGATTTTTCACAGAAATGATGTGATCACCATTTTGAATAAAAGGTATTACAGAACAGAAGATAGCAGCGGCACCACTGTTGAATACCAGACAATCTTCAGCTTCATCCAGAGCAGCCAATTTTTTTCTTAGAATATCAACGGTCGGATTCATTCCCCTGGAGTAAAGATATCCGCTGGATTCATCAGCAAAGAGATTTCTCAGTTCATCAATAGTTTTGACTGCAAAGTTGGAAGTCTGTATAATCGGTGGAGCTATGGCACCAAAATATTGATCTCTTTCTTCAGCTAAATGGTTGAGTATATAGGATAATTCCATTTACGATTTCTTGTTTTTAAAAATAAAATAAAGCCCTGTGAATATCAGGAATACGATCGTCCCCGTCAAAGCCATTTCAGGTCTTGTTTTAATCAAGGTGTAGGTTACAAATAAGTAGCATATAATAAATATTATAGTGGGAAGGGGAAATAATTTCATTTTGTACAAACTGTTTGCTCCCTGTGGTTCAACGTTGTTTTTTCTGAAAATAAATAAAGTGGCCGAGGCGAACACCATTCCAATAGAATCCAGAAACATTGTAAAGCCAAGCAATTTTTCAAAGGTGTTCGCAAAAAACAGAATGACGATCACCAACAAAGTGAATACGCTTAGACTGGCTACAAATACGTTTTTTTGATTTTGTTGTTTGAATATATTGGGCAATGCGCCATCACGCGACATCGCAAACATCACCCTTGGATTTGTCAACAGCATGACATCTACATAAGCAAGTACAGCAAAAAATAACAATAAAGCGATCAGATATTGTCCTGTCTCACCAAATAGTTTTCCGCATATGATGGCTGCTACTCCTTTTGCTGATTTTAAATCCTCGAAGCCGATGACTTTGACGTAGGCAATGTTGACAAGCAGATACAATACCAGCACTATCAAAATACCACTGATGATCCCTCTGGGCAGCGTATGTGAAGGTCTGTCCACCTCTTCACCAAAATTGATGGCTTGTTGATATCCTCCATAGGTAAAACATATTGCGATCAATGCTGCTCCCAAAGAGGAAAGACTATCACCATTCCACTCTGGAAATTGAATTGGCACCGGTACCGGATGATGATAATGTGGAAAGAAAAGTGAAAAAATCAACATCAGCAATATTCCTATTTTGATTGCCATCAAGACATTGAGAATTCTGGACGAAATTTTTAATCCACTCAAATTGACGGCATAAAAAAGCGCAATGGAACCAATAGCTATCATCGATCTGGCATTGTCACTCAGTTGCCAACTTGGAAATGCAGACGAGAGATATTCGCTCCCAATAAGTGCTACTCCTGCCAATGCGGCGGCATTGGATATAATAATGACACAGTTGAGAGCAAATGCCAACGCCGGATGGTAGGCATAGGCAAATATCTGATAGTATCCACCTGTATTCGGATATCGGGAACCAATTTCTGCAAAAGTCAATGCGCCGCAGATTGCTATGATTCCCCCAAGGATCCAGGCACTAAAATAAATACCCGGATTAAGTGAAGCCTGTGCTGAATCAGTTGCCGTCCTGAAAATGCCAAGTCCTATCACCAGACCTACTGTGATCATTGTGATCGAGTATACTTTTAATTTGTGGTCCGACTGCATGGCTATTTTTTGCTAGCAAGGTATGCGAAAATGTTCAATTATTATTCTCTCCGAGCATGGATTTGCACTATAAGCTTTTGCCATAGAAGATCTCCAATTATTTGGCTCGCTAATTGATCTGATATCATCAGCCGTTCCACTCTGCACTAGTCATATTATAGGTAGCTATCAGTATGGATGAAGGGACAGAGTATGGAATCATCGTAAGTTTGCCATTCAATGTGGAAAAAGATTTTCTTCTGGACCCTGAATGCTTTGTTCTTCTTTTCATGCAATGTCAGGAGGGAGGAGTCTGATATTAATTTGCAGATGAAACTCATGTCAACGCTCAGGGCGGTTTCTCCAGATGGAAACATTCAGTTTTTTATATTGCCCGAGTCTGGCGATTTCAAATCCATCCCCCAGGACAGTACCAACCCGATCACATCGGAGAAAGTGATCCTGGGGCAACAGCTGTTTTTTGATCCAGCTATTTCATTCAATCCCAAGTGCACCGCCGCAGCAGGTACATTTTCTTGTGCTTCATGCCATTTTGCCGGTGCAGGCTTTTCATCAGGGGTTCATCAGGCCATTGCAGGTGGAGGTAGGGGATTTGGCTTGTTGCGACACAAGCACCCACAATGCGATTCTTCCGAACTCGATGTACAAATGGTCAAAACACCAAGCATTGTCAACTGCGCTTTTCAGGAAGTGATGTTGTGGAGTGGTAAATTCGGCTGTTGCGGACCAAATTTTGGAACTGACAGCCTATGGCCAAAAGGAAGTTTCACTGAGCTCAATAGATTGGGTCTTTCTGGTGTGGAGACCCAAGCCAGGATTGCTCTGGAAGCTCATGGTATGAGAATGAGTCCTGCATTGGTCACAGAGACAACTTACAAACAACTGTTCGATACTGCATATCCCAAAGAACGGCCTGACCTTCGTTATTTGCGCTTTACCATGGCGAGAGCCATAGGTGCATATGAAAGAACGGTTTTGACCAACCAGGCAGCTTTCCAGAAATGGCTGAAAGGGGATTCTTCTGCCCTCACGAATGAACAAAAAAAAGGTGCAATCCTTTTTTTTGGAAAAGCCTCATGTGTCGATTGTCATACAGGTCCCGCCCTCAATTCTATGGCTTTCTATGCACTCGGGATGCCTGAAATGGAAGGTATCGACATTATTCATAAAAAAGACAGCTTTGCAGATTTTCATCTGGGTAGGGGAGCACTGACCCACAGGCAGGAGGATATGTTCTGTTTTAAAGTGCCACAGCTCTACAATTTGAAAGATCATGGCTACTATGGTCATGGAGCAAGTTTTTGTTCCGTAGAAGAGGTCATCAGATACAAGAATGATGCTGTTCATGCTAATCAAAATGTGCCAATTGAAAATCTAGCTAAAAATTTTAAACCACTGGGGTTGGATAAGGACGAAATAAAATCGCTCGTTGATTTTGTAGAAAATGGGCTTTATGATCCGAATCTCAGGCGTTATGAACCCGGATCGGTCGCCTCCGGGCGCTGCTTTCCCAATCACGATAAACTGTCCAGAGAACAACTGGGTTGTAAATAAAGACGTCTACTCTCTACTTTTGAAAAAAACGTACACAAATCGCAGTATTACAACAAACCACAGAATCGATTGAAAACTGAAATTGATTATCTCATTGTCGGAGCGGGTTTAGCCGGGTCGTGTTTGGCATGGGAACTGATACAATCCGGGGAAGAAGTTGTCCTGACAGACGTACACCTGGAAGGAGCATCCTCATTAGTGAGCGCAGGAATCATCAATCCGATTACCGGGAAGCGCTACGTAAAAACATGGAATTGGGATGTTTTAGAGACGGATTTTACCCATTTCTATCAAAGAGCGGAAGCATTTTTCAGAATGAAACTATTGCATCAGAGAAAGATCTATCAGATTTTAGATACCATAGAAGAAGAGAATCAATGGTTGTCCAGAATGATGCAACAGGAATATGCAGAGTTTTTGAACTGGTCAAAGCACAGCTTTGATCTGTGTCCAAACCTGCAAGCCGGACAATCACTGGGAATTATAGAACGAGCCTATCAATTGGATATTTCCAAATTATTAAACTTGCTCAGGCATTTTTTTAAATCTTTGAACGTTATACGGGAGAAAGTCTTCAATTACCAGGAAATCACACGTGAAGACTTACATTGGATGTATCAGGATTTGTGGATAAAAAAAGGAATCATTTTTGCAGAAGGCTATCGCATATTTGAGAATCCATTTTTTAATTGGTTGCCATCCTTTGCAGTAAAAGGGCAACGCATTCTGTTTGAAGCCGTCAGATCAACACAGGATTTATTGAAGTCGGAATATACCATAGCAAGTACATCTGATGAGAATATATTCTGGTGTGGATCCAACTACGAATTTCAAAATACAAATCCTCAAGTTGACCCTGGTGAAGAAAGAAGACAGCAATTATTTATTCAGAATCAAGTAGATGGAGAATTCAAGTTCTTAAATAGTCAATGCGGCATCAGACCTGCGATGAAAGACAGAAGACCCGTAATAGGCGAACATCCACATCTGAAGGGATTATTTGTTATGAATGGTTTAGGCACCAAGGGCAGTTCGCTGACCCCATATGTAGTAAATCACATGATTAGATTTTTGAAAGGAACAGCAAGTATTGACAAAGAAATGAATATCAGTCGTTTTTATCATTTAAAAGACAAATTATGAAGTATTTGGGAGTGGGAATAGTATTGTGTGCAATTAATTTAATGGCCTGGTTTAGCAAGGATAAAATGAACTCAATGGATGATTACAATTTTCCAACATATGAGAAGGAATGGAAAAAAATCGAAGAAAATTTAAAGTCAGGGCTTTACAAATCCGCTCTGCCTGAAATTGAATCTGTATTGCAGAAATCTATCAGTGACAAAAATTATCCTCAACAGTACAAAGCAATCCTATACCTTGAAAAATATCAGGCTTACCAGGATAAAAATGATTTGAGATATACGATCACAAGATTGGAAAAACGGCTGGAAAACGCCGACGCCCGAGTCAAGGCTTTATTGCATTCAGTCTTGGCTACCATGTATTTTCAATTAAGGTATTTTGGTCGTTATGACGCAGATAAAACAGATATCGAGGGTGAAGAACAGGATAAAGACGATATCCTCACTTGGTCTACAGCAAAATGGATAGAAAAGAGTAACCAACACGCATTGGCTTCTTTGGAATTTCCTGAAACCAAAACAGCCAAATTAGAGGATTATCAGGCGATACTGTATTACAAAAATGATGAGCATTTGCAACCCAGCTTATATGATGTATTGGCTTATCGGGCCATTCAACATTTTTCACAGAATGAAACTGATTTGACTTTAATACCCAATCAATCATATCCTAAAGAAAAGTTATGGGGCAGTATTGAGGATTTTCTCTCACTTGAGATTCCTGCAGACCAGAACAATATGAATCGCGTATTGAAAATCTTTCAAGTCCTCATGTCGAACAACAAAAACAGTAAACATGAAGAGGCATTGTTATATGTGAATCTAAAAAGAATAGAGTTTGTCAGAAGATTGAGTTCCGGTTATAAAGATGCTGCCGCTATTCTGGGTTTGTATGATCGAACGATTCAAAAATTTTCGTCTAGCAATTTTATTTCCAAATATCCATTATCATTGGCTGAGTGGATAATCCAACAAGCCTATACTGATGAAATTAAAAAATTAACCAACAATACTCCAAAAGTTTTTGCAGACAGCATTTGCAAGGATTTGGTGATTCATGCCAAAGATGAAAGCGTAAAATCACAGGCCAAAAGCATGTCTGCAAGTTTGCATTCGTCTTTCCTAACCATTGTATCAGAGAATGCGCAACTTCCTGAACAGGCATTCCGAATCAAACTGGATTATAGAAATGTAAAGAAACTTAGATTGAAACTGATACAATTGACGGAAGCAGAATCTATGACAGCCGTCGAGTTCCGCCATGATACTGAAAAAATGGGAGGGATGTTAGAAAAGAAAGCGATCGCAGCCTGGTCGCAGGATCTTCCTTCTGAAACAGACCTTGAACAACATTCGATCGAACTCAAAGTAGATGCACAAAAGATTGGCCAGTATATTTTGCTTGTCGAGCAACTGGATGAAAATAACACAAATGTGAAAGCGAAATTTTTTCAGCTCATACAGATCACCAATCTCGCTTTTTCAACTTCAAAGACCAA
>Ga0268298_10003227_pt1 | contig 16886 bp, 10 predicted proteins | sample WWTPWeurt_MetaG_FD_194462 | JGI IMG/M metagenome (GOLD analysis project Ga0268298, IMG submission 194462) | Activated sludge microbial communities from WWTP in Nijmegen, Gelderland, Netherland - WWTP Weurt | ecosystem: Engineered > WWTP > Aerobic digester > Activated sludge | place... | reverse complement strand
ACATCGGCGTTCTGCGGGCCGAACATTTCAAGAAAATGAAGGACGGCGCCATTCTCGCCAACTCCGGCCACTTCAACGTGGAAATCGACATCCCGGCCCTGGCCAAAATGGCCAAAACGAAACGGGAGGCCCGCCCCTTCGTGGACGAATACACCCTGCCCGGCGGCCGACGGATCCACGTCCTGGGCGAAGGCCGCCTGATCAACCTGGCCTCCGCCGAAGGCCACCCGGCCAGCGTCATGGACATGTCCTTCGCCAACCAGGCCCTCTGCGCCGAATACATGGTGAAAAACGCCAAAGGGCTGGCCAAGAAGGTCCACAGCGTCCCGGTGGAAATCGACCGCGAAATCGCCCGCCTGAAGCTGGCCGGCATGGGCGTGCGCATCGACCGACTGACGCCGGAACAGGAAAAATACCTGGCTTCCTGGCAGGAAGGCACTTGATTTAAGCGATTGTCTCCGATATCCTAGACGGACATCGGCCGGGCGGGCCCACCGCGCCGGAAAACCCCGGGAGGAAACAGTCTATGAAACCAGGACGATGGTCCATCGCCGTACCCTTGGCCCTGTTGGTCGCGGGCGCGGGTTGCAAAAACGACAATCTCTTCACGGGGCTTCACCGCCAAGGAACCGGGGACACCGCCAGTTTGGTGTCCGACGGCGTGGCGGCTCTCTCCCGGGGGGACTACGCGGCGGCCGAGCATTATTTTGAGGACGCCCTGGCCCAGGATCCCTCCAACTCCGACGCCCTCTACGGCGCGGCGGCGGCCCGCATGGGGAACGGCGGCCTGGACATCGGCCAATTGCTCTCGAACTTGCTCACCCAAGGAACCCCCGGCGGCGCCCCGGCGCTCACCGCCGGCTTGGCCGTGGCGGCCCGGGGCGCTCCCGCCCAGGCCCCCGCTTCGGGCCAAAGCATCCTCACCAACATCGACATCAACGCCCTGGACGCGGCCCTGGAAGTGGCCATCTGCTACCTCCAGCGCATCCAGCTGGGGTACACCGATGGAAAAATTCCGACCAACGACGTGAACCTCCTGGTGAACCTCGGCCTTTGCCGCCTCCTGCGGGCGGCGACGCGCCCCCTGAAGGACGGGTTGGTGGACATTCAAAAGATCAACACCGGCCAGGATTTTGGCTATGCCGTGGTCGCAGGAACCCCGTTCGACTCCGGACAATGCGCTGTATTGGTCAATTCCTTTCAGGACGCCGCATGGGGGTATCAGGCCCTAAACACCGCCTCGGTTCAAGTCTTGAACCAACAGCCGGGCGATACGCTCTTTGATTTAAAGGTAGACATACGATCTCTATATACAACCTATATTAACGATGCGGCGATAGTCGCGGCTAACTGCAATTTAGCTGCCACTTTAGGTGCAACCCCCGAGGCAGTCCCGGCCCCGGCCTCCGCCGGCAACTGCCTCTAGGCCCCTCCCATGAAAGCGAGACTCCCCATGAAAAAGCTCTCCCTGTCGATGGCGTTGATGGCCGCGGCGCTCTCCGCCGCCGCGGTGGAACAGCCGACGCAGATCCGCGGCGCCCGGGCCCTGGGCATGGGCGACGCCTTCACGGCGGTGGCCGACGACCAAAACGTCTTTTTCTACAACCCGGCCGGTTCCGTCCAACGGACGGGGTCCCTGGCGACGCTTCTGGACATTCCCGTCACCTTGAGCGAGGATTTCGTTCGCTTCGGAAAATTCGTGAGCGACAACGAAACGGACCTGAAGAATTTTACGAGCCTGCCTCCCGCCCGCCAGGCGGAATTGGCCAATAAAATCAACACGACCCTCGTAAAGCTGCGGCCGACCTTCGGATTGGGCCTTCCCAACACGAGTTATCTGTCGGGTCCCACCGCCAACCACTGGCATTGGGGCTGGGGTCTGTTCGCCCAAGCCAGCGGGCGCCTGGGGTTCAATCCCTCGGTCCTGGTGCCCTCCCTCTATTACGACATCAACGCGGACATCGTCCCCATGCTCAACATCGCCAAGGGCTGGGACGGGGCGCTGTTCCTTCCCGGCCGCCTGGGCCTGGGCGTCAACGTGAAATACCTGCGCCGCGGCTCGGCTTCGGACCCCAACGTGTCGGTTCTTCAGTTGGACAATTACAACTCCCCGCCCCTTCAAATGGGAAGCGGGTTGGGCCTGGACGCGGGCCTGCTCTACCGTCCCACGGACCGCTGGAACGTCGGCGTGACCTTGATGGACGCGGGCGGCACCCAGTTGGATTTTGACTCTCTGGACGCCAAGGACGGCTTTGCCGCGAAGCCGGCCCGGGTCTCGGGCATCCGCCAACGCGTGAACGTGGGCTTGGCCTGGACCCCCGCGCGCCTCGGCATCGGCCCCATCGGGATTCCGACGGGCGACCGTTTGCTCCTGGCCGTGGATTTCCGGGACATCGCCAACGCCGAAAGCAAAACCTTCTTCGACGGCGGCGTGATCGCCGACAGCGCCGGGAAGCACATTCACCTCGGCGCCGAATACCGCTGGTGGTTCCTCCGCCTCCGGGGCGGCGCCAACCAGGGCTATTCGACCGTCGGCGGCGGTCTGGACCTGCCGCTCCTGAAGCTCGACTACGCCTATTACTCCGACGAAGTCGGCGCCTTCGCGGGCAATTTGAAACACTCGGCCCACACCGTGTCGCTGGCCCTTCGGTTCGGCACCGGCTCCACCGAAGGCCGGGAGCGGCTGAAGCACAAGCCGGCGGAAAAGGCGTCGGACCAAACGACCCCGGCCCCCGCCGCCGACGAGCAGGCCAAGCCTGAATAAGATCTCGGATCACCGCTTAGCGCGAAAAGAATCCTCGGCCTTCGGGCTGAGGATTCTTTTTTTGTGCGCTTTGGCGGGCCTCGCGGTGCGCGCCGGCGCCGTGCCGCCCCTCCCGGGCGGCCATCGACCCGGGGACCGGTCGACCTGCCGGGTGAACGGCGAAGCCCTTGGGCGGCGGGTGGCCTCCCTGCGGGCCCAGGCCCGGGGCGCCGCCCCCCTGGCGCCGCCGAGCCCCTTGACTCCGACGGTCTACGTGCTCCGGGTGGATTTTTCCGGAACGGCCATGTCGGCGTCCCTGGCCACGACGCGGAACTTCTTTCAGCAGGTTCAGGATTACTACGTCGAGAACTCCTACGGGGTGTTCGTCCCCACCTTCACGGTGAGCCCCGTGGTTTACACCCTGGGGCACACCCTGGCTTACTACGGGGCCAACAGCGGCGCCCTGTGTTTCGGGATCAACGACGTGACCTGCGGGGTGGGGGAATTGTTCGCCGACGCCACCACGGCCGCCGCCGCCGTGGACTTCAGTCCCTACGACCACCTCATGATTTACCACGCCGGGTCGGGAGAAGAATCGAACACGTCCCTTCCGAACAACCTGTGGTCCCTCTACATGCCGGATTCCAACACGTTGGACGGAAAAACTTTTCAAGGGTTCACGTTGGTTCCGGAATCGGAAAGCGGACTGGCCGATCCCCTCGGCGTGATCTGTCACGAATACGGCCATCAGCTGGGATTGCCCGACCTTTACGACACCTCCACGGGCCTGGCGACCATCGGCACCTGGGACTTGATGGACTATCCCTGGGCCGGCTCTCCCCAGGGGTCCAATCCGCCCCATTTGGGCGCCTGGTGCAAAAAGTTTCTGGGATTCGGCACCGTTCAACCGGCCTCCACGGGCACGGTGACCTTTTTGCCCGTGGAAACGAACAACACCGGGGTCCACGAACTCTACGCCACGGGTCAGGAATATTTCCTCGCCGAATATCGATCAAAAACAGCGGGCGCCTACGACGCCGCCTTGCCCCAGGCCGCCGGGGGCCTGGCGCTCTGGCACGTGGACGACGCCGTGGCCCTGAACGGAACGGTGCTCTCCAACAACAACGTGAACGCGGCGAGTTCCAACGGGTTCGGCCACCGGGGCGTGGACCTGGTGGAAGCCGACGGGGTCGAGGCGAACCCGGACGGGGGCGATTTGGGGAACAACAACGCCTGGGACAACGGCCAAACGGCGACGTCGCCCCAAACGGACCTGTTCGGCGGGCAAGCCTCCAGTTTGGCGATCTCCAACATCACGGGGGTGGGCGGCGGATCGGTCCAGGCGACGATCACCTTTTTCCTGGCGGCCTCCGAGGTGTCGGTGGGAAAAGTGCGGGGTTATCCCAATCCGTCGGGCGGACGGTACCCCGCCCGCGCCGGCGCCCCGACGGGGACCTTGGCGACCCTTCGTTTTGAACTGACCCGCCCCGTGGCGGCCCGGGATCTGCGCATGGACATCTACGCCCTGGACGGCGGCCGGGTGCGGTCCATCGGGGGCACCGGGATGAGGTTTCGGGACGACGTGTCCGAGAATTTTAACTGGGTTTACGAGTTCGACTGGGACGGGAAAAACGAATCCGGCGACGAGGTCGGGTCCGGCGTGTATTTGATCCACCTGGACGCCGACGGCCACACGGTGAACGGCAAGCTCGCCATCGAGCGCTGACCGTCTAATCCAGAGACTTCATCCTCCAATAAAAACGCAGCCCCACCGTTAGGAAAATCAGGTTGGCCAGCCAGGCCCCCAAAAAGGGCGGGCACCAGTCTTTCTGCCCCAAAGCGTGCCCCACCTGCATGAGTCCGAAATAGCCGAAGGCCACCGCCAGGGCCAGGGCCACCGCCCGCACCTTGCCGCCCCGCTTGTTGAAGGAAAACGGCACCCCGATCAACAGAACGATGAAATTGGCCCAGGGGAAAGCCGTTTTCATGTGCAGTTCCACCTGGAGTTTCTGGGTCGGAATGCCCAGAATCTTCAATCGATCGATGTGTTGTCGGAGATCGTGCCGGTTCATTTCCTCGGTGTCCGGTTCCTGGGGCACGAGGTCGGTGGCCTTTTCCCGACGGTCGATCCAACGCGTGGCGAAGGCGGTCTGACGTTCCAGGGCCCGTCCATCGGGGGAAAACCGCCGTTCGAATCCGTCGATCAGTTTCCATCCCCGGTCGGTCCAGACCCCGCTCCGGGCCTGCCATTGGATCCGGGGCCGGTCGCCGTGGGTGACGTCCACCACCACGTCCCTCAGGGTTTGGTGGTCGGTGTCCAGCAAACCGATGGAATAGAAAACGCCCTTTCCCGCCACGGTGACGTCCTCGAATTTCGTCGGGCGGAAGGACGTCAAATGGCGCACGTCGGCGTTCCACAGGGCTTTGGCCTGCCGGCTGGCCCAGGGATTCACGGCCTCGCCCACGCCCCAGGAAAAAACGCTCAACACGACCCCGGTCACCAAGAGGGGGGCGGTGAGTTGCCAGGGGTGAATGCCGCCGGAAAGCGCGGCCGTGATTTCCATCCGGCGGGAGAGCTGCCCCAGGGCGAAGAGGGCCGCCAATAGGGCCGAGACCGGAAGCAGTTCCTGGCTGCGCAGGGGCCAAACGGCCAGCAAATATTGGGCCACCACGCCCACCGTGGCTTTTCCGGCGATGAATTTGTCCAGGCGCTCCATCGTCTCCGCCATGAGGACCAGAATCGTCAGCGCCCCGTAGCTGAAAAGGAGGGGGCGCAGAAACATGGACAAAACGTAACGGTGGAGGCGGGTCACCGGGCCAGCCGCCGTCGGAAAAGCTCCGCCCCCACGGCCAAGGCCGCGACGTTGCCGACCCACAACGCCGGCGCGGCGGGCCATTTGCCCTTCTCGGCGACGTTCAACCCCATCACCAACAGCAGGTAATAGAGGAAAAGCACGCCCATGGCGGCCCCGAACCCCACCCCCCGGCCGCCCCGCTCCAGGGTCATGCCCAGGGGAATGCCCACCAGGGCCAGGCAAAGGGGCGCGAAGGCCAGGGCGTAACGCAGGTGCATTTCGGCCTCAATGTCGCTGGTGGCGATCCGGCGGGACCGGCGGCGATGGATCTCTTTCAACAGCCCCGGGGTCGTGTACTCCCGCCAACCCCGGTCCCGGGCGTTCAGGGCCCCCTGGAAGGGAACGTTGACGGTGTAGTGCTGGAAATCCACGTGGGAAAAATCCGTCGCGAGGCCCCGGGAGAAGCGCTCGATCTGCCCTTCCTCCAGGCGGAGGGACAATTGGCGGTTGGTGATTTCCGCCGTGCCCCGGTCGGCGTAAATGCGCTGGGAATAGCCCGGGAAAAGCCGGTAGATCCAGACGTTGCTCAAATTTTTCCGGTCCTTGGAAACGTCGCCCGCGAAGAGGCGCACGTTTTGGACGTTGAGGAACCGCCGGGGTTCGATTTGAATCAGCGGGTCCGTCGTGGCGATGCGGTGGTACAAACTTCGAAATTGGTCCATGGCCGTCGGGGTCAGGTGGGTGTTGAAGGGGAGAAGGGCGAGGGACACCAGTCCGGCCACCGCGAGAGGCGGCCAGAGGATTTGACGAAAGGACAGCCCCGAGGCCCGCAGGGCCAGAATCTCGTTGTCCTCCGAAAGCCGGCCGAAAGTCAGCAGGCAGGCCAGCAACAGGGCCATGGGAACACTCAGGCTGAGAATGGTCGGAAAGAAGAGGAAGAAAATTTGGGCCGAGGTCCATAGGGAAACGCCCTTGTTGATCAGCAGATCGAGGAGATCGAAAAGCTTATCCAACAAGAGGACGCCGGAAAAGATGGACAGCCCAAAGAAGAAAGGGGGTAGGAACTGGCCAGTGAGATAGCGCGCCAGGATCACCCGTTGATTATATAATTTCGGCGTTGGAAGTCGACCGGAACAGGTTGATTTTTCAATTGAAATCGCTCGTTTAGGGGTTTATGCTTGTAGGGCTTGAAATGTCTTGGTTAAAACGTTGCTTAGAAATAGAATGATCCCCATGCGCACCACGATTCCTCGGACCGCCGGGTACCGGGCCGGCCGATTCCTTTGGCTGGCCGGGGCTCTGGCGTTGGGGTCGGCCCTTCCCGCCCGGGCGGATTTTCGGCTGACCGACAAAGACCCCGCCGAGGAACTGGGCGGCGAACCCGCCGTTCCGGAGCCCGTCCTTCCCGAAACCCCGGACCCCCTGCCCTACCGCAACGACCTCTGGAACCGGGCCCGAAACGCCATCGAGGAGGCCGAAAAACCGCCGGCCCCCGCCGCGCCGGTCAAGCCCGCCGCCGCGACGGAGCCGGCCCCCGGCATCTCCTTCGACCTGCCCTACGAATCCGGCTTGTCCATCTCCGGCCGGAAACTCATCGCCTTCCGCATGGAGCAGACCCGCCGCCGGAGCGCCAAACGGGCGTCGGAGCTGGGCGTGCCCGCGGCCCAGAACGACGTGGAAATGAAGCAGGAGCTTCAGGTGCGCATCAAGGGGAAGGTGGGGCGGAAGATCACCGTCAACGTCGATTTCGACGACACCAAGGACGACAAGCGCGACATTTCCGTGGTGTACCAGGGCGACCCCGGGGAATTCGTCCAGGAAGCGGCCTTCGGCGACATCACGCTCTCCCTGCCGTCGACGGAATTTGTGTCCTATTCGAAACAACTCTTCGGCGTCCGGGCCAAATTGCAATACAAAAACGCCTCCCTCATGGCCATCGGCAGCCGGACCAAGGGCACGACCGAAACCCGTCGGTTCAACGGGGCCACGAAATTTGAGCGCCGGTTGATCCGCGACGTGGATTTCATCAAGAAGCAGTACTACTCCATCGCCTTCACGACGCGGACGATCGTTCCCCAGTCCGAGGAGGTGTGGCGGGACGACCGCGTCCCCTCCAACGACAACCCGCCCCTGACCCGGACGCTGATCGTGGAAGACGCCGTCGTGCCCCTGGCCAATTTTACGGGCCAATTCGACCGGTTGAAACCCGGGGACGATTACACCGTGGACTACCGCCGGGGGCTCATCCAATTCAAGCGCCGGGTGGACGACAACGCGGTCCTGGCCGTGGACTTCACTTTTACCGACGGCAGCAAACTCTCGGACCTGAACACCCCGGGCCGCCTGAAGCTCATCAAAACCGCCGGGGACCAGCCGATCACGAGCGGCCCCATCGACCCGGCCGAAACGGGCTACCGGCGGGAGCTTAAAACCTTTTACTCCCTGGGCAACATCAAAATCGTCCGGGACAACGGCCGGGGCAATTTCATTCTCCGCACCGTGGACGCCAATCAAAACGACAAGGTCGTCCTGATCAGCACGGCCGCCGACGCGTCGGTGGACGCGGGCACGCTCACCTACCCCCGCAGTTTGGAGGTGGATTTCGATTTGGGCGTCTTCAACGTGGCGCTGTCCTCGGTGGTGTTCGACGCCCAGTTGTACGGGCCCTCCCCGACGTCCAATTTCAGCTTCCTTTCGGAGTACCGCTACCGCCTGAAGGACTACCAGGTGCGGCCCAACATCGTCTTCGGCAGCGAGCGGGTCACGGTGAACGGGCGGCCCATGAAGAACGAAATCGATTATTTCATGGACTACGGCACGGGCCTTTTGCAGTTCTTCAACGAGGACGAGCTCGACGAATCCAGCCAGATCGAAGTCACCTACGAGTACGCCCCCTTCGGCGGGCAGTTGGGGCAGACGCTCGTGGGCACCCGGGCCGAACTGGACATCGTGCCGAACCGGTTCAAGGTGGGCTCGACCTTTCTCTACACCTTCGCCCCCAAGACGGATCTGATCCCCGACGTCCGCTCGACCCCCAACAGCCTCATGGTGCTCGAAATGGACGGACGGGTGACGGACGTCGAAGTGCCCTTCGTGCCGCTCAAATTCACCCTGGCGGGGGAGGCGGCCCAGTCCCGGGAAAACCCGAACCTGTTCGGCAAAGCCCTGGTGGATTCCATGGAGGGCATTCGCCAGGAGGACGGCGCCGTGCTCGATTTGGATTTTTGGCAATTGGCCTCGCCGCCGTCCCTCCTGAACGGGGGCGTCTACGGCGAAGCCACGCGGCCGACGGCGGTGGCGGTGGGGGACGAACTGTTTAAACTGCGGGACATCGTCAACAATTCCGTGGACATTCCGGAAAACGAAAGCCTTCGGGTCCTTCGGGTCGACTACAGCCTGCTGCGGAAGCCCGGCGGCGGGCCGGCCGACGCGGAGGAGGCGTCCCTGATCCAACCCATCTCCAAAGCCGGGCGGGATTTCTCCAAGAAGGCCTACATCGATTTGTGGGTGGAGGGGGCCGGGGCCGCCGGCGCCAACGTCGATCTGGACGTGGACGCCGGGTCGTTGAACGAAGACGCCGATTTGGACAACAATCGGGACCGGGAGGATTTGAACGACGACGGAACCTTGAACAGCGGGGAAGACATCGGCTTCCCCTACGATTTCCAATCGACGACCTTCCGTCAGGGCGCGGGGAACGGGCGGCTGGACACCGAGGACCTGGACGGGGACGGGGTCCTTCAGGCGACGGACCGCAAGCCCTTCGCGGGCCCTCTCTTCCGCCTGTCCAACGGAATCGCGGCCGTGGACCGCAACGGCGTGAGCTCGACCATCAACGACCTGGGGTTCACGGGGTGGCGATTTATTCGAATCCCGTTGAACACGTCCCTGGGGGACTTTCATTCCATCCGCCAGGTGCGCCTCACTCTTCGGGGGTTGGAATCGGCTCCCGGCGTGGCCCGGGCGGGGACGGTGCGGTTCGGCAAAATCGCCTTCGTGGGGAACACCTGGGAATCGGCCACGGTGACCGCCGGGGCCGCCATGGACGTGGCCGCGGTGAACAACTTGGACAACCCGGATTACCGCTCCCTCCTCGGCGACCCGTCCTACAACGAAATCTACGGCGACCAGGCCTCCAACCGCACCCGGGAGCAGGCGTTGCAGCTTTCGTTCAATCTGCCCGCCGGTTCGACCGCCACGACCCGGTCCGTGTACGGCTTGGCCCGGGATTTCTCCCACCACCGGACCCTGAATTTCTTTTACCAAGTCCCCCTGGGCCAGCCGACGGACGAAACCCTGTTGCTTCAGATGGGTTCGGAAACGGACTATTTCCAATGGGCTCTGCCGTTGTCCGCCGCCCACGTGAACCGGTGGACCCTGGAAAGCCTCCGCCTGGTGGACGTCAACAACGACGGCACGCCCGATCTGCCCCAGTCGGACACCCCGGGGGCCCGGGTGACCATCGTGGGCGTGCCGTCCCTGGCGCGGATCGGCCAATTGAAAATCGGCGTGACGAACGGCACCGGCGGGGCGATCGCGGGCAAAGTCTGGGTGAACGAAATCCACGTGTCCGGTTCCCGGAAGAAAATCGGCAACGCCCGGCGCTTCGCCGCCGACGGCAATTGGGAGGGGTGGGGGAACTTCGGCGGCGTGTTCCGCAGCGTGGACCGGAACTTTCAGACGCTCACTTCTCCCATCGTCAACCAGGACCGGGAGGAAAGCTCGGCCTACGCCAACCTGACCCGGTGGCGTTACGTTCCCTTGAGCGGGACGGTGTCCCGTTCCAAAACCCTGACCCCCGCGGCGCTTCGCACGGGCGACTCCACGTTGGTCTCGGTGTTGTCCGAGGGCCGGGAGGAAACCGTCAACAGCAAGGCCAACGGGCAGTTCTTGTTCCCCGCCTGGCCGGCGATCGCCTACAGCGCCGAGCGGAACATCACGGAGTCCACGGACCGGGAGGAGCGGCGGGACCGGAACACCTACGCGGGGTCGGTGGATTACGTGATCCCCGTCCGGCCGGACTTGATCCCCGGGAAAAAATTCGTTTTTCGGCCCCTGCCCGAAACCGCCTTCGTCAAATACACCCGCACCAACTACTTCTTGTCCTATTTCCCCGAGCGGAAGGAACGGCAGGTCGCCTCCTCCACGGACACGACGGTCCAGCGAAGCGCGATCTTTTCCAACGCCCGGACGTCGGAATTCACCGACGATTGGTCGGGCCGCCTGGGGTTCACGCCCTGGGACGGCTTGACCTTGACCCCGACCTACGGCCAAAAACGGGTGACGGAGCACCGCCGCTTCGACGAAGGGGACCTGTTCTTCGCCCCGTTGTTCACCGCCTCCAAGGACTACAACAAGTCCTTCACCCAAACCCACGGCCTGTCCGGCTCCTGGCGGATGTTCCGTTGGCTGGAGCCCCGGCTGACCTACAATTTCACGGGCACGGAGACCAACGGCCTGCCCACGGCTTCGTCGCCGACGGCCGCGTCGGCCAAAACCCTGGACCGCTCCGGCACGGGGGATTTGTTCGTCTCGCTGGCGCCCCGGGACCTCCTGCCCAACACCAAGGTCTTCCGCACCTTGAACATCGACAACAGTTTTCGGATCGAAAGCGCCGACACCTACGAGAACGTCTCCAACGCCTTCCGGGATTGGCGAAAACGGCAGGTCCTCCGCCTGAGTAAAATCCATCGGAAAGACGGCCGCGCGATGTACGGCCTCCTGACGCCTTTGGAGTTCAACGATCCGGCCACCCGGCGAAAACAATTGACCGCCCGGAACACCTCCCGGTTCTCCGCCAACTGGACTCCCCTGGATTGGATCCCGGCGCCGCTCCGCCTCCAGCCGCTCAAAACGTTGAATCTGACGGGCACCTACACGAACACCGACGAACACACGGAAAACACGGAGACCCTTCGGGACGTGAACACCGTGAGCTGGCCCGACGTCCTGGTCACCCTGCGGGACACGGAAAAATTCATGGGGCTGGAAAAGTGGATGAGCGGTTCCCAAATCAACCTGCGGGCCAATCGCAAACGATCCGAAACCTTCAACGAGGAATTGTCCGACAGCAAAACCAACGGCGGCGACTACCGGCTGACCCTGTTCGCCCGTTACGACTGCTTTTTGAGCTATTCCCGGACGGACAGTTTCGTCCGGGACCTTCGGACGGGATTGCTAAAAACCGACACGACGGGGTTGAACCACTCCTATCAAGTGGGGGCCAAATACGGTTCCTGGCGGGTGACGCCGAGCGCCACGTTCCGGTTGGACCATTCCGTGGACGGAACGGGCCGGGCCCTGCAGGATTTGGACACCCAGACCTATTCCGTGCTGGGCCGCTTCGACCGCTCCTATCCCTCGGGGTTCCGGTTCCCCTTCACCAAAAAAGTCTTCGGCAACGTGAACCGCCTCACGGTCGACGTTAAAACGAGTTTTGAGCGCCGGGCCTCGAGCCTCAACTTCGAGCGGGACAACACGGACACTTATTCCGGGGAGGCGACCGGCGAGTGGGAAATCTCCCGGAACTTCCGGCTCTCCTTCGGCGGAAAAACCTCCGTCGTCAACAATCGGGCGAAACCCGAGGACGGGCTCATGACCCTGGAACTCAACAGCCAGCTGGTGATCCAATTCTAACGGTGTTGGGCGCGGCGCGCCGGGCGGCGTTGGAGGGCCTGGGATTCTTTTTTCCCCGGACCTGCGGGGTGTGCGGGCGGGATTTGCCGTCGGAGGCCGACCCCCTCTGCGCCCTCTGCGTCGGCGCGTTCCCCCGATGGGCGGGTTTCTCCTGCCGGGTTTGCGGAATCCCCCTGCCGGACGGCGGGGCCCGGTGCGACGCGTGCCGTCGCTCCCGTCGCTCCTTCCGGTTTTGTCGAAGCGGGGGATTGTACGACGGGCCTCTGCGCGAAGCCCTGTTGCGGCTTAAATACGGCGCCCGGGAGGCCCTGGCCCGACCGCTGGGCCGATGGCTGGCGCTGCGTTGGCGCGAAAGGCCGGAATTGGGGAAGGTGGACGTTGTGACCGCCGTGCCTTTGCACTTCCTCCGCCGCCACGCCCGGGGCTACAACCAATCGGAACGGTTGGCGCGGTCCTTCGCCGCCGCCGTGGGATTGCCGTATCTCGAGGTCCTGCGCCGAACCCGTTGGACGCGACCCCAAACCCGCCTGGGCCGGGACGCCCGGAAGGAAAACGTGGCCGAGGCCTTTCGCGTGGCCCTTCCCGAATCGGTCGCGGGGAAGAGATTTCTTTTGATCGACGACGTCTGCACCACCGGCGCCACCTTGGACGCCGCCGCCGGGGTCCTCCGCCGCGCGGGGGCCCGCTGGGTCGCCGCCCTCACCGCCGCCCGCCAAACTTAATCCGCTCTGTTTTTTCCTTTGGATATTGTTTGCCGTTAGGGGGTTCGGGGCCCCTTAAGGCGAATCGAGCACACCGTTTTGGCGGCTGTGGTGCGGTCCGTTGTGCCGGCGATAGGCTTTTGAGCCGAGCCGGTCACGTTGCTGGCGGCGGAGCCGCCGGTGACCGGGCCCTGGTGTTTGGGCCACGTGAGGACCGCCCGTCAAAACGGTGCGCGCAGGCCGCCGGGGCGACTTTCTTTTGGTTACTTTTCTTTGGGCGGCCAAAGAAAAGTAACCCGGGTCCAGGGCGGCCTGTCGCATCGCTCCAGGCACCTGGGGCGGCAGCGCCACTGATGCGGAGCGCCTGGGACTTTCGCTGTTGGCGTTTTCTCTTTGGAAAAATGCCCGAACAATGAGTCGCGGGCCTCCCCGGCCCGCCCCCGGGCAAGGGCCCTTTTTGGGCGCGCAAAAAGGGCCCCTGCACCCCAAAAACGCGCCCCGGTCGGCCTGCGCGCGATTTTTCGAAGGAGGCCGGACCAACTCCCGGACCTCAAAATCCCACGGTCCGGATCGAAAGGCACCGTCCGACGGTTTGGATTTTCACCAAAGCCGCAAAATCGATTTTTTGGGTCGGACGGGACAGGTCCGGCCCCGCGGGCCTTCGAAAAATCGTGCTCGAATCGCCTCAAGGGGGCCCCAGAACCCAAAAAGGCAAATACGAAGGACACCAACAAAAAGGGTGAAGTTTGATAGGGGCGGGGCGGGATTGTCGGGGGGGTTGTATTACTCGTTGCGGCTGGACTTACTGGGACTTGGCCGGGCCTCGGCCACCGCGGCGGCAAAAAGTTTGTGCTCAAACCGCCTCAAGGGGGCCCCGGAAACACTTCACAGGAAATATTAAAAACCAGCAGTGGCGGGGGATTTTAAAGACGGGAAAAGGCGATGGGATTACGGATCAATAAACTACTTCGGGCGGCGGTGTTTGAGGGCGGCGACGACGCCTTTGAAGAAATCCCGCCAGCCGATTTTCTTGCCCTCCTCCACACGGCGGGGTTTGTAATGGATCGGCACTTCCGTCGGGAAAACCCCCCGGGCGGAGAGCTTCACGCAAATTTCGGCTTCCATCTCGAAGCCCCGGGCTTCGAGGGCCAGGGCCCGGAAAAGGTCCGACTCGATGAGCTTGTAGCAGGTGTAGGTGTCGGTGTAGCGGGCGCCGGTCAGGCCGTTGATCCAGGCCGTCATGAGGCGATTGCCCCAGAGGAATCGGCGGTAGATGTTGGGGTTGGCGCGGAGGAACCGGGAGCCGAAAACGGCCCGGGCGTTGTCGCGCCGGGCGACGTCCAGGAGGCCCCGGTAATCCAGGGGGTCGTATTCCAAATCGGCGTCCTGAATGGCGGTGAATCGGCCCCGGGCCCGGGCCAGGGCCGTTCGAACGGCCGCCCCTTTCCCGCCGTTGGCGGCGTGGAAAAGCACCAGCGTGTTGGCGGGACGAAGGCTTTCCAGCTTCTCCCGGGTGCCGTCGGTGGACCCGTCGTCCACGACGATGATCTCGTGGGGTTCGGGGAAGCCGTTCAAGGCCTCAAGGACGGATTCAATGCTTTGGATTTCGTTGAAGGCGGGTACCAGAAAAGACAACGGCGGGGGCGCCGACGGGCGTTGATCGTGAACGACGCGGGCTTCGCTCACGGGAAGGGACACGCGATCAAAGGCCCAGGGGCCGGGAAACGCTGAGAAAGGTCGTCTTAAACATTTGTCTTATGCACACCGTGCGCGGGGGGGGACTTGAACCCCCAATGCCTTTCGGCATACGCACCTCAAGCGTACGTGTCTGCCAATTTCACCACCCGCGCACGGTGGGCACAAGACAAAAATCGGTTTACTTCTTGGTCGAAGCGGGCGCCGGGGTGGCCGGGGCCGGGGCGGCTTCGGGCGCCGTGGGCGCCGCGACGGGCGGCAACACCAGGTTCTGGGTCACGCTGCGGGTTCCGCGGCGGGCCGCGTAAAAGGTCAGGAGGAGCGAGGTGGTGAAAAAGGCCACCGCGAAACCGGTCGTGACTTTGCGGATGAAGGAGGAGCCCGACGGTGCCGAGAAAAGCGCGTCGCCCCCGCCGCCGCCCATGAGGCCGGCGAACCCGGCCCCTTTGCCGGACTGAAGCAACACGACCAAAATCACCAACACGCAGACGACGACGTGGATCGAGAGGACGATGCTGTAAATCATGGGGTCTCCTGGGCCTACCGGGCCAAGGCGGTCACGCCCGGAAGTTCCTTGCCTTCAAGGAATTCCAGGGAGGCGCCGCCGCCCGTTGAAATGTGCGAAATTTTGTCGGCCAGCCCGGTGGATTGAACCGCCGCCACGCTGTCGCCGCCGCCGACCACCACGACGCATCCCTTGGTGGCCGCGTCGGCCGACAGGGCGGCCACGCGCCGGGTGCCCGCGGCGTAACGGTCCACTTCGAAGATGCCCATGGGGCCGTTCCAAAAAATCGTCTTGGCCGCGGCCAGGGGGCCGGCGACCGATTGAAGGCTCTTGGGCCCGACGTCCACGCCGAGCTCGTCGTCCGCGATGGCGGTGCCCGCCGTGTCGTGGGCCGACGCCGGGTTATCGATGGCTTTGACGGCCACGTGGTCCAGGGGCAACAACACCTGGGCGCCCCGGGCGGCGGCTTTTTTCATCAAGTCCTTGGCCAGGTCCACTTTGTCCGGCTCCACCAGGGATTTTCCCGTGGCCACGCCCTGGGCCCGCAAAAAAGTATAGGCCATGGCCCCGCCGATCACCAGCGAGTCCACTTTTTCGATCAATTTGTCCAACACCTCGATTTTGTCCGACACCTTGGCGCCGCCGACGATGGCCACGAAGGGCTTCGCGGGGTTTTCCTTGATGCGGCCCAAATAGTCCAATTCCTTGAGGAGCAGAAGGCCCGCCGCGCTGGGCAGGAGGGCCGGGACGCCGGCCGTGCTGGCGTGGGCCCGGTGGACCGCGCCGAAGGCGTCCTGAACGAAGAGTTCGCCCAACCCCGCCAATTTCTTGGCGAAGGCCGGGTCGTTCTTTTCTTCCTCGGGGTGAAACCGGAGGTTTTCGAGCAACAAAACGTCGCCGTTCTTGAGCGTGCGGGCCGCTTCCTCGGCCTGGGCCCCGACGCAATCGGCCACGAAGGCCACGGGCTTTTTGATCAACTGGCTGAGGTGTTGGGCCACCGGGGCCAGACTGTATTTCGGGTTCGGCGCGCCCTTGGGGCGGCCCAGGTGGGAAAGGAGGATCACCCGGGCGCCGTTTTTGATCAAATGGTTCAAGGTCGGCAGGGAGGCCCGGACGCGGGTGTCGTCCGTCACGGCGTTTTTGTCCATGGGGACGTTGTAATCCACCCGCACCAAAACGCGCTTGCCGGTCACGGCCAAATCGTTGATTGATTTTATGCGATTCACGGACAGAACTCCTGGAAAGGGATTCCGGAAAGTTCATATGATAGCGGATTCATGAAAAACTGTAAAGATTTTCCTCTTTTGGACCGTTGGAAGGCCCACCGCGGCGCCCTGACGGTGCTTTTATTGTTCGCCGGGGCGGCTTTCGCCGCCGGGCTACGGGGGGGATTTTTGAATTTCGACGACAACACCCTGCTCGTCGAAAATCCCAATTGGCGGGGGTTCGGCCCGGCGTCCATTCTTTGGATGTTCCGGACCTTCCACATGGGCCATTACATGCCGCTAACCTGGCTCTCCTACGCTCTGGACCACGCCCTGTGGGGGATGAACCCCCTGGGCTACCACGCCGTCAACCTATTCTTCCATCTGTTAAATGTGGGCCTGTTCTATGGCCTGGCCCGTAAAGTGTTTGACCGGGTTCCCGGCGTGCCCCGCCCCGACCCGGGCCAATGGGACGGTCCCGCCCTGTCGGCGGCCCTCCTCTACGCCGTCCATCCCATGCGGGTGGAATCCGTCGTTTGGATCACCGAGCGCCGGGACGTCCTCTCGGGGTTTTTCCTTTTGCTCACCCTTCTGGCCTATTGGGAC
>Ga0268298_10003226_pt1 | contig 16887 bp, 13 predicted proteins | sample WWTPWeurt_MetaG_FD_194462 | JGI IMG/M metagenome (GOLD analysis project Ga0268298, IMG submission 194462) | Activated sludge microbial communities from WWTP in Nijmegen, Gelderland, Netherland - WWTP Weurt | ecosystem: Engineered > WWTP > Aerobic digester > Activated sludge | place... | reverse complement strand
GTCACCGAAGGGACCGTCCTCGGCATCGTGAGCATGAAGGTTTCCCTCGACTCGGTGGAAGCTGCGGTAAGCGACTTCCGACTGAAGATTGCCGGCGCGGCCCTCATCGTCATCGGTGTGCTTCTGGTCATCATCTTTCTGCTCACGCGGCACTTCGTGACCACACCGCTGGAGAGCCTCCGGCGTGGCCTGGAGGACATCGCCCGCGGCGAGGGGGATCTCACCCGCCGCCTGCCCGTGCGGGGCCAGGATGAGGTCGGTCAGGCAGCCGCCGTATTCAACGAGATGATGGAAAATTTCAGCGGTCTCGTGCGCCAGGTGCGCGACGCCGCCCAGCAGGTGTCGGCCCGGGTTGCCTCGCTGTCGGAAAATGCAGACCGTGTGGCCCAGAGCTCGCACTTGCAGGATCAGAAATCGGGGGCGGCGGCTGCGGCGGTGGAGCAACTGGTCGAGAGCATCTCGGCCATTGCCGGCAACGCGGGGCACGTCCAGCAGCAGTCCCAGGAAAGCCTGGCCCGGGCCCAGGAAGGCGGCCGCAACCTCAAGGTGCTCCTGGGCGAAATGGACGTGGTCGAAAAGGCGGTGCGGCAGATGGCCGACTCAGTCGGCGAATTCGTGCGCAATACCGAAGCGATCACCCATATGACGCGCGAAGTGAAAGACATCGCCGAGCAGACCAATCTCCTGGCCCTCAACGCCGCCATCGAGGCCGCCCGCGCGGGCGAACAGGGGCGCGGTTTCGCGGTGGTGGCCGACGAAGTCCGCAAGCTGGCCGAGAAGTCGTCCCGGGCGGCCGGGGAAATCGATGCCATCACGGCCACCATCGGCCAGCAGTCGGTGGCCGTACGCCGTACCATCGAAGAGGGGCTGGAACACCTGGAATCGAGCCAGTCGGCAGTCGATTCGGTGGCCAACGTCCTGGAAGCCACCAACGGATCAGTCACCGAGGTCGGACGCGGGCTGGACGCCATCGCCGGCGCCACCGATCACCAGCGGCGGGTTTCCGGTGAAGTCGTGAGCGGCATTGATTCCATCGCCGGCATGGCTCGGGACAACAGCGGAGCCGTCGAGAAAACCGCCGGGGCAGCCCACGACCTGCGGCGCCTTGCCGACGGCTTGCAGAACCTCGTCGGCCGCTTCAAGGTTTGAGCCCCCGGGGCCGGGGGCTCCATTCACATCGGCGAAAGTTCCATGTCGAGCCCGGAACCCGGGCGAGAACGGGTGCCTCCGGAAAGCGATCCGGTCCCTGCATCTACCGCAGGGGCTCCGTGGGCCGCCGCAATCTCGGTGACTTTGCGCATGCGGTCGATCATGCGGGCTATCAAGACATTGCGCATACGCTCCAGCAGTTCCTCCGACGACAACGCGAGCGCTGAGGCACTGATCTCGAGGAACAAGGTAGGCTCAAGAGTGACCACCGTGGCGTGGCGCTTCTTGTTGACCGGGTGGAGATAAGCCACCTCGCCGATGGGTTCGCTGGCCCCCAGGCGGCAAAGAGCGCGCCCCTGGACGGAAACCTCGACAAAACCCTGAACGATGATGCCGAAGAAAGCGTTGGACTCGCCCTCGCGCACGATAGTCACGCCGGGTGCCAACTCCCTCCAAACCGCAACCCGCAGAACTTCCCACAATTCGACGTTCTCGAACTCGGTAAAGAATTCCAGTTTGCGCAGCGCCTCGAAGTGCCGGGTATCCTGCTCGGTATCATCCTCCTCCCATATCTGGAAGCGCACCGTGGAGAGATCCTTGGCCATTTCGGCACCGTTTTTGTAGCGGGTGTAGAGATCCTTTTCCAGGGATTTCTTGATGATGGGATTGAGGGCTTCCGGCAGACTCGGATTGAGGGCCGTCACTGCGGGCGAATCGGTATTGATGATCTTGTAGACCAGGGTCGCCTGGTTATTGGCCCGGAAAGGCAGACGCCCGGTCAGCATCTGGAAGAGCACCACCCCCAGGGAGTAGAGATCGGTCTTCTGATTGAGGGCATAACCCTTGATCTGTTCCGGAGACATGTAGGCCGGTGAGCCAACCCCCATGATGAAGGTCGAGTCCCTGTCCATGTCCTTCTGAAGATTGAGGGCCAGACCGAAATCAGCGATCTTGGGCTCGTCGTCGCTGGTGAGCATGATGTTGGCCGGCTTGATATCGCGATGGATCACCCCCTGGCGATAGGCGTGGTCCAGCGCCAGGCAACATTTGAAGATGATGCCCACCACCCGGTGCATGGGGAGCATCTTGTCGATGCGGCAATACTTCTCCAGGGAATCGCCCGCGACATACTCCATGGCGAGATAGGCGTAGTCGTCCTCGACCACTGCGTCGAAGATGCGCACGATATTGGGATGATCGAGGCGCCTTGCCGTGATGCCCTCGGTCTGGAAGAGCTTGCGCAGGCGGCGCGACATGGCCGCGTTGTCCTTGCCGAAGCGCACCAGCTTGACCGCCACTTGTCTCTGGGTGTCCGGATCGTCGCAAAGGTAGACAACCGCCGTTGCGCCCTTGCCCAGTTCCTTGATGACCTTGTATTTGCCGATGTTTTCCATGGGGAGGACGCCGCTTGACTCCGTCCATCGTAGCACGGAGAAAAAGTTGCTTACAGGGCTTGAAATGATAACCCCCGCCCCAAGATGGGGGAGAGTTTTTCCGGAGAAGCCCATGTCCAACCCAGAAATCCCCCAGGAACCCCTGCCCGGCCCGGAGCCCATCGCTGCCGAGCCCTCCCCCTCCGCACCGCCGGCACCGGCCGGTGCCACGGAGTCCGTGCCCGCCGAAGCGATCGTGGACACCCTCCCCAGCCCCGAAGAACAGCTGCGCCAGCTGGAACTCAAGGTGGCCGAACACCACGACGCCTGGCTGCGAGCCAAGGCTGAGGGCGAAAACATCCGCCGCCGCGCCCAGGATGACATCACCAAGGCCCACAAGTTTGCCGTGGAGAAATTCGCCGGCGAACTGCTGGCGGTAAAGGACAGCCTGGAAGCCGCCCTCGCCGTCCCCGAGCAAACCGTCGAGAACTTCCGGTCCGGCGTCGAGATCACTCTGAAGCAACTGGTCTCTGCCTTCGATAAGAACGCCCTGGTCGAAATCAACCCGGTGGGCGAAAAATTCGATCCCCACAAACACCAGGCCATCGGCATGGTGGATTCGGAACAGGAAGCCAACACGGTCGTCACCGTGCTGCAAAAGGGTTACCTGATCGCCGAGCGGACGCTCCGCCCGGCCCTGGTCATGGTGGCCAAGCCGAAGTCTTGAAATTTCGGGGCGCCGGCCCCAACTCCAGAACATCACATCGCATTCAATCAAAGGAACCAACATGGGCAAGATCATCGGCATCGACCTCGGCACCACCAACTCCTGCGTCGCCATCATGGAAGGCGGCTCTCCCAAGGTCATCGAGAACTCCGAAGGCGCGCGCACCACGCCCTCCATCGTCGGCTACTCCGAAGACGGCGAGATCCTGTGCGGCGCCCCGGCCAAGCGTCAGGCCGTCACCAACCCCAAGAACACCCTGTACGCGGTCAAGCGCCTCATCGGCCGCCGCTTCGAAGAGAAGGAAGTGCAGAAGGACATTGCCCTGATGCCCTACAAGATTTCCAAGGCCGACAACGGCGACGCCTGGGTGGAAGTGCGCGACAAGAAAATCGCCCCGCCCCAGGTTTCCGCCGAAGTACTGCGCAAGATGAAGAAGACCGCCGAGGACTATCTGGGCGAGGAAGTCACCGAGGCCGTCATCACCGTGCCCGCCTACTTCAACGACAGCCAGCGCCAGGCCACCAAGGACGCCGGCCGCATCGCGGGCCTGGAAGTCAAGCGCATCATCAACGAGCCCACTGCCGCGGCCCTGGCCTTCGGCATGGACAAGTCTTCCACCAAGGATCGCAAGATCGCCGTCTTCGACCTGGGCGGCGGCACCTTCGACATTTCCATCATCGAAATCGCCGACGTGGATGGCGAGAAGCAGTTCGAAGTGCTGGCCACCAACGGTGACACCTTCCTCGGCGGCGAAGACTTCGACCAGCGCCTCATCGACTACATCATCGGCGAATTCCAGAAGGAATCCGGCGTCGACCTGAAGAAGGACGTGCTGGCCCTGCAACGCCTCAAGGAAGCCGCAGAAAAGGCCAAGATCGAGCTCTCCTCCCTGCAGCAGACCGAAATCAACCTGCCCTACATCACCGCCGACGCCACGGGCCCCAAGCACCTGGCCCTGAAGATCACCCGCGCCAAGTTCGAGTCCCTGGTGGAAGAGCTGGTCGAGCGCACCATCGCCCCCTGCGCCACGGCGCTCAAGGATGCCGGCGTCAAGGTCGGCGACATCGACGACGTGATCCTGGTCGGCGGCCAGACGCGCATGCCCAAGGTGCAGGACAAGGTGAAGGAATTCTTCGGCAAGGAGCCGCGCAAGGATGTGAACCCCGATGAGGCCGTCGCCGTCGGCGCTGCCATCCAGGGCGGCGTGCTGCAGGGCGAGGTCAAGGACGTGCTGCTGCTCGACGTCACTCCGCTCTCTCTCGGTATCGAAACCCTGGGCGGCGTCATGACCAAGCTGATCCAGAAGAACACCACCATCCCCACCAAGGCCAGCCAGGTCTTCTCCACCGCCGACGACAACCAGTCCGCCGTCACCATCCATGTCCTGCAGGGTGAGCGCGAAATGTCCGCCGGCAACAAGAGCCTCGGCCAGTTCAACCTGGAAGGCATCCCCCCGGCCCCCCGCGGCATGCCGCAGATCGAGGTCATCTTCGACATCGACGCCAACGGCATCATGCACGTCACCGCCAAGGACAAGGCCACCGGCAAGGAAAACAAGATCACCATCAAGGCCAACTCCGGCCTCTCCGAAGAAGAAATCCAGCGCATGGTGAAGGACGCCGAGCTGCACGCGGAAGAGGACAAGAAGGCCCACGAACTGGCCGACGCCCGCAATTCCGCCGACGGCATGGTGCACATGGTCAAGAAATCCCTCACCGAGTACGGCGACAAGCTGGATGCCGGCGAGAAGGAAGCGATCGAGAAGGCCATCAAGGACGTCGAGGAAGAGCTGCGCTCCGGCGACAAGGACAGCATCGCCGCCAAGACCGAAGCCCTCTCCGCCGCCGCCCAGAAGCTGGGCGAAAAGATGTACGCCCAGCAGCAGGCCGAAGGTGCCGCCGCCGGTGCGGCGGGGGCCGGCGCCCAGCAGCAAGGCGAAAAGACGGTCGAGGGCGACGTGGTCGACGCCGAGTTCACGGAAGTGAACAAGGACAAGAAGGGTTAAAGCGGACGCTGACGCGCCGTTCTAACTGGCCGGATTCAAGCGGACGAGCCCTCGCCGCTCGATCCGGCCTTCGCACCAGCTCAGCCGGACAACGCACATGTCAAAGCGCGATTTTTACGAAATCCTCGGCGTCAACCGAGACGCCTCGGACGACGAAATCAAGAAGGCCTACCGCAAGTTGGCCATGAAGCACCATCCCGACCGCAATCCGGACAATCCGGCGGCGGAGGAGAAGTTCAAGGAGGCCAAGGAGGCCTACGAAATTCTCTCCGACGGCCAGAAGCGGGCGGCCTACGACCAGTTCGGCCACGCCGGGGTAGACCCCCAGGCCGGCATGGGCGGGGGTTTTGGCGGCGGTGCCGGCATGGGCGGCTTTGCCGACGCCTTCGGCGGCATCTTCGACGAAATCTTCGGCGGTCGCGGCGGTGGCAGCGGGCATGGGCGCAGCAACATCTACCGTGGCGCCGACCTGCGCTACAACCTGGAGGTCTCCCTCGAACAGGCGGCCCACGGCACCGAAACCAAGATTCGTATTCCCACCATGGAGGCCTGCGAGGTCTGCCATGGCAGTGGCGCCAAACCGGGAACCCAGCCCAAGACCTGCCCCACCTGCCAGGGCAGCGGCCAGGTCCGCCTGCAGCAGGGGTTTTTCTCCATCCAGCAGACCTGCCCCAAATGCCACGGTACCGGGCGCTACATTCCGGACCCCTGCGGGGCCTGCGGGGGCGCCGGGCGCATCAAGCAGCACAAGACCCTGGCGGTCAAGATTCCCGCCGGAGTCGACGAGGGCGATCGCATCCGCCTCGCCGGCGAGGGGGAGCACGGCGTCAACGGAGGCCCCCCGGGCGACCTCTACGTCCAGATCCACCTCAAGCAGCACACCGTCTTCCAGCGGGACCACAACGACCTCCATTGCGAAATGCCCGTTTCCTTCACCACGGCAGCCCTGGGCGGCGAAATCGAGATTCCCACCCTGGATGGGGCCGCGAACATCCGCATTCCCGCCGAAACCCAGTCCGGGCGGGTTTTCCGCCTGCGCGGCAAGGGTATCAAGGGGGTGCGCAGCCACACCCACGGCGATCTGCTCTGCCACGTCGTGGTCGAAACCCCGGTCAACCTCACCGAGCGCCAGAAGGAACTGCTGCGGGAGCTTGAAGACATCAGCAACGAACACGCCGGCAAGCACAACCCCCGGGCCAAATCCTGGATGGACAAGGTGAAGGACTTTTTCAGCAGTTAACGCAAAGCCGGCCACGGGTGCCGGCCCGGGCGGAAAACCTGGTTGCAGGCGGCATCGGCCTGTTGTCCAATAGCGACAAAATCCACACTCCGGAGGAGTCGCCATGAGACGGACGCTTGCTGCCCTTGCCTCTCTTTGTCTCACCCTGGCCTGCGGTCTGGTGCGGGCCGATCCCGGTGTGACCGATACCAGCATCATCCTCGGCATGTCTTCTCCCTTCACGGGGCCGAATGGCGTCTATGGCCTGGCGATGCGCGAATCCATCAGCGCCTACTTCGACCAGATCAACAAATCCGGCGGGATCAACGGCCGCAAGATCGAACTGGTGGCCATAGACGACGGCTACGAAACCGAGCGCACCCTGGCCAACACCAAGGCCCTCATCCAGGAGAAGCAGGTCTTCGCCCTCCTCGGCTACTACGGTTCATCCCCCACCACCGAAGCGATGAACAACGCCTTCGGCCCGGCAAAGGTGCCCCTGATCGGAACCATTTCCGGCGCCGGCAGCCTGCGCCAGGCGCCTTCGGCCAACCCCAACAACCGCTACATGTTCAACCTGCGGGCGAGCTATGCCGACGAGGCGGAGGCCATCGTCAACCAGATCACCTCCCTGGGCCTAAAGAACATCGCCGTCTTCTACCAGAACGACGGATTCGGCAAGAGCGGCCTGGAAGGCGTCACCACCGCCCTCAAGAAACACCAGCTCACGCCGGTGGCCGTGGGCACCGTGGAACGCAATTCCCTCGACGTCGGCAAGGCCGTCGAGGCCATAGCCAAGGTCAGCCCCCAGGCCGTGATCATGGTCACCCTCTACAAACCCACCGCTGCCTTCGTCAAGGCCATGAAGAAGGCCAATCAGTTCCCCATGTTCATGACCCTGTCGCCGGTGGGCGCCGAAGTCCTGGCCCAGGAACTGGGCAACGACGCCCGCGGCATCGGCATCTCCCAGGTCATGCCCTACCCCTGGAACGACACTGTCGCCGTCGTCCGCGACTACCAGCGGGCCATCGGCAAGCAGGCCGACAAGTACTCCTACTACGGCCTGGAAGGCTACATCAACGCCCGAGTGATGGCCGACGCCCTGCGCCGCCTGGGGCGGGACGTCACCCGGGAGCGCCTGATCGCCGCTCTGGAAGCCATGCACCAGGTAGACCTGGGCGGCTATCGCATCAGTTTCGGCACCGACGACCGCCTGGGTTCACGCTACGTGGAACTGACCGTCGTCGGCTCTGGCGGCAAAGTCATGAAATAACGAAAGTCGAGGCCAAAACCCAATACCGCAATACCGGGGTCAGGTCTTGCATTGCAACATCCCCATCCCCTTGCCCACCCCGCTCTCCCAAGCGCCCATCATGGCCCGACCCCTGCGCATCGAACTCGCCGGTGGCCTCTATCACATCACCGCCCGGGGTGACCGGAGTGAGGACATCTTCCTCGACGATTCCGACCGACTCCACTGGATCACGCTCCTGGGCTCGGTCTGCCGACGATTCAACTGGCGCTGCCACGCCTGGTGCCAAATGACCAATCACTACCATCTGGTCGTCGAAACCCCGGAAGCCAACCTCGCGCAGGGGATGCGTCAGATCAACGGCGTCTACACGCAATACGTAAACCGCCAGCACCAGCGCGTCGGCCACGTCTTCCAAGGCCGCTACAAGGCCATTCTCGTCGAGCGCGACGCACACCTCCTCGAAGTCTCCCGCTACGTGGTCCTCAATCCCGTAAGGGCCGGCATGACGGCTACGCCCGGCGACTGGCCCTGGAGTTCCTGGCACGCCATGGTCGGTAGCCATACAGCCCCTGCCTGGCTCGACACCCACTGGCTCCTCGACCAATTCTCCGGCACCCCGGAACATGCACGCCAGGCTTACATTGACTTCGTCAATGCCGGCATTGGACGCCCCGGCCCATGGCAAGCCCTCAGCGGCCAAATCTATCTCGGCAGCGATGATTTCATCCGCGAAGCCCTTGCCGCCACCGCGGGCGCCCTTGATCGCCCTGAAATTCCGCGAGCCCAGCGGCGCGCACCCGCAAAGCCCCTCGAGCGCTACCGGGACGATGCCCCTGACCGCGACACCGGAATCCGGGCGGCCTTCGCCAGTGGCGACTACACGCAACAGCAGATTGGCCGGTGTTTCGGCGTCCACTACGCCACAGTCAGCCGCATCGTGAAGCGCGGGGAAAGCGGCGGAGAGTGAGGTGCGGACAATCAGGCCGTTGGGTGCCGGTGGATAACAGCAGGCAGAACGGAGACTCGCCGATATTGCATTGCAAGACCTGACCCCGTTTTTTTGACCCCGTTTTGCGTCAGGCCCGGCGCCAGGTGGTGCCTTGGGGGGTGTCTTCCAGGATCACTCCGGCGGTTCTCAAGGCTTCGCGGATACGGTCCGACTCGGCGAAGTTGCGGGCTTTCTTGGCGGCCACCCGGTCGGAGATCAATTGCTCGATGGCCGCCTCGTCCAGACCGCCGGCGGCCGCACCGCCGCGCAGGTAGGACACGGGGTCGCGCTGCAGCAGGCCGATGATGCCGGCCAGGGCCTTGAGCAATCCGGCCAGGGACGAATCTCGGCTGCGGTTGACTTCTCCAGCCAGGTCGAAGAGGACGGCAATGGCGCCGTGGGAGTCGAAGTCCTCGTCCAGGGCTTCGTGGAAGCGGGCGGCGAAGGCATTGGACCAGTCAATGGCCGCGGCAACCGGCGGCACGTCCCGCAGGGTGAAGTAGAGGCCGTCCAGGCTGCGCTTGGCGTCGTCGAGATGGGCATCGGAGTAATTCAGCGGGCTGCGGTAGTGGGCACGCAGGATGAAGAAGCGCACCACTTCGGCATCGTAGGCCTTCAAGACTTCGCGGATGGTGAAGAAATTGCCCAGGGACTTGGACATCTTCTCGTTATCCACCCGCACGAAGCCGTTGTGCATCCAGTAATTGACGAAGCGGCAGTCGTGGGCGCCTTCGGATTGCGCGATTTCGTTTTCGTGGTGGGGGAATTGCAGATCCTGCCCCCCACCATGGATGTCGAAATGCTTGCCCAGCAAATGGGAACTCATGGCCGAGCACTCGATGTGCCAGCCTGGCCGGCCCTCGCCCCAGGGGGATTGCCAGGCCGGTTCACCCGGCTTGGCATGCTTCCACAGCACGAAATCCAGCGGATCCTGCTTGGCGGAATCGACCTCGACCCGCTCGCCGGCCCGCAGGTCATCGAGCGACTTGCCGGAAAGCTTGCCGTAGCCTGCGAACTTGCGCACCGCGTAATTCACGTCGCCGTCGCTTGCCCGGTAAGCCAGCCCGCGCCCTTCCAGCTTGCCGATGAGATCGAGCATCTGGGGCACGAAGTCCGTCGCCCGGGGCTCGTGGTCGGGGCGCAGCACGCCCAGGGCGTCGGCATCCTCGTGCATGGCGGCGATGAAGCGCTTGGTCAGTTTGAGAATGGTCTCGCCGTTCTCGTTGGCGCGCTTGATGATCTTGTCGTCGATATCGGTGATGTTGCGCACGTAGGTGACGTCGTAGCCACTGGCCTTCAGCCAGCGATAGACCATGTCGAAGACCACCATCACCCGGGCGTGGCCGAGGTGGCAGAAATCGTAGACGGTCATGCCGCAAACATACATGCGGACCTTGCCGGGTTCGATGGGGGTAAAGGGCTGCTTTTCCCGGGTCAGGGAATTGTGGATCTTGAGCATGAGCGGCTGGGCAGAGGGTCCGGCGCGGGCCAAGACTTTGGAATGGCCGGTCTTATTGGTAGAATCAGCGGATTGTCGAACCCGTCCGAGTATAGCATAGCGATGATCGCGCCCTTCCTGCTCCAGACCCGCTGCCAAGCCCGGGCCTTCCTTCGCGCCGCAGTCCTCGGCCTCGCCCTGGGGGCCGCTCTTCCGGCAGCGGCGGACAACCTCCCCGATGTGCAGAAACTCATCAAACAGGGCCAATACCCCCAGGCCCTGGAAAAGGTCGACGCCTATCTCGCCGGCAAGCCCCGGGACGCTCAAGGCCGCTTCCTCAAGGGGCTCATTCTCACCGAAATGAACAAGCCGGCGGATGCCATCGCCGTCTTCACCAAGCTGACCGAGGATTACCCCGAACTGCCCGAGCCCTACAACAACCTCGCAGTGCTCTACGCCCAGCAGAAGCAGTACGACAAAGCCCGCACGGCGCTGGAAATGGCGATTCGCACTCATCCCTCCTACGCCATCGCCTACGAAAATCTGGGCGACGTCTACGCCAAGCTGGCCAGCCAGGCCTACGACAAGGCCTTGCAGATCGATTCCGCCAATGCCACGGCCCAGAACAAAATGGCGTTGATCCGTGACCTCATCAGCACTTCGGCACGGCCCAACGTGAAGCCCCAGGCCGCCGCAGCGCCAGCGGCGCCGGCAGCCCCGGCCGCGAAGCCCGCCCCGGCTCCGGCCCCCGTAGCCGCCCCCGCCCCCGTTCCCGCTGCCGTTTCCGCCAGCACGGCGCCGCCACCCGCGGCCAAGCCCGCGGCCCCACCGGCCCCGACCGCCACCGTCGTCGCCACGACACCGGCCGCTGCTGCCCCCGCACCCGCTCCTGCTGCCGCTCCGGCGCCCGTCCCGGCCCCCGCCAAGGCCCCCGAACCCCGGCCCGCCGCCCGCGGCGAAGACCGCTCCGACGAGGTCGCCAAGGCCCTCGCCGGCTGGGCATCCGCCTGGTCCAGGAAGGACGTCCCGGCCTATCTGGCCCACTATTCCTCCGACTTCGTCCCGCCCAAGGGCATGTCCCGCAAGGCTTGGGAGGAAGAGCGCGAAGAACGCATCGCCGGCAAATCGGGCAAGATTTCCGTCAGCTACGACACCCCTGACATCACCCTCGACGGAGACCGGGCCACGGTCAAGTTCCGCCAGCATTACAAGGCCACCGGCCTGAAAACTTCGACTTCCAAGGTGCTCGTATTCGTTCGGGCCGGTGGCAAATGGCTCATCCGGGACGAAAGCTCGCGCTGAAATCCGTCGCCGCCCTGGCGCTGGTCATCGCGGCCCTGGCAGCCGGCGGTCCTGCCGAAGCCAAGCCACGCAAATCGGCCAAGCAGCCTGTCTCCGCCAAGGTTCAGGCCAGCAAGGCTTCGACCGGCAAGGCTCGCGCCGAGACGACCAGGAGCGTCAAGCCGCTGCGCCAGGCTGCCTACCGTGCTGCCCCCGCGGCGCTCCTGGCCGCTCCCGCCCTCACACGTCCTGCCACCGTCTCCGACTCCGGCCCGGAACCCCTGCTGGCCCGCGTCTTCGCCGAAATCGAGGGCAATCGCCTCGACGAGGCCCTGCGCCTCTCCGAAATCCTGGTGGGCCAATACCCCAATTTCCGCCTCGGCCACCTGATCCGGGGCGACCTGCTGCTGGCCCGGGCGCAGCCCCTCAACGGCTTCGGCGCCCTCAACGGCGCCCCGGGCGACAAGGTCGCCGACCTGCGCGCCGAAGCCATCGCCCGCCTGAAGGGTTACAAGGAAAAGCCGGCGGCCAATTTCGTTCCGCGCTATCTCCTCGAGATGCCCCCCGACCAGCGCTACGCCATCGTGGTCGACACCCAGAAATCGCGTCTTTATGTCTACGAAAACGATGCCACGGCGGGCCGGCCGCGCTTCGTGGCCGACTACTACGTCACCCAGGGCAAACAGGGCGCCGACAAGGTTGCCGAGGGGGACAAGCGCACCCCCATCGGCGTCTATCACGTCACCGCCAACCTGTCGCGGCAGAAGCTGGCCGACCTCTACGGCACCGGGGCCTACCCGATCAGCTACCCCAATGAGTGGGACAAGCGTCAGGGGCGCAGCGGCAGCGGCATCTGGCTGCACGGCACACCCTCCGACACCTTCTCGCGCCCCCCCAGGGCTTCGGACGGCTGCGTCGTCCTGGCCAACACCGACCTCAACGCCGTGGCCAAAAATCTCCAGGTGGGCCTCACGCCGGTCATCATCAGCAACTCCGTCGAGTGGCTCTCCCTGGATGACTGGAACAAGGAGCGCACCGAACTCAATCGCAGCATCGACGCCTGGCGCAGCGACTGGGAAAGCCGCGACACCGAGCGCTACCTGCGCCACTACTCGCGCCGCTTCCAGGCCAACAGCCAGAATTTCGAGCAGTTCGCCGCCCAGAAGCGGCAGGTCAATGCGGGCAAGGAATGGATCAAGGTCAAGACCGACAAGCTTTCGGTCTTCCGCAATCCCGGCAAGGAAGAAGTCGTGGTCGTCACCTTCGACCAGGACTACCGCAGCAACAATCTGAGCAATGTCATGAAGAAGCGGCAGTACTGGATCCGTGAGGAAGGCCGCTGGAAGATCATTTACGAAGGAGCCGCCTGATGTTGAAGTCCCTCGCCACCCTCGCCGCCGGCCTGGTGTTCGCCGCCACGGCCTGGGCCCTGCCCACCGTCGAAATGCAGACCAACAAGGGCCGCATCCTCATCGAGCTGTACCCGGACAAGGCCCCGAAGACGGTGGAAATGTTTCTCTACAACGTCAAGCACGGCTTCTACGACGGCACCATCTTCCACCGCGTCATCGAGAACTTCATGATCCAGGGCGGCGGCTTCAATTCCGCCATGGAAGAGAAGAAAGTCCTCACCCCGGCGCTCCAGAACGAAGCCGACAACGGCCTCTACAACAGCCGCGGCACCCTGGCCATGGCCCGCACCATGGATCCCCACTCGGCCCGCGTCCAGTTCTTCATCAACCTCAAGCGCAACGCCTTCCTCGATTTCCGCGCCCCCAACCAGGGCGGCTACGGCTATGCGGTCTTCGGCAAGGTCACCGAAGGCATGGAAGTGGTCGACACCATCGCCGCCGTCCCCACCGGCAACCACGGGGATTACCAGAACGTCCCGCAAACCCCCGTGGTCATCAAGACCGCCAAGATTCTCAGCGACAAATAAGGAACCCTCCCCATGGTCAAATTCACCACCAACCTCGGCGCCTTCACCCTCAAGCTCGACACCGAGAAAGCCCCCAAGACGGTCGAGAACTTCCTCGCCTACGTCAGGGATGGCCATTACGACGGCACCGTCTTCCACCGCGTCATCAAGAACTTCATGATCCAGGGCGGCGGTTTCGCCCCCGGCATGAAGCAGAAGGACACCAAGGCCCCCATCGACAACGAGGCCGCCAATGGTTTGAAGAACAAGCGCGGCACCGTCGCCATGGCCCGCACCAACGACCCCCACTCCGCCACCGCCCAGTTCTTCATCAACGTGGTCGATAACGACTTCCTCGACTTCAAGGCCCCCATGGGCCAGGGCTGGGGCTACTGCGTCTTCGGCGAAGTCAGCGAAGGCCTCGACATCGTCGACGCCATCCGCGGCGTGCGCACCGGCAGCAAGGGCTTCCACCAGGACGTGCCGCTGGAGGACGTGGTCATCGAGAAGGCCGAGATCGTGTGAAACGTGAAAGGTGAAACGTAAAGGCGCCTGCGCCGCGGATACCCCCACATTTCACGTTTCAAATTTCACCTTTCACGCATGCTCTTTTTCATCTCCGACCTCCACCTGTCGCCCCGGTCTCCCGGGGCGACGCGTTTGTTGCTGGACTTTCTCGCCGGTCCGGCGCGGCAGGCGGAGGGCCTCTACATCCTGGGCGATCTGTTCGACGCCTGGATCGGCGACGACGACCTGAGCGAACCCCACAACGCGGCCATCGTCTCCGCCCTGCGCGGGGCCTCCGATAGCGGCCTGGCCATCGCCCTCCAGCACGGCAACCGGGATTTCCTGCTGGGCGGGGCGTTCGCCGCGGCGGCCGGCCTCAGCCTGCTGCCCGACCCCTACGTGCTGTCCACCCCGGAGTGGCAATTCGTCCTCTCCCACGGTGACGCCCTGTGCAGCGACGACGCCGACTACATGGCCTTCCGCCGCCAGGTGCGCGACCCGCAGTGGCAGGCCGACTTCCTCGCCAAACCCCTGGCCGAGCGCCGCGCCATCGCCGCCCACCTGCGGGAAAGGAGCGAGGCCGGCAAGCAGGCGAAATCGCAATCCGGCTCTGCCTACCTCATGGACCTCAATCCCGGCGAAACCGACGATTTCCTGCGCCTGCACGGCTACGCCACCTTCATCCACGGCCATACCCACCACGCCGCCACCCATGACCACATGGTGGATGGTATCCACATCGAGCGCTGGGTGCTGGCCGACTGGCACGAGGAGCGCGGCGAGGTTCTGGCCTGGAATGGCGAGCGCCTGACCCGCCACGCCCTCCCGTGAAGTCCCCCCTCGATGTCCTGCAACAGGTCTTCGGCTACCCCGCCTTCCGCGGTAGCCAGGCCGAAATCATCGGCCATGTGGCCGGCGGCGGCGACGCCCTGGTGCTCATGCCCACTGGCGGCGGCAAGAGCCTCTGCTACCAGATCCCCGCCCTGCTGCGCCCCGGCTGCGCCGTCGTCGTCTCGCCCCTCATCGCCCTCATGCAGGACCAGGTGGACGCCCTCACCCAGGTTGGCGTCAAGGCAGCCTGCCTCAATTCCACCCTCGGCTGGGGCGAGGCCCAGGCCGTCGAACAGGCCCTCTTCAGCGGCGGCCTCGACCTGGTCTACATCGCCCCGGAACGCCTGCTGCTGGACCGCAGCCTGGCCATGCTCGACGCCCTCTACGAAGCCGGCAAGCTCGCCCTCTTCGCCATCGACGAGGCCCACTGCGTCTCCCAGTGGGGCCACGACTTCCGCCCGGAGTACCTGCAACTCTCGGCCCTGCACCAGCGCTACCCGGCGGTCCCCCGCATCGCCCTCACCGCCACGGCGGACGCCGCCACGCGGGGCGAAATGCTCACCCGCCTGGGCCTCGACGACGCCCGCGTCTTCGTCTCCAGCTTCGACCGGCCCAATATCCGCTACACCGTGGTGGAGAAGGACACCCCCAGAAAGCAGCTCCAGGGTTTTCTCTCCGGCCGCCAGGGCCAGGCCGGCATCGTCTACTGCCTCTCGCGCAAGAAGGTGGAAGAAACTGCCTCCTGGCTCTGTACCCAGGGCTACCCTGCCCTGCCCTACCACGCCGGCCTGCCCCATGCGGAGCGGGCCGCCAACCAGCGCCGCTTCCTGCGCGAGGAAGGTCTGGTCATGGTCGCCACCATCGCCTTCGGCATGGGCATCGACAAGCCCGACGTGCGCTTCGTCGCCCACCTCGATCTGCCCAAGAGCGTCGAGGCCTACTACCAGGAAACCGGCCGCGCCGGCCGCGACGGCGAGCCCGCCGAAGCCTGGATGACCTACGGCCTGCAGGACGTGGCCCTGCAACAGGCGCGCATTGCCGAATCCGGCGCCGGCGACGAGCAGAAACGCCTGGAGACCCAGCGCCTCACCGCCCTGCTGGGCTACTGCGAAGCCCCCCGCTGCCGCCGCCAGGTGCTGCTCGACTACTTCGGCGAAGCTGCCGAACCCTGCGGCAACTGCGATGTCTGCCTCGACCCGCCGGAACTCTGGGACGGCACCGTGGCCGCCCAGAAGGCACTTTCCGCCGTCTTCCGCACCGGGCAGCGTTTTGGCGTCGGCCATCTGATCGACGTCCTGCGCGGCAAGGCCAGCGACAAGACCCGCCAGTGGCGCCACGACGCCCTGCCCACCTTCGGCGTCGGCGCCGACCTGGACGACGCCCTCTGGAAGAGCGTTTTCCGCCAACTGGCCGCCGCCGGCCTGCTGCGCGTCGACCTCAGCGAACACGGCGCCCTGCAATTGACCGAAGCCGCCCGCCCCGTCCTGCGGGGCGAACAAACGGTGGCCCTGCGCCGGCCCGCCCGCCGTAGCCGCCCCCCGAACCCGGCGCGCAGCGCCCCCGCTGCCACCGCGCTACCCGCCGCCGACGCCCCCCTGTTCGAAACCCTGCGCGCCTGGCGCAGCGACACCGCCCGGGAACAGGGCGTGCCCGCCTACGTCATCCTGCACGACCGCAGCCTGCGCGAACTGGCCGCCCTGCGCCCCACCAGCCTGGGGCAGCTTTGCGCCATCCCCGGCATCGGCGCCGCCAAGCTGGAACGCTACGGCGAGCGCCTCCTGCAAGTCATCGCTGCGGCCTGAGACCGGCCCGCGGCCACCGGCGCCCCCGCAGCGCCTCGCCTGCGCCGCAAAAGACCTCCCCGCCGCAGGCCCACCCGGGCGGCTTCTGCCCCGGGCGCCCTCCACCCGGGAATGCTGCGTACCCTGCTGGCGCGGGTTTGCCACCCGAATCGCTTTCCGCCAGAATGTCCGCTCCTCAACCTGCGGAAAGAAAAAGACCATGGGAGACCAAGCCGCCGCGGGCGCCCTCCTGGGATTCGGACTGCTCGGGCTCTTCGCCCTGGTGATGTTCATCGCCATCTACGCCGTCCTCGCCCTCTACATCCTCAACCTGCACCGCTGCTTCGACGCCATCCAGCCGGCCTTCCGCCCCCCGGTGCCCACCGCCCTGGTCTGGCTGGGCCTGGTGCCCTAC
>Ga0268298_10003225_pt1 | contig 16889 bp, 12 predicted proteins | sample WWTPWeurt_MetaG_FD_194462 | JGI IMG/M metagenome (GOLD analysis project Ga0268298, IMG submission 194462) | Activated sludge microbial communities from WWTP in Nijmegen, Gelderland, Netherland - WWTP Weurt | ecosystem: Engineered > WWTP > Aerobic digester > Activated sludge | place... | reverse complement strand
CAATCCACCATTGGTGGAGCCGAAGCTTGCTGATGTGAGAGGAACTCCATCAACAGATCCGGAGGTCAAGTTACCACCAGGGTTGGTGAAGGACAAGCCCGTACCGGAGAGACCAGCATTATCGGCGGTGTTGAAGCCAGCCTGCTGACCCTGACCGAGTGCGGTCGAGCCGGCGGTGGCATCGGTGGAATCACCAGCACCCTTGATGGTGCCTGATTGATCAAGCACTTTATCGCCGGTGGAGTGGAGACCGATACTGTTGCTGGCGGAAACATCGGTGTGGCCGGAACCGCTGGTGCTGTGAGGCATGGCTCCCATACCCGCACCGGCACCCACTCCTGCATCCATATTACCGAGGTTGGCTGCACCGGCATCGCCGGCCGATGGCGGTAAGCCGGCGTCTTGACCGGTCATGCTGCCCTCGCCCTTCAGTGCATCGCTGCCGGCTCCGCCCTTGAGGCTGTCGGAACCGCTACCTCCATCCAGTGAACCTTGCATGGTTCCAGTATCAGAACTGCCCGTGTCGGCGTTGGCCATGGGCGGTGCCACCACCGATCCCATGCTGTCATCACCGGCGGTGGAATTTCCGTCCTGACTGCCACTGGATACAGTGCTCTGTAACGAGCCCTGACTGCTTGTAGCATCACCGGAGGAAGAGGCCGTCGGCGAGACTTCCGTACCGGACCCGGCTGGATTATTCGGCACGTGCGAGGCATTGCTGGCGGAACCAGAGCTCTGAGGGCTGGACTGCTGACCGGCACCCTGTTGACCGCCGGCCTGCTGGCCGCCGCCACCACCGCCGCCGCCGCCTTTACCGCCGCCGCCTTTGTTGGCTTGCTGAGCAGCAGAGATAGCAGCCTGAGCTGCGGTCTGAATGGAGTCGCTAACCATTCCGGAGAAGTCAAAAGCGCTCTTGACGGCGGATACCGCCATCATAAGTAGTGCCGTGACAATTATGGTTCCGGTAAATCCGACACCCTTGAAACAAGCGAGCAAAAGAATGATCGTGTTCCAGAACAAGCTCCAGAAACACACGACAATCACACCCTCGCACCAGGAGCCAAGCGCTCCTTTCATTTTAGCGACAGGCCACACCCAGAGAGCTGCGGCAATGGGCCCCATGCACCACAGGTAATAGAGATAAGCCATCTGGAAGGCGCAAGAAACGTTCCAGCTCAAAGCGGCAGTCATGGCCAGGTTGTTGATCATGGCTCGCATGATATTGACGGCCTGGGGAACGGTTTCATCAGGCATGATGCTCTGATAGATACCCAGGCAAGGGTCGATCAGAGCAACCGCGATAGTGTTCCTCTCCAACACGGCAAACACAGAGAATCCACCTGAGGCCGCCGGTGTGGCGTCCTGATCGATGGCGTTGCGGTTATCCTCCGGTTTGTTAGTGGGATAAGCTCTTTGAACGGCGCACTTGGCGTCTTCATACATATCCGAGCCGAACAGCCTTCGATATTCGTCGGCAACCGTATAAGTCAGCGAGTTAGCTACGTCAATACCGTAGTTGATGACCAGAAAAGTACCTGGAATGAGGAAGATGCAGACAATTGACCTGAGCAACCCTTCCAGGGGATGTACTTCTCCCACAAGGATGGGAGAGCCCTGGGCGACGATAGCCCGCACCTGAGCAAGAACGGCACCTGGCAAGAGAAGCAGCACGGCCATTGGTATGAACAAATGGTCGCGAATATCTTGCCAGACGTTTCCGGGCTCAGCAGTGAAGTTGGTAAGGAACTGTTTGCAATAATCAATAGCGGAATAAGCCTGGTTGGTAACCACACCGGCTTCCGAGTTGGCGGCGTTGTTGGCCGCAACACCGCCGGTACCGGTCATGGCGTGCATTATGCGTTCAGGAGCCATCTGCTTTTCCAGCAAGCGGCTCAGACCGTGGTTCATGTGAATCGCAAAAGACTGGTCGGTAAGCACACCGCCGGTACAAGTATATGTATCCACGTCATAGCGACCACCTTCGCCGGGAGTCTGTGACTGCCAGGCGCCAGGCGGAATCGGCGGTACTATTGAATACGGGTAGCGGTTCGTAATCTGCTGCGGAGTATTAGCGGTTTTCTCACGCCCTTTCAAGTTCATGAACTCGGCATATTCCGGGTTTCTCAAACAGTAGGCCTGTTCGACGTAAGCACTACTTTGCAGGTTCTGCTCGGAAGCGCTGCCGCCGGCACCGCCACCAGTACCGCCTCCGGTACCCCCGCCGGCCCCCTGGGCAAAGGCCGGTGAAATAGAACCGATAGCCAAGGTCAGAAGAAGCGTCAGAAGCCCTGCCAGCGCCTTTCCATTTCTATGACTTTTCTCTTTCACTACTTGCATTTTTGAGAGCCTCGACGAATTTTCGAACATATCTTTGGTTCTGCCGGTCAGACCGGTCTGAAGGAGGTTGATCATGCTGTTTTGCCTCCGTCATCGTCCTTACCTTCCAGCGAAGCTATCTGCGTGCCGAGATTTCGCTCTGCCGATCCCTGGGCACCGGTCTGAACGCTGGAGGAACTGCCCGAGTCACCGCTGGTGGCACCACTTGACGGCGCCGACGCCACCTGGGTGACCTGCACATTGGCTTGCGGCGCGGAACTACCGTTGCCGGAGTTGTTGCTACCGCTATTGCTAGCACTGTTGCTACCTGTCTGCCCCGAACTTGCCGATGGCGGGTTGGGCACTCCGGCGAGCTGCGTGTTGCCGGCCTGTGCATTGACCGAACCGTTACCGGCCGTAACCGCCACGGGCGCTCCAGCTTTGCCCTTGCTGCTAGAGGAGTTGGCACCGCCGGGAGGTGCTGCCGTGTTGGCACCGACCTGGCTACCAACACCCTTGCTGGCAGTGCTGCCGGAACCGGGAGGCAGAGAACTGCCCTTGCCCTGATCTGCACCCTGGGCGGCACCCTGAGAACCTTGCTGCCCAGTGCCTTGAGCCATGGAGCTGTTGGGCGGCGGCTGCACCTTGACGGACTCGCCGTCCTTACTGCCTTTGCTGCCTGTGTCGGACCCGGCAGATGCCAGTTGCAAGCCTTGATTGCCTTTATTGGAATCAACAGGCGCTGTGGGCTGGCTCTCCGTTTTGGTGTCGGTTCTTGTCTCGCTACGGTTTTCGCCGCTTTCTTCACCCTTTCCGCTTCCGGCGCCGGAATCAGCACCCTTACCGCCGCCGGCTCCACCGCCGCCGCCACCGCCGCCTTTAGCGTCACCCATGGCAGTCTTCATGGAAGTGCTGTAAACCTGAGCAGCCTGACCGAAGCTGCCCTTAGGATCGAAGATAAAGGGTTCCATCGGCACGTAAAGCATGATGCCAAGGAAGCTGGCGAAGATACAAACCTCCCACTGCAAGTCACCCGTACCGCCACCGGTATAGATGAGTCTCTGCGTGATGACAGCCAGAATCACCATCCAGTAGAAGCGCCAGAGAGAGACCTTGATCACGGCTTCCAACCAGCTGCTGAATACTCCGCGGAAGGTTCTCTGGCTGATCTGGGGCCAGGCGTAGAAGGCTGCCGCCAGAGGCCCCATCAAGAACAGGTAGCATATATAACAGATCTGCAAGGCCGTCATGATGACGATGAAGAGCGCTGCTATGTAGACCATAATGTTAAAGGCTAACTGCAGAATGATGGAGATAAAGCCCTGGCGCTCCATGTGCACCGAACCCTCTCTCATGTTCATGAAGACACCCTCACCGGGCGCAGCCCAGCCTCCAAACAGGGAGTCGATCAAGCCGCCGAGGAAGGCACCAATGCTGCCGAACAAGGCCCCAATGCCGGCGAAGAGACCACCACCGCCGCCACCGCCGCCAGTGCCGCCGCCGCCGCCGGCTCCACCGGCTGAATAGTTGGGGTTGGGGTTTGGAGGACGAATGGCGTTGTCGTCATTCTCCCGCTTAGGGTCGTAAGACAACTCATGACACCAGTTGACGATCATGGGAATGTCTACCCAGTCGCGCATGGAGTAGGCCAAAGAATTACCCACATCTATTGACCAACTGACAATCACCTGGGTACCGGGAATGAGGAAAATTGCCACTATGGAGCGAAGAATGCCTTCAAAGGGATTCTGAGCTTCCGGCACACTGACGGTGTTTGAGAGGCCTCTGCCGACAGTACCTTTCACCTGACTGATGACGGCGCCCGGCAAGAGGAAGAGAATCGCCATGGGTACATAGCAATGCTTGTACATCTGCATGACCATACCCACGGCATCAGGGATGGTGCGGAAAAGAGCGCCGACATTGCCGCCGGTACCGGAAGCTTCGTTGGCGACGTTAATGAGAGCACCGGCTCCGTCGGCATCGAGGATGCGATCGAACATAGTGGTAAGAGACTGCTCACCCACATTGGCGGCACTGTTGGAGGCACCGGCCGAACCCATACCGGCGGCAGTAGCGACGTTCCAGTTCAAGCGCTCAGGGTCCATCTGGTTTTCAGCAAACTTACTGAGAGCCTGGTTGGCGTGAATGGCGAAAGACTGGTCGGTAATGAAGACGCCTGGAGTCGTATAGTTTCTGGTAATGTTACCGATGTCTCTCTGCTGAATCTTGGTGGGCAGGACGCCGGACTGCATCTGCATCATCCAGCGTTGGCCGGATTGATCAATTGGTGTCGCTACGTTGAAGGTGACAGGCATAGGGAAAGCCGGAATGGCATCGACAGCCTTCTGGTTCTTGGTACCGGGTACGTCTTCGGTTCTATCGTCGTCGTGACTGCCCTTGGTCCAGGGGTTACGGTCGAAGTATCTCTGACGATTAGCCCAAGCCGTGCTCTCAGTGCCATTTTGAGGAATACCGGGGTTAGTACCGGTACCATTGGCTCGCACAGGGCCCTGAGCGAAAGCAGCCTGACATGAAGCAACCATGGCCAGCATCAAGCCGACGAATTGTAAGCCGAGAAGCGCCAGAGCAGCAGGTCTCATAGCCAGCTTCAAAGAAGAGCCAGCGAATCTACATTCACTCTTGCTTTGGGTATGCTTTGACTTGGTTGAAAAGGCTATTTTCATCATTCTTACCTGATCTAAATCTTGCTCTGACTTTTCTGGTTTCTACATTTACTAAGTGTTTTAAAAATCCGAATCCGTTACCTGTCACCCTTCTCTCATCTGTCATCGCCTCAGTTGTACGTTTCGACTTCCATCGGACAATGACACCGACAATCTATCATTCCAGGGGCGACCAAAAATGGTTATTGTTCCTTTCACTTCCTGATTGGGCTGCACCAGAGTTGTTTCAAAATCCGCTCTCAAGGCAGCTTCTGCTAACTTGTGATTGTTCTCGGAGACGGCAAATGCCTCCGGGTCAAAGCTGAAATCATTCTCGCTGTTGTTGCGAATGGCCACGGTCAATACCGACTTGCGGGCAGTAACATTGACGCCCTTGAGTTCCATGGAGATACCACCGCTGGTGCTCTGCGGTGCCGGTTCGGCACTGGCGGCAACAGGAGCCGGAGCCGGCTTCAGATCGCCTTCAGGTTGAGCAGCCGCTGCCGTTTTGGCGCCTTTCTTACCATTGCCTTCTACCTTTTTATCTTTTCCGGCTTTAGCAACCGGCGCTGCGGCAACCTTTACCGCCTTTTCGCGAGGCTGTTCCTTCGGCTGCTCAGCGGCAGGCTTGCCGCCGAAACCAAACAATGAGCCGAAGCCGAATACACCTTTGTTCTCAGCCGGCGCCGGCGGCTCCGGCTCAGCCACGGCCAGGGACTCAGAAGAGGGAGTGATGCCGGACACTTTACCTATAATGGAACGAGCGGCATTGGTTCCCGCCGTGGAGGCAAGCTCCATCTGAGCGGCTTTGAGATCTTCCTTGGCGCTGTCGGCATCGTTTTGAGACTGGGCCACATCAGCCGCCGCTCTCTGTTTTTCAGAGTCGGAACCGGCCACTTCCACTTCCTGCTTACGAGCAGAGAGAGTCTGTTGAGCCAGGGCGAACTTATGATAAGCGTAGAGGTATCTGTAATACGACTGCACCAGATCACTCTGCATGCGGCGCACCGTAGCATACGCTTTCTTGTCCATGGCTACCGGTTTAAAGATGGCATCGACCTGACGCGGGTTGACGTTGAAGCTACCCCGTGTGGCATCGGCAGGCAAACCGACATCGACTCTCGAAAGAGTCTCGGTCAACTTACCATCTTTAGAGACCACATTCTTAATGGCACCACCGGCAAGGGCACCCTTCCAGAGAACTTTCAAATCATCGCGTTGTTGGTAAGGTGATCTGGCATCCATGCCCCGGGGAATGATCGGTACGAAGCTTGATTTCTTTCGCTCCACCGGCTCATCCTCCTGGGAGGAACTGCGACGCGGCTGGCCCTGCCCGGCCCCGAAAAGCCCCGCCGGTCTCTCCGGCTGCGGCGCCATCTGAGGCGGATAGCCGCCCTGATAAGGAACGGCATAGGGATTTAGATAAGGATTGGCGTATGGGTTAGCGTAAGGATTCGCATAAGGGTTAGCATAAGGATTGGCATATGGATTTGGCGCGGCGTTAGGATCGGCACCATTGTATGCCACATCGGCGCGAGTGCTAAGGGTCACTGCCGGCGGTGGCGGAGACAGGGCGCCGCCTCCCACAAGCGAACCGGGCGGGGGTGGAGGCACCACACCGGTCCCACTGGAACCGTAAGGGTTGGCACCAGGATAGCTGTTTCCGTAGGTAGCCAGTTCCGTGGGCTTCACTTCCTGGGCGGCACCGAAAGTATTGTTATTACCGCCTGCTTGCGCTTCCGAACCGGCGCTGGTGACACCAGTCGGCAAGCCATTGCTGTTGCCCATCTGACCGAGGGGGTTCATGGAGCCGGCCACGGCACTCTCCGGCTGGGCACCGGAAATAGGCTCTCTGGAGACCTTAGGAAGGAGTCGACCCAGACCATCGAAACTGAAACCGCCGAAACTGCCGCCACCACTCTGGGCTTGCGCACTCTGGGCCTGCTGGGCGCGCAAGGCCTGCTGCTCCTGATCTGCCAGCACTTCTTGCTGGGCCATTTCCACGTAGCGGGGATCCACCTTCGGTCTCAACTTACCAAGAGCGCCGCCACCACTGGGGACCATGGCAGCGTTGTCGCTGCGCCCTAATCCACCACCAACTCCACTACAACCGCTGAGGATTGTAGTGGAGGCTATGAGTACGATCAGAGCTATTAGGACGTTTGCCATGTCTTGGTTGAAAGACCTCCTGAGTCTTTGAAACTACCAGCCTCGTTACTTCCCTAGTAACTTGGCTCGAACCGATGTGGATGAACTGGAGCCACCTCCGGAGTAGCTGCCGCCGCCGCCACTGCCGCCGTAACTACTGCCGTAGCTGGCAGGAGCCGCCGCCGCCCGCATACCGGAAGCAGGCTTGCCCAGCCCAACCGGACGGGCAGCCACATTGGTGGCAGCCTTTTGTTGATTGGCGTACTGATTACCAAGCCCACCCATTTTGGCTTGCGGAAGAGCCATCGCCGGTCCCATGCCGCGAGCCGGAATATTGGTACCGAAGCCGGCCTGGGGCAGGCTGCTCTGCTGCATACGCGGCATCACCGGGCCGGAACCAGTCTGGAATGGCAGTCCGCCTTCGGGAATTCGACCGCCGCCATTGCCTACGGGAGCAATGGGAATGTTGAAACCCTGATCGTTAGCGGGAGCAGTCCGATAGTCTTTGACCACCGGACCATCATCGAGAATCTGCACCTGCAAAGGCGACTTGTGCCAGCCGGCCTGCTGCAACTGACCTTTTTTCAAATTGACGGACCCCTGAGCTTTCGCCTCGGAACCGCACGAGAGAACCAGCGCCAGTGCCGCTCCCAACACTGGTAAATACTTCACTTTTAGAAAATTCGGATTCATAACTCTAACCTCTTAAATCCCCTAGCCAATTCCATTTTTGATTGGAAAGAAATCTTTCGCCAACTAATTTCATCTATCTCGATAAACTTCAACTGTTCGCCCGGCTATCTACCCCCGGGCATTTTGATTGGCAGCGGCATGGCATTGATGCTGTTGATCATCCTGTTGCCGATGCGACCGACGGTACGATTGAATATTTTGTTGCCCTGACTGTTAGTACGCTTGTTGCTGGAAGCGCTCTGCATCTCGTCATCAGGCAGAGAAAGATCTTGCGTGGCAGCCTGGTTGACCTGCATCGCGGTAGGAGCTTCCGGCTGAGCCGCATAACCCTTGTCGTTCAAACTTGGTTCCTTGCCCATCTTTCTGAGAGCGTTTTGGGCCGCAGAAGATCTCGGTGCCCCGCCGCCGTCTCCGCTGGCGTAAACATCACCGCCTCCACCCGCACCGGTGGAATTGCCGCGTCCATAAGGAGTCTTCTTCTGAACGAAGGCACCAGGGGGCACCGATGTATAGCCCTGCGAGCGCGTCACTTCACCCATGCCGGCAGCAGGTGCGCCGACAGAAACCGAACCGCCACCGCTACCACCGTAGGAGGAGGAGAAACTACCGCCGCCACCACCACCGCCGCCGCCGGAGCTTCTCAGCATGCCGCCACCCCTGAGACCAGGCAAATCGAGCTGATCGGGCATGGGCGGGAAGCCGGGAGGAGGTACAGGTTCATCACAAACAATAGGAAGCAAGGAGATGTCGCTGCGGCGCGGCTTGGGAGTGGGTCTCCAACCGGGCATGGCCAGAGGCACGTTCACCGGAGCAGCCTGCACGGGAGCCGGTCCACCGCCATGGCGAGACTGCTGGGTCTCGTTGGAATACTGGTTGTCCCCGGGCTGATGCACCCAGCGACCCATGTTCACCGGCGGCAATTGCGCCATAGCCGGCGTGTCGATCATCACCAGGGAAAGGGCGGCGGCGAAGGAGAACGCCACCAGGCCAAGGTTACGAACCCTGACCTGAACAGTTCTTGACATTTTAGTTTGAGCTTGTCTCACGCTATATCCCTCCAGGGGACGGTTGAAACCAATAGCCGGCTTCTAGCAGGATCATGCCCATTTTTAGTAAGTAGAGAACGCCAAAATGCTGAATTTATGGGCTTGACAACTAGATTGTAAGAACTTTTTTTGCGCCTTTTCCTCTCCTTGAAAAAACTGCGAGCAAACCCCAGACGGCAAGCGGAGTGACTCATTTTTAAGCCTTTCCGACCCCCTTGTCAATAAGAATTTGCCGACCTGGGTACTTCAGTGTTGTCCAGACAACATTTTTGCGGAATGGGAGAATTCCCACTAAACTCGAAAAAAGCGAAGCCGGACAAGGCTTCCCCATGGTGAAATCCTCACCAATATAGGGACTGAGCGATTATGTCGAGAAAGATAAATTCTTTGCGAACTGCATTAACTCTTGTTCTCTCCTTCGCTTCACAATGCCAAATGGCGACCGCTTTCGCCCAGAACATCGGGACACCTGACAATCCGCCTGTGCCTCCGCCATTTTCGACTCCAACTCCCACCAATCCCCTTGAGCACAACAACCGCGCTGTAGAACTGGGTACCAGAGGACTCTGGGAAAGTGCCATCCGTGAGCACGATATCGCTATTGCCGGTGACCCCGAAAATGAAATGTTCAAGCGCAATTTATCGGGCGCGCACCTGAGATATGCAGACATTCTGGCAGGTAAAAAACACTATAAAGAGGCGATCAAGCACTATACGCTCGCCCTTTACGCCGATCAAAACAACGGCCCCGCCGACGCCAACCGCGATGCGACTTTGCGCCGCATCGGCAAAAATCCATCCAGTGTCAAGTACTGGCACGGTGTTGCCGAAAAGGCCATGAAGGCGGAAGATCTCCGCATAGCCGTCCCAGCACTGCGCAAGTGCACTAAATTATCGGACAACCCTTCTTACAATCTGGAGCTTGGCCGAATTCTGATCGAAAATCGGTCATCACAAGCAGCCCGCGATGAGCTGCTCAAGGCAGCTGCCGGGTACGCCTCTAGAGGTGACAAAGAAGGGGAACAAGCATGCAAAGACTTACTAAAGCAGAGTAAACCGCGAACTCCCTATCAATGGGAAGGCGACAAAAATAAATTTCTCTGGGATGACAGGCGGTAGCCAAGCAGATTTTTGCAGGATGGTTAGAATGGGTAGTTAAATCTCAAGGGCCGGGTAGGTTTTCCGGGTACTTAATAGCTATGAGCATCTAAATTATGGATGCTGAAGAAGTATCATTCTTCAAGTCCATGATTCGCAGACTTTCTTACCAGTAATTCAATCCAGAATTTCCATCAAGTAATCCGGCCGGGAATCGCATCAAAACAAAATCTAGCAAATGACTGATAACCAAACTCAAATTACTATTCGAACAAAGAAATCAATCCTTATGGCAATGGCGGTAAGCCTGTCGCTTTTGCCGACAGTTCTACTTAGCCCGTCATCGCTGGCAAAAGGCGGTAGAGGAGGCGGTGTTTATCTAACGACACCGGATCCCACCAACCCCCTGGAGCACAATAACCGCGCCGTTGAACTTGGTACCAAGGGCCTCTGGGACAACGCCATCCGCGAGCACGAGATCGCGCTGGATGGCGACCCCTACAATGAAATGTTCAAGCGCAATTTGTCCGGCGCGCACCTCAGATACGCTGATATTCTGGCCAGCAAAAAGAATTTTCCGGCCGCCATCGATCATTACCGCAAAGCCCTCTTTGCCGATCCCAACAACGGCCCTGCCGACGGCAACTTAGATCGCTGCCTGGCTAATCTTGGCAAAAATCCGCACGACGTCTCATATCGAGCCGGTCTGGCCGATGGTGCTGATAAAAACGGTCACTTCATAGATGCCGTAGTGGAGTTTCAAAAGTGCATTAAGCTCTCAGACTCCGGTCAGTATCACTATCGCCTCGGGCGCTGCTACATCAAGGGCGGCAAAGTGCTGGAGGGCTACGACGAACTTTTACAGGCCCTGCGCAAAAGCTGGCCCAAAGACGATCCGGTCTTAGTCGACTGCCACTTGCTTCTGGCAGAAACCCTGAAAGATTTCGCTTACAAGGCGAAAAATTATCCGGACAAAACCGTCTATATAAAAAGATTGAACAACTCTTTCATGGAATACCGGCGCGCCGTCATGCTCAATCCCATCAACGGCGAAGCCTTATCGGGCATGACGGAAACCGCCAGGGAAGCAGTCGCTCTCCAGCCCAGCTTTAGAAACATACTCAATCTAGCCGCGGCCTACCTTTTGAGTGGCGACTACGACCGGGCAAAAATAAACTACGAAAAAGCCTGGCGCCTGGAGCCCACCAACCCCGATCTGGCCAAAGCACGCATGGCTTATCACCGAGCCGTGGCTGAAGCACCGGTGGGCATCACCAGCAACCTGCGCGTCGCTGAGTCGGAGCAGAAAATTCAAGACATGCTCACTAAAGAACCCAACAACGTTCAGCTCCTCTATATTCTTGCACGACTGAAAGAGCGGCTGGGCGACACGGCTTCCGCCATCGAGCTGCTGGAGAAAGGCAAATCTATTAATGCCTTCCTCGAACCGCAATTGATTCCCACCCTCGATCGACTCAAAGGCGTATCCTCCGGCGCCACCACTGCCGATGGCAAACCCGCCCTCGGTCCGGACGGTAAACCGCTACCGGCGGGAGCCACTCCTGACGCAAAAGCCGCTGAAAAAGCCAAAGCAGAAGCGGAAGCAGCCAAGAAATACGGTGAGATTGAAAGCATGATCGGCTCAGGCAAATTTGAAGATGCCGACAAGGAAGTTGATACCATCCTTAATGCCAACGCCGCCGATGGCAAGGCCTGGATGTTTAAAGGAACCATCCTTGAGAAGAAAGGCAATGTGGATGATGCTTCAGTCAGCTACAGACAGGCGGCAGGCTTCAAGGTTCCCGGCGCGGAAGATGCCCTTCTCAGACTGGAAGGCATGAGAGTCAAACCGCTCATGGATGAAGCAGACAAATACCTGGGCGAGAAGAAACAGGTGGAGGCGGCGGAAATTCTCAGGGAAGCCGCCAGACTGGCGCCCAAACTTCCTGCCGTGCACCGGAAGCTGGCCGATCTGCTCCGGCAAATGGGTGAAACCAAGGAAGCAGACAAAGAGGATCAGAAAGTTCGAGACATGGAGAAGAAATGAGAGGGAACCCAGAGGGAGGGAAAACAGTCAAACTTCAGGGTAAAGAGCTATTGCCAAAAGGCGAATTCGGTCATACATTAATAGTTTCCAAGCGAACCTTGGGAATGCGTTTTACCAGAGGGAAGCTTTGTTAGTGAAGCAGCGCAGATTCGCATCCATGCTTGCCGCGGCCCTGAGCCTCACGCTCGGGCTGTCGTTCGTGCCTGCCTATGCCATGACTCTGGCGGAAGCCGACCAATTACTTTTGCAAGGCAAACTGAAAGCGGCCGAGGAAGCCTACCGGGAACTTCTGGAAGAAGATGAAACCGGAGACGCGGCAGCCGGTCTGGCCGTCACCCTGGCTAAGCAGGGCTGGCCCTCCAAAATTGTAGAAGCCGAAAAGATTCTCAAAAAAGCGAGGGAAAAGCATGCCGATAACCCAAACGTGCTTGCCGCAGCCGGCTATGTAGCCTTTGTCCATTCCAAAACAGTGGCATCTCCAGCCAAGCGCGACCTTTACCTGGAAGCAGCTGAAAGCCTGGCCAAGAAAGCCATCAATCAAAATCCAGACATTGTCATCGCCCACCAGACTCTGGGTCAGGTCAAAATCGCCCAGGACGATATAGAGGCGGCCGTCGATCCTCTGCGCAAAGCCTGCAACCTGGCCGAAAACTGCGTCAACTTAACCCTTCTAGCCCAGGCTCTGCTCAAACTCGACCCCAAAGACAAAGAAGCGGAGGAACTTGTCACCAAGGCTCTGCAGCTGAAGTCCGACTATCCCGCTGCTCGTCTACAGAAGGCCATTCTGCTCTCAGCTCAGGGGAAAAATGAAGACGCTTACATGGAATTGAAGAACATTCCGCTCGAGCAGCGCAACTCCGAATGGCATACAGTGGCCGGCAATATCGAGAGTCGCCAGGGTGACGGTCCTTCCGCCCTGCAATCCTGGAATAAAGCCAGTATGGAAGACCCCCGCAATCCCGAGCCTTACAAACGTAAAGCCGAACATTATGTCATGCGCGGCGACGGCGCCCTGGCTATTGCCGAATACCATACCGGACTCGAGATATTGCCAAACGACTGGGCCATGCGAGGGGAGTTGGCTGAGCTGGCCCTCAGGCAGGACAATCTCGATGTAGCCGAAACCGAGTTCAAAACCATCCTGGCCACCAAGCCCGACGACGCCAAAGCGCTGCTTGGCCTGGCCCGGGTCGGCTTTCGCAAATACCGGAAGGAAGGCAACTTCCCGCCGAATTTCAACCAGCTCATGGACCGCTTACAGAACATCATCACGGAACAATCGGTGCAGGGCAAAGTGGTCAAGGAAGGCACCCGCAACCTGCAAGAGAGCATCGAACTCTCAGAAGCGACCAAAGCCATCTCCCAAAATCGCTTCCGAGAAGGTCGCCAGAAATTCATAGATGTAATCGAAAAGCACAAAGAAGAACCCTACGACCTGGTCACCCTGGGAGAGCAATGCATATTCGAAGGTGACTACAAAGCCGCTGAGAAGGCCTTTGCTTACGCCAAGGAAATTCCGGAAGTGAGCACCCGCGCCGAACAAGGCATGAGCAAAATCACCACGCAAAGGAACGAAGCTTCGCGCCACGTCAAGCTTGGTGACGCCGCCTGGAAGATCCCGGAAATAGCCATCGACCACTACAAACAGGCATTAAACGCCGACCCCCAGTATCCAGGCGCCTATTTTGGATTGTTCAGCCTTTACACAAAGTCTGATAAACAAGACCCCAATCAAGCCGTCACCTACGCTGAAGGTTTTCTAGAAGTAGCAGATGACGTCAGCCCCCAGCGTCGCGAAGTAGAGGCCGGTTTGGCCAAACTCAAGAAACGCACCGGCGGCAAAGGGAAGTAGAATAGTAAGGGCTCTAATCTCGCGTTAAGGAGAAGGTGGAATGACCGCCGGAAAAGAAAAATCAAGAGAATTAGAGGAAGGAGAAACGATCCTGGGGTCCTACCTGCAAATCCTCAGGTCATCTTATTCTGCCATGAGCGTCAGCGAGCAAGATTCACTTGCGCAAAATTTCTATCTAGTTATTGCCGGCGGCATGGCCGTGATCGCCCTCAGCACCTGCGGTACCGACCTACCCCGTCATATGATGTCGCTGATTGGTCTTCCCGCATTGATAGCGCTATATTTTATGGTGTCCAGGTCTAAATGGTAAAAGCTAAGGAGAAGGTGGAATGACCGCCGGAAAAAGAAAACCAGGCAAAGGAAGATTTCCCTCCAAGGGTGGAACTGAGGACGAAGTTTTTGACGCCTCGCCCGATAAAAATAGCGCCCCCATAATCGCAGACGGAGCCAAGGACCTGCGCGATACGGAAGCCTGGAAGAAAGGAAAGTCCAGCGTGACGGGAGCCTGGGACCGGTATCTGAAGATTCTACGAGACTCCTTTCAGAACATGGATCGCTATGACCAGGAAGTCTTGATCACTCGTTTTTGCTATGTCATTAGTATTGGTATCTCAGGCATTATTTTGAGCTGCTTTTATGGACTCTTGCCTGCCATGGTGAGAGTACTGGCTTTGCCGATTGTACTTGCCGGCGGCTGGTATGTCGGCTCCAAGATTGTGGCACCGGCAATGATCGCTCGTATCATCAAATAATTTTCAGGCATACATGTAATCAGAGCAGGACAGAAGACAATGGCTATGACTCCCAAGACGAAGAACATACTGGGCGGGCTGGTGATAATGGCAGCAGCCTCGCTTATGCTTGGACATATTTTCGAGTATATAGCCGGGTTAACCAGAATAATTTCGGTTATTCTGACAGTACTGGCCGTGACATGGCTGGCTGTTTTCCTCTTATCCAAACTAAGCGGCAAGGGCTACAAAGATTCCAAAAACGGTAAAAGCACCTCCAAGAATAGCACCACCGATGATATCACCGACGCCGAAAGCCGAACTGTCGAAGACTGAGTCAAACAGTAACTTTTCATCCTTGATTCCGCACTTACCAGAGAACCGTCCATGAAATTCACATTCTCATTAGCAGCAAACTCCCAGTCAGGGAAGAACAAATCGAGGCTCGTGGCTCTGGCGGTCACCGTGCTGGTAGCCGGTAGTGCCAGTGCCAATTGGCAGGCAAATGCCCAGGGAGATTTCTACAAAAGTTCGGGCGGCGTGAGCGGCAAAACAGCCATCTTGCCAATCGGCACCTCTTTTGAAGGGCGCATCCAGAGTACAATCGGCTCGACACAGTCGAGAGCCGGTGAACGCTTTGCTATCGAGATCTCGGCTCCTGTCTTGGGTAACGGCACTGAGGTGCTGATTCCCACCGGCGCGCAAATTGTCGGGGAAGTAGTGGAGGCCATTCCTTCCAGTAGACAACCACGTCCGAAGGAGAAACGAATACACCCGCTCGGTAAACTACGCACGCAGCTAATGTCGTTGCAAATGCCCAATGGCATGAGTTATCCCATCGTGGCTTCCATTTCGGGAGATATCGTCCACAGTAAATACGGTACTTACCAGGGTCTCTCCGGACACAAGAGTTCGGTCGGCTATGTGGGTACCCAGGCAGGCTTCGACGCAGTCAATCCGGCCCTGCGCAGTCAGAAACGCAACGGCCAGTTGACGGTCATGAAGAGGGACGACTTGTTGCGCGACCCGATTCTGGGTGAGGACACCAAGGGCGGCGACTCCGGACAGAAGAAGGTGGTGCGCTCCCTGGTTAAAAAGGGACGTGATCTCTATATTTACTCGGGCTCGCCCATAACAATCCGCCTTGACGCTCCCCTCAAGCTATCCTACGGCGCCAGCGCCGGCCGATCCTCCATCGACCTGACCGCCGATGAAGATGATCCACTCGGTAAGCAAGCCCCCAAAGCCGGCAGACGCTTCAATCCCGTCAGAGAGAGACCCAAGGTCGAATCTCAGGATCTGGGCGGCGGTAATGAAGAATTGTCCGGTCCGAACGCCGTCATGGGTCAGCCAGGCGCCGCCCAAGCGCCAAGGCAGCAGCGCCAGCCGGCAAATACCGGCAGCGAGGCGCCTGGCTCAAGCTTCTAAATCCTTTTCCAAGACATCTTTTAGGTGCAAGCCCCCGGCAAGATGCTAGCCTTATAGTTGGCAGCAGCGAGGCCTCGGGCAAGAAAAGGCAATGGAAAACGAAAACGGCAAATCAAAACTTCCCTTCGTAGTGGCTATCACGGGAGCCAGCGGCGCTATCTATGGACTGCGACTGCTGCAATTTCTGCTATCGTCCGGACAGCCTGTCGACTTGCTTCTTTCCAGGGCCGCACAGCGTGTCATGAAAGAAGAGCACGACCTGATTTTAGAGGGGGATGTCGAAAACCTCCTGCTTTCCTATTTGAAGCTACCAAAGGCAGTACCACTAAAATTACACCCTCTCAACGACTATGGTGCCAGTGTAGCCAGCGGTTCCTACCGTACCCGCGGTATGGTCGTGCTGCCTTGCAGCCTGGGGACCCTCGGTGCGCTTGCCGCAGGCCTGACTGAAAACTTGATTCATAGAGCCACCGCCGTCACGCTGAAAGAGCGTCGCAAGCTCATGATCGTGGTAAGAGAAATGCCCTTCGGTCACATTCAATTAAAAAATATGCTGGCCCTGTCGGAAGCCGGTGCCATTGTTTCCTGTGCTTCTCCAGGGTTCTATCATCGCCCTGAGACCGTCCAGGATCAAGTAGACTTTGTAGTCGGCCGAGTGCTTGATCAATTCGATTTCGACAACCAACTATTCAAAAGATGGAAAGAAGACAGCCGCCCCATAGTGCAAGAAAAGAAGGTTGGTCAATAGACAATGGAAGCAGACGACTTCACCTCAAAAATTGCGGAGCTTTCCGGACTAAAGGGCTTGAGAGGCGACTTCAAACTAACTCTGTTCACAGGTTTTCACTTGATAGACAGAATCAA
>Ga0268298_10003224_pt1 | contig 16890 bp, 19 predicted proteins | sample WWTPWeurt_MetaG_FD_194462 | JGI IMG/M metagenome (GOLD analysis project Ga0268298, IMG submission 194462) | Activated sludge microbial communities from WWTP in Nijmegen, Gelderland, Netherland - WWTP Weurt | ecosystem: Engineered > WWTP > Aerobic digester > Activated sludge | place... | reverse complement strand
AACCCGGAGATCACGCATGAGCTGGAGGACCCTGCTCGTCGCCATCGCGACGACGTTCGCACTCGTTTGTCTCGGCGGTCGCGCGGAGGCCGCCGGTACCCTCAAAGATTCACAGACGGGGCAATACACCAAGATCATCGATCACCGCGTGCGCGTCGTGCTGAACAACGGCTTCGCTCGCACGGAGGTGACGCAAGTCTTCGCGAACCCATACTCCGTCGCCATCGACGCCATCTACGAGTTTCCGATCCCGAAGGACGCAGCGCTGTCTCAGATGAAGATCGAGCTCGCGGATCGCACCATGAATGGCAAGGTGCTCCCCCGCGCAGAGGCGGAGAAGATATACGCCGACAAGAAGCAGGCGGGGAGCCAGGCGGGGCTCGCCACGAAAGACGGCCACCAGAACTTCCGCTTCTCCATCGCCAACATTCCAGCGGCCTCCGAAGCTACGATGACCTTCGTCTACTTCGAGCCTTTGAAGATCGACGAGTCGATGGGGCGCTACCTCTATCCGCTGCAAGACGGCGGGACGAGCAACCCGCCGTGGTCGGGAAACCAGCTCGCGGCCAGCCTGAGCTTCGACCTGGAGCTCGAGAGCGCGCTTCCGGTCGTCGAAGTCAGCATGCCGGGGCTGACTCCCACCATCACGAAGCTCGGCGCTGGGCGCTTCACCGTGAGCGCGAAGTTCTCTCCCACCGAACTCGACCAGGACCTGGTCTTCCTCTACCGCTTTCCGAGCGACCTCGAGCGGCGCCTGGAGGTCGTTCGCCACCGCAAGGCCCCCGGCACCCAGGGCACGTTCATGGCGATCCTCACGCCGGGCGTCGACCTTGCTCCCATCACGGTCGGGACCGACTACGTGTTCGTGCTCGACGTGTCGGGTAGCATGCAGAGCAAGATCGCGACGGAGATCGCGGCCGCAATGGACGCGCTGTCGAAGCTGAAGAAGGGCGACCGCTTCAGGATCATCGCCTTCAACGAGAACTGGACAGACGTGAGCGGTGGCTTTCAGACGGTGACGAGCTCGTCGATCTCGATGGCCAAGACTCAGGTTGCCGCGCTCGCGGCGGGCGGTGCGACGGACATCTACGCGGCGCTCGGCGCCGCACTCCAGGGGCTCGACGCCGACCGGGTCGCGTCGGTGCTGCTCTTCACCGACGCGGAGACCAACACCGGCGTCATCGACGCGGTGGCATTCGACAAGCTGGCTCGGCAGACCGACGTCCGCATCTTCGGCATGCTCATGGGCAACAACGCCAACTGGCCGTTGCTTCAGGTCGTCAGCGACGCCTCGGGCGGGTTCTTCGACGAAGTCTCGAACCAGGACGACATCGCGCTCCGGGTTCAGCAAGCCTTCGAGAAGGCCACGCACGAGGCGCTGTACGACGTGAAACTCCAGGTGGGCGCGGCAGGGCTCAGCGAGTTGACCGACTTCCGGTTGACCAAGGTCTACAAGGGCCAGCAGCTCATCCTCTTCGGCCGCTACGATCAACCGGGGCTCGCGGAGTTCACGCTCGAAGGCAAGGCGAGCGGGAAGCTCTGGACCAGCACCAAGACGGCCGCGCTTCCCGAGGTCGAGGTCGAGAACGAAGAGATCGTCCAGCTCTGGGCACTCGACATGGTCCACGCCCTCGAGCGCCAGAGGCTGCTCGGGCTGATCGGCAGCGACGAAGCCAAAGCGAAAATCACCCAACTCGGCGTCGACTACCAATTGGTCACCGACTACACCGCCATGATCGTCCTCGACGACGAGAGCTACTCCGACCTCGGCATCGAGCCGCCTGCGGGCGACCCCTCCGATACCGGCGGTTACCCCGGCAGTCCCGGCGGTGGCTACGGTGGCGGCTACGGCGGGGGTAGCGGCTACGGCGGCGACGACGCGGGCGCGCTCGACCCCACCCACTTCGCTCTCTTCGGCCTACTCGCGCTCGGCCTGGGTGGCCTCACGTTGGGGCAGTTTCGCCGCAAGGTCTCATGGCGCGACTGATTGCGCGCTCGCCGGCGCGGACCGCGACGCTCGTCCGTCGCGGTCCGTGGCTCGCGCTCGGCCTGACCCTGCTCGCCGTCGGGGTCGGCTCGAATCGAGTTTTCGAACTGGCACCGCGCGCCGTCGTCGCGGGCGAGTGGTGGCGCATCTTCACCTGTCACTTGGTACACTTCAGCTCGGCCCACGCCGTAGGCGACATCGTCGCGTTCGCGGTGTGGGCTGGCCTCGTCGAAGCCATCTCGCGCCGCCTATTCGTGACGGTAACGAGCGTGGCCGCGTTCGTCGTGGGGGTGGGCGTACTCACCTCTTGCCCCGCGGTCCGACACTACGGTGGCCTGTCGGCGCTCGACGTCGCGCTGGCAACGACTCTCCTCTGCGTCCTGGCGACTTCTCGCTGGTTGCGGCGCGTACGAGGCGCGCGCTTCATCATCGCGGTGATCGCCGCACTTCATGTCTCCAAAGCCGCTTACGAGTTGGCGGTCGGCAAGGCGGTCTTGGCGCCGGATCTGGGGGCAGGGGTGACGCTTTTGCCGGCCGCTCACTTGTTCGGCGCAGCGGCGGGCGTGCTCGGGTGGCTGGCGTGGTGGAAGGGCGCTTCGCTAGCGCTCGACTCCGCACCGCTCGGCGAGGATGGCCACCTCCGCTGCGGGGAACGCTTGTGACCAGGCGGTCTCCAGCGACCACTCCTCTTCCGTTGCGAGTCGGCGCAGCGCTCGGCAGATGGGCGCGATGACCTCCGCGAGCGTGCCCCGGGCGAATCGACGAGGCTCCTGCCGAGAGCCTGCCTCGCGGACGTGAAGCGAGAAAGTCTCGCCGTCGCGACGGAAGTGCCAGCTCTCCTCCAGGGGTTCGAGGAACCAGGTGACCTCGGCTTCCGTCGCGCGGCCTTCGAGCAGATCGAGCAGCGCGGTCGCGAGCATGAGGAGCGAGTCGCCTGGCACGTCGGACACCTCGAGCTCGCGCACCCGAGTTTCGCAGGCGAGTCGCACGACGAGCCAACCGTGCTGAGGGACTCCGAACGAAAGAGAGAGCGCGGTCATTCAGATCTGGGTCCAGCCGGCCCGGCGTCGGTCACTTGCACTTCGGCGACAGCTGGAGCTGGACCTCCTTCAGCGGAATGCTAGCGCGTGCGCCGCCGGCTTCGGCGGAAAGCTCGCAGGCGAGGTCGGTGCGCTCGTTCGCCATGGCAGCGTGGATTGCCAGCACGTACGCGCGATCGTTCTTCCGATGTTCGAGATTCTCGAGCGCGAGTCCGAGCCCGCGTTTCGGATCGCCACCGGCGCCGAGGTAGTACTCCGCCGCATGGTCGGCGAACGCCAGCGGGTGCTTGGCGAGCAAGGCCGTGTAGCCCGCGGCGGCCTTGGCCGAGGCGAGGGCGGCTCCGGCGGGATCGGTGGGCGCGAGGAACTGAGCGAGCCTGCTGTCGGGCTCGGGGTCCGCCGTCGAGGCCGCGAGTGGGCCGAGCCGCGCGATGGCCGCTTCGGTGTCGCCACTTGCCGCCTCGAGCTCGGCAAGGTGAACGTTCGCGACGACGTAACCCGGCAAGCGGCGCACCGCTTCGGCGTAGAGCGGGCGTCCGAGGTCCCGCCGCGCCGCGAGCTCGCTCCACATGAGCCCGCGTTGAAACGCCACCCACGCCACGGGAAACGGAGACACGTCGTGATACGAACCGACGGCCTCGAGGAAGAGCGCGTCGGCTCGCTCGAATCGACCTCGCGCCGCCTCGATTCCAGCCAGCGCGGTCAGCGAACCAAAGGTACGACTCTGGGCCACGGCCTGTTCGGCGTTCTCCAGCGCCGAACCGAGGTCTTTGCCGATCGCCAGATCCGTCGTGGCGAGTGGCAGCGTGACGTCGGCGCCGAGCGCCGCGGCGGTCTCGAGCTGAGCTCGTGATTCGTCGAATCGATGCGTGGCGCCGAGCGCGGACGCCAGCAGTTGATGGGCTTTCGGCTCCTCCGGCTCTTCCTTCACGGCGATGGTCGCGAGCTCGAGCGCCTCGTCGAGATCGGAGAACGTGCCGCTGAACTGACTGCGGCTGAGCAGCAGACCGACGAGCGTCGAGCGCATCCCGGCCTCGGCCGGATGCGTCACGAGAAACGACCGGTATGCGGAAATCGTGGCATCCAGGTTGCCGAGCGCGACGGCGCCATCCGTCGTGGGGCGGCCGAACCCGTCGATGATCACGCTCTTCGGGCCGACGGGGCCGAGCGCGGGCGCGGCAGTGGGGACCCCTTCGTACGCCTCGGTGCGTTCGCAACCGAGCGCGCCGAAGGCGCAGGCCACCCCGAACAGGGCGGCCCGCGCGAGCTTCGTGCGGAGGTTCATCGATCCGACCTCACTTGGGGGCAGCCAGGAACGGGAACGTCGCTGGGTCTGCCGTCGCGTCGTCCTTGTCGATGGTGTCACCGACACCGCTCAACACTCCGGCTGCGAGAACCGAGTAGCTGCGATCGATCACGTCGTCGAGCGGCGTGCGTCCGCCGCACTTGCCTTGACCCGTCGTGACCGCTCCAACGACCTCCGCTTCCAAGCCGAGGTAGACGCCGCACTCGTTGCGCTCCGAGTGAACGTAGAGCTGATCGTCTGCCAGTACGGTCGCCAAGAACTCGTAGCGCTTGGCGCCCTTGTCTGCGACGAGCTGGTTGCCGCAGGTCGCGTCCAAGGCATCGAGAATGGCCAGAGACGTCATCATCTCGTCCTTGTATTCACCCCAAGTCGCGGGCTGTGCCGCGTTGTACGCGTCCTTGACCTGCCCCTTCTTGGTGTCGTCGGAGTTGAAGGTCTCGATGGTCGCGGTGGCGACCGCAGGGCGTCCCATGCGATCGATTTGTGCGCCGGGCGTCGGAGGGTTGGCCTTTCCGCGCGGTTGTTTGCCCGCGTCCGCACCGCCCGTGCCTCCGCCGCTGCCCCCGGCGCCACCGCCCGAGACTCCAGCGCTGCCGCCGGTTCCGCCACCGCTCGTGCCGCCGCTACCGCCGGTCGCGCTTCCGCCGCCGCCCGGATTCGCGTTGCCGCCGTCATCGTCGTCGCCGCACGCCGCCAGCGCGAGCGAGCTGCCCAGAATGACCAGAGTCGTGATCTTCGAAAGCTTCATCTTCGTGCTCCTTTCGTCTCAGCTGGCTGCGTGGGTGCTGGCCCAGACCGCGAGCACCGGTCCGCCCTTGTTGACCAGCGTCTTGTCGATTTGGAGGACGAGGGAGAGCACGTTCGTGCCGGCGAAGAAGTCTTTGGCTGGAGCCCCGGACTTGCCGCTCTTGAGCTGATTCACCAGGACGCCGCTCGTCGACGCATTGACGCTCGGGCAGCCGTTGGAGTCGAAAGTCAGACTGGGCGCGGCGGCGACCACCGCCTTCACGGCCTCCTTGAAGCCGTCGAGCTCGAAGAAGAACGGATCGTTGCGGAGGCCCGCGAACACCTTGAGCTTGCCGCTCGAACTTGCGAGCCCGGTCGTGGCGCTCGCGTCACCCTCGACGTATTCGTCACCGAGCCAACACTCGAGCTTCGAGACATCGTAGAACTTGCAGAGGATCTTGGTCTCTTGTTGGGCTTGTCCGTAAGCGGACATGCTGTTCACGTGGATCTGATACAGCACCGCGTCCGAGAACTGCGTCCCCGTCGCGGCCATCGGTGACACGTTGAGCACGAGGTTCAGCTTGGTCGCGTCACCGTTCATCCATGCGTAGACGTCGGTGATGTCGGCCGCAGGCTCCGCGGTGGCTTTGGGGGAATCGAGATGGTCGGCCGCACGGGCACCGCCGACGAGACCGGCGACGGTCGCCAAGCCAAGACTCAATTGCATCCAGCGTTTCATTCGTTGCTTTCTCCTTCTCCGTCGAGCGCACCTCGACCGCTCGGCCGGATCGCCGCATGGCAGAGGTGCTCGACCCACGCGCGAGGTTGCGAAGGCGCGTGGGGTCCCAGCTTCTACGAGCGGGTCCGAGGAACGGATCGGAGGGCCCGGCGGTAGCGCCTGACCTAGACGCGCCGCTTTGGCCGAGCCGGTGTCTCCGCCGCGCCGAGCTCGGTCAGAATCTCGAGCGCGCGGACGCTCCTTCGTCGTCGAGCCGGGTCAGCGCGCGGAGAGCGCGGCGCGGGCGGCGCCGATGCGCGTTCGCCAAAGTTCGATGGCGTGGCGGCGCTCTTCGACGAGGTCGGGGCGAGAGGGCTCCGTGGCCTCCCAGCGCTGAAGGTGAGTTTCGTAGGTGGCGATGGTCTCTTTCAGGAACGCTTCGAACTCGGCTCGCGCGCGCGCGCGGAATCCGGGCCCCGAGCAGCCGCAAGAATGGAACGTGATGTCGAGGGAGAACATCTGCTCGAGCAGCGCCCACTCGCGGACACGGTCGCGAGGCGGTGGCTTGAAGTCGAGCCCCATGTCGGCGACGTCACCGCCACAATCGGGGCACCGAGCCGGCTTTTCGGTGCCCCCCGGCTGCACGTCCTGCGAAAGGCGCCGCTTGAACGACTTGCGACAACGGAAGCACGCGAGGTGCGGCTTGTACTCGGTGAACGCGTAACGACACATGCCGGGGCACGTTCATCGTAGCAAGCTTTCGTGGGCAGAACGGGCGTGACGACGCTAGTCGTTCCTGGCCGACGCGAGCTCAGTTCACCTGAGTCTGGCAGCCGAGCACGACCTCGACCTTGCCCTTCTGGTTGCTCACGAGATCGCAAGCGCCGGGGCAGAGCAGGATCTGGGTCGGGGGATCGGCGTCGTAGTACCAGCCGAGTTGGCCGAGGCAGTCGGCCGCGCTCTTCACCTGCTTGATCAGCGTGGCGGGAGTGCCGTCGTCGGGCGTGAAGAGGACGTTCACCTTCTTCGGGTCGGCCTTGCCGTTCACCGGGATCTGGTACTGGCAACCGACGGCGCCGCGGATCTTGTTCAGGGCGTCGAGGAACTCTTTGCCCGCGTTGCCCGTGCTCACCAGGATGGCTTTGTCGGTGCCGCCTTCTTTGGCGATGGTGTCGAGGGTCGAGAGGCTGCCCATGCCGATCACGAAGGTGCGAATGCTGGGGCTCTGGGTGAAGCCTTCTTTGGCGATGGCCGCGGCCGCGCTGACGCTGTTGTTGGAGCAGTTGTTGGGCTCGCCATCGGTAGCGAGCACCACCACCGCCACGTGATCGGTGTGGGCTTGGGCCCAGACCGTGGCGTAGTCGATGGCGCCTTCGAGCGCGGGGGTGAGCGTGGTGGAGGAACCGTCGGGGTTCGCCGCGGACATGGCGCTCTTGATGGCGCTGCCCACGCCGGGCAGATCGGCGATGCCGACCACGGGCTTCTGGTAGTCGGTGGCCACGCACGAGTCGTTGGGGGAGAGCGCGCCCGAGCAGGTGTTGAAGATGGGCGTGCACTCGTAGAAGCCGCAATCGTTGTTGCTGGCGCACGCTCCCTTGGCCGCGGGCGTAGCGGGCGGAGAGGGGAAGAGGCCGAGCCCCATGCCGAGCTTGCTGAGCCCCGGGAGATCGACGAACTGCGAGATGGCGTTCGTCACCGGAACCCAAGTGTTGTTCTGTCCGCTGTCCATCGAACCCGACTTGTCGAGCATGATGAACAGATCGACCGGGACGAGCTCGCCGCCGAACGTCTCTTTGGCGCAACCCGTGAGCGCACCGGTGCCGCCGCCGCCGTCGAGGTTCACACCGCCGCTGCCGCCACCACCGACGGAGATACCGCCGCTGCCGCCTGCGCCGGAGCCGTTGCCCGCGCCAGCGGAACCGCCGCTACCGGAGGCGCTGCTGCACGCCGTTGCCCAACCAGCCACGAGAAGGGATCCGAAAAGGAATGCAAGGCCTCGACGCATGCGACGCTCCTTCGCGCCGGGGATGCCGCGCAATCCCTCGGCGCGAGGGAAATAGCACGGCCGCTGGGCGGCGAGCCACCTTCGCGAGCGACATCGTTCAGAGGCGACGCGCGAGCGCGAGACGCTCGAAGGGACTGACGCGTTGCGCCTCGCGCTCGGGCCATCGGCTGGCCCACTCGAGGGCAGAGTCGTCGCTCTCGACCGTGAAGCCTCGGTCGCCGAGGCGCTCGGCCAGCTCGTGGGCGTCCTGCTGTGTCTTGAGTGCCTCTCCGATCCACATGGCTCCGACCTCGCCCACGGTGCGGAGCCAGGGCGCCGCGTATTCCCGCGGCAGGTAGGTCATGGCGAGCCAGCTGCCCTGGGCCGCGAGGTCGCTCACCGAATCGAGCGTGGCTTCGATGGCGTCGAGGGTCAGGTACATCGTGACCCCCTCCCAGACCCAGACGCTGCGGGATTCGGGGTCGAAACCGTGGGCGCCGAGCGCGGCAGCCAGCGTCTCGCGCTCGAAGTCGATGGGGCAGAAGCGCACGGCTTTCGCCAGGGGGGACAGGCCGCGAACGCCCTCCTGTTTGAAGCCCTGAGTGTCGGGGTGGTCGAGCTCGAAGACGGTGGCGGAAGCAAGACCGGGCATGCGCCACGCTCGGGCGTCGAGACCGGCCCCGAGCAAGACGACCTGCTCGACCCCGCTATTCACCGCCCGTTCGACGGCGTCGTCGATGGCGGCGGTCCGGAGCGGGACGCCGTAGCTCAAGCCGCGGGTCGCGACGCCGATGAGGCGATGCGCTGCCCGAACGCCGAGGGACGAGGAAGAAACGCTGCGGACGACCCGCCGGAGCACCGGCGGGAGCAGCCGCTCGGCCACCGAGTCGTCGAAGATGGCGAGGTCGGGGGGTGCCTCGGTGTAGAGGGCGCGCAGTGCGGCCACCCAGTCGCTGGTCAAGCTGCGATTTCCAGGCCGCATTCCCTACCTAGATCACCGTTCCCCCTCCGGCGACAAGCCCCAAGTCCAAACGGCGCGCCAGGGGTGGCCCGCTCGCCTGAACCGCGTTAGACGAACGGCTCCCCAGAACAAGGGAGCTTCGCCATGACCCATCATGTGTCTCCGGTCTTCGTCGTCAGCGCCACCCGCACCCCCATTGGGTCGTACCTCGGCGCGTTGGCAGCGCTGCCTGCGCCGCGCCTGGGCGCGGTGGCCATCCGTGCCGCGGTCGAGCGCGCCAAGATCGAACCGGCCCGCGTGCAAGAGGTGTTCATGGGCAACGTGCTCGGCGCGGGCGTTGGACAGGCGCCGGCGCGGCAGGCCGCCATCTACGCGGGCATCCCCGACAGTGTCCCAGCGACGACCGTGGGCAAGGTCTGCGGCTCGGGCCTCCAGTCCGTCATCTTCGGGACCAAGACCCTCATGCTCGGCGACGCTGACGTCGTGGTCGCGGGCGGCATGGAGTCGATGAGCAACGTTCCCTACTACCTGCGCGAAGCTCGCACGGGCTACCGCATGGGCGACGGCAAGCTGGTCGACGGCATGATCTTCGACGGACTCTGGGATCCCTATGGCAACTTCCACATGGGTGAGGCCGGCGAGAAGTGCTCGAAGGAGTATTCGCTGTCGCGCGAGGCGCAGGACGACTTCGCGCGGGAGAGCTACCGCCGCGCACTCGCGGCCCAGAAGGAAGGGCTGTTCGACGCCGAGATCGTACCCGTCGAGATCGCGCAGAAGAAAGGCGATCCGCTCAAGGTGACCTTGGACGAGGAGCCCGGTCGCGGCGACCCCTCCAAGTTCGACAAGCTCCGCCCCGCGTTCGCCAAAGACGGCGCCATCACCGCGGCCAATGCCTCGAGCATCAACGACGGCGCCTCGGCGCTGGTCCTCGCCAGCGAGAAGGCCGTGAAGGAGCTCGGGCTCGTGCCCATGGCGCGCATCGTGGGCTACGGCGGCGCGGCCCAGGCGCCCGACTGGTTCACGACGGCGCCGTCCAAAGCCATCGACGTCACGCTGGCCAAGCTCGGCATGAAGAAGGAGCAGATCGATCTCTGGGAGATCAACGAGGCGTTCTCGTGCGTCACCATGGCCTGCTCGAAGATCTCCGGCCTCGATCCGGCTCGGGTCAACGTGCGCGGCGGAGCCGTGGCCCTCGGACACCCCATCGGCGCCTCGGGCGCACGCATCCTCACCACGCTGCTCTACGCGATGCGTGATCAGAAGGTGAAGAACGGGCTCGCGACCTTGTGCATCGGTGGCGGTGAAGCCGTCGCCGTGGTGGTCGAGCGCGTCTGAGCCACGCGCCCGTCCTGCAACGCCCGCTGCGGGTCGCCGACGGGATCGAGGCATTCGCCAGTCGAACGCCCACGCTTCCGCCGGCGACGCACACCCAGAGCTACGCCCTCGGCACCCGAGACGTGCTCCTGGTCGAGCCGGCCACGCCCTACGCCGACGAGCAGCGGGCCTGGCTCGACTGGGCGCGCGGGCTCGAGAGTCGCGGGCAGAAGCTCGTCGGTATCTTGCTGACGCATCACCACGTCGATCACGCGAGTGGCGCCGATCGCTTCGCACGGGAGCTCGACGTGCCGCTGATTGCGCACGCGGAAACCGCAGCGCGCTTGCCGGAGCTCGTGATCACGCGTTCGATCACCGACGGCGAAGAGCTCGTGCTCGAGGGCCCCACTCCCCAGTCGTGGCGCGTGCTGCACACGCCGGGGCACGCCCCCGGGCACGTGTGCCTGTTCGAACCCACGGCGGGCGCCGTGGTCGTCGGGGACATGGTGGCGAGCGAAGGCACGATCTTGATCGAGACCACCGACGGTGACATGGCCGAATATCTCGGGCAGCTCCGCCGCCTCGAAGCGCTCGGCGCGAAGGTCGCTCTGCCCGCGCACGGCGCTCCGATCCCGGAGCCGGGTCGCCTGTTCGCCCACTACGTGGCCCACCGCCTGGCCCGCGAAGAGAAGGTGCTCGACGCGGTCGCGGGGGCGGGCGGCGCCGGGATCACCGATCTCGGCATCGTGCCCATCGCGTACGCCGACACGGCCCGCGCTGCGTGGCCATTTGCCCTCTTGAGTGTGCGGGCACACTTGGTCAAGCTCGAGCGCGACGGTCGCACGCGGAGCGACGGCGAGAAGCATTGGGCCACATGAGCGACGAACGAGAACCGATGGAGCGAGCGTTCGTCGCGGTGAGCTACCTGCTCGACCGGCGCGGCAGAGACCTCGGTGCTCCGCTTGGCTCGCCGAGCGCAGGCGCTCTGCGCTTGATCCAGGCCCTCTCGCACCCCGAACGCCAGAGCCGCGCAGTGGTGTTGGCGCGCGAGGTCGCCCACTTGGTCGTCGCGCTCGACGAGCGGAGGTTGACGTGAGCATTCGACGCGGACGCCTCCTGCGGGCGGAACAGGCGGGCGGCGCGCTGCCGCTTGCGTTCGCGCCCACGGCCCGCGTGGCGACGGGTCGCCGCGTGCCGGCGCCGGTAGTCGACGCCGAGCTCCGCGCCCGAGCCATCATCGCCGACGCCGAAGCGCGCGCGCGGGCGCTACTCGAGGCGGCTGCGCGTGCTGCCGGCGACGCACGCCTCACGGCCGAAGCCGAAGGCCGCGCCGACGGCATCGCCGCGGTGGCCGCCAAAGCCGTCGAGCTCCGCGCGCTCGAGGCCAACCTGGACGAGCGGGCCCTCGACCGCAGCGTCGAGCTGGCGCGCATCTTGGCCGAACGCTTGCTCGGTGCCGAGCTGGAGCTCGATCCGAATCGCGTCGTCGACTTGGCGCGGCGTGCCCTCGGCGAGGCGGGTGGCGCGCGGCGCGTGCGCATCATCGCGCACCCTGACGACGTCCGGCGACTCGAAGCCGAGCGCGAGTCGTTGGGCGCCGCGCTGGCGGTGCTCGAGATCCTCCCCGACCCGAATCGCGCAGCGGGCAACCTGCGGCTCGAGACCGAGATCGGCGTGCTCGACGCCGCGCTCGCTCCTCAGCTCGATCGATTGGCCCGACGCCTGCGCGAGTCCATGAAGAAATGAGCGGCTCGGATCCCAACTGGCGATTCCCTCCGCCCGGCGACGGGCCGCCGTCGAGCGCGCCGCGCTCGCTCTCCGACGCGCCGGTGCTGGCGAGCCTGACCGATCCGGCGCCCGTGAGCGACGTGCGACCCGAACCCGGGCAAGCGAAGCGTCGCTGGCCGCTCAACTTGCTCCTGTTCGCGCTCACCGTGTGGAGCGTGTTCGAGGTCGGCCAAGGTTGGAACGGCAAGTCGGAGCTTCATGGCCTGCGCGGCTTGCTCTCGGGTTGGTCGTTCGCCGTGCCGCTGCTCGCGATCCTGCTTTGCCACGAGTTCGGTCACTACATCGCGGCGCGCATCCACGGGGTGCCCGCCTCGCTCCCGTACTTCATTCCGTTCCCCAAGTTCAGCCCATTCGGGACCTTCGGCGCCGTGATCGTCATGCCGAAGCGGATTCGCTCCGCCAACGCGTTGCTCGACATCGGTGCGGCGGGCCCGCTGGCTGGCATGGCCGTGGCGCTGCCCATGATGATCATCGGCCTCGCGCTCTCGAAGCTCGGCCCGCGCAGCGAGACCGGCTACATCCAGGAAGGCACGAGTCTGCTCTACTGGCTCCTGAAGCGCATCGTGGTGGGCCCCATCGCGAGCCACGAGGACGTCTTCTTGCACCCGACCGCGCTGGCCGCTTGGGCGGGCTTCCTCGTGACGTTCCTGAACCTCTTGCCCTTCGGTCAGCTCGACGGCGGCCACGTGGCCTACGCGCTGTTCGGCGAGAAGCAGAACCGCTACGCGCGCTTCGCCATCTTCCTGCCCTTCGTGATGGTCCTCTACAACGGGTGGGTCCACGTTCGGCCCATCGTGCTCCGCGGTATGCGCGAGGGTTACGACAAGCAGAATTGGCTCCCGGTGAGCGCCGCGACGGTCTGGATCGGCATCACTTTGCTGCTCTGGCTCTTGCGCGGCGTCTCCGGAGCGCAACACCCGCCCGTCGATGACGACAAACTCTCGCCCAAGCGACGCATCGTGGCCGCGTTCACGCTGTTCCTGTTCGTGCTCCTGTTCATGCCCACGCCGTGGGCGGCGTTCTGAACCGGCGCTGGCGGAGTCAGCTCAAGGCGGGCACTTCGCGACCTTGGTGCCGCTCACCGCTTGAGCCGCGCCGTCGCAGCTCGCTCCCGTGAAAGGATGGCACTGGCACTGCTTGTAGGCGCCGCTCGTGAAGGTGAAGCAGCACGTATAGCTCTTGGCGCAAGACGTCGCGGTTCCGCTGCCGGGTACGTCGGTGCAGGTGCAGCTTTGCGCCGTCTCGGTGCAGGTGAAGCTTCCGGCCCCGCCCATGCCACCGCTTCCGCCGCTCGCGCCGCCCATGCCACCGCTCGCGCCGCCTGCTCCACCGCTCGCGCCACCTGCTCCACCGCTCGCGCCGCCTGCTCCACCGCTCGCACCGCCGGTTCCGCTGCCCGCGCTCCCACCAACGCCCGCGCCCGCCGCTCCACCGCTGCTACTGCCGCCGCTGCTACTGCCGCCGGAGCTCGAGCCGCCGCTGCCGCTCTGACCGCCGCTGCTGCTGCCGCCCGTACTCGAGCCCCCTCCGCTGTCGTCGCTGCCGCAACCCAGCGCGAGAGCCGAAACCAAAGAACCGACGAAAAGTGAGGACAATCTCATGGTGGCAGAAATATCGGCAGGCGCCGACCGGGTCAAGAAGCGTGCGCTCCCGGGTAGCATCGAGGCATGCCGACCTATCCCGCTCGTATCGAGCTCGAATCACAGGGGCACGCCGACGTCATCGACATCACCGACCGCGTGCGCGACGCCGTGAAGCGAAGCGGCGTCCGCTCGGGGCTCGCGTGCGTGTTCGTGCCCGGCGCGACCGGCGGGGTCACCACCATCGAGTTCGAACCCGGGTGCGTCGCGGACCTCGCGACCGCATTCGAACGCGTGGCGCCGTCGCGGGGCGACTACGAGCACGAGCGTCGCTGGCACGACGGAAACGGCCACAGCCACGTGCGCGCGGCTTTGCTCGGCCCCTCGCTGACGGTGCCCATCGTGGAGCACGAGCTCACGCTCGGCACTTGGCAGCAGATCGTGTTCGTCGACTTCGACAACCGGAGCCGCTGCCGCTCGTTGGTGCTTCAGATCGTCGGCGACGCCTGATCAGTCCGTACCGAAGCGGCGTTTCAGCGCCGCAACCACGTTGGGCGGCGCATAGCGGGTGATGTCGCCACCGTGGCTTGCGATTTCGCGCACGAGCGAAGCCGAGATGAAGCCGTAGTTCGTGCGCGTGGGCAGGAACACCGTGTCGATCTCGGGCCTCAGGTCGGCGTTGGCGTGGGCAATCTGGAGCTCGTATTCGAAGTCGGTGGCTGCGCGGAGTCCGCGGACGATGACCCGTGCGCCGATGCGCTGGCCGTAGTCGATCAAGAGCCCCTGGAAGCTGTCGACCTCGACATTGGGGTAGGCCGCACAGATCTCACGCAGCAGGCTCATGCGCTCGTCGGCGCTGAGCAGCGGCGTCTTGGTCGGGTGAACGCCCACCGCGACGACGACGCGCGGAAAGAGCTTGGCGGCGCGCTCCACCAGATCGAGGTGACCGTAGGTGGGCGGGTCGAAGCTCCCGGCATAGACGGCCAGCTCGGGAGCGCTCATGGCGCGGTTCCTTTCGGCGTCGCTGGCGGCGCGTTCCCTCCTGCCTTTGGCGCGGGTGGAGGCATCGGCGGCGGGGCGACCGGCGGCTTCGGTGCAACACCGGTCGGCTTCGCACCGGGCGCGGGCGGAGCGGGTGGCTTGCCGAGGGGCGGCTTGGGCGCACCCGGCTTGGCAGGCGCGGGCTCGTCTTCGGGTTCGTCGTCGGGCACGTCACCCGGGTCGGGCAGATCGGGGAGCTTCGGCGCTGGCATCAGCGCCTCGGGCGGCAGATCTTCGAGCCACATCGTGCGACCGCCGTCCACCAACGTCACGCGGAAGGTCGCGAGGAGCCCGGAGCCCACGAGGCCATCGAGGTCGACGTCGAGGCCTTTCTCGAGCTCTGCGACCGGAGCGCCGAGCACGCCGGGAACCTGCGGCACGGTGAACGCGCCCAAGCGAAGCTGCGGCAAGACGCCCGCGCGGAGCGACCCCGCGTTGGGGATCGAGCGCAGCGCCGAGGTCTGGACACCCGCCTTCTTCCAGCCGCCTTCGTCGAGGGCGAGCGGGAACGTCATCGACGTGTCGATGAGCAGGGCAGCGCCGGGCGAAGCGGCATCGGAGCCGAACGCCCCTCGCATCATCATGCCACCGCCGCGCACGTAGCTGACTTTGACGGTGGTCGCTTGCGGCGGGGGCGGGGGCTCGAAGCTCCTCACCACGAACTGGCTGCCCGCGAAATCCACGGTGGGGTGGAGATGTCGCAAGAGGTTCACGCCGATCAGGACCTTGATGGGGGCGTTGAGCTGCTTGCTGATCCCCGACAGATCCTTGGACAGCGCCGGGACGTCCTTCACGTCGATGCGCTCGCCGAAGCGCAGCGAGATCCACTTCGGGTCGCCCGCGGGTCCGCCACTGTCGACGACCGCTTCGGCCGTGCCGGTCGCGATCAGGCCGAGCGCGGGCTCACCATTCACCTCGACCGGGACCACCAGGGACGTCGACGCCACCTGCGGCATCTCCATCACCGCGACCATGCCGCCGCTCATCTTGAAGGGCTTCCGGCCGGCACCGCGCCGCGCGAGCTTGGCGACCTCCGCCGCCCACGGGTCGCGAACCTCCGGGTCGGCCACGAGCTTCTCGAGCTCGTCGGCCGCCTTGTCGATTTGGCCCGCGTACCAATAGGCTCGACCTCGAACCGACGAGGCGTCGGAGCCTTCGACTCCGTTCAGGAGCTGCGTCGTGCGTTCGTAGTCGAGACGCGCGAGCGCGATACGGGCCGCGAGGATCCGCACCTCCGGCGCTTCGGGGAGCACACGCAGCGCGTTGCCGACGGCCGACTCGGCATCCTCGACGTCACCGGTGCGGTAGCTCTGCTGCGCGCGGTCGAACCACTTCTTGGCGTTTTCTGGCCAGGCGGGCTCGCTGTTCGTGACGGCGGGACCGCAGGCGGCGGAGCAGAGCGCGAGCAACATCGCGCTCGGAATCAGGGCGGACTTCACGGGAACCTCGGGGACCGGCAACCCACCGGCCGCGCGACGAGATACCCCATCGTGGCCCTAGGGTCGAGGGCGCGAGCGTCCTGGTGGGACCGGGAACACCGAGCCTTCGGCGGGGCCGTGCTAGACTGCCCGGCGTGGACGCGAGTGCAAACGGTCCAGGGCAACGCCCAGAGTCGCGGCGCGATGTGCTGTCCCTGCCCGTATTGCTGCTCAATCGCTACTTTTCTCCCGTCAGCGTGACCTCGGCACGACGCGCGGTGGTGCTCCTCTACGGTGGCTCCGCGCTGGCCCTCGACGACGACGGCGCCATGCACGACTTCGACCGCTGGCGGGACCTGCCGGTCCGAACTCGCGACGACGGCATCCCCATGGTGGGGGGCGAGCTGCGCGTCCCGAGGGTGCTTCACCTGGTGCGTTACGACCGCGCCCCTCGGGTGGTGGTGCGCCTCACGCGGCGGAATCTCATGCTGCGGGACGAGCACCAGTGTCAGTACTGCGGACGACGTCCGCACGTTCGGGACCTGAACCTCGATCACGTGCTGCCCCGCTCCCGCGGCGGCGGTGACACCTGGGAGAACCTGGTGGTCTCGTGCCGGTTCTGCAATTTGAAGAAGGGGCGCCGCACTCCCGAAGAGGCCGGGATGCTCCTGCTCCGCCGGCCCCAGAAACCCCGCTGGACCACGCCGGCCCAGATCCTGTTGGCGGAGCGCGAACCGTTCAGCGAATGGGAGCCCTATCTGGCGACGGGTTGAGGCAAGGGCACGGGCGCCCTTATGATGCGCCCATGCGAGCCTGCTCTCACGTGAACGTCGCTGCGTCTTTGGCTTTGATCTCCGTCGTGGCGTTCGCCGCGTGTGGCGGACCCCAAGGGGGTGCTGCCCAGCCGAACGGAGCGAGCTCCGCCGGACCGAGCGTACCCAAGGCGGAACCGACCGCGTCCGAAGAGCCGAACTCTGCGGAGCCGGGTTCCGGCGACAAGGGCGACAAGGGTGACAAGGGTGACAAG
>Ga0268298_10003222_pt1 | contig 16891 bp, 12 predicted proteins | sample WWTPWeurt_MetaG_FD_194462 | JGI IMG/M metagenome (GOLD analysis project Ga0268298, IMG submission 194462) | Activated sludge microbial communities from WWTP in Nijmegen, Gelderland, Netherland - WWTP Weurt | ecosystem: Engineered > WWTP > Aerobic digester > Activated sludge | place... | reverse complement strand
ACGCCGGGATGGGGTGGTTTTGGTTCGAAAATAGGTGGAAGGCGCCGGCCTTTGGGCTGGCCGGTTGTCGCGCAGAGGTCCCTGCGCGCCCCTGAGCTGCCCGTTGCCGGGAACGACCCGCGGCGCCGAGCGCTATTGTCGCGGCAAAGCGCCGCCCCGATGCCCCCGCGAACGGCCCAGGCGCTCGGACCTGCCCGATAATCCCGGCCCATGAAGCCCGTCACCTACACCCGCGCCCAGGCCCTGCCGGACATCCTGAAGCACCGCATCGTCATTCTCGACGGGGCCATGGGCACCATGATCCAGCGCTTCAAGCTGACCGAAGCCCAGTACCGCGGGGAAGGCTATCGCGGCCCCGATGGGGCTGGCGATCGCTTCAAGGACTTCCCCAAAGACGTCAAGGGCAACAACGAACTGCTTTCGCTGACCCGGCCCGACATCATCCGCGACGTCCACAAGGCCTACCTGGCCGCCGGTGCCGACCTGGTCGAGACCAACACCTTTGGCGCCACCTCCATTGCCCAGGCCGACTACGACATGGCCAATCTGGCGCGCGAGATGAACCTCGCGTCGGCGCGACTGGCGCGTCAGGCCTGCGACCAGTTCAGCACGCCCGACCACCCCCGCTTCGTGGCCGGGGCCCTCGGCCCGACACCCAGGACCGCCAGCATCAGCCCGGACGTGAACGACCCCGCCGCGCGCAACGTGAGCTTCGAAGAGCTGCGCGCGGCCTACTACGAGCAGGTCGAGGCGCTGGTGGAGGGCGGCGCCGATGTGCTGCTGGTCGAGACGATTTTCGACACGCTCAACGCCAAGGCCGCGCTGTTCGCGATCGACGAATACTTCGAGGCGAGCGGCGAGCGCCTGCCGATCATCATCAGCGGCACCGTGACCGATGCCTCGGGCCGCATCCTGAGCGGCCAGACCGTCACCGCCTTCTGGCACAGCGTGCGCCATGCCCAACCGCTGGCCGTGGGGCTGAACTGCGCACTCGGCGCGGCGCTGATGCGCCCCTACATTCAGGAGCTGGCCAAGGCCGCGCCCGAGACCTTCATCAGCTGCTACCCCAACGCCGGCCTGCCGAATCCGATGAGCGAGACCGGCTTTGACGAAACGCCCGAGGTCACCAGCCGCCTGTTGCGCGAATTCGCCGCCGAAGGCCTGGTCAACATCGTGGGCGGCTGCTGTGGCACGACGCCAGAGCACATTGGTGCGATCCACGGTGCGGTGACGCCCCTGGCGGCGCGCAAGCTGCGGCCGGGCGCTTTCTACAGGGAACCGGCCGTCGAGCCGGCCTGACAGGGTCGGGCGTTCTGGCATTGGGGCGCTGCGATTCCTTGCTGAGCGTTCGCTGGGCGGACCTGACTCGCGCACGCCAAAGGCGGCACACCGCGCTGGATCCCCGCCGCGAACGGTTCAATTGGTGCCGAGGCTTCCGACCAGGTGCAGGGCGGTCAGGTCCCGGTGCAGCTGCTTTTCGCTCAGTCCGGTGTGGGCCCGCAATTCGTCGAAAGTGTGGCTGCGTTCGTGCAGCAGGCGCATCAGCTTGTAATGGCGCCCGGCCACCATTGTGCGGTCCAGGGGTGGCATCTGGTTCAGCCGCAACGGCATCTGGCGGTAGTGCGGGGGCAGGGCCTCAGACGCGGGTTCGCCGAAAAGGGCAAATCGCCACAGCACGGTGGCCGTGTCGGTCTGACGGTAGTCGGGCGGCGATTTGCCAGCCGCCTGCGGCCGGCGGTGCAGTTCCAGCGCGTCCAACTCGTCCTGCGCCACCAGGGGACGCACGCTGAGTGTGCCCGACTGCGGCATCAGCACGGCCACCAGCGCGCCGTCGGGGCCGATCACGTGGAAGCTGTGGCTGGTCTGCAATTGTTCGCGGGCCCGCCAGAGCAGGGCGCCCAGTGCCGCATCCAGTTCCACTTCCGAGGCCGGCTCGCGGCCGTCGTCCAGCGTGGGCGTGGCGGCGGGCGGTTCTGCCAGCATCCAGGAACTGATCTTGATGGTTCCCAGCTCCGCCAGTTCGGCGTCGATGCGCTGTCGCAGGGCTTCGCGCGCGGCATGCGCTTTGTTCGCGGGGGCTTCGGACTTCACGTGGGGGTCAGATTGGAATGGCACTTTCGGCCCGGTGGACCGCTGGGAGACTCGAAAATTGTCAGGTGCCACGGCAAGGCTGTCAATCGCAACCACGCGCGGCCGGCGTAAATACGGTGAGCAACTGTTGCGGGCGTCGTCGGGGGCGCCGCCGGCAAGGCCGGCTTGTCCGGTAAAATCCGCCGCTTCCAAGGAGCGTTGCAGCGCGGGCCCGTGCGGGCCCTGTGTCAGGCTTGGACCCCGCTTGCCGGGATGCAACGACGCTCACCTGTTAGCCTTTTCCCAGGTGAGATGCATGCCAGAATCGATTTCTTCCCCCGCGGCCTCTGCGGCCGCAGTGCGGGATGTGCCCCCCATGAAACTGTCCGGCCTGGAGCCGGTCACCATTGGCGCTGTCTTTTCCGTCGAAGACAGGGCTGAAGCGCAGTCCCCGAGTGCCACGTTCGTCAACATCGGCGAGCGCACCAACGTCACCGGCTCCAAGGCCTTCGCCCGCATGATCCTGAACGACCAGTTCGAGCAGGCGCTGGCGGTGGCGCGCCAGCAGGTCGAAAACGGCGCCCAGGTCATCGACATCAACATGGACGAGGCCATGCTGGACAGCCAGGCGGCCATGGTGCGCTTCCTGAACCTGATCGCCGGCGAGCCCGACATCGCCCGCGTGCCGATCATGGTGGACAGCTCCAAGTGGAGCGTGATCGAGGCCGGCCTGCGCTGCATCCAGGGCAAGGGCATCGTCAACTCGATCAGCATGAAGGAGGGCGTGGACGAGTTCAAGCGCCAGGCCAAATTGGTCAAACGTTATGGCGCGGCCGCCGTGGTGATGGCTTTTGATGAACAAGGCCAGGCAGATACCTTCGAGCGCAAGATCGAGATCTGCGAGCGTGCCTACCGCGTCCTCGTGGACGAGGTGGACTTTCCGCCCGAAGACATCATCTTCGACCCCAACATCTTCGCCATTGCCACCGGCATCGAAGAGCACAACAACTACGCGGTGGACTTCATCGAGGCCACGCGCTGGATCAAGCAGCACCTGCCGGGCGCCAAAGTGTCGGGCGGCGTTTCCAACGTCTCTTTCAGCTTCCGGGGCAACGACCCGGTGCGCGAGGCCATCCACACCGTGTTCCTGTACCACGCGATCGCGGCCGGCATGGACATGGGCATCGTCAACGCGGGCATGGTGGGCGTCTACGACGACCTGGAGCCGGAACTGCGCGAGCGCGTCGAGGATGTGGTGCTGAACCGCCGTCCGGATGCGGGCGAACGCCTGGTCGAGATCGCCGAAACCGCCCGAAGCGGCGCCAAAGATGAAGGCAAAAAGCTCGAATGGCGCGGCACACCCGAATCCCCCAGGACCGTGGGCGAGCGCCTTTCGCATGCTCTGGTGCATGGCATCACGGACTTCATCAACGACGACACCGAAGAGGCCTACCGCGCCATTCTGGCCACGGGCGGCCGACCGCTGCACGTCATCGAAGGCCCGCTGATGGACGGCATGAACGTGGTCGGCGACCTGTTCGGCCAGGGCAAGATGTTCCTGCCGCAGGTGGTGAAGTCGGCCCGCGTGATGAAGCAGGCCGTGGCGCACCTGCTGCCCTACATCGAGGCCGAGAAGCTGCTGCAGGCCGCCGCTGGCGAGGCATCCCGGGCCAAGGGCAAGATCGTGATTGCCACCGTCAAGGGCGACGTGCACGACATCGGCAAGAACATCGTCACCGTGGTCCTGCAGTGCAACAACTTCGAGGTGGTCAACATGGGCGTGATGGTGCCGGCCCACGAAATTCTGGCACGGGCGAAAGCGGAAGGCGCCGACATCATCGGCCTGTCCGGCCTGATCACGCCCAGCCTGGAAGAGATGCAATACGTAGCGGGCGAGATGCAGAAGGACGATTACTTCCGCTCTCGCCTGATGCCGCTGATGATCGGCGGCGCCACCACCAGCCGGGTGCACACCGCCGTCAAGATCGCGCCGCACTACGACGGCCCGGTCGTCTATGTGCCTGACGCCTCGCGCAGTGTCAGCGTGGCGCAGGGTTTGCTGTCTGACCAGGCGGCCGCCTACATCGCCGAACTCAACGCCGACTACGAGCGCGTGCGCACGCAGCACGGGAACAAGAAGCCGGTCGTGCTGTGGCCGCTGGACCAGGCCCGAGCCAACAGGACGCCGATCGACTGGACCGGTTACCAGCCGCCGAAGCCCAAGTTCATCGGCAAACGCCTGTTCAGGAACTTCGACTTGGCCGAGCTGGCGCGCTTCATCGACTGGGGCCCGTTCTTCCAGACCTGGGACCTGGCCGGCCCCTACCCGGCGATCCTGCAGGACGAGGTGGTGGGTGAACAGGCGCGCAAGGTCTTCGCCGATGGGCAGGCGATGCTGCAGCGCCTGATCGACGGCCGCTGGCTCAGCGCCAGCGCGGTGGTCGGCCTGTACCCGGCCAACGCGGTGAACGACGATGACATTGAGCTGTATACCGACGAGACCCGCAGCCAGGTCGCGCTGACCTGGCACGGCCTTCGCCAGCAGAACGAGAAGCACGAGATCGACGACGTGATGCGCCCGAGCCGCTGCCTGGCCGATTTTGTGGCCCCGAAGGGTGTGGCAGACGATTATGTCGGCGTGTTCGCCGTGACCGCCGGCCTGGGCGTGGAGAAAAAGGAGCAGGCCTTCATCGACGCGCACGACGACTATTCCGCGATCATGCTCAAGTCCCTGGCCGACCGGCTGGCCGAGGCCTTTGCCGAGTGCCTGCACCACCGCGTGCGCACCGACCTGTGGGGTTACGCGCCCCAGGAGGCGCTGAGCTCTGAAGACCTGATTGCCGAGAAGTACACCGGCATCCGCCCCGCGCCGGGTTACCCGGCCTGTCCGGACCACAGCGTGAAACGCGCGATGTTCGAATTGCTGCAGTGCGGCGACATCGGCATGGGCCTGACCGAAAGCCTGGCCATGACACCGGCCGCCAGCGTCAGCGGCTTCATGCTGAGCCACCCACAGAGCACGTACTTCAACGTCGGCAAGATCGGCGAGGACCAACTCTTGGCGCAGGCGTCGCGGCGCGCCATGCCGCAAGCCGAGCTGCGGCGTCTGCTGGCTTCGAACCTGTAGTCGCGCCACGTTTCCTGGAACTATGCACGGTCTGTAACGCTTTCCTGGCCTGCCCTCTGTTCGCTTCCTGTTCGTCCCGCCACAATCGCGTCATGCGATTGGTGGGTCTGGATTCTTGGATGGGGCGCCTTGCCGTGTGGCTGTGCGCGACGCGGCAAGTGGTCGCGCTCGGTTTTCTGGTGTGTCTGGCCGGCGCCCATGCCGCACCCCCCCCGGTTGCCGTCACGCTCGGCGAATCCCAATCCACTGTCGCGCTGGCCAACCACAGCGAGTTCCTGGTGGATGTGGGTGGACGCCTGACGGCGGCCGACGTCGAATCCCGGCAGTCAGAACTGCCCTTCGCTCTGCGGCCCGACGGACACAAGACCCTGCTGACCGATGGCGATGTGCTCTGGATCCGCTTCGTGGCACGGGTGACGGACCGGGATGCGCGCTGGCTGCTGGAGGTGGACCTGCCGGGTGTCGATGATGCCTCGCTCTACTACCGCAATGCAGCAGGGGCGCTGGTGGTGCAGCATGCGGGGGACAGCCTGGCCCAGAGCCAGTGGGCCGAGCGCGGCCGCATGCCCTTCTTTTCGCTCGGCCCGGATACCAGCCGCGAGGTCACCTACCTGGTGCGGATCAGCCATGCGCGGGTGCCATTCTCTGGGGGCCTGTTTCTCAAGACCCAGGTGGTCGCGTCCGACCAGGAGCAGCGCGCGCAGTTTTTTCTTGGCGGCTATTTCGGCCTGGCCGCGCTGGCGGTTTTTGTGGCACTGGCCAACGCGCTGGTGTATCGCGATCGCGGGTTCGGTGCCTATGCGATCTACGTGCTGGCCATGATCCTGGGGCAGGCGGGCATCACGGGCGTCGGCGGGATGCTGTTCTGGCCCGAAATGCCGGCCCTGAACAATCCGATGACCTTTTTCATGCCCTTGCTCGCGGGTGCGCTCGGTGTCTGGTTTGTCCGGATTGTTGCGACGCCGCAACAATACTCGACCCTGCTGGACCGCCTGGCGGTCAGTATCATTCTTGGCCTGATTGCCGTGGCCGGCATCGACGCCGTGGTGCCGAGTGTGATCGGATTCGAGCTGAGCCTGTACCTGCTGGCGCTCTCGATGGGCGTGGTCCTGTTGCTGCTGGGGCTGGCCATTGCCCGGGGCGACCGGCACAGCCGATGGATCGCGGCCGGCTATGCCTTGATCGTTCTGGGCGGCATTTTTCCCGTGGCGCGCAATTTTGGCCTGATCCAGTCCGGCTTCCTGTCCGAATACGGCCTGATGCTCGGCTCGGCCATGGAGATGCCGCTTCTTTTTTACGGGTTGAACCGGCGCTTGAACGAACAGACCGAGACCCGCGCCCGCGCCCGCGCCTTGGCGGTGACCGATCCGCTGACGGGTCTGACCTCGCACCGCCGGCTGTTGACGCAGCTGCAGGCCTCGATCAACCGCGCGCGCAATGGCCGGCCGTTTGCCCTGATGGTGGTGGAACTGGCCAACCATGCGGCGCTGGCGCGCGAACTCGGGCGCGAAGGCGCCGAGCGGGCGCTGGTCCTGGCAGCCTCGCGGCTGCGGCGGGTGGTGCGTGGCACGGACACCGTGGCCCGGGTCGGGGCCCAGCATTTTGCGGTGCTGATGGACAGCCCCTGTTCGCTGGACGAGGCCAACGCCATCGCCACTCATGCCGTGGCGCAGGGGCTGCGCGAAAACGAAGTCCTGCCGCCCGGCGCCAGCCTGCGCTTTCATGTGGCCCTGGGCCAGCTGCCCATGGTGGACCTGGACGCCGTAGCCACCCTCGATATGCTGCTGGCGGAACTGAAGGCCATCAGCCTGGACGCGCGCAAGACCATCCGGGTCGTCAAGCGCTGAGCGGGCGCCCGGCGGCCCCGCCAGGGCTTTGCGTGGGCTTGCGCCGGGCGATATTCAAGGAAAATCGGCACTTTCCCAGCGCGGTATGGTCATTTCATGCTATCAATAAATGACGGATTCCGGCGGTCACGCCGAGCGCAGGGCACGCCGGTACTGCACCGCTTCGGCCACATGGGCGACCTGGGTGTCGGGTGCATCCGCCAGATCGGCGATGGTGCGCGCCACCTTGAGCGCGCGGTGGATCGCGCGTCCGCTCCAGCCCAGACGGGCCGCGGCGGTATTGAGGAACTTCACGGCGGCTGGGTCCAGCCCGGCGTGGGCATCGATGTCCCGCCCCTGCAGTGCCTGATTGGGTTTGCCCTGGCGGGCCAGCGCGCGCTCACGGGCTTGCGTGCAGCGGGTGCGGATGTTGGCGGTGCCCTCGCCCGGGGGGGCGTTCAGGAGTTCGCTGGCCGCCAGTGCCGGCACCTCGATGTGCAGGTCGATGCGATCCAGCAGCGGTCCGGAGAGCCGCCCCTGGTAGCGCAGCACCTGGTCGGGCGTGCAGCGGCAGGCCTTGAGTGTGGATCCCAGGTAACCGCAGGGGCACGGATTCATGGCCGCGATCAGCTGAAAGCGGGCCGGGAACTCCGAGCGCCGGGCCGCGCGGGAAATGGTGATGGTGCCGTTTTCGAGAGGCTCACGCAGGGCTTCCAGTGCGGCACGCGGGAACTCTGGCAGTTCATCTAGAAACAGCACGCCATGGTGCGCCAGGGAGATTTCTCCGGGCCGCGGCGGGGAACCGCCGCCCACCAGCGCCACCGCACTGGCCGTGTGGTGGGGGTTGCCGGTCGGGCGCTGGGCCCAGCGGTCCAGTGAGAACCGTCCGCCCAGCGAGGCGACGGCCGCACTTTCCAGGGCTTCCGTGACGGACATCGCCGGCAACAGGCCGGCAAAGCGCTGGGCCAGCATCGACTTGCCCGAACCGGGTGGGCCGATCAGCAGCAGGCTGTGGCCGCCGGCGGCGGCGATTTCCAGCGCACGCTTGGCGGCGGCTTGCCCCTTGACGTCGGACAAGTCGGCATAACGCGCGGCCTCGGGCAGGGGCGTGGCCGCAAGGCGGGCCCAGCCGTCGTCCGCGGGTGGCGTTTCAGGCGCGGACTGCCCCGGCAGGAACTGGCGCACCACATCCAGAAGGTGGCGCGCCCGGTAGACCTGCGCGTCGGGCACCAGCGCCGCCTCTTCGGCGCTGCCGGCGGGCAGCACCAGCCGCGTGCTGACCTGTTGCCGGTGCAGCGCCAGACTCATGGCCAGCGCGCCGCGCACCGGGCGCAGCTCGCCCGACAGCGAGAGCTCGCCGGCAAACTCATGGCCAGCCAGCTGCGCGGCATCGATCTGGCCGCTGGCGGCCAGGATGCCCAATGCAATGGGCAGATCGAAGCGCCCGGAATCCTTGGGAAGGTCGGCCGGTGCCAGGTTCACGGTGATGCGCTTGTTGTGAGGGAACTCCAGCCCGGCGTTCTGCAAGGCCGAGCGCACCCGCTCGCGCGCTTCCTTGACCTCCACATCGGCCAGGCCCACCAGCGTGAAGCTGGGCAGGCCATTGGCCAGGTGCACCTCGACCGTGACCGGGGCGGCCTCAAGTCCAAGCAGGGCGCGGCTTTGCACCAGAGAAAGGCTCATGGCTGAATGGCTCCTGTTTGGTGCGCTTCAAGGCGACCTTGGCGAGATTGAAGGCACCAAACCGGTGCATACTGTAAATTCATACAGATATGTTAGCGCAGGCGCGCCTTGCGGTCCAGTGTGAGTAGGATCCAAGTCCTGAGAAGGGTTGGCACGGTGTGTGCTTGATGGGTGCATCCTTTCAACTTCAGCGAGAGCACACGATGAAAACTGCCTACCTCACCCCTGTCGCCATTGCCGCCGCCTTCGCAGCCCTGTCGGGCAACGCACTGGCGCAGACCGCTGCGCCCGCTGCGGCTCCGGCCGCCGCAAAGGCGCCCGAGCCCGACTACACGCTCTCCGGCAATCTGGGCATCTTCTCGGACTATCGTTTCCGTGGCGTCTCGCAGACCAACAAGCTGCCCGCGATTCAGGGCGGTGTTGACCTGGCGTTGAAGAACGGCCTGTACCTGGGCAACTGGAACTCCAACGTCGACAGCGCCATGTACAACGGCGCCAGCATCGAGATGGACTTCTACGGCGGCTACAAGGCCACCTTCGGCGACTTCGGCCTGGATGTCGGCGGCATCTATTACTACTACCCCGGCACCGGCGCGAACCCCGCCCTGGTCAGCGCCAAGAACGGCGAGCTCTACATCGGTGGCAGCTGGGGCCCGCTGACCGCCAAGTACAACTACGCGGTCACTGACTTCTTCGGCGCCCCGGACTCCAACGGCAGCTGGTACCTCAACGTCGCTGCTGCGCACGACTTCGGCAACGGCTGGGGCATCAACGGTGCCATCGGCTACCAGGCCTTGAAGGGCGGCGCAAAAGTCACGCAGATCAACGGCAGCGTCGTCGACAGCATCACCGACTGGAAGCTGGGCGGTACCTACACCGTCGACGGCTGGGTGATGGGCCTGGCGTACATCTCCACCAACCGCGACCTCGCCGGCTACACCAGCCCGGGCAAGAACATCAGCAACGGCACGGCCGTGGTGTCGGTCAGCAAGACCTTCTGAGCGAGCCTGACCGTCTAGGAGTCACCATGAAACTCGTTACCGCCATCATCAAACCGTTCAAGCTCGACGAGGTGCGCGAAGCCCTCTCCGGCATGGGCGTCCAGGGCATCACCGTCACCGAAGTCAAGGGCTTCGGACGGCAGAAAGGCCACACCGAGCTGTACCGCGGCGCGGAATACGTGGTGGACTTTCTGCCCAAGGTCAAGGTCGAGGCGGCCGTGGCCGACGATCTGGTCGATCGCGTCATCGAAGTCATCGAGGGTGCCGCGCGAACCGGCAAGATCGGTGACGGCAAGATCTTTGTCTACAACCTGGAGCAGGTCGTGCGCATCCGTACCGGCGAGACCGGCACCGAAGCGCTCTGAGCGCCCGCCAACCCTGTAAGAGGAAACCGAAATGAAAAAGCTATTAGCCTCCCTTGCGCTGGGACTGGGCCTTCTGATGGGCGCCAATGCCGTCATGGCCCAGGCGCCCGCCGCTGCTCCTGCCGCGGTTGCGGCATCGGCCGAAGCCAAGCCCGCTGAAGCACCTGCGGCCGCGCCGGCAGCTGCTGCCGCGGCGGCTCCTGCTGCGGCTGCTTCGGCAGCAGCGCCCGCCGCTGCCGCGTCGGCACCCGTGCCCAACAAAGGCGACACCGCCTGGATGATGGTCTCCACGCTGCTGGTGATTCTGATGACCGTGCCCGGTCTGGCCTTGTTCTATGGCGGCCTGGTGCGCAGCAAGAACATGCTGTCGGTGCTGATGCAGGTCATGGTCACGTTCTCAATGATCGTGGTGCTCTGGTTCATCTACGGCTACAGCCTGGCGTTCACCGAGGGCAACCAGTTCATCGGCGGCTTTGACCGGCTGTTCATGAAAGGCATCTGGGACAACGCGGCGGGCACTTTTGCCAACGCAGCGACGTTCAGCAAGGGCGTGGTCATTCCCGAGATCGTGTTTGCTGCCTTCCAGGCCACATTCGCCGGCATCACCTGCACGCTGATCGTCGGTGCCTTCGCCGAACGCATGAAGTTCTCCGCGGTGCTCGCCTTCATGGCCCTGTGGTTCACCTTCAGCTATGCGCCGATCGCACACATGGTCTGGTTCTGGATGGGTCCTGATGCCTACACCGGCAAGGAAGTGGTCGATGCCATGAACGCCAAGGCCGGCATGATCTGGCAGACCGGTGCGCTGGACTTTGCCGGCGGTACCGTGGTGCACATCAACGCCGCGGTTGCCGGCCTGGTGGGCGCTTTCATGGTCGGCAAGCGCATCGGCTACGGCAAGGAATCCATGGCCCCGCACAGCCTGACGCTGACCATGGTCGGTGCTTCGCTGCTGTGGGTGGGCTGGTTCGGCTTCAACGCCGGCTCTGCCCTGGAAGCCAACGGTTTCGCCGCACTCGCCTTCATCAACACCTTCGGCGCAACGGCGGCTGCCGTGCTGGCCTGGTGCGTCGGTGAAGCGTTGATGCGTGGCAAGGCCTCCATGCTGGGTGCTGCGTCCGGTGCTGTCGCGGGCCTGGTGGCGATCACGCCAGCGGCCGGCAACGTCGGCATCGGCGGCGCCCTGGTGATCGGTTTCGTCGCCGGCTTCGCCTGCCTATGGGGCGTCAATGGCCTGAAGCACATGCTGGGCGCGGATGACTCGCTCGACGTGTTCGGCGTGCACGGGGTCGGCGGCATCGTCGGTGCCTTGCTGACGGGCGTGTTCAACAGCCCGGCGCTTGGTGGTCCCGGCTACGTGGCCGACTGGGTCACGGCCGGCATGGTGGCCGCCGCCGACTACTCCATCGCCTCCCAGGTCTGGGTCCAGACCAAGGCCGTGCTGACCACGATCGTCTGGTCCGGCGTGGTGTCCTTCATCGCCTACAAGGTCGTGGACCTGACCATCGGACTGCGCGTCTCGGAAGAAGACGAGCGCGAAGGCCTGGACATCACGTCCCACGGCGAAACGGCCTACAGCCGCTGAGTGGTTCCCCGGTCGCGGTGACCATCGCCGCGACCGGTTTTCAATGCGAGAGTCTTCCTTGGATATTCGGCCCACTTCGGTGGGCCTTTTTTTTTGCCCGGTGCAGGGGCCTGGCCGTCGGGCCATGCGAATATTCGCACACGCGCCGTTCAAAAAATTCAGCGCTGCCCAGCCACCCGCCGGTTTACCATGCCGGACCATGTCCGATGCCGCGCTCCAATCCCTGATCGATGCCGTTCACCTGGCGGCTGCCCGCGCCACGCCGCTGCGCATCCGCGGCGGCGGCACGAAAGATGTCCTTGGGCAGAGTCTGCAGGGCGAGGTGCTGGACACCACCGCGTTGAAAGGCATCGTCGCCTACGAACCCAGCGAGCTGGTGGTCACGGTGCGTGCCGGCACGCCGCTGGCAGCGCTTGAAGTCGCGCTGGCGCAACAGGGCCAGTGCCTGCCGTTTGAGCCGCCGCGATTTGGCGCGGGCGGGACCGTCGGCGGCATGGTGGCGGCCGGCCTGTCGGGCCCGGCGCGGGTCAGCGTCGGCGCCGTGCGCGACTACGTGCTGGGCTTGGAGCTGGTGAATGGCCGCGGCGAGGCGCTGACTTTCGGCGGCCAGGTGATGAAGAACGTGGCCGGCTACGACGTGTCGCGGCTGATGGCCGGTGCCTGGGGCACGCTGGGCGTGATCACGGCCGTCAGCCTCAAGGTGTTGCCGATGGCGCTCGCCGAAGCCACCCTGAAGTTCGAATGCGACCAGGCCGAGGCGCTGCGCCGCATCAACCGCTGGGGCGGCCAGCCCCTGCCGCTCAATGCCAGCTGCTGGGTCGAAGATGCCGGCATCGGCACCCTGTACCTGCGCCTGCGCGGCGCGGTGGCAGCGGTGGAAGCGGCCTGCCGCACGCTGGGCGGCGAGCGCCAGGACAACGCCCGGGTCGCCGCCGACTGGGACGCCTGCCGCGACCAGCGCCTGCCCTGGTTCGCGGATCGCCAGGCGTCCGAATGCCTGTGGCGCCTGTCCGTGCCGCAGACGGCGCCGGTGCTGCCCTTGCCGTCGGGCGTGGGGGCGCCCCTGGTGGAATGGCACGGCGGCCAGCGCTGGGTCCAGGCCGGCCCCGAACACGCCGGCGCGCTGCGCGAGGCGGCCTCCAGGGCCGGTGGACACGCTACGCTATTCATAGCTGGCGATGACCCGTCGGCGCTGGGAATCGACCGCTTTGAGCCTTTGAAAGCCCCGCTGGACCGCATTCACCGGCGCCTCAAGGCTGAATTCGACCCCTCCGGCCTCTTCAACCGCGGCCGCCTGTACGCCGAGCTCTGACAGGCCCACGATGCAAACCCGTCTTTCTCCCGAATTCGCTGGCACAACTGAAGGCCTGGAGGCCGAGGCCATCCTGCGCAAGTGCGTGCACTGTGGCTTCTGCACTGCCACCTGCCCCACGTACCAGCTGCTCGGCGATGAGCTCGATGGGCCGCGCGGGCGCATCTACCTGATGAAGCAGGTGCTCGAAGGCGAGAAGCCCACGCGCAAGACCCAGATGCACCTGGACCGCTGCCTGACCTGCCGCAACTGCGAAAGCACCTGCCCCAGCGGCGTGCAGTACGGCCACCTGCTGGACATCGGGCGCAAGATCGTCGACGCCAAGGTGCCGCGCCCGACTCCGGAAAAAGCCTTGCGCTGGGCATTGAAGGAGGGCCTGCCCTCGCCGCTGTTTGCCCCGGCCATGAAGATGGGCCAGGCCGTGCGTGGCCTGGTGCCAGCGGCCTTGCAGGCCAAGGTGCCCGCTAAGCAGGAGGCCGGCGCCTGGCCGACGCGCAGCCATGCGCGCAAGGTGCTGATGCTGGCGGGCTGCGTGCAGCCGTCAATGATGCCCAACATCAACGCCGCCACCGCCCGCGTGCTGGACGCTGCCGGCATCCAGACCGTGATCGCGCCCAAGGCGGGCTGCTGCGGCGCGGTGAAGTTTCACCTCAACGATCAGGATGGCGGGCGCGCGGAAATGCGCGCCAACATCGACGCCTGGTGGCCGATGATCGCCTCCGGCGAGGTCGAAGCCCTCGTCATGAACGCCTCCGGATGCGGCGTCACGGTGCGCGAGTACGGGCATTTCCTCAAGGACGAACCCGCCTACGCCGCCAAGGCCCAACGCATCGGCGAACTGACCAGGGACCTGAGCGAGCTGCTGCCCGCCATCGTGGCGGCATTGCGCCAGAGCCGGCCGGAGCGGGTTCCGGGGCCGCCGGCCGGCGATGCGGGCGCGGGCAGGCATCTGGCGTTTCATCCGCCCTGCAGCCTGCAGCACGGCCAGCAGCTGCGCGGCGGGGTGGAGCAGCACCTGGCCGCGTTCGGGTTCAAGGTCCAGGTGGCGCGCAGCGAGTCGCACCTGTGCTGCGGCTCGGCCGGCACCTACTCGGTGCTCAACCCCGACCTGAGCCACCAGTTGCGTGACCGCAAGCTCGGCCACCTGGGCGAGCTGGAGCCGGACGTCATCGTCTCCGCCAACATCGGCTGCATCACGCATCTTCAAAGCGGCACCCCGACCCCCGTTCGGCATTGGGTCGAGGTGCTGGACGAGCACCTGCGCTGACCGGGCCTGGCCCGAGGGACTGAGAACGCTGGCATGATGGCGGGCTTTCCCCAGACCGCCGACGCCATGACCGCCACCGAATCCGAACAAAAACAAGAACCCTCCCCCGCGGTGCCCAACCCGGTTTCGACCGCGACCGACCTCGCGCAACCACCTGGCGTCGAAGTCGCCGCGACCTCGGCACCCGCGTCAACAAGCCCGGTGGCTCATGGCGATGGCAACCAGAGTCGCCCTGAATCGAGATCGCGGCGCCACGGGCGTGGCCCTCGACAGGAGGGCGCGCAAACGTCCAAAGCGGCACCCATGGGGGCGTCACGAGCGGCGCGTGCCATACCGCCAGTTCTGGAGCAACTGGCCGAGCTGTACCCGGGCCTGTTCGGCGAGGTCTTCCTGCCCTTGAAACGGGGCATCTTCCAGGACTTGCTGGCAGCCCATCCCGGCGTGCTGGACCGCGAGGCGCTGAAGACGGGGCTGGCCATCCACACCCGATCTACCCGCTATCTGCAGGCAGTGGCAGCCGGCTTGCAGCGCCACGACCTGGCCGGGCAGGCCGTCGAAGCCATGGCGCCCGAGCACGTCCATCAGGCATTGCTCGAGGTGTTCCGCCGCCGCCAGTCCCGCGCCGGCGAAGACCTGCGCCCCAAGCTGCTGCAACGACTGATTCAGGCGTTCGAGGCGTCCGGCCTGACGCGGGAGGCCTATGACGAGCGGGTGCGCGGTCGCGACGACGCGGCCAATGCCCTTCTGGACGAGGCCTTGGCCGAAGCGGCGGCCCGCCGCGCCAAGGACGAAGCGCTGTTGCGCGCGTTCGAGAACGGGGGGCAGACGATCGAGGTTTTTGCCGACATGTACGGCATGGATCCGCGCGCGGCGTCCCAGACGCTGGAGCGGGCCCGCCAGCGGCGGGCTCCCGCAACGTCCTGACAGGCTGACGCTTTCCGCCGTGTCACTATCAATTAGATAGCTTGAAACGACGATTTGACGCTGGGAACAGGCCAAGAAAATCGGAAATCTGAGTCGGGCGAGCTTCTCAGCCCTTCAGGCGGCCAGCGCCTGCTCGATGTCCTTCGTCAGACTTTCCGGGGTATCGGTGGGCGCGTAGCGCCGGATCACCTGCCCGTCCTTGCCAACCAGAAACTTGGTGAAATTCCACTTGATGGCCTTGCTGCCCAGGATGCCGGGCGCTTCGGCGGCCAGCCACTGGTACAGCGGGTCGGCTTGTGGGCCATTGACGTCGATTTTGGCCATCATCGGGAAACTCACACCGTAGTTGAGTTGGCAGAAGCTGGCGATCTCTTCATTGCTGCCCGAATCCTGCGCGCCGAATTGGTTGCAGGGAAAACCGAGCACGACGAGACCCTTGGGGCCCCAGGCCTCATGCAGGGTTTCCAGACCGGCGAACTGTGGCGTGAAGCCGCAGGCGCTGGCGGTGTTCACGATCAGCAGTGCCTTGCCCTTGTATTTCTTCAGGGGAACGGGTTTGCCGCTCATCGGCTGGGCGGAGAATTCGTAGATGGACGTCATCGGCAGGCCTTTCGGCGGTTCAGTCGGGGGTGGTGCGGCGCCTTTGCAACAGATGCGACGCTGAAGCGGGTAAGTATGGCCCCCGGCCGATGCCATCTGACCGGATGGGGCCATTCGGGTGAATAATTTTGCATTCCCATCCGGCCCCAAGGCCCGCCCAACCGTCCGCCACCACACAGCATGTCCCGTACTTGTGCCATCGCCCTGGCCGGCTTGCCCCCGCCCGAGCGCGTCCTCATCGCAGGCGCCCTGTTTCCGCCGAGCGGAAGCCCGATCCCGGGCGCCTTCATGGCGTCGGATCCCGCGCGGGCGGCGCTTGTCATCGCGAATGCCGACGATGCCGCGGTCGTGAGTGCCTTGAAGGCGCAGATGCCCGCTGCCGGTGTGGTCCTGCTGGGCCATTCCGACCAGGGGACCGGCTGGCCGCTGGTGCCACGGCCCCTGAGCCTGCAGGCCTTGATCACCGCCGCCCGGCGCCAGCTCGCCTTGGCGCACACGAATGAAACGGGTGGTGAGGGGACGAAGCCCGGGGCCCGCGAGGGGGGCTGGTTTCGGCGGTTCGCCAAGGACAGGCCCGTGTTTTCCGACACCCAGCCCTTTGCCTTGGAGCCGGTGGATGCGGAAGAGGGGTTTGCCCAGACCCGCCAGTTCGCGCCGGAATCGCCGCAGGAAAGCCCCGCCGCCGTGTCCAAGCCGTTGCTGCGGCGGGAACCGGAAGACTTCGAGCCCACGCGGCAATTCAGCCCCAGCGTGCCGTCCGTCACACCTTCCGACTGGGAAAGCGAGGTGGCCGAGTGGGAGACTGCGCAGTCAGACCGGCCCGTCGAACCGATGCCGAGGAAAAGCACGCAGGATGCCGAGTTTGGACGGCCATCGGAGGGGCCGGATTCGCCCGATTCGGACGGCGACACCCTGCCGGCCCCCTTGGCGGCCGCGGATCGCGTCCTGATCGTGGGATTGCCCGGCTCTGCTGCGGCAGGGCTGATCCGGGTTCTGGAGGGTGCGGGCTACGACGTTGATTTCGCCGGGAGTCCCGAAGCGGTGTCGCGCCAGTTGATGCAGCACGCATACCAGTTTGCCGTGCTGATCGAGGTCTCTCTGGGGGCGAAGGCCATCAGCCTGTGCCGGGAT
>Ga0268298_10003219_pt1 | contig 16898 bp, 13 predicted proteins | sample WWTPWeurt_MetaG_FD_194462 | JGI IMG/M metagenome (GOLD analysis project Ga0268298, IMG submission 194462) | Activated sludge microbial communities from WWTP in Nijmegen, Gelderland, Netherland - WWTP Weurt | ecosystem: Engineered > WWTP > Aerobic digester > Activated sludge | place... | reverse complement strand
CCGCGGTTCGGCGAGCGACACGAGGGCGACGAGGAAGACGCCGAGCGCGAGAAGTACCGACGTGGAGGCCCGCGCGAACCGCTTCATGGGGCGATCGAATATACACAAGCGATCGGCCGTGCGGACCGTATTGGCAGCAGCGTCCTTCCGGGATGTGCGCACGTCTGCGTGCACCGGGGCGCACAGTCCCACCTCCTCCGCTCCACCGCGCTCTTGCATCCGCCGCTCCTGCGCCTGCCAATCCGCTGTCGGGCTCGACGCTCATCGGAACGACGAGAGCGTCGTTTCTTTGCGCCGCAAGCCCTTGGACGCACCTGGCGCGGAACGCTTCAACAGGATCCTTGGTGCTTCGCGGGTCTTGACCCCGAGGCGGCGGCGTTGCGCCCCAGACGGGTTTCGCAGTAATCGGTTGGAGTGTTGGAGAGACACGCCATCCACCAGGTCGTCCGCGCAGCCGTGGCGGTGCTCTGGATGACGCTGACGGCGACGTTCTTTCCCGGGAGCGCATCTGCCGATCCCGTGCGCATCCAGGTCCGTGGCGCCGCCCAGATACGAGCTCAAGCCTGGACCGAGGGCGCCGGCTTCGTCGTGCGCGGCGAGCTCGTCGACGACGCGGGAGTGGCGATCCCGCTCGCGCCCCTGCTCGTGAAAGCGTTCGCCGACAGCGGAGCGCAGCTCCCATCAGGCACGCTCAGCGCCTGCGATGGGCGACCGAGCCGTGGCCCGCACAGCGAGGGCGGGCTCGTGACCGACGAGCGAGGCGCGTTCTGCGCGCGTGGCTCCCGATCCGCCGCTTCGGTGACGGTGCGATATGAGGGGTCGGAGGCCTACGACGGGGGAGAGATGCGCGCGACGATCGAGAGTGCGCGCGGACCGCTCGCTCAGGTCGTCCTGCGCTTCGATCCGCCGATCGATACGATCGATCTCGATCGTGATTCCGTGCCGGTGAGCGGCTCGTTGCGCATCGGAAAGGTCGACGCTGCGAGTGAACCTCCGAAGCGGGAGGGCCTCGTCGTATCGCTCGAGGACGAGCGGGGCACGACGCTCGCGGAGACGAAGACCGGAGGCGACGGGCGCGCGCGGTTCGAGATCGCCACGAAGCTGCTGGGCGATCCGGGGACGGGCGAGCTGCGCATGCGGTTCGCCGGGAACGATGCCCTCGCGAAGGTGACGGCCGCTCAGCCGATCGTTCGTCAAGCCGAGGTCAAGATCGCGCTCGAAGGCGCCCCCGAAGGCACGAGCGAGGACGACATCACCATCGACGTAACGGTCGCTTCGAGCCGAGGACCCGTGAGCGGCGGGGTCGTGGAGGCCGTTCGCGAAGGAGTGAGCGTCGGCGCGGGTGCGGTGACCGATGGGAAGGCGCGCGTCGTCGCCGCGGTGGGGACCGAGCGGACATCCACGCTCTCGATCAAGCTTCGGTATGTGCCCTCCGCGCCTTGGTATCGCGCAGGGCCGGAGCTGACGACCGACGTGAGGATCGCCGGCACCGGAGTCTGGCGACAGATCGCGATCGCTGCGCTGGTCGCCGGCGTAGCCGCGTGGGTCGTCGCAGGATGGCGGCGCGCGAAGCCGAAGCCGCGACGCGGCGATGAGACCGACGCCCCGCCGCCGTCAGGGAGACCGGGAGTGCAAGTGATCGGTCGGGCGCCCAGCGCCGGCGGATGGCGCGGTGTCGTTGTCGACGCCCACGAGGGCACGCCGGTGCCGGGCGCGAGGCTCTCGATCGTGGTGCCCGCGTTCCAAGGAGACGGGGTGATCGCGCGCGCCCTCGCGGATGAGCACGGCTCGTTCTGGTTCGATCCCACCCACGCGCGTGATGCGCGGCTCGTCGTGGAAGCGGACCTGCACAGCACCTACGAGCAGGCGCTCCCTCCACCGAGCGCGCTCCACGTCGCGCTGATCACTCGCCGTCGCGCGCTGCTCGATCGACTCGTGCGCTGGGCACGACACCAGGGCGCTCCGTTTGACGGCGCCTCGGAGCCGACGCCTGGGCACGTGCGGCGCGCCGCGGCTCGACTGGAAATGCAGGAAGGTCAGCGGTGGACAACGGTCGAGAAATGGGCCGCGCAGGTGGAGAGCGTCGCGTTCGACTCGAAGCCGGTGCAGGCCGCGGACGAAGAGATGGTGCGCGCCGCAGAGCCGAACGCGCTATCTCCCGCCAAACCCCGCGGCTAATAGCTCAAAAATGCCTCGAAACAAGGCGTGAGCGGGCTCGAGCCGACGTGCCGGTAAACATCCCGCTAGGACGGGAGGACGCGTTCGGCTATTTCAGTGTGCGTCCAGCAACGGACTCGGGTGGGCGCGCTTTCGAGCCGCCACCGCCCGCACCGTCCGCCGCGTCGGAGGACTCTTCGTGGATCCCGTCACCCTCGTCATCATCGCCGTGATCCTCCTCGCCATCGTCGCGGGGATCTACTTCGCGACGCGCAAGAAGCCGGCACCGCAGATCGAGGAGGAAGAGGCACCGCCGCAGCAGCTCCCGCCGCCCAAGGCGAAGGAGCCTGTGGCGTCGGCGAAGCCTCAGACGGCCGAGGCCGCGCAGCCCGCTCCGAAAGCGCCTCCCCCTCCACCGCCGAAGAAGGTGGACGCGGAGAAACCGAAGGCGGTCGAGACTGAGAAACCTGCGCCGATCAAGGCCGCGGAGCCCAAGGCGGAGACCAAACCGGAGGCGGCTGCCGAGCCGAAGCCGGCGCCGCGACCGGTCGAGGTCGAGAAGCCCAAGGCGCCTCCGCCGCCGCAGAAGGTGGCGGAGCCGGCTCGTCGCAAGGACATCGAAGGGCTCCGGCGAGGGCTCACGAAGGTCCGGGAGAAGGAGGGGTTCTTCGGTCGACTCAAGGCTCTCTTCTCTGGCAAGAAGGAGATCGACCCGGGGATCGTCGAGCAGATCGAAGAGGTGTTGCTCACCTCCGACGTCGGCGTCGCGACGACCGAGAGGCTCCTCGCGGAGATCAAAGAGCGGCTCAAGAAGAACGAGCTCAAGGACGAGGAGCGCGTCTGGGAGAGCCTGCGCAAGCACGCGACCGAGCTGCTCTCCATCGGGGGCGGCGGGATCGCGCTCACCACCAAGCCGACCGTCGTGATGGTCGTCGGCGTGAACGGCGTCGGCAAGACGACGACGATCGGGAAGCTCGCCACCAAGCTGAAGGGTGAGGGCAAGAAGGTCGTTCTCGCCGCGGGCGACACGTTCCGAGCCGCCGCCGTGCAGCAGCTCAACGTGTGGGGCAAGCGCGTCGGCTGCGAGGTCGTGAGCGGAAAAGACGGGGCGAACCCGGGCGCCGTGATCTTCGATGCGATCCAGAGAGCGAAGGACACGGGCGCGGATGTCGTGCTCGCGGACACCGCCGGTCGCCTGCACACGAAATCGAATTTGATGGACGAGCTGAAGAAGGCCGCGCGCACGATGGCGAAGGCCTTCGACGGCGCGCCGCATGAGACGCTCCTCGTGCTCGACGCCACGAACGGGCAGAACGCAATGCAGCAGGCTGCGATGTTCAAGGAGGCGCTCCCGCTCTCCGGGATCGTCCTCACGAAGCTCGATGGGACGGCGAAGGGCGGCGTCATCCTCGGCATCTGCGCGGAGCACCAGCTCGCGGTCCGATACGTGGGTATCGGCGAGCGAGCAGAAGATCTCCGCGAATTCAACGCCGAAGAGTTCACCGAAGCGATGCTGGGCTCTGCGCAGGATGCTTCGTGAAATCGACGGCGCTTCATTCGAGGCAACGACGAGCGGGCGGCTCGATCAGCGTGCGTCGCACAGCTGCAATCGAAATTGCCCGTCGGATCCAAATCTGCGAAGCGATCTCCGTCGGATTTCGGAGTTGCTTCGGGGATTTTGCGCATGATATAGTGCGCGCGTTCGTTGGCCTGAGCGTTTTGTCGAACGTTTTCGCTCACTTACGGCTGGTTTCCTGAGCGCTCGAACGCTCGTTTCGGACGGACTGCGGAAGGAATGGCGATGAGAAAGGCTCGCGTAGGGCTTCTTGTTGCGGCTGCGCTCGTCGCGGTGCCGCTGAGTGCTGCGGCACAACCGAAGGGCGGAGCCAAACCGGCCCCGGCCAAGGCGGATCAGCCGAAGGAGGTCAACCTCGACGAGCCGGCCGCGGATCAACCCGCGACCCCGCCCGAAGGGGACCAACCTCCCGGCGAAGGCGGTGAAAACGTCGGCGGCGGCATCTGCGACATCACTCCCGAAGTCTGTCAGAACCAGGACTTCGACAAGCTGGCGAAGCGGCCGCTGAACCCCGAGATGTACGCGGTGCAGCAGATCTATGCGCTCCGCTATCACCGGTTCGAGGTCAACCTCTACGGGCTCCAGACGTTGAATGACCAGTTCGTCGGCCACCCTGGAGGTGGGCTGGGGATCAACTGGTACATCTCGAACGTGCTCGCGGTGGGCGTGAACGGAAACGTCTACGGCAACGCGGTCTCGGGCTTCAACTTCCAGACGAGCCGCTCGGCGCGCGTCGGTCTCCCGATCACGGAGTACCAGTGGAACGCGAACGTCAACTTCTCGTACGTGCCCGCCTACGGCAAATTCGCGGGCTTCGGTGACTTCATCTTCCACTACGACTTCTACGTGGTGGGCGGTGTCGGCGCGATCTCGACGAGGCCCATCGCCGTCGTCGATCCCGACAACCGCGTCTTCGAGTTCGAGCCGAAGGTCGACTTCCGCATCGGCGGCGGCATCCGGATCTTCCTCAACCGGTGGCTGTCCGCGGTGCTCGAGGTGAGCGACTACATCTTCTTCGACAAGCTCGAGAACCCGGAGATCGCTCTGGGCACCAAAGAGGCTCAGAACAAGGACACGTGGCTCGCGGAGGGGACGAGCTTCACCAACAACGTGCAGGCACAGGCGGGGTTGTCGTTCTTCCTTCCCCCGACCTGGGAGTACCGGTTGCCCAAGTGAGGACACAGAAGATGGGAACGTTCATCTCTCGCTTTCGGTCGTCTCGGGCCCGTGCTCTCGTCGCCGCGGCCGCCTGTGCTGTGGGCGCGCTCGCCGCGACGCCCGCCAGCGCTCAGGAGATCCTCCTCACCGGTCCTCTCGCGGGCGCTCCTGCCGTCCGCAAGATGAGGCTTCACCGCGCCGGTCGCTTCGAGATCTCTCCGGGCGTCTCGTTCAGCCTGCTCGACGAATACCAGCGCTCGATCATCCCGGGCCTGCGGATCACGTACCACCCGACCGACTGGCTCGGCTTCGGCGTGTGGGGCGGGTACGGGATCACGACCCAGGCAAACCTCACGGATGAGCTCCAGAAGATCGGCATCGACGATCGGCGTTGCTCGGACAACCCGGCGTCAAAGGCGTGCCGATTGACGGAGGTCAACCTCACGCGCCCTGGCACCAACAAAGACGGCTCCACGCGAACTGGCAAGCTCGCGGATGATCAGCTCGCGTCGATGACTTGGTTCGTCGCGCCGCAGGTCACGGCCGTGCCGTTCCGAGGCAAGGTCGCTCTCTTCGCATCCGTGTTCGCGGACGCGGACATCGCCTTCTTCGCCGGCCCTGCGTTCGTTGGCCTCCGCGAGCGGAAGCACTGCGGCAAGGAGGACGACGGGACCGCCCTCGAGCCGTGCTCGCAGAGCTTCTCGTTGGCCGATCGCGTCGCGATCGCCCCGACGTTCGGCCTGCAGTTCAACTTCTACATCAACGACTTCATCGGCTTCGGCGCCGAGTTCCGCGGGCTCCCGTTCTCGTGGAACACCTCGGGCTTCGACAATCATGGCGCCGGGAAAGATCAGGCGTTCCCCGATCAAGCTGTGAACGGACAGGACAGCGAGTTCAAGTTCAACAGCATGATCAACGTGTACGCGACGGTCGCGCTCCCCACGAAGATCAAGACGACCGAGTAATCGAGGGTCTGTCGCCTTGGGCTTCTTCGACTTCCTCAAGAAAAAAGACGACGGCAACAAGAAGGGCTCGGTCCCGCCGCCGGCAGACAAGAAGGTCGCTGGTCACGCGAAGGTCGTCGCCGACAAACGCGCGCAGACCTACGATCGAATCGAGGCGCTCCAGGCGCTCGCGGAGATCCACACCGCCGACAGCGCCGCTGCGCTCTTGAAGCGCTTCTCGTTCTCCATCGACCCTTCGATCACGGATCAAGAAGAGAAGGATCTCGCCTTCGAGGGCATCGTCGCCGCGGGCCGACCCGGCGAGCTGCCGAAGGACGAGAAGGAACGTGAGAAGGCCATCATCGAGGCGCAGGAGCGCTGCGACAAAGTCGTCGAGGCGACGCGCGCCTACTGCGAGCGCGCGGAGCAGCTCACCTGGCCGATCAAGGTCCTTCGCGCGCTGCTCGACGACGACGACTACCGCGACGAGCTGATCATGCTGCTCCAGCGGTACGACATCGAATACTCGCGCAACGTCGAGCCGAAGATTCAGCTCTTGGTCGCGCTCGAAGAGGTGCCCGGTGAAGACAGCCGAGAGGCCGTCGAGGCGTACCTCGAAGACGTGAACGAGACGGTGCGATTCCACGCCGCCGAGACCACGTTCGCGCACGGGAGCGAAGCCAGCGCGGCGGCGCTCTGCAAGATGATCATCTCGGAAGAGAGCGTGCGCGTGAAGAACAAGGTCGCCGAAGGCTTCGTGCGACGGGGCTGGTCGATCCCGGCTGATCAGCGTGAGGCGGTCGCGAAATCACTCCTCGACACCGAGGGGTACCGCCTGGACAAGAGCGGCAAGATCGCCCGCTGATTTCGTCCCGCACCTCGTCTCCCCCCGAACAGATCTTCCTCATCCGCTGTCGCGATCCGCGAGGATCGTCGCTCTGCGATCGTGCCTTGGTTTCAAAGCGATCACGAGACCTCGACGCCCGCTTCAACGAGATGCGCTCGGCGCTTCGCTGGGGCGTTGTGGTGCACATGCGTCGACGCAGATCGGTGAAACATGAGCCGGCTCGCAGAGCTGCAAATGACTTTCAGACGGCCTGTTTTCAGCGAGTTTTGTGCGCGGTAGACTGATTGACACGTTCGTGCGGGCTGTCGGAGCATGGGCGCCATGAGCTCTCGATGACCATGCGAATCACGGCCGCATGAGGGGGAGCTCAGAAGGAACGAGCGTGGTGCCCACATTCGATCTCCGCAGACTCCGTCGCCTGCGAGCACTGGGGAACATGAGCGGGCTTGCTCTGGGCCTCTTGGGTCTGCACGGCGCCGCACGCGCAGCGGACTTCGAGGTCCAGGCCGAGACCGCCGCGCAGGCCTACCAGGTCACGAGCCCCTGGGGCGACATCGTCCTCGATCGCCGCAGGCTCATGCAGACGCTCGGGCTGAGCGTGTACAGCCTCCAGGGGAAATACGAGCCCGGGAAAGCGGACTACAGCGTCACGCTGCGGCTCCGGCTCAACGCCGACTTCGGTCTCAACCAGCAGCACACCGGTGAGCCGGCCGGCTCCGAGACGAGCTTCGATGGCACCGGGCGACGGTATGTGCCGGGCATGGAAGAGGCCCCGCTCGACCTCATGTACGGCTACGTGGAGGGCCGCAACGTCCTGCGTGGCTGGCTCGGGTTCCGGCTCGGGAGGCAGTACGTCTCCGACATGCTCGGGTGGTGGTCGTTCGACGGCGGCCTCGTCCGGCTCACGACCCCGTTCTATCTGCAAGCCGAGGTCTACGGCGGGCTGGAGCAGCGCAACGGGCTCGTGCTCTCGACGGGTCGCTACGAGCGAAATGGCATCTGGCGCGGAGGGCACGAAGGGTTCGGCTCAGGCGCGGGGCAACCAAGCGTGACCGATTACCCGTCGTTCCAGTATGCGCAGCCCGCCCCGGCGTTCGGCGCTGCCCTCGAGAGCTCCGGACCCTCCTGGCTGCACGGACGAGTGAGCTATCGGCGCGTCTTCAACACGGGGACATCCATCACGCAGCAGTTCGCGAACCCGGCTCCCGCGGGCACAGAGGGCGGCTTCAAGGCGATCACGGGCGACAGGATCTCGTCGGATCGAATCGGCTACGCGGCGGATCTCAACTTGATGGCCGGAGCGCCTGTCCGCGCGCCGATCGGGGCGAAGGGCGGCTTCTCGTATGACCTCTACGCCGACACCGTGAACACGTGGTTCGGAGGCGTCGAGGCGTACATCGGGCAGACAGCGACGCTCGGGGTCGACGCGGACTACTACCTGCCGACGTTCGATGCGGACTCGATCTGGAACTGGTTCACGCACGGCGCGAACACCACGTTCAGCGGGCGAGCGTCGTTCCGCTTCACGCGCAAGTTCGACGTCTCCCTGCAAGGGGGAGCGCGCACATGGACGACGGAGGGAGATCCGGCGACGTTCGGGATCGGCGAGTGCGCGACGATCAGCAAGAGCGTGATCCCCGACTGCAAGCCAGGCACGAGCTACATCGACGCTTGGGCGCAGAGCAAGACGCTCAAGTTCGTGCGCGCGCCCGAGAATCGGCAGCAGACGACCGTGGTGGACGGGCTCGGCAACATCGCCGCGCGGTACCGCATCGGCAACGGTCAGCTCGGGCTCCGCGGGATGCTGCAGGCTGGTGAGCGCGGGCACCGCGCGGGCGGTGACATCTACGGCGAGCAGGGCTTCGTGGGCGGCAAGTTTCAGCTCGGCGCGAGGGTCTCGCTCTACGACTGGGACGATCCGATGCGACCAGACAGGAGCGCCACGTCGTTTGGCTACGTGCTCGGCGCGGGCTTCCGGCCGGGCAGCGTCGCTGACCTCCGCGTCGAGTGGGAGCACGACATGAATCGACTCGTGGGCCATCGATTTCGCATCGTCGGCCTGCTCAACCTGTGGGTGCTGAAATGAGCGGCGCTCGACCTGAAAACGACCGCCGCGCGATCGCCCGCGGGCGCCGCGGCCCGGCCCTCGGTTGGCTCGCGGTAGGCGCGTGCGCGGCCTCGATGCTGCTCGGATTGTTCGGTCCAGGCGCCTCGGCGCAGCCCGCTCCCGGCGCTCCGAGCGCGACCCCCACGGGCGCACCAGTCGCTCCCTCCGCGACGCCCACGACGACTCCCTCCGCGACGGGAATGACGCCGGTGGCGAATCCGTCGGCGGCGCCGAGCGCCGAGCCTTCGGCCGCTGCTGCTTCGCCGAGCGCCACGACCAGCGCTGCGCCGCTGGAGCCGCCTGCGCACGCGTCGGGGGCGGCGCACACGCACGGCATCTCGCCCATCGCGGGTGACGGGCTCGTGCCGCTCGAATGGATGCCGCCCGGATCAAAATCGAGCCCGATCCCGAGCGACGAGATCTTCCCGCCGCAAGAGCTCACGATTCGCTTCAACCACAAGAAGCACTCCGGCGAGCTCAAGCAGGCGTGCAAGGTCTGCCACGCCGGGGCCTACGCGAGCGTCGATGCGAGCGACTCGCTCATGCCGAAGCCGAACGAGACGTGCGACAACTGCCACGACGTCGACCACTCGGATCTCCGGAACGTGAAGCCCGGCACCGATCCGAACGGGCAGTGCACGTTCTGTCACCTCGGCGACAGCGCCGGCGCCGGCGGCAAGGTCGCGCGGATGGTGATCCCGAAGCCGAACCTCCGCTTCCCCCACAAGAAGCACCTCGATCGCAACGTGCAGTGCGGGCAGTGCCACGGCCGAGTCGAGGAGCTCGAGCTCGCGACGCGCGATCAGCTCCCGCGCATGGCCGGGTGCTTCACGTGCCACCAGATGAGCGGCGCCGCGCAAGGGGACGCGAAGGGCAACTGCGACAACTGCCACCTCACGGATCCGAACGGCAAGCTCGCGGTGCAGTTCGGCGCGGGGATGTTGATCCCGCCGACCTGGATGCACAACGCGGGGCACACAGCGGACTGGATCGAGCGGCACAAGAGCATCGCCGCGGACGACAGCTCCTTCTGCGGGAGCTGCCACACGAACACGTTCTGCACCGACTGCCACGACGGGAAGGTCCGCAACCGCAAGGTGCACCCGAACGACTGGCTCTCGATGCACCCCGAAGCGGCGCGGCAAGACAACCCGAGGTGCACGAGCTGCCACGCGGAGCAGACCTTCTGCGGCGACTGTCACCGCAGGGTCGGCGTGGCGCGCGACTCGGCCAGCGGCACGCGGCCGGAGGGCCGTCGCTTCCACCCCGACGCGGCCATCTGGACGACGGGCCCACGCTCTTCTTCGCACCATGCATGGGAAGCAGAGCGAAACCTCAACGCGTGCGTCTCGTGCCACACCGAGCGTGACTGCGCGACATGCCACGCGACGAAGGGCGTTTCAGGCGGACAAGGCGTCAATCCGCACCCGCTCGGCTTCGCCTCGAGCTGCGGAACGGCCTTCTTGAAGAACCCGCGGCCGTGCCTCGTGTGCCACCAAGCAGGCGACGAGAACCTGAGGACCTGCAAATGAAAAGTGCCCTGGAGTCAGCATATTCCTTGCGCAGCCGTTCTGGCCGCTGGTATGCCGAGGGGCGAACCGCCGCCGGGCCTCACTGGGCGGTGGCCCGCGCCAAGGAGAACGGGCGTGAAGGAGCTAATCAAATACCTGTTGGACAACCTGCAACTCGACTTCCAGGGCGAGATCACGCTCGACCAGGTCCGGTCGTTTCTCCGCGAGGACGACGGGAAGGAAGCTCGAGCGCTTCTCTCGAAGCTCATCGAGGAGAAGGGTGTCGACGACATGCTGATCACCCTGGCGGACTGCTTGAAGGAGCACATCCAGACCGGAATCAACGAGAAGATCGTCCGGGAGCAGCTCCTCACGTACGCGGAGAGCTGAGACGCGTCTGCACGGGGAGGACGCCCTCGTTCTTCCCTCCAGCCAAAGGCCTCCCTGCGGCGGGAAACCCCACCCAAACCCACTCTCACATCCGAGCATGGGGGCCTCGTGCCCCCGAGCTCACGCAAAGGGCCGTCGCCCTCGGCGTGGCGCTCGTCGCGTCCGGGCTCGCCGGCTGTGACGTCGGCGACGCGCAGTACCAGGCGACGGACACGCCCCCCGTTCACGTGGCGCACGCGCTCGGCACCCTCGCGATCAAGGCGGACGGGACCCCCGAGGATCCGCTGGAGATCGCCGCGGACGGCACCACCAAGGTCGTCCCTTCGACGAGCCTCCGGCTCCGCTTCGATCGCTTCCTCTTGCCGTCCTCGATCTCGAGGCAGGCGGCGTGCTTGCGCGCGGACACCGGCGATGTGGCGGACGCCACGAAGTGCACCGGCGGCGTGTTCTTGCAGCCGACCTACGATCCGGTGCGTCGCGAGGTCGTGCTGCGACAGAGGCCTGGCGATCGGCTCGCGCTCGGCACGCTCTACAAGCTGACGCTCTACCAGCCGCAGATCGAAGGCGACTGCGCGACGGATCTCACGGCGTGCGGCGTGCTGGCGTTCGATCGCGCCGCGCTCGAGAAGCCGTTCACGATCACCTTTCGCACGGTCGATGTGGATCCGGGCAACGCCAAGGACGAGGCGGCGCCGGACGTCGTCTTCTGCGGCGACAAGGGCGCGGCGGTGGCGCTCGCGGCGACGTGCGCCTACGCCACGTGCCACGGGCCGAGCTCGGGCGACTCGTGCGTCCCGACGGCCTCGAACAAGTACTCCGGCTGCGCCGAGGGGCTCAGCTTCTACAACTTGCAGTTCGGCAACTTCACGGACACGCAGCAGACGGCGATCAACCGGGTCGCGCACCAGACGATGATGGGCGAGAGCGCGTCCACGCCCGAGAAGACGCCGGCCCGGTTCGGGCGCGCGATGCCCCTCATCGACGCGTTCAACCCGGGGGTCACCGGGAGCCCGGGCAACAGCTACGTGATGTACAAGATCCTCACGGGGATGAGCATCGACGCCGCGCCGGACGACATCAAGCCGAGCGCGGACGAGGTCCAGCGGCTGCTCGACTCTGTGGTGGTCGGGATGCCGATGCCGCCTCCGGATCTCGCGACGGGGCCGCTCGACGCGGAGCAGCTCACCAACGTGAGCAACTGGATCGCGCACGGGGCGCCGTTCTCGAACTGCAATTGAAGGGAGAGGGGGCACCGCGATCGGTCCGCGCCGCGTTGGGGCGGTCGCCAGCGGCCGACGCATGCGCCGGACAGGTCGGGGAGCGCTACTTGGAGGCGGGCTCGGCCTTGGTGGAGGCCGACGTGGGGGGCCACGACGTCACGTAGCGCGGAGGCTCGCCGGGCTCGGAGGCGTCGATCCAGTAGGCCTTTCCAGCGCCCTTCGCGCGCGCATCGATGTGGACGAACGAGGCGTTCGGGTAGAAGCCGCAGCTCGTGTCGTCGAGCGCTCGGCACGCCTCGGCGACCTTCTGGTTGTCGACGCCGTCGACCCGGAGATCGACAGCGCGGCCAGCCTGGTGCGCGCTGCTCCCGCTGCCTGTCGTCGCCGGAGCGCCGACGAGCGTGATCGTCCGACCCGGGAACTTCTTCGCCACGGCATCGATGCGCGCGACGACGCCGCCGTCGATCCGCTTCGCCTTGGCCACGGCGCGACGCGGGGCGCCCCAGGGGCGCGCGAGCACGGAGACCTTCGCGATCGCGGCGTCGAGCACCTTGCCCTGGCAATCCACGAGCGCGATGCGCTCCCCTTCGACGCCGCCTCGATCGAGGCTGACCGTCGTCGTCGCGCACGACGCCTTCGATGTCTTGCCTGTCGCCGGAGCGCCGCTCGATTGTGGCGAGTCGTCGGTCTTCGCGGGAGCCTTTGTCCGCTTCGTCGAAGGCTTGTTCTCGCGCGCGGCGGAGCGCTTCGTCTTCGCGGGGGGAGACGCGCTCTTGTCGCTCTTGTCGGCCTTGGCGTCCGACTTCGCGTGCGTGGCCTTCGCGTGGGCCTTCGCCGTGGCGCCCTTCTTGGCCTTCTTCTTCGCCTTCGCGGCGTGCTTCGGCTTCTCCGTCTTCGCGGGAGCGCTCGCGCCGGGGGCCGCTTCCTGCGGAGTTTCGGCAAGCGCCGTGCCCGGCACGAGCAGCGGACCGAACGACGCGGCGGCGATCACAAACGCCAGGGAAAGCGCCTTGGGAAGGGTGCGGTACGTCATGAGCGCACCCTGTCACGAAGCGTGTTTCCCACCAAATTTCCCACGATGTTTTTCGCGCCCGTGTGGTAAGGCCCGGGGCTGGCCGCTGTCCGCGCCGTCGCGAGCCCAAGAGCTGCGCACGCCCGGGCGAACGGCTCAAGCCGACCTCCCCCTGGGGCTTCGATCGCGCGATGTTCGTCCACTCCCGCGCGGCGCGCCCCCTTCGAAATCAACCCCGAGCTTCTTAGAAACCGATGGCTCGCATCCGCAGAGACGGAACCACCAAGGTTTGGCACAACCCGGACATCAGCGGGCGGCGCGGCGGTCACGCTGCGGCTCCGCGGGTCGCGCCGACGCTGGAAGAGAAGCGAACGCAGAGCGCCCACCGCGCCGCGCTCGAAGCCCTCTTTTCACCGAAGAAGGAAGAGGATCCCGGCAAGGGGTCGAAGTCTCTGGATCCGGTGAGCGGCAAGCCCGGTCGCATCGTCCTCACGCCGGCGCCGCAGGCCGATCCGCGCGCGCAGGATCGGCAGAAGCTCCTCCACAAGCTGCTCCACGCCGAGGGGCGCCCCGCGATCACGAAGGCCGCGAACGAGCTCTTCAAGCACGGCTTCACGCTGCCGCAGGAGCAGGACGTGTACCTCCAGCTCCTGGAGCACACGAACGAAGATCGGGTGTGCGAGGCGATCGGGACGCTCGCGACGATCCTCCTCAGCGAGCCCCCGAAGCGCCGCGCGGTGTTGCAGTCGCGGCTGCGGCGCATCGAGGAATACGCCGAAGACCCCGCGACGCGGGCAGCGGCCACGGATCTGTGGCGCCAGGTGACCGGCCGCGGGGTCGCGGCTTCGGCGAAGGGCGCGTCGCTGCCGCCCTCGGAGGGGACGCCCGCGGACCTCGCGCCCGTGAGCGCCGGCGACCAGGCGGACGCCTCCGATCCGAGCGCGGACGCCGCCGCGCAAAGGGCCTCCGTCGAAGGTGGCGAGCAGGACGACCCCGCGGCGACGCCAAGCGTCGGCGACTCCGAGGTCGCATGACGCGCGCCGAGTTCGAGGCCGCGTTCGCGGAGCTCCAGCGCGAGCGGGCCGGGGCCGTCGACAACACGGGGTGCATCGCGTGCACGGCGTGCGAGCGCTGCGTGGACTGCACCTTTTGCAAGGGCTCGCAGGGCCTCGTGCGGTGCCACTACTGCACCGACTCGAAGGGCCTCTTCGATTGCACGCACTGCCACAAGAGCGGCGACCTCCTCAACTGCAACCACTGCGTCGCGTGCGAGCGGTGCACGCGATCGTCGTACCTCGTCCGCTCGTTCGACTGCGACGGGTGCACGTACTGCTTCGGCTGCGTGGGGCTCTCCAAGAAGGAGTTTCACATCCTCAACAAGCCGTACGACAAGTCCTCGTACTTCGCGCTCAGCGGCAAGCTCCTGCGCGAGCTCGGGCTCGCGGGCGGCGCGTCATCCTCCGGCGCACACGCTGCCCCGGCGTCCCCTGCGCGGGCCGTCGCCCAGCCGCGGCGCTGAGGGCTCCGTGCGGGCCGTCGTGCAGCGCGTGCTCTCGGCGCGCGTCGAGGTCGAGGGCCAGATCACGGGCGCCATCGAGCGGGGCCTCGTGGCCTTCGTCGGAGCGGCCTCGGGCGACACGACCACCGATCTCGACTACGTGGCCGGCAAGATCGCGGGCCTCCGCGTGTTCCCCGACGACGCCGGCAAGATGTCGCGGGCCCTCGCCGACGTGCAGGGTGGGCTCCTCGTCGTGAGCCAGTTCACCGTCTTCGGCGACGTTCGTCGCGGCCTGCGCCCGAGCTTCGACGGCGCCATGGAGCCTGTTCAGGCCGAGCGCATGTATGACGATTTCGTGCGCGCCCTCCGCACAAGGGGCCTCCGCGTCGAGACGGGACGCTTTCGAGCCGACATGCGGGTGTTCGTCGAGAACGACGGCCCGGTGACCATCCTCGTCGACTCTCGCCGCCTTTTCTGATCGAGCAGGGACGCGAGGCGTTTCATCTCGACGCTGGATTGGGGGGCAAAACGGCAAAAATGGCCTGCCTCGCGCTTGTTCGTATCGGCAGGGGCAGGTATTCGTGGAGGGTCTTTCCCGAGGCTCCGTTTTCCGATGAAGCTCTCTGCCCGGGCCCACGTTTGCGGAGGCTACATGTTGCGGAAGACTTGGAAATGGCTGGCCGCGGTGGCGCTCAGCGCGGCGGCGTTGAGCGGTTGCGACAACAAGATCGAGACGAGCAGCGGCGGGAGCTCGAGCACGACCGGAGGCTCCGGAGGCTCCGGCGGAATGACAATGACGACCGGCGGCGCCGGCGGAATGACGATGACCACCACCACCACGGGCGGCGGTGGGAGCGCGATGCAATGCGGGGACGGTCTCATCACGGGCGCCGAGACCTGCGACGACTCGAACACGAAAGGCGGGGACGGCTGCGACGACACGTGCCACATCGAGAACGGGTGGGCGTGCCTCGGTGAGCCGAGCGACTGCAAGACGATCTGCGGCGACGGGATCATCGCGGGCCCCGAGACGTGCGACGACGCGGACGCCGAGGCCGGCGACGGCTGCTCCGACAAATGCCAGATCGAGAAGGGCTTCGGCTGCGAGGGCGCGCCCTCCACCTGCGCGTCGATCTGCGGCGACGGGGTCATCGCGAGCGACGAGGCCTGCGACGACAAGAACACCACGGCCGAGGACGGCTGCTCCGACACGTGCGTCATCGAGAAGGGCTTCGGCTGCGACGGGGAGCCCTCGGTGTGCGCCTCGACGTGCGGCGACGGCATCATCGCGATCGACGAGGCCTGCGACGACGAGAACATCGCGCCCGACGACGGCTGCGCCGCGGACTGCAAGGCCATCGAGAAGGGCTACGTCTGCATCGGCGAGCCGAGCGTCTGCGACACGGTCTGCGGCGACGGCCTCATCGCGGGCGTCGAGGTGTGCGATGACCAGAACGCGACGGCGGGCGACGGGTGCTCCGACACGTGCACCGTCGAGACCGGCTACCTGTGCATCGGCGAGCCGAGCATCTGCGGCGGCATCTGCGGCGACGGCATCATCGCGGGCGCCGAGGCGTGCGACGACGGCAACAAGAAGATCGGCGACGGCTGCAACGCCCTCTGCGCGGTCGAGCCCGGCTACGGCTGCACCGGCATGCCGAGCGTGTGCGCCACCATCTGCGGCGACGGCCTCATCATCGCCCTCGAGCAGTGCGACGACAACAACAGCGCCGCGGGCGACGGCTGCGACGCGACCTGCAAGATCGAGAACGGCTTCACATGCGTCGGCCTCCCGAGCGTGTGCACGAGCACCTGCGGCGACGGCCTCATCGCGGGCGCCGAGACGTGCGACGACAACAACAGCGCGGGCAACGACGGCTGCTCCGCGATCTGCAAGATCGAGCCGGGCTGGCAGTGCATCGGCGCGCCGAGCGCTTGCGTCGAGGTCTGCGGCGACGGCTTCGTGGTCGGCTCCGAGACGTGCGACGACGGCAACAAGAACCCCGGGGACGGCTGCAACGCCACTTGCCTCCTGGAGACCGGCTACACGTGCACCGGCATGCCGAGCGTCTGCGTGACGACGTGCGGTGACGGCATCAAAGCCGGCGCCGAGACGTGCGACGACGGCAACCTCGTCGCCGGCGACTGCTGCAACGCGACGTGCGGCGCGGAGCCCGGCTGCGAGATCGAGGACAACGGCACGTACCTGATCGCGAACGACTTCTTCGCGCTTCAGCAGAGCGGCGTCGTGAAGGCCCTCATCAAGCCCATCGGCGACAAGGACTGCTTCAAGTTCACGAACACCACGCCGGTCGACGTGCGCGCGGAGACGTTCGAGGGCGCCTCCGGGAGCACGTGCTCGACGATCGACACGTACATCCGGCTCTTCAACGCGGCCGGCACGCAGCTCGGCATCGACGACGACGGCGGCCCCGGCTTCTGCTCGCTCATCGATCCGACGCTCGTCTCGTTCCCGCG
>Ga0268298_10003218_pt1 | contig 16899 bp, 17 predicted proteins | sample WWTPWeurt_MetaG_FD_194462 | JGI IMG/M metagenome (GOLD analysis project Ga0268298, IMG submission 194462) | Activated sludge microbial communities from WWTP in Nijmegen, Gelderland, Netherland - WWTP Weurt | ecosystem: Engineered > WWTP > Aerobic digester > Activated sludge | place... | reverse complement strand
TTGGTAGCGGGGGTAGGATTTGAACCTACGACCTTTGGGTTATGAGCCCAACGAGCTACCGGACTGCTCCACCCCGCGGTAGGGACTTGAGTGTAGCAGGGATTGGGTGAACGGCAAGGGCCCATCCTGGGCCTGGCTTGGTATGCTCGTCGCACGCTCGGGAGGATTGATGACACGGCGCTGGACCGTTCTGCTGGTGATGTTCGCCGCCCTTGGACTGGCGGCGGGGCCGCGAACCTGGACGCCGGAGAAATGGTTCGACAAGGCCCGGTCGCCCAGGATTGCGAATTACCGCATCGAGGCGACGCTGGACTTCGAGCACAAGACCTTGGAAGGGCGAGAGACCATCTCCTGGCGCAACGCGGGCACCGCACCGACGCAGGAGCTGCCGCTGCACCTCTACCTCAACGCCTTCAAGGGGCCGCAGAGCCGGTTCGTGCAGGAGAGCGGGGGACGCCTGCGCATGGACCGGCAGGACCGGCCGGCCGACCCACAATCCTGGGGCTACTGCCGACTCACCAGCGCGCGGGTGGAAGGGCGGGACCTGGAGGGACATGACGGCGAGGACGAGACGGTGCGGTGGCTGAAACTCCCTCGAGCCGTCGCGCCGGGCGAGACGATCCAGGTGGAGCTCACCTGGGAGAACCGCTATCCGAGAGTTTTCGCCCGCAGTGGCTGGGCGGATGACTTCCTCATGTCCGGGCAGTGGTTCCCCAAGGTCGGCGTCTACCAGGGCGATAGCTGGAACTGCCACGCCTACCATGCCAACACAGAGTTCTTCGCCGATTTCGGCACCTACGATGTGACCCTGTCGCTGCCCAATGCGCTGGGACTGGCCCATACGGGGACCGCCATTCCCCAGGTCGATCCCAACGGGGTGGAGCGGGACGCGGCCCAGGATCCCAAGCGTCCCCTGAACTTCCTCTGGCGGCTCCATGCCGAGGACGTCCATGACTTCGCCTGGGCCGTGCGCCCCAGCGCCAGCTGGCAGAAGCCGGCGATGTACGAATACCGGGGCGTCCAGGTCTTCTACTACATCAATGGACCCAACCGCGGGAACCTCCAGCGGCAGCGCCGCGCCGTGGAGAGCGCACTGCGCTGGAGCGAGGAGTGGTACCTCAAGTACCCCTATCCCACCCTGACGGTGATCGATCCCCCCGATGAAGCCCGAGGCGCCGACGGCATGGAGTATCCGACCCTCATCACGGCCAGCTCGGTGGCCTTCGATCCGCTGGGGGTGCGGGCCCCTGAGCTGGTGGCCATACACGAATTCGGCCACCAGTACTTCTATGGGCTGCTGGCCAGCAATGAGTTCGAGGAACCCTGGCTGGACGAGGGCTTCACCAGCTGGTTCACCCACAAGGCACTGGAGCGGAGCTACCACGCCATCCTGGGCAGCCGGCGGTTCCAGGTGGGCACCGATTTCGGGGAATGGGCCGGCTACTGGTTCCTTCCGAGCGCCGATCCCCTCACCCGCTTTGGCTTCAAGACCCTGAGCATGGAGAGCTACTTCGTCACCGCCTACGCGAAGCCCACCCTGGTGCTCAACCAGCTGGAAGCGATGCTGGGCCGCCCCGTGATGGAGCAGGTCCTGCGGGCCTATGCGCAGGAGATGGCCTTCCGGCACCCGACGCGCCAGGATTTCCGGCGCATCGCGGAGCGGGTGTCCGGCCGGGACCTTGGAGCTTTCTGGCGGGATTTTGTGGAGGGGACGGAGGTCCTCGACTACGCCATCCGGGGCGTGAAGACACGAGAGGTCACCCAGGGCGGCTGGCTCTTCTCAGACAAGGCTCCGGTCTTCGCCTCGCCTCAGCCGGCGGCGCCGGGCCGGGTCGGCTCCATCACGCTGGAGCGGAGGGGCGGCCTGCGCTTGCCCATCACGCTGTGGGTGCGCCTGGAGAACCGGGAGGAGCAGCGGCTCGTCTGGGACGGACAGGACCGCTGGATCACCTACGAGTTCGACTCGCCAGTGGCCGCGGCGGTGCTTGACCCCGATGGCAACTACCCGATGCTCAAGGACCGGCTCCATGCGAGTTACACCTTGAAGCCCGTGCGGCGCGGCTTCCACTACTGGGCGCAGATGGCCTGGGGCGCGGTGGCTGGCTGGCTGCAGGGGTGTGGCATCGGCTGAGGACTCAGGGCCGATCCGGCGCAGCGTCTCCCATGCGAATGGACCGGATGCCGCCCTTGCTATCCAGCTCGATGAGGATGGGGAACCACAGCAGGCCGATTCGCTCGAAGGCGGGCCGGCTGGCGGCGAAGGAAGCGGTGGCCCCACTCAGCTGCAGCCGCTGGGCCAGGGCCCGGCCTTCCGCCAGCAGGGGTTCAGGTAGAGAGGCATCCCGCTCGTCCAGAGCACCCGATGCGCTGGGAATGATCCAGGCCGTTCCGCTCGGGAGGGTCGGGACCGGCCCCTCCTCAAGGGGGCAGACCCAGATGCGCCCACCCAGCTTCTTCAGGCTCAGGTCCCGGTAGGCCAGCCCAGGCAGGGCCCACAGCCGCAGCGTCGGCGAGGGGCCTCCGAGCAGACCGAAGAGGCCCTGGAATGTTTGATGGACGGCCTCGGAGGCAGGATCCGCGGTTGGCCTGAGCCTGGCGAACCGCGCTTCATCCTGCTCGGCTAGGGCCCAGCACAGGGCATGCCGGAGGGCGTAGCCCCGGGTCAGGGCCGGGCCGGCGCTGAGCAGCTGGTCCTCCCAGACCTGGCGTAGGTCGCGGTCGAAGGCCCCCGCCCGGACCTGGGCTTGCCCCCACCGCCACAGGGCCAGGGCAGTACCGGCTTCCCGGGGAGACAGGGCCTTCATGGAGGCCGTCAGCTGTGCCCTGGGCACCGTCGGCAGGCGTCGGAGGGCCTCTGCTTCACGGCGTTCGCGTCCCGAAAGGAAGGGGCTGACGGGCAGTGCTCCCGTGGGATCGAAGGTGGCGGCGCGCCTCAGCCATTCGTAGGTCAGGGCGGCTTGGCCTTTCAGTTTCGGCCTCAGGGGAAGGGGATGCCCCCAGTCGAAGGCCTCCAGCAGGGCCTCCAGGGCCTCGGCTCCGCTCGGTGCAGGGGCGGTGATGGGGGGCGGGGTGGACTGCGGTGGGAGGGGCATGGCGCCTCGCTTGATGGCAAACTGGTCCTCCGCATCATACGGGAGTCCCCTTGTCCGCCTCCGCCTTGAACCTTACGCCCCTCGAACGCCTCGTGGTGGCCCTGGACGTGCCCACCGCGAAAGAGGCGCTGGCCATGGCCGCGTGTCTGTCGGGCCGGGTGGGGATGCTGAAGGTGGGCTTGGAGCTCTTCTGTGCGGAAGGTCCGGCCTTCGTCAGGGAACTGCAACAGCAGGTGCCCGTCTTCCTGGACCTCAAGCTGCATGACATCCCCACCACCGTTCGGCGGGCCCTGGAGGCGGTGCTGAAGCTCGATCCGCGCCTGGTGAACGTCCACGCCCAGGGCGGGCCGGCCATGCTGGAGGCGGCGGTGGAGGCCGTCCGCGTCCACCGGGCCGCCGGCGGCCGCACCGAGCTCCTGGCCGTGACAGTACTGACCAGCCTGGACCGTGAGGCCCTGGCCGCCCTGGGTCATGCCGGACCGCCGGAGGAACTCGCCCTCGGCTATGCGAGGCTCGCCCACCAGGCTGGTTGTGGCGGGGTGGTCTGCTCTGCTTGGGAGGCTGCGACCATTCGCGAGGCCTGCGGCGAAGGCTTCCATCGCCTGACGCCGGGCATCCGGCCCTCGGGGGCAGCGACCCAGGATCAGGCCCGGGTCATGACCCCCGCCCAGGCGCTTCGGCAGGGTGCCACCTGGCTGGTGGTGGGGCGCCCCATCACCCACGCGGACGACCCGGCGGCGGCGGCCGAAGCCATCGTGGCCGAGATGCAGGCCTAGGTCCCTGATGTCCGCTGGCTCCCCCCTCGTCTTTCGCCCCTCCTTCGCCCAGCGGGCCATGGCCATGCTCCTCTTCGCGGGCTCCTGGCTGGTGGGCGTCCGGGCCCTTGCCCAGATCATGGAACGGCTGCCGGTCCTGCGGGCCTCCCTGAAGGTGGCCGAGGCCGCCGGCGAGCCGACCTGGTCCTTCTGGGTGGCCGTCTCGGCCGCCTTTGGCGCCGTGGTGGCTGGCAGCCTGCTGCTGCTGGGGACCCTGCTGGGCGTGCTGATGGTGGAGGGTTCCCAGGTCCTGGTGGATGACCTGGGCCTGTCGGTGGAGCACAACGCCCTGCCCACGCCCCTCGCGAGAAGGGTGGGAGCCGGGCGCCTCCTCTGGAAGCAGGTGTCGCGCATCGAGCGGTCCGGCCCCTTCTTCGTGCTGCGGGGCGGCGGCGAGCCTGACCTTGGCCGGAAGGATCCGAGCCTGCGTTTCCTCATGGTGGATGAGCTGGAGCGGCTGGTGCTCATGATCCTGGAGCGGAGCCCGCACATCCGGCACGACGACTGATGCCGGGCTGGATGGAGGTGTTTGGTTTCGTCACCGGCGCAGCCTGCGTGGCCCTGCTGGTGCGGCAAAACATCTGGAACTGGCCCCTGGGCATCGCGAACAACCTCGCGTTCATCGTGCTGTTCTACCACACAGGGCTCTATGCGGACGTGGGGCTCCAGGGCTTCTACATCGCCATCTCCATCTACGGCTGGTGGAGCTGGCTGCACGGGGGACGCGACCACGGGACCCTGACAGTGAGCCGGGTGAAGCCGGTCATCGGGGTCCTGCTGGCTTTAGCGGTGGCGCTCATCACCGCCAGCCTGACCTGGCTGCTCCGGCGCTATACCAACAGCACCGTGCCCGTGCTGGATTCCCTCATCACGGCCCTCAGCCTGGTGGCGCAGTTCATGATGACCCGCAAGTGGATCGAGAACTGGGCTGTGTGGATCGTGGCCAACTGCATCTCGGTGGGTCTGCTGATCTCCAAGGGGCTCTATGTGGCCAGCGCCCTGTACCTCGTTTACCAGGTGCTCTGCGTCATGGGGCTGCTGGAGTGGAAGCGGGCGCTGCAGCGCGAAGCTACATCTTCGGCCGGCTGAGGAAGGCTTCGGCGCCCTTCATCTCGGCGGTGGGCCCGTGGGCGGGCTTCTTGGCCCGGACCTTGGCCTGCTTCAGTCCCCATAGCGTGGCCAGTTCCATGGCCTCGGGATTGCCCGGCGCCAGGGCCAGCACCTCTGCGAGATCTGTGCGTGCCTTGGCGGCCTGTCCCAGCTTCTCGCGAAGCAGGGCGCGTTTCAGGAAGCCCCAGGGGTTGGCGGGTTCCTGGGCGATGACCTCGGTGTACTCGGCCTCAGCCTCGATCCAGCGCTCCTCCTCCTCGGCGGCCTCGCCGCAGAGCAGGTTGGTGACGGAGCAGAACCCCAGCCAGCGCTTCTGCTCCGCGAACTCGGCCGGTGTGAACCGGGACCGGGCTTTGGCTCGCTGGGCCGCCTGGTCGAGGTGGCGCAGGGCCTTCTCCGTGTGGCCGTCCACCCTGGCGAAGATCTCCGCGTCGCCGCTGGCCCGGTAGAAGTCCGAGCGGATGCGGCCCTCGGCACGGTACTGATCGAACATCCGCGTGCCGGGATACAGCGCCAGGGGGCTGATCTGGCAGTCGCTGGGCCGGGTGTCCCGGATGAAGGCGGCGCTCTCCTCCACGTCGGCCCAGGTCTCGCCGGGAATGCCTGTGATGAGGTAGATGCCCAGGTTCATGCCCACCTTGCGCACCAGGTCCAGGGCGCGGCGGGCGTGGCGGAGGTTGGTGCCCTTGTCCAGCAGGGCCAGCACGCGCTCACTGCCGTGCTCCACGCCGAACTGCATGAACTCGCAGCCCGCCCGTTTCATGGCCACCAGGCGATCCTCGTCCACGAGGTTCACTCGGCTCTGGCAGTTCCACAGCGGGTGGAGCCCGCTGCCCTGAATGCCGTCCATGAGCTTGAGTACCCGGTCCCGGTTGGCGGTGAAGGTGTCGTCCCGGAAGCTGAAGTAGGTGAGGCCGTGCCGTTCACGCAGCAACCGCAGCTCCCGCAGCACCGACTCCGCGCTGCGGAACCGGATGGACGTGCCCCAGAACTCAGGCGTGTTGCAGAAGTTGCAGGTGGCCGGGCAGCCCCGGCTGCTGCTCAAGTAGGCCAGCTGGCCCACGTCGTCGAGGAAGTCGGCCTCCAGGTGATCGGCGGGGATGCCGACCGCATCGAGGTCCTCCAGGGGCGGCTGGGGCAGGGTGCGGCCCTCCCGCAGGATCAGGCCCGGCGTGCGCCGCCACAGGTCCGACCCAGGGGCGGTCAGCAGGCGCTCCACGATGCCCAGGAGCACGGTCTCGCCCTCCCCCTGCACGATGGCGTCTAGGGCCGGGCAGTCCTCGAAGACCTCCTCGGCCAGGTGGGTGGGGTGGGGCCCGCCCGCCAGGAGGATCGCGTCCGGGCAGGCCTCCCGGGCCCAGGTCAGCAACTCGTAGGAGCGCTTGCGGTTGAAGGTGAACATGGAGATGCCCAATACCCCCGGATTTTGGGCCCGGAAGTAGGCCATGACCTCCTTCCGACCCTTGCCGCTCAGGTTGGCCACCCGGCAGGGAAACGACTGGGACTTGAGCATGGCCTGCAGGTAGCCGAGACCAATGGGGAGGAACGTCATCCACTCGTCCCCGAAGCCGCTCCGAGGGGCGCTGTAGGCGAGGAGGGTTTGGGGTGGAGGCATCGGTTGGGATTCCAGAACTTTCCAGTCTACGAGAGTCCCTGCATGATGGAAGCACGAACACTTGTGGAGGCGCCTTGGCCGGCAACCTGATCCGGAATTCGGAGACCATCCTGGAGATATTCCAGCGCGCCTGCGGACGCCGCGAGTTGCTGATCCTGGTGACGCCCTACCTCCGGTTCGAGTCGTCCTTCGTCAAGGTGGAAGGTTCCGAGTTCCACGTCGTCGCGACCATGGGCCAGGAGGATGCCACCTATGGCCTGCGCAACGCCGGGCTGAAGATGCGGTTCCCCCACGGAGTCAGCTTCCTGGAGGCCCCGACGGAGATGAGGGGCTTCGGCATGTACGACGGCCGGCGCACCCTGCGCCTTCGGCTGCCGGATGTACTCCAGGACGAGGATCACCGGGGCTCCTATCGCGTGGACCGTGTGGGCCGGATCCCCGTCACCTTCAGCACGCCAAAGTACGACCTGATCGTGGGGACCCTCGTGAACATCAGCACCACGGGCGCCAGGATCTACAGCAGCCGGGATTTCATGGAGGGGGAGCTGGAGCCGGGGCAGGAAATGGCCGTCACCGTTCAGGTGACGGACCAGATACGCATCAACACCAAGGTCAAGCTGCGCCACGTGCAGGGCCGAACCTTCGGCGTGGAATACCGCCCCCAGCTGGACGAGCAGGTCCTGCATCCGTTGTCCCGCTGGGTCTTCGAGAAGCGGGAAGAGGATCTCGAGCGCATCGCCCAGCGCGGCGTGGAGACCGCCACTCCGGCAGGAACCGTGAAAACGGCGCCCGGTCGCCCTGCCGGCCTGGTCCTGGTCTCAGGGGACGCGGCCCTGGAGGAATCGTTGCAGGGGCTTCTAGGTGGCCTCCAGCCGCTCAAGCGGGTGCCCCCCACCATGGCGGCGCTGAAGGATGCCCTGAACCTGAGGCCGGCCCTGGTGCTCTACCACCTGCCCAGCCTCAGCCTGGACGAGCGCCGCCGCCTCAAGCCCATGGTCGAGAGCATCCAGGGGCGGGTGCCCTTCCTGCTGCTGGGAACCGGCGTGGAGGGGGGTGCCCTGCTGGAACTGGGCACGGACCTGAAGGCCGCGGTGTCCATCGTGTTCAACCCCGAGCGGGGCACCTTCTTCCAGCGCCTGGTCCAGGGCGTCCTCCGCCGCACCTATGAGGGCGGGGAATCTCCCATGGCGCCCGTGGAACCCCAAGTCCCCTGACGGATGTCAAGCCTCGTCCGGTGGAGCCGGAGCCGCTAGAATCAAGGCTTCCGGAGCCTTCATGTCCGCTACGCACGAACCGGCTGTCACCGAATCCCTGGCCCTGGAGCTGGGGCTGTCCAAGGACGAGTGGCAGGTCATCCTTCGCCTCCTGGACGGCCGCCTGCCCACCTACCCGGAGCTGGGCGTCTTCAGCGCCATGTGGAGCGAGCACTGCTCGTACAAGTCGAGCCGCATCCACCTTAAGAACCTGCCCACGGAGGGCCCCCGGGTCATCGAGGGCCCCGGCGAGAACGCCGGCGTGGTGGACATCGGGGATGGCTGGGCCGTGGCCTTCAAGATGGAGAGCCACAACCACCCGAGCTTCATTGAGCCCTACCAGGGCGCAGCCACCGGCGTGGGCGGCATCCTCCGCGATGTGTTCACCATGGGCGCCCGGCCCCTGGCCAACCTCAACAGCCTCCGCTTCGGGGAGCTCGATGCCCCCCGCATGAAGGGCCTGGTGAAGGGCGTGGCTGCGGGCATCTCGGGCTACGGCAACTGCATGGGCATTCCCATGCTAGGCGGCGATGCGGGCTTTGATGCCAGCTACAACGGCAACATCCTGGTGAATGCCTTCACCCTGGGCGTGCTGCGCAGCGACCGGGTATTCAAGGGCTTCGCCTCGGGTGTGGGCAACAAGGTGATGTACATCGGTTCCAAGACGGGCCGCGACGGCATCCACGGCGCCAGCATGGCCTCGGCGGAGTTCGGCGAGGGCAGCGAGGAGAAGCGTCCCACGGTGCAGGTGGGCGATCCCTTCACAGAGAAGCTGCTCCTCGAAGCCTGCCTCGAGATCTTCCAGACCGACTGGGTCATCGGCATTCAGGACATGGGCGCCGCGGGCCTCACCTCCAGCAGCTTCGAGATGGCCAGCCGCGCCGGCACGGGCCTGGAGATCCGGCTGGACCAGGTGCCCCAGCGCGAGGAGGGCATGACGCCCTTCGAGCTGATGCTCAGCGAGAGCCAGGAGCGCATGCTGCTGGTGGCCCGGCCCGGCTGCGAGCCCAACATCATTGCCGTCCTGCACAAGTGGGGCCTCGATGCCTGCGTGGTGGGCGAAGTCACCGACAGTGGCCGCTTCATCGGCAGCTGGCACGGCGCGCCCGTCATCAACCTGCCCATCCAGCCCCTGGTGGACGCGGCGCCCAAGTACGACCGGCCCCGGCAGCGGCCTGGCTACCTCGATGAGGTGAATGCCGAGCCCCTTCCGGCCGACCTCAAGCCCACCGAGGTGGAGCGCACCCTGCGCCAGATCCTCCAGGCGCCTACCGTGGCCAGCAAGCGCTGGATCTTCGAGCAGTACGATGGCACCGTGCGCAGCAACACGCTCCTGGGCATGGGTCGGGGCGACGCCGGCATCATCCGCGTGAAGGACGAGCAGGGCCAGGACACGAACAAGGCCGTGGCCATGAGCAGCGACTGCAACAGCCGCTTCTGCTACCTGGATCCATTCTGGGGCGCGGCCCACGCGGTGGCCGAGGCCTGCCGCAACCTGGCCTGTGTGGGCGCCGAGCCCATCGGCCTCACGGACTGCCTGAACTACGGCAACCCCGAGAAACCCGAAAACATGTGGACCTTCGAGCAGGGCTGTCTGGGCATCCGCCAGGCCTGCCTGGCCCTCGACGTGCCCATCGTCAGCGGCAATGTGAGCCTCTACAACGACACCGAAGGCCAGAGCATCTTCCCCACGCCCATGATTGCCGCGGTGGGTCTCGTGGAGGATTGCGCCGGTCAGGTCGCCATCGACGCACCGGACGCCACCGCCCTTTCCAGAGTCGGCAATCGCATCTGCGGGTCGGGCTTCCGCGCAACTCACGACGGCATCTTTCTGCTGGGCGAGACCCGCGACGAGCTGGGTGGCAGCGAGTATCTAAAGCTGCGCACGGGCAAGGTGGAGGGCGCCTGCCCCGAGCTGCGACTGGACGAGGAGCTGCGCCTGCAGGCCAGCGTGCGCGAGGGCATCCGTCTGGGCCTCATCCGCAGCGCCCACGACACTAGCGAGGGCGGCCTGCTAGCGGCCGTGCTTGAAAGTGCCTTCGGCGGGGAGATGGGATGCCAGCTGATGCTGACGAAGGGGGGCTTGCGCCTGGACAGCCTGCTGTTCGGCGAGTCTGTGGGCCGCATCGTAGTAAGTGTCACTGGCGAGGGCGAAAGCAGCCTGGCCACGCTCTGTGCCACCCACCGCGTGCCCTTTGCCAAGATCGGCACCACCGGCGGCTCCCGGGTCACCCTGGCCGTGGATGGTCAGCCCCTGCTGGACGCGGATGCTGCCGAATTGAAGGGACTTTACGCCAACGCCCTGGAAGTGGCCCTGGGCTGATCCCGAGGACATCTTGCCCACCTCCGGGAAATCCCCCCAGCCGCCCCTGCTCTTTCTCGCCTGCCTCCTCCTGGGTGTGGCACTCCGGTTCATCTACCCTCTGGATCTAGGCCTGCCGCAGGTCACCAGGTGGGGTCTGGGCGGATTGCTACTGCTTCTGGTCGCCCTCCACGGCGGCTGGGGCCTGCTCACCTTCCGGCGCATGGACACCACGCCGGAACCCAATGGCGTGGCCTCGGCGCTCCTGACCTCGGGCCCCTTCCGGTGGACGCGGAACCCCCTCTACCTCGGACTCGCGACCTTGCAGGTCTGCTTCGGGGTCCTGCTGGACTCGGCCTGGGTGCTGGGCATGGCCCTGGTGCTGGTCCTCCTGCTGGACCGCCTGGTCATCGTTCGCGAAGAGGTCCGCCTCCGGGCCCAGTTCGGGGAGGTCTACGAGGCCTACGCCCGGCGGGTCCGGCGGTGGCTGAAAACCGCTCCAGGCTGGAGCCGGTGGGTCACATCCCCATGGCGATGGGGGTCCTCAGCTTCCCCAGGAGCGTGCGCAGGGTCGCCTCGTCCGACTTGAGGAGCGCTTTGAAGGCGGCGCGATCCGTGTGGTGGATCTCCCGCTGGAGGTCCTCGAGGCGATGCTCCAGGGTCCGAGTGAGGAGTTCCAATTCCTTGGCGTCCAGGTCGAGTTCCATGGCAGCCTCCTGGGCGGCCCGGAGAACCCTCGGGTGCGGGCCATGCCCGGAGGAAATATCGGGCTCCCGACCGGTTGGCGCCACTCCGTCAGGCTCTGTCAGGCCTCGAAATACAGGGCCATCTCATAGGGGTGGGGGCGGTTGCGCACCGCGGCCTCCTGGGCTCGCAAGTGCTTGAGGTAGTCCACCAGCTGGAGCCGGTCGAAGGCACCCCCGGCCAGCAGGAAGTCCAAGTCCCCTTCCAACGCATCGCAGGCTTCCGTGAGGCTGGTGGGCAGGCTCTTGATCTTCCTGCGCTGCTCCTCGCTCCAGCTGAAGATGTTCTGGTCGATGGGGCCGAAGCCCAGGGCTGTGGGATCCATCTGCTTCTGGATGCCGTCGATGCCTGCCAGCAGCTGGGCTGCCAGGGCCAGGTAAACGTTGCAGGTGGCGTCGGGCGGGCGGAATTCGAAGCGAGCAGTCTCGGGCTGGTCTGCGTACTTGGGCACTCGGATGGCTGCCGACCGGTTGCCCAGGGAGAAGAAGGCGCTGACGGGAGCCTCGAAGCCCGGCACCAAGCGGCGGTAGCTGTTGGTGCTGGGGTTGGTGATGGCCAGCAGGGCCGGGCCGTGGGCCAGGATGCCGCCAATGTACCAGAGGGCCTCCTGGCTCATCCTGCCGTAGCCCTTCTCGTCGTAGAAGAGGTTCTTCCCGGCCTTCATAAGCATCTGGTGGAAGTGCATGCCGCTGCCCGCCTCGCCGTAGAGGGGCTTGGGCATGAAGGTGGCCGTCTGGCCCCGGCGGTGGGCCACCATCTTCGTCACATACTTCACGATCTGAGTGGCATCGCCGGCCTTGAGCAGAGGGAACAGGGGCGTCTCGATCTCGCACTGGCCAGGGCCGCCCACCTCGTGGTGGTGGTACTTCACCTCCACGCCCATGCGCTCCATCTCCATGCAGATCTCGGCCCGAAGGTTGTAGAGCTGGTCCTTGGGCGCCATGGCGTGGTAGCCGCCGTGCAGGGGGATGAAGTGGCCGTGGCCGCCCTCGTGGCTGTGCCAGTCGGCCTCGCGGCTGTCGACCCGATAGGAGGCGGTGTTCACGCCATTCTCGTAGCTCACTTTGTCGAAGACGTAGAACTCGTACTCGGGGCCCCAGATGCTCTGGTCGGCGATGCCCGTCTCCCGCAAGTAGGCCTCGGCACGGATGGCTATGTTCCGGGGGTCCACGGAAAAGGGAGCCTTGGTGTCAGCCTCGAAGGCGGAGCAAATGAAGCCGAGGGTGGGCAGGTCCCAGAAGGGATCCATGAAGGCGGTGGTGAGGTCCGGGATCAGCACCATGTCGCCGGACTTCACGGACTTCAGGCCCACGCTGGAACCATCGAAGCCCACACCGTCGCGCATGAGGGATTCCGTGAATTGCGAGGCCGGGATGCTGACATGGTGCCAGCGGCCCCAGAGGTCGCTGAAGATCAGGTCGATCATGCGAACCGAATGCGCCTGGATGTATTGTCTGGCCTGCTCGAAACCAGTGAACACGGGGCCTCCACGGGACCCGGTCATTGTAGATCAATGAATCAACAAAGAGTGTGATCTGGCTCAACCCTCGCTCAGGATCGGAGGATCCGCCCCGGCAGCAGGAACAGGCCCCGCACGATCCCGAAGGCGCCCTCCACGGCGAAGCCTAGGATGCGGAAAGGCAGGAGCAGGAGCCAAATCAGTGGGTAGAGGATCAGCGCCAAGAGGGCCAGCGGCCAGCAGACCATCAGCAGGATGAGCCAGAGCAGGAATGCGACCATGGAGGCCTCCCAGGACAGGTTGCGCCGCTCTCGCCCGGCACGCGGGCCTGGATCGGCGAGCCCGCGCCGGGAATCGGCGGATGGTCGTTGCTATGATCCTTTCAGCCCTCCAAGGACAGCCCATGACCCGTCGTCCGGATTCCGCAGCCTTCGATCGCCGTGCATTTCTGGGCGCGGGTCTGGCGCTGAGCGCAGGCGCGCTCATGGGGGGAGGCGGGAAGGCCCCGGCCACCAGTGGCCTGGTGCTGGAGGAGGCTGACGTCGAGTACCTCCAGGCCGGCATGGCTGCAGGAGACTGGACTTCGGTTGACCTGGTGCGCCGCTATCAGGCGCGGATCCGTGCCCTGGATCGATCCGGCCCGAAGCTGAACTCGGTCATCGAGCTGAACCCCGAGGCCCTGGCCCACGCCCGGGCCCTGGATGCGGAGCGCAAGGCGGGGAAGGTGCGCGGTCCGCTGCATGGCATTCCGGTGCTCATCAAGGACAACATCGACACCGCCGACCGCATGAAGACTACAGCGGGCTCCCTGGCCCTGGGCGATGCGCCGGTTCCGAAGGAGGACGCGTTCATCGTGGCGAAGCTGCGGGAGGCGGGCGCGGTGCTGCTGGGGAAGACGAACCTCAGCGAGTGGGCCAACCTGCGCTCCACCCGCAGCAGCAGCGGCTGGAGCGGGCGCGGCGGCCAGACCCGCAACCCCTACGCCCTTGACCGCAGCCCCAGCGGCTCCAGCTCTGGTTCAGGTGCCGCCGCGACGGCCAGCCTCTGCGCCGTGGCCGTGGGCACGGAGACGGACGGCTCCGTGGTGAGCCCCGCCAACGCGAGCGGCCTGGTGGGCCTGAAACCCACGGTGGGTCTGCTGAGCCGCCGCGGCGTCATCCCCATCTCCCACACCCAGGACACCGCCGGGCCCATGACTCGCACGGTGCGCGACGCGGCCCTTCTGCTGGGGGCCATGGCAGGCACGGATCCTGGTGATGCCGCCACCCGCGAGGCGGATGCCCAGCGGGAGGTGGACTACACTCGCTTCCTCGCGAAGGACGGCCTTAAGGGCACGCGCCTCGGCGTGGTGAAGAACCTTCTGGGTGTGCACGCCCACGTGGATGCCGTGATCCTGCCCGCCCTGGAAGCGCTGAAGGCCAAAGGCGCCACGCTCGTGGACGTGGAGCTGAAGTCCGCGGCCTACGACGACGCGGAATTCGAGGTGCTGCTGTTCGAGTTCAAGGCGGATCTCAACGCCTACCTCGGGGGCCGGGGCGGCGCCGTGAAGGACCTGACCGCGTTGATGTCCTTCAATGAGCAACGGCGCCAGGATGAGATGCCCTTCTTCGGCCAGGAGCTGCTGCAGCAGGCGCAGGCCAAGGGACCGCTGACCGATCCGGCCTACCTGAAGGCCCTCGAAACCTGCGCCCAGGCCCGCCGAGACATCACGGGCCTGCTGGAGAAGCACCAGCTGCAGGCCCTGGTCGGCCCCACGGGCGGCCCTGCCTGGCTCATCGACCACGTCAACGGCGACAGCTCGAGCCTTAGCTTCTCGAGCCCCGCGGCGGTGGCTGGATGTCCCCACATCACGGTGCCGGCCGGCTTCGCCTTCGGCCTGCCCGTGGGACTGTCCTTCGTGGGCGGCCCCTGGCAGGAAGGGGCCCTGCTCAGACTGGCCTTCAGCTTTGAGCAAGCCACCCGGGCACGCCGGGCGCCGAGGTTCGCGGCCACTGCCGCCGTTCCCCGTTGACATCCACCCCGGCCCCCCGCACCCTGGGCCATTCCCCACAGGAGAAGTCATGAACCGAGCCCTGCTCGCCCTCCTCTTTGCGGCCGCCTCCGTGGCGGCCCTTGCCCAGACCAAGCCCACGCTAGCACCCGCTGCCAAGCCAGCCGCCCCGGCCGCCAAGCCCGCGACTCCCGCTCCTGCGGCGAAGCCTGCTGGCGCCATCCTCGCCAACAAGGACTCCAAGACCTACCATCGCGCCGACTGCAAGACGGCCGCGAAGATCAAGGAGGCCAACCGCACCTCCTTCGCCTCTGCCGCCGAAGCCGACAAGGCCGGCTACAAGGCCTGCAAGGTCTGCAAGCCTTGAACGCAACCACCGCCATCGAACGGAGCTGACATGAAACTCGTACTTCCGATCCTGCTCGGCGCCTCCCTGGCGCTTTCCGCCCAGATCCCATCCAAAGAGGAACTGAAGGCCAAGGCGGACGCCGCGGTGGATGCGGGCAAGGCCAAGGCGGATGCCAAGGCTGAGGACGCCAAGGCCAAGGCCGACCAGAAGGTCACGGACGCCAAGACCAAGGCGGATGCCAAGGCCGAGGCGAAGGCCGGCGCCATCCCCGGGGCCAGCGACAAGGTGAAGGCCGCCACCGCCAAGGGGGAGGGTGCGGCCAAATCCCGAACCGACAAAGCCCGGGCCAGGACGAAGAAGGGCACCGACAAGGGCGCCGCCAAGGCCAAGGCTGTGACGGAGAAGGCGGCCAAGTAGGTCTTCTCATGCTCAAAAAAATGGGCGCCGAGAGGCGCCCGTTTTTTTGGAGTGGGGACGAAGTCCTACTTCTTCGGGAACTGCCGGTCGTAGGCTTCCTGCGCATATTCGCTGGGGGGCACTCCGAAGCGGCGCTTGAAGGCGCGGGTGAAGGCGCTGGCGTCGTAGAAACCCAGGATCTTCGCGACGTCGCTGGGGCGCTCGCCGTTGGCCAGTAGGGTGACGGCGCGCTGGAGGCGCCGCTCGATGAGATACTGGTGGGGCGTGGTGCTGGTGGCCTCGCGGAACAGGCGGATGAAGTGGTCCGGAGTGCACCGGGCCATGGTGGCCAGCTCGGGCACGCTGTTCTTGGCGCCGAGGTGGACTTCCATGTGGTCGAGCACCAGCTGCAGGGTGGAACGGTTCAGGCGGTAGGGGAACCGGCCCCGGTCTTCCTTCTCCGTCAGGCGCGCCAACTCGGCGCCCAGGAGGATGAGGAACAGCTCTCGCGTCATGAGCTGGACGCCGTCGGGGTTGGTCAGCTCCTGGGTGAAGATGCTGAAGAGCTGCTTGAGGCTGAGGCTGCGGAGCACTGCGAAGCTGGACTCCTGCCACTTGCGGGGAGGGTGCTGCAGGGAGGACAGCAGCGGCTCGGGGAAGGGCCCCTCCATGAACAGCGCCGTGAAGCCGAAGGGCGTGTTCGCGTGGTGGCGCTTCAGCGTGTGGCCGAAGCCGGGCAGCAGCAGGGCCAGGTCGCCGGAGCGGATCACGCCTTCTTCCCGGTCCTCCCCGGTGCACACGCGCACGGCGTGGGTGGGCTGCAGCAGCGTCCAGGCATCCCGGGCAGGCAGGATCTTGGAAGGTACTGGGTCGCGCTTGAGCACGGCCAGGCGGAGGGGGCCGCTGGTATAGGTGAGGAGGTTTTTGGTTTCGGGATCGCTCATGGCCCAGGAATAAAAAGAGATGCCTACCGAGGCATTACGGGAGGATGACAGGAAAATCATCCCGAAGACGGGCGATTTTCACAGCGCCGTCATTTGTGATTCCCGTCAGGCCCGGGCAAAGGCCGCCGCGAGGCTCCTGAACATGCCCAGCCCCCCTGTGGGCCCGAGCTTGGGATCCACCGCCCGCTCGGGGTGGGGCATCATCCCCAGCACGTTCCCCCCGAGGTTTACGATACCCGCGATGCCGTTCATGGCGCCATTGGGCACGTGGGCCTCGCCGATCTCGCCCTTCGAGGAGCTGTAGCGCAGGGCCACGCCGCCCCGGGCCTCCAGGTCCGCCAGGTCTGCGGGATCGAGGGTGAAGTTGCCTTCGGCGTGGGCGATGGGCACCTGGAACACCTCGCCGGGCTTCATGGCCCGGGTGAAGGGCAGGTCGGCCCGCTCCACGCGCAGGTGGACGTCGGCATGGATGAAGCGCAGGGAGTCGTTGCGCAGCAGGGCGCCGGGCAGCAGCTGGGCTTCGCAGAGGATCTGGAAGCCGTTGCACACGCCCAGCACCAGCCCGCCGCTATCCGCATGTCGCTTCACATCCACCATGATGGGCGCCAGGGCGGCGATGGCGCCGCAGCGCAGATAGTCGCCGTAGCTGAAGCCGCCCGGTACGAAGACCAACTCGGTGTTCTCGGGCAGGCGGGTCTCCTGGTGCCAGACCGGGATCGTCTCCCAGCCCATCACCGTGCCGCAGGCATGCAGGGCGTCGTGGTCGCAGTTGGAGCCGGGGAAGACCGGCACGGCCACCCGCATCACAGCACCTCGATGGAGGCCTTCTC